>Ga0209181_10003482_pt1 | contig 24186 bp, 13 predicted proteins | sample MAT05_FD_187208 | JGI IMG/M metagenome (GOLD analysis project Ga0209181, IMG submission 187208) | Freshwater microbial communities from Lake Fryxell liftoff mats and glacier meltwater in Antarctica - MAT-05 (SPAdes) (version 2) | ecosystem: Environmental > Aquatic > Freshwater > Ice > Liftoff...
TCTTGTGTCTGAAGTCTTGTGTCTGAAGTCTGAAGTCTTGTGTCTGAAGTCTTGTGTCTGAAGTCTGAAGTCTGAAGTCTTGTGTCTGAAGTCTGAAGTCTTGTGTCTGAAGTCTGAAGTCTTGTGTCTGAAGTCTTGTGTCTGAAGTCTGAAGTCTTGTGTCAAGTCTGAAGTCTTGTGTCTGAAGTCTGAAGTCTTGTGTCTGAAGTCTTGTGTCTGAAGTCTGAAGTCTTGTGTCTGACGTCTCATATCTTCAAGACCAATTTTCCAAATTGTGCGCCCGATGTCATTCGTTCCATCGCCACATTGCCTTCCCGCAACGGTAACACCGAATCAACCACGGGGATGATGTGGTGTTTATTGACAAATTGCAACATTCCCTTAAAATCTGCGGGGCTACCCATCGTAGAACCGTAAATACTAATTTGTTTCCAAAAAATCATTTGCGGGCTTAATCCATTTATTTTGCCCGCGGTTCCGCCAAATACACCTATACGTGCGCCGGGGTTGCACAACCCGACGAGCGCGGCAAATCCGTCGCCTCCGGCAGAATCAATAATAACATCAAAACCTCCGGCATCGCGTTTGAGTTGTTTATCCCAGTCGGCATCTTTGTAGTTGACACCACTTTTTGCACCCAGCGAAATGGCGCGTTCTATTTTATCGGCACTGCCGGATGTTACCCACACGGATGCTCCGGCAGTCACAGCAAACGTTAGGGCAAACAACGCTGCACCGCCGCCAATACCGCTGACCAACACCCGTTCGCCCGAACGCAGTCCGCAGCGCGTGAACAGCGCGCGCCAGGCGGTGAGGCCCGCCAAAGGCAAAGCAGCGGCCTGTTCCCAGGTCAGGTGTTCCGGTTTTGGGAACAGGTTTTTTTTGGGTACTGTAACGGCCTCTGCAAAGGTACCATTGGTGGGCATGCCCAGAATTTGAAAATTTTTGCCTTGAACAGTGGGGTTGTCACCCCAATCGAGGGTTGGGTTGATGATAACAGCTTTGCCCCGGTATGTCCCGGCCCCGTCGCTCCCCAAAATGACGGGGTATTGAATGCCGGCATACGAGCCTTGCATGATGTATACATCGCGGTGGTTAAGGGCGGCAGCATGGAGTTGTACTACCACCTCGTCTTCAGTGGGTATGGGGTCAGGGGTGCTGGTGTATTCAAGGGGCTGGTGAAGGCCAAGGAGGGAAAGTGCGTGCATTAGTTATGGGAGAATGAGTAATCAGATAAAAGCGCCAAGTTATTGTTTATACTTTACTAAGGTGCAAAGAAAGTGAAAATTAGGATGTACGGCAAAGTATTGGTTTGTTTTTATTTGATAGTGGGTAAAAATGTACAACCGAATCTTGTTTAGTTTGCACAGAACTGGACCTATCCGTACGGATGTTGATGCTGTGCAAACTCGTTTTTAATCAAATGAAGTGCCTCAAAACGATTACTATTTTAAAAATATTTTCAAATACTAGATAGGAGTATTTGTATATTTGCGCGGGCCAAGTTGCTCATATAAACATTTTATCACTATAAAATAACGATGCAACCTTCCATTTGGCATCAGACAACACGCTTGGCGAACTTACCCCCAGGGCGCACATACACCCTAATCCCACTTCCGGTGATGTGAACTTGCAATTGTTTGCGGCAGCGGAAGCGCAGCGCCGGATTGTTGTATATGATGCCTTTGGCCGTGTGGCCATGGAAATCAACGCAGCCTTGAACGAGGGCTGGAATCTGATCCGTTTTGAGGTGTCCGGCTTCCACACGGTTTGTACACCATTGCCGAAGGTACCAATGGATCAGGCAGGTTTGTAAAGGTTGACCGAGTACTTACCTAATCAGCGTAATATCTCCTTCATATAGTTCGATTTTTCCGTCCGCCCGCTCCAATTCCGTCGTAAAAACGAACACTCCTGGGTTTAGTTTCTTGCCGCGTGATTCGCCCCGCCAGCCTTCGGACGGATCATTCGGCAAGAAATTACGCCGCTCAAAAACCATGTCACCACCCCTGATAAATATCTGCAAATGCCGGATTTTCACTATCCCCGGTGATGCAGACGGGTACCAGACTTCATTTCCTCCTTGTTTTTCCGGAGTAAAAACGTTGGGAAAATAAACATCTGTCTGCTCATCTACATTGACATAAATAGTGGCGGTAGCGGTGCAGCCATTGAGAGCGGTCACAGTTACTACAAATTTCGTGTCTTCAGTCGGCTTAGCGGTTGTAATGGCCGCTGTTGAATCCGAAAGGAAATTCCCGTGCGTCCAAATGACACTCGCATCCGGGTTATTGATCCGTGCAACCAATTGTACAGCGGTGCCCAATGCCATCTTGATCAGGGAAGTATCCACGCTCAAGTGTAGTTCTTCCGGTTCCGGCACGGCGAGGAGGGTATCGCGGAAACAACCCGGCGGTGTTTTTACCCGAAGGTTGTGCAGCCCCTGTTTCAAAGCCGGGTGAAAACGGCCAGTGTCGCCTTCCAGATCAACTTTGTTGGTCGCATCCGTCAACACCGTCAGGTCAACACCGTCCCTGACAGTACAGTGTTTGAGCAAGGCTATCGAAAACACGGGGGGCGGGAAAACTCTGGCCATGGTTGCTACCCGCGTGGTGCAGCCTTCGAGTGAGTAGGCCAGCACAAAAGGCTTAAAATCGCCGGATCGCGCATAAATATGGCTTGAAATCGCCTGATGAGTACTGTCTCCGTCGCCAAAATGTAAGGTGTGTGCATGGCCGGAGTTGTTTATTTTATATTCAATAGCATTTCCGATGCAAACCGGAGAGGAGGTAGCCAGTGTTACTAACGGATTGGAACGCACCCGAATGGGCATAAAAAATGAATCGTAGCCGCATAATTCGATGATGACTTTCACGTAATAAATACCTGCTTGCATCGGCAAAATAATATCCACCGTGTCGCCAGTGAATTTTTCGCCCCAATTCGTTTCCCAGCGAACGGGAATACCCGGTGTAGAACCGTTATGCACTCGAACGGAAGACCCTGGGCAAAGCCTCGAGGTGTCAGCTCGGATGTTGAACAAAGCCGAAAGTTTAGTTGGCATCACCGTTATTTCTCGAGAGAAGGTGTCCCGGCGGCATTCATTCCACGATACCAAATACAACACAATTCTTTTGGGCAGGCTATCGGTAAACCACTGAAAAACCGTCGGCGAAAGCGGGTTCGCCGGAATATGCGTGGGGTTTTCATTAGTAAAATAAAAACTACTCGTCGGGTTGCCCTTGCTGAGGACGGAACAGGTGACTTTTTGACCGCTGCAAGGCTGATAATAAGTGGCCTCAAATTTGGCACTCGGATCGGGATTAACCGTGATATTTACCGTATCGTACACGGTAGTGCAAACGCTTTTCGCCGCCAAAATGACCCAATATTTCACCACATCTGTGCCGCCATTCCTAAAAACAAGGCTTTGCTGTATGGGCAAAACCCTCCGCAGCCCCGCACTGTCCACCATCATCCACGCGGAATCCTGATGGGTTGTTTGTGTTTGAAAAACGACCAATATCTTATCACAACCCGTTGTCGGGCTTTTTGCTTTGAGGCTGGCCACGGGTAATTCTCTCGCCGTAAAACTCACGGAAAAGGTGTCCTGACAGCCCTCATTGGTGGTGCTGATCAACACGGCTTGGTGTGCGCCCACAGGAAAAGCCCGTTTCGGGTTTTTTTCATTTGAAAACAAAATATTGTCCGAAAACCATTGACAGATGTTTGTTCCGGGCGTTTTGTTTTGAAAAAGTAACTCCTGTCCGACACATTTCACCCCAATGATTTCAAATTTGGAACCGGCAAGGGCGTGTACCGCTACATTTTTTTCAGCAGAAAAAGTACACCCGGATGTCGTATCCGTCAGCACAAGGAAAATCGTGTGGTTGCCCGTCCCGGCGCGTCCCGGCCCAAAACTTCCGGTTATCGAATCAATAATACCTACTCCCTGCCAAGTCATTTTGGCACCAGGCGGCACACTACCATTACCTCCGGCTGTCAGGAGAAACGCCTGATAGTTGATGCAGGCTTTTTCCGCTGCGCCTGCTCCGGGGGTAAGGCCCACTACCCGAATCATGGCAGTATCTGTTTGGTGTGCCGCGCAATTGTCGCTTCCTTCTGTTAAAACTAAGGTGTAAATGCCTGGCGGTGCTTCACCCGGGCTAAAGGCGGGCATATTACTACTTGTTTGCAGGGCGGAGGTGGACGGAAAAACTTTCCAGATGCCAGTGACAGGTGTTCCGTTCAGCAACACGGGTACACCATAGGAGCAAAGCGCCCGGTCTGGCCCGGCCTGCACGGTGCCGGGCGGGAGCGGAGCCTTGATGCTCACGGTGATATTGCCGAGAAACACGCAGCCAGTACTGTTGGTCATGGTGTATGGAAGGATAAAGGAGCCGGGTGTCAGGTTTTCGGGGTTGAAGTGGTTGCCGGGCTGCACGACGTTTTGCCCGGCATAAACCAATCCCGACAAAGTATTCATCGGCAAATCCGTCAATCCTGCCACGTTGCAGTAGCTGGCATCGGGTGGGCTGGGATCAAAATTATCCTGAATAGCTAATTCAAAACCGTTGGTATTCTGGCAACCATTGGCGCTGGTAACGGTCAGGGTCAGTGCAAATATACCCGGCTTTGATTTTTTTAGATCAACTCCACTACCAGCAGGGGTCAACACTCCCGGCACGGCAATGTTCCACGCACCCATTAGTACAGCTGGCAGGCTCAGGCTGTCTTTTTCTATACAAACTGACTGTTTTTGAAAACTTGGGACACTCGGTACTGGCAATACCGTGACGGTATCGGTTTTTTGCGCGGAACAAACGCCGCTGCTGTGGGTATAGGTCACTACGATTGGCGTATTGAGTGGCAGGTTGGTGGCACCGGGGTTGAATTGGTTGTTGCTGATGCCAGTACCAGATACAATGGTTCCGGTGGGTACGACCGGGAGCGGAATGGCATTGTGATTTTGGCAATAGGCGGGTGCAAGGTCGGGGACAACAATGACCGCAGGTACCTCCAATACGATGTTCATAGTGGCCATTGGGATTTGACCAGATACTGCGGTACAGGCGTTTTCCGCCGAAAGACTCACTTTGATGGTTTGGGTGCTGCCGGAATTATTTTGAAAGGCAACGCTGCCGGGAAATTGTTGGCTGGAATTATTGGGTGTACCACTGGAAAAATCCCATTTGAAGGTGGCGGCCGGGTCACCGCCATTGGTGGCTACCACCCCTGGTAGGGTTTGAGAGAAATTGACTGTTGCATTGCTGCAAAATAGATTTAGCACAGGCAATTTTACTTCTGGTTTTTCCAAAAAGGTATGTTCCCACACTGAAGACACGGTGTCGCATTGGTTGATGGCAATGACTTCAACGCGATAAGTACCCGATTTTTTGAAATTTACGGAAGCGGACGGGGTATTCGGGCCGCCATTGGTATATTGGGCATTTGGCCCGGGCAGTGCAATGGTATTGCCTTGAGCGTCGGTGATCCTTCGGAAGTAGGTAACACCGGTTTGTGTGGTCTGCTGGGTGAATGCAACCAATACCGGCGTACATTTTTCAGGGCCTGAAAAAACCACAGCCATATCAAGTTTGGGTTTTGCCCCTACGGTAACGTTTACTGTTTTTGATTGGGGGCCGCAACTATTGGTAGCAACAGCGGTAACGGGAAATACCCCGGCATCAGGAAAAACAATGCCTTGCGGCCATTGATCAGCAGCCGTCGAGGGCATGGCACCTCCGGCAAAAATCCAATTCCAATTGGTTACCGGTGATCCATTGTCGCTGACTACTGCTTGTGAAGCCAGTATGTTGAGCGGTTTGCCTTCGCAGACGGAAAGTGGCTGGAGGGTAAGGGTGGGAATATCAAGGATCGTGATGGTGGTCTCCCATGTATCGGTACCGCAATTGTTGGAGGATTCGACCTTGATTTTGTAAATACCTGGTTTTGTAAATGTTATGCCCGGTTCGGCCAGCCTGTCTCCATTGGGCAGGTCGAACATATAACCATTAGCGGGTGTATTGCCCTGTGGCAGAACACGCCATAATGTACTGGTGGCTAACGTGGAATTGTTCTTCATTTTAATTTTTACCGGAATACAACCATTCGGGTTTTGCATGTATTGCACTTCGGCGGCGGCAGTTGGCATTTCGGCCACCGTGATCACGGTCTCTTTGGTGTCGTAACCACCCGGGCAGGACAAATTGAGGTTGTACGTTTTGAGTCGAACAGTATGGCTGCCTGTTTTTTTGAACCGAATCTGGATCATATTGTCGAATGGGCCGCCGCTCACGTACTCCCAATCCGTGCCTTGTATGCCGGTAATTGTCCATTCGGCGTTATTAGTGGAGTCGCATTTGAACGTATTGTTGAGGCCGGGGGTGATGACTGCCGCTCCGTAGGATTTATTGGTAAATTTCCATATTTCGTTCGGACACTGATTGGTTGGGCGCACGACCTGTATGGCGGCTACGGGCGCACTACTGACGGTAACAGGTTTCACGTCAATCTGCGTCTGCGGGCAACCGATAATGCCCGCCCGGATGGATACTACAAAAATATTGGCGTTAACGCTCGCGCTGCCTTGCCCGCACGATGATTGGGTGAACTTAATGGGGATGGAGCTCTGTATATTTGCCTGTGCGTAGCTCTGATATAAGGCGCCATTGAGGTAAACCTGATAAACGGTAGCCGATGATGCTCCCTGAAAGCCTCCAAGCGAAAAAAGAAGGGTTTGAGGTGCGCAAAGGCCGACCGTAGCACCGGGGCTGCTAAACGAAAGCGGTGGGTTGGTGCCGCTGTAAAAAGAATAGACGTGGGTGTATTGGCAACCATTTTGATGGGTTGCGGTGATCCTGATGTCGTAGTTACCGAGTGCGGCGTAGTTGTGTTCGATGGGGAGCGTGCTGGAAAATTCGGCGGGGGTGTACGTCATCGTGGCTCCATCGCCCCACTCAACGGTATAGCCGGTATTTTGGCTGGCGGTCGGGGTGGTGTTCAGGAGCCGAAGTTTTATATTTCCCGGTTTGTCGCACAGGGAAATGGTGTTACCAACGATCTGGATGCCCGCTGTGCTACCGGGTGCTAATTTGATGGCGAGGTCGGGACCAGGTTTTACTTGCACGAATATCGTTTTTTGACATACGCCTGCACCACTTACAGAATCGAAAAGGGTGACCTGATATGCCTTCTGTACAGCAGAAAACGGGAAGTACGCGGTAGCGGAACTGCCTTTTTGTTCGGGTAATCCGGCTCCTGCTGCAAATTTCCAAGTATATTGGTGGTCTTGCTGCGGGGTGTTCACGGTCAATATTACGGGCGAGCCGGGACAGGCATCGGTAGCGGGCGAGGGGGTGAAATCGCAGGTGGCCTGGGCAAAGGTGCTGGTTGGGGCGCAGAACAGGGCAGAAAAATAAGCCGCCAGGAGTAGGGTGTACATCGGATATTTAAATGTTTTCATAAAAAACGTTTCGTTAAAAAGAGTGTTGTTTTTCAGGCGATTACGTTTATGAAATCTCAAAAAAATGATAAAGGTAATCACCATATTATCATTGGGCAAAGATTGGGAGGTTCTATCTATTGAGTATCCTAAAAAGGGGATGTTTGGCTAAAATTTTGAAAGCAATCGGCAAAGATAGCCATTTTTTGAATGCACTCGCAGAAAATATGCGCCAGTGGATTGTTCTGACAGATCAATATCAATAAATGGAGCGGTTGCCTTTTTTTGTTGCCACACCAATTGGCCGGCATCACTGTACCCCTCCAGTACAGTATCATCAAATAATTGTCCGGTTAAGTGCGCCCTAAAAAGACCGTTAGAAGGGTTTGGGGGAAACCTTCAGGCTCCAAGCCTTAGGTAGTTCTGTGGTTTCAACCACTCAACAACGACGGGTTGGGGTAAAGAGCAGCCCTAAGCATCGCTCACATAAACGGTGTAAGTGCCATTTGGCAGATTTTGAAACGTACCATTTTGGTTGGAGGGTCGGATAGCCCGCAACGGGCTGCGCATCAATTGATGCACCCTCTTCAGATCATCCAGATCATCAAAAAAAATGTTTCCTAATAAAAATTTGTTACGCGTTTTTTTTGTAAATGAATTAGTTGATAGTACTTGCATAAATTTTTTTTGCAAAAAAATTTATGCAAGTACTATCAACTAATTCATTCCCGTGCTATTAGGAACCAATCAAATACCGCGCATATTTGATCTTCCGCCCTGCCTCCAGGTGTTTACGCTCGTACAGCGTTTTAATATCCCATTCCGGGAAAGTAGATTCACCTGCATAGATGTCCGTATTGGCGTACAGGAGGGTGCATTGCGGGTCGTCGGCAATAATTTTTAGGGAGTATTGGAAAAAATCAGGGTCGTCGTGCTTTAGGTGTACTATGCCACCCGGACGCAGAATTTTTCGGTAACGTCGCAGGAAATTAGGTGCCGTGAGGCGGCGATTTTCCTTGCCTTGGCGGGGGAAAGGGTCGGGAAACGTAATCCAAATTTCTGCTATTTCATCGGGAGCAAAAAAGGCTTCGATCACTTCAATACGGGTACGCAAAAAAGCGGCATTGTGCAGCCCTTCATCAAGGGCCGTTTTAGCACCATTCCACAGGCGATTGCCTTTGATATCTACCCCGATAAAATTGCGTTCGGGAAATCGGCGGGCCAATTCTACCGTATATTCTCCTCCGCCACAAGCCAATTCCAGCGTAATGGGGTGATCGTTGCCAAAATGCACAGTACCCCAGTGGCCTTTTAAATCAACAGCAACCATCCCCGCTGCGGTCAGGGATGGTTCCTGCACATGGTAACATTCATATACATTGGGGAAGGAAAGCACTTCCGCAAATTTCCGTAATTTGTTCTTGCGGCCCACGAATTGGTTAAGGGGTTTAGAGGTTGAGGGGTTGAGTTGAGTTGAGGGGTTAATGGCATACGCATCAGGTTTGCACTTTAACTAAAGTGTATTACATTGAAAAAAAAATTATTAAGTTTTTAAAGCATTAAAAGCAAATGTAATGAAACCCTCAACTCTTTTGGGTTACGGGCTGTGAGGGGGTAATTTTGGTGTTTTTCGATTCAAAGGCATGGAAAAGCAAGTAAAATATAATTATTTATACATATTTGTTAAAATTCAAACCTGATGCGCATGGGGTTGAAGGGTTGAGTTGAGGGGTTTAGGCGTTTAGGGGTTGGGGTTACCGCGCCACATTTTGCGTCAAAAAATCCAGTGCTACGTGGCAATAGGCTTTTACGCCAACATCCAAACGGCTGTCATCTATGAAAAAATCGGGTGTATGGTGTGGAAAAGCATCTTCTTCTTTCATCCCTTTTGGCATACCGCCTACATTGAAAAAGAAGGCAGGGGCTTTCAGGCCGTAATAGGAAAAGTCTTCTGCTCCGGTGCGCCATTCACATTCTTTTACATTACCTTCTCCGGCGGCTTTCACCAAGGAAGGGAGCATTTTTGCCACCAATTCGGGGGTATTATAGGTCACCAACGTTTTGGTATCAATACTCACTTCTGCCGTTGCCCCGGAAGCTTCGGCAATATTGGTAGCAGTGCGGTGTATTTTTTTGTGGACATCGCGCTGCATAGCAGTGTCTAAGGTGCGAATGGTGCCCGACATCATCAATTCCTCCGGGATGATGTTTTCGCGCACCCCGCCGTTAATGCGGCCTACGGAGATCACTACCGGGGCTTTGCTGAGGTTTTCCTGACGACTGACCACGGTTTGCAGGCCAGTAATAATCTGGCTGCTGACCACGATGGGGTCTATGCCGCTCCAGGGTTGCGATCCATGCGTTTGTTTGCCTTTTACACGGATGCCAAACCAGTCGCTGGAAGCCATAAATGCCCCCGCACGATATTGTATTTTTCCGATTTCCAACTGCGAACTGATGTGAATCCCTAAAATAGCATCTACTTTAGGGTTGTCCATCACGCCTTCTTTTATCATCAATTTAGCGCCGCCTTCTTCTCCGTTGGGCGGTCCTTCTTCGGCGGGCTGGAAAATGAATACGACCGTGCCTTTTATCCGGTCACGCATTCCGGCCATGACTTCTGCCGCGCCCATCAGCATGGCCACGTGTGAGTCGTGTCCGCAGGCGTGCATTACGCCGACTTCCTGACCATTATATTCGGCTTTGACGGTAGAGGCAAACGGAATTTTTACCCGTTCTGTCACCGGTAAAGCATCCATGTCGGCACGAAGGGCTACTACCGGGCCAGGTTTGCTGCCTTTCAAGATACCTACCACACCGGTATAGGCTATTTTGGTGCGCACTTCGAGGCCTAATTTTCGCAGATGTGCTTCCACATAAGCAGCTGTTTTGAATTCCCGATTGCCTAATTCAGGATTTTGGTGCAGGTGTCGGCGCCATTCTATTACTTTTGGGAGTAATCGGTCGGCTGCTGTGTTGACTTCGGCGGTGCTTGGTTGTTGTGCTTTCGACACATTGGCCAGCAGGAAAAACAGGGTAATGAAAGTAAAAATACGCATGAGAAAGTATGAAATAGTGTAAATGTTTCGCGCTGGTTTTTACGTAAAATGGTTGTATTGTTAGGTGATGCAACCATTCAACTAATGGGCTGCGCATTAATTGATGCGCCCTCTTCAGATCATCCAGAACATCGAAAAATCTGTTTTATAACAAAAATTGCTACGCGTTTGTATCTGTAAATGAATTAGTTGATAATACTTGCGTGATTTTTTTTACAAAAAAAATCACGCAAGTATTATCAACTAATTCATTCCCGTGCCACTAGTGCCGCGTCCAGTAAATGGGGTGCAGATTGGCGAGACCTATTTTTTGCTCCATTAGGCATGAGGAGGGCGAAATGCGGGACATTTTAACCGACGAATAACGAAATGGAGCGAGAAATAGGGCCGAAAAACGGTGCGTTATTTACTGGACGCGGCACTAAGTATGCATAACCATTTACAAATTCCCCTTTTTTATTTCGTTTACCGCATAATCTACTGCTCGTGCGGTAAATGCCATGTACGTCAGGGAAGGGTTTTGACAGCCAGCCGAGGTCATAAATGCCCCGTCTGTACAGAACACATTGGGGGCAGACCAAACCTGATTCCACTTATTGAGTACGGAGACTTTTGCGGAATTGCCCATGCGAGCAGTGCCCATTTCGTGGATACCAAGACCGATACTGGCTTTGCTGGTATAAGAATTTATATCTTTCAGCCCGGCAGCATCCAGCATTTCAACGGCATCGGTCTGCATGTGCTTGCGCATATTATCTTCGTTGGTCTTGAATGAAGCATCAAACTCGAGAATAGGAAGGCCCCAGCGATCTTTTTTGGTTTTGCTCAACCAAAAACGGTTCTCTCTGTAAGGCAGGCATTCGCCGAAACCGCCAATGTTCATGTTCCAATTGCCCCAGGAGGTGAACTGCTTTTTGAAATCCACGCCAAACCCGTCAATCCGACGAGACCAACCCTGACGGCTGGCACCGCCCTGATAGCCAAAACCGCGAATATAATCTTTTCCCGGTTCGTGGAGGTTGCGGTAGCGCGGAATATAAATGCCATTAGGACGGCGGCCATAAGTAGTCTTGTCTAAATATCCCTCAAAAGTGCCGCTAGCCCCCACGCCGAGGTGGTGATCCATGACATAACGACCCAAAGAATCGCTCTCATCTAAGCCATTGCGGGTTTCTGTTTGCATCAAAATGGCCGTAGAGGCGATGGAAGAGGCGCAAAGGAAAACGATTTTGGCAAAAAACTCCATAGATTCACCCGTTTGTTGGTCAATCACCCGCACGCCGGTAGCACGGCGTTTCTGTTCGTCATAAATGAGCGAATGAACAATGGCGTTGGGGCGCAATGTCATATTACCGGTGCGCTCTGCGGCGGGCAGGGTAGCAGACTGACTGCTAAAATAGGCCCCAAACGGGCATCCGCGCATGCAAAGATTGCGGTATTGGCAGGAGGCACGACCCAATGCGGTTTGCTCCTCGGTAGGCTGTGTCAAGTGTGCGGCACGACCGATGATCATTTTTCGGTTCGCCCAACGCGACTCAATGGCTTTTTTTACATCTTTCTCTACGACGTTCATATCCATGGGGGGCTGAAAATCTCCGTCGGGCAATTGTGGCAACCCTTCTTTGGAGCCGGAAATGCCCGCAAAGCGTTCTGCATAGCTGTACCAAGGCGCAATTTCGTCGTATTTAACCGGCCAGGGAATGGCAATGCCTTCTTTTTCATTGGCTTCAAAATCCATCGGACTCAATCGGTAGCTTTGTTTGCCCCACAGGATGGAACGCCCGCCTTTTTGGTAGCCACGCATCCAATCGAAGCGTTGGTGCTCAATATAGGGGTGTTCGGTATCTTTTACGAACAGGTAGCCGTGCCCTTCACTCACGGTATAACCGGTACGGGCCTGTACGGATTGCTCGCGTTTTTGCTGGCGAGAAGCGCGATCCAAATGTGGCAATTGCCAGGGAGCCACGGTCGCTGTTTTGTAATCAACCTGATGTTTGAAGTCGGGGCCGCGCTCCAATACTAAAGTTTTTAATCCTTTTTCGCAGAGTTCTTTGGCAGCCCAACCGCCGGAAATGCCGGAGCCAACCACAATAGCATCGTAGGTATTGGCTTCGTTTGAATTTATGTTAAACATGGTGTGTTGTTATTAGTTAGTGGTTACCGGGGATTGGTGACTGTAGAGATAGTGGTCATATAAGCTCGATCCAAATTGGTCAACCGCGACATGGTCGGGCATGGATGACTTGACCGCACGTGATATGGTCGGGCATGGATGACCCGACCTACGTGGCCCACACTTTCGAGGCATCGGTCACCGGGTGAGCGCCATCATAACGACCCGGAATGGGCAGATAAGTGAATGCCTCGTTGGCACCGCGTTCGGAAGAAGCATAAACGAATTTGACCAAATCTTTAATTTTCATAATAAAGGCGGGCGGTGTTCCCGGGTAGCCGGTTGCGATGCCAATAGCAGAGCGTTCCATATTGGTCAGGGTCTGAACCTGCTCATCGAAAGGCAGGGCAGCAAATGCCTTTTTATAGCCATCGCGAGCCGCTTGGTCTATTTCTGCCAGACCATTCCGAAATTGCTCCTGCTCGCTAAAGCTATAACAATCCTGCACTAATAATTCCACCCAACCTGGCACTCCGGCATCAATGGCTCCCGGTGTATCCGTGCGAGGAATAAGACATTCTGCAAAGGCAGAAACAATCTTTTTTTCAAATTTGGTAAAAAAACGTAGTTTAGGGGGCGTACCCTCCAACATTTCGCCGGTGCGCGCCAAAACGGTTTCAGGTAGCAGCATACTGGCACCAACCATGGTGCCTAAGGCTTTTACAGCCTGTCTTCTGTCCATATTGCTGAATTTTGTTTGAGTAAATAATGAATAAAGGGATAAACCCACGGCTAAGGAACAAGTAAATAATCAGGCGGTAAAGATAGCGCATTTCAAACAATATGATCTAAAAAAAGTAGAAACTGTTTTAAAAAATTTTGCCTCCGCTCAAACAATGGGATGCTCCCGCCATTGAATGCCTACTCCTGAAGCGTAATATCTTTGTGCCATGAATGCTCTGAAGCTCTCATTTAAGACGTGTGGCTGCTTCTGATTTTAACGTAGTAGTCAACCTTGTTTAGATTGTCGGAAGGTGTCATGCAGTAATGTTTTTCTGATTTTTATGAGTGTACATCTAAAATCAGACACGATTGACCGTATTATCACGATCATTGTTGCTATAAAAGTACCATTGCCGATTGGGGGTGAATGACCATAAGTGTGTCTTAATATTGGTAAAACTGCGGCCAAATGTTAATGTACGAAAAATTTCGTATAAAAATTTGCAACTACGAAACAATTCGTATGTCCTTTGCGTTATCAATCTGTATAAACTGGCGGAGGAGGGGCTAAATACTATTCTTCTCTTGTAATGTCGGTTTGTCAGGCCAGTAATTCCCGCGTTAGTTACAAAAATTGTTTTGGGCAAGGTACAATAGAAACAGGAAATCCGTATCAATGGTACTTTTAATATGTATTAGCGGGAATCAGTCCAAGCAAAAATTGCTGTTGTCAGGCAGGCAGGATTGGCAATTTATTGACTGAAAACTATTTATATATTTATTAATATTTTTAATATGATTAAGCCGACAGAATCGGAATTAGAAATTCTTCATGTTTTATGGGAAGCCGAAAGTGCCACTGTGCGCGAAGTGAACGACCGGCTGAGCCAAAAACGGGAGATTGGTTACACCACTACGCTCAAACTGATGCAAATCATGTTTGAAAAAGGCTTAGTGCGGAGAGATGAAAGTGGACGCACCCATTTTTACTCCCCGGCAGTACCACGGGAAGCCACTCAATCGCAATTGCTGCAAAATTTTGTGGACAATACCTTTCAGGGCAGGGCTGCTGATTTGGTTTTGCAGGCGTTGGGCAACCACCGGCCGGATGCCGGAGAATTGGATGAAATCAAGGCGCTGATTGCACAAATTGAACAACAACAACAGCAAAACAAGCTATGACCTATCTGTTTTCAGCATCGTTGGTACAGGCGCTCGGCGGGGCGCTGGCACACTCGATCTGGCAAGGTGCCGCCGCCGCCGCACTGTTGGCATTGCTACTTCCACGCATCCGCACGGCTTCCGGGCGTTATTGGGCTGCCTATTGTACCCTGACGGGTATGTTTGTCGCGGCAGCTATCACGTTTGGGTTCTTGCTTGAACCGGAACACGGATTAGACATGGCGCAACAAGCTTTATCGCCCGAAGTTGCCGGAGGTGGCATTGGACAATCATTGGGGATTTTCGCTTCCTTGTCCTCCGAAATGGTACCTGCCGAAGGGCAGTCCTTACATTGGTGGGACAATTTTGAAAACTATTACCCGTTTATGGCCGCCGGATGGTTAGTGGGATTTACCTTTTTCCTGCTTAAATTGGCCGACGGGCTGTTCAAAATTCGACAACTTCGCCGCCGATGGGTAACACCTGCTTCGGCGGACTGGCAGGGACGCGCCACTGTGCTGACTGCACAGTTGGGTATGCGTCGTCCGGTGGTTTTATTGGAATCTGCACTGGCAACTGTTCCATTAGCGATGGGTTATTTTCGACCGATTGTATTATTCCCTTTTGGCTTGATCAACCAACTGACTCCCGAAGAAGTAGAAGCGGTGCTGGCACATGAGTTGGCACATATTGCCCGGCGCGACTGGGTTTTAAACCTGCTTCAATCTTTTATGGAAACTGTTTTTTATTACCATCCTGCGGCCTGGTGGCTCTCTTACCTCATTCGGACGGAACGAGAGCAAAGCTGCGACGATGTGGCGGTAATGTTGACCGGAAATCGGTTAGCGTATGCCAAAGCCTTGTTGCACCTGGCTGAAATGCCGCGTAAGGCAACACCTGATCTTGCTTTATCAGCGCGTGGATGGTCAAACAGCCGACCGCTGCTCTTGGAGCGTGTGCGGCGTATCCTTCAAACATCACAACCAGTATCTTTTACCATGGAAAAAATTTTTGCAACCATAGCCTTATTGGCCCTTTGTGTTTTTTGCGGCCTTCGTGCCAATAAAAATAACCCGATCGTGCAATCTGCACTGGCCCAAATCAGCCAGCCACTCGATTTGTTTACGGATAATGACGCAGACTTAATGCCTGCCGATTCTATTCCGAAAAAGAAAGGCAGACAAACTATTACCCGTGACGATGGCAATCAGCGGGTGCATTTGGAACTGAAAGACGGCGAAATTACCCAAATGAACATTGACGGAAAAGAAATTCCTGCTGCCGAATTTGGGCAATATCGCGCACTTACCGATGAATTGCGCCGGGATATAGCAACACCACCACTGCCACCGGATGTGCCGGAGACCCCCGAGGCACCCGAAGCGCCCGAAATACCCGATGCACCCGAAATACCCGAAGCATTTCTCGCCCCTATTCCCCCGATGCCGCCCGTGCGGTCGCGCATCATCACTGGCCATGATAAAGACGGGAATACCACCCTGCGGATAGAACGCCGTGGCAACCCGGTAGAATTGATTGTAAAAGATGGTAATGTCTGGAAGGATGGCCGTAAATTAGAAGACGGCGAGACGTTAGAATTGATGGGTATGGACGAGGATGGTTATTTTTTTATGAATGGCGACGATGATGACCACATCGAGATTCATGGCCGCGCCAGCGCTCCCGGCCGGGCTTCGGGGAGTGGCAGTAGCTGGAGTTCATCCAATCGTGAATGGCAAGAAGATGTCCGGGAAGCGATGGCAGAAGCACGGTCACATTTAGACAATTTGCGACAGGAAAAAGGGAAATTAATGCGCAATTTGCGCGAAAAAACCAAAGATGACCGCTTGAAAATTCAGGAAGAATTGCGCGGTCTTCAACGGGAAATAGAAATCGTACAAAAAGAATTTGCTCAAAATTTTAAAAATCGCGCTCGGTCATCGGAGGATGGAATGCGGGAAGAAACTGATTTCGATGCAATTGTTCAGTCAGCGCTGCAGCGCGACGGTCTGATTACCGACACAAAAGAATATTCGTTTTCTTTGTCCAACAAAAAACTGGAGGTTAATGGGAAAAAGCAATCGGATGAATTGCGCAAAAAGTATTTAGAGCTCTATCACAGTACTACTGGCAAACCTTTGTCGGAGGGAGGATCGGTGAGTTATGAAGTAAAAAGGTGAGTATTTATCTGTAAGTAGTTATGAGTTATGGGTTCCACAACTGTTTGATTGTGTGATTTTTGCATAAGTTTATAACCGCGTTTATTTCAACAATGGTTCGTTAAGAATTTAGCCTTTTAACTCGGTATTTCTCGGTGTTTTGATATTTATTTCAGCTTTCGGTAGGTTGCTGTAAGTCAAAATAAATAAAAAGCATACTTTAAATGCTCTGTTTCCTTTAAAAAGGGTAAGAAATGCCTAAATTTTTTTAACGAACCATTGTTCAACACACCTTCTCAAATGAATTACTCCCGTGCCACTACATTATATCCCTAAATCCTCTACAATAGATGTTACAATGCCCTGGTGCCTGGATGCTATGAAATCGGCATCAATATGAGATAATGCTGCTAACTCCCGGGTAATGGGCAGATTAGTTTTTGTGTAAATAGTTGGATGCTGCGTCCGGTATTTAATCAATACCATTGAACCCAAAAAATAAGTATCATTTCCGGAACCCAAAAAATGGTGGTACCAGTCATCCCACATCGAATTGACCTGATTGTTCCGGTCGCTTTTCCCTTCACAATCCCAAGAGTAGGGGCGTTGATAAGCAGGAATGATATATTTGACCTCTCGGGCAAAAAAATCATTGATGACCTTGTGTTCTGGCGTAAATTTAACTTCCATACTGCAAAGTTAATCACCTTTTGATTAGTTTATCATAAAAAATTTGGGAAATAGGTTACTTCTTCTTAGTAATCTTTTAATTTTACAGTTTTTCCCTACATTTGCGCCTTGAGGTTGAGTTGACTTTATGGCCGACTACTACTTATAACCGGTATTTTCTATTTTGAAACGCTCCGTCATTATTACCTTGCTATTTGTCCTGATGCTTTTTCAGGCTATGGGATGGTTATTGGCTTGGTGTTTAGCACAGGCGCAGGCACGTAAGGAGGCCACCCAAAATATGCTTCAGGTAGCAGCACCCATGCTGCATTTGGCGTGTTCCGAGGCTGATTTTCGGCAGAACAAGGTTGGCCGAAAAGAAATACGCTGGGAAGGGCATTTGTATGACATAAAATCCATAACAAAGCAAGGGGATTCTCTCAGACTTACCTTACACCATGACGAACGGGAAGAACGCCTGTTTTTTATGCTGGGGAAATTACTGCACCCTCAAAAGGCGCTGCATCCATCAGCGCCCATGCCGCTGCTACAGTGGTTGGTCAATTGGTTAATCACGGTATACCTACTGCCAGAAGCCTTGCCTTTTGCTCAAAAAATGGCCTCCTCTCCGCTTTTAGCAACATTTTTTTACCTGTTTTCGCTGCCCTCCGCACCTGCACTGCGGATATTTTCGCCACCTTGGTGGGGTGGCACGGGAATGAATTAATTGATAGTACTTACGTGGATTTTTTTGCAAAAAATCCACGTAAGTACTATTAACTAATTCATTTACAGATGAAAACGCGTCACACTTTTTTATTGCGATAAAAAATTTGACAGCGTTATTTCCCTCTCAAGGTACTATATAAGCAGTCCACAGTCACTAGTCGGCAGTCCACAGTCAATGGTCGGCAGTCCACATTCTCACAAACCTTTGATAATAAGGTAATTAATGAAATTCAAAACCACGATTATTTCTATTTACCTACTTAGTCAATAAAAAGTAGGTTTTTGGGGCTTGTGGATCAAATTTTACCGACGGGCATCAGCCCGATCGGTCATTTGCCATTTCACCACATTTTTCATTTTGTCCATTCTTTATTTTTTAAGGATTGGTTTGTCATACCTTTCATCATGGAAAAGATCATTTTAATATATATAATAATATCAAGTGTTTGTTCTCTGTCCGCGCAGAAAATAGATACGCTGCTTCAGGCAGTACCCCTTCAGGAAACGGTGATTTCTGCTAATCGGTCCAGCCAGAGCCGAACAGCCGTGGCGCAGCAGGTGAGTATCCTTACGCGCCCTCAAATAGAGCTACTCAACCCACAAAATACGGGCGATTTATTGCGCAATAGCGGTGCGGTATTCGTACAGCAAAGCCAAATGGGGGGCGGTAGTCCGGTCATCAGGGGTTTTGAGGCAAGTCGCGTGTTGCTGGTCGTGGATGGGGTGCGAATGAACAACGCTATTTATCGCTCCGGACACCTGCAAAATGTTATTACAGTAGATGCCAATATGCTGGAGCGAACAGAAATATTATTTGGCCCGGCCTCTACTGTGTATGGCAGCGATGGGTTGGGAGGTGCCGTGTGTTTTTTTACCAAAGATCCCACATTGGCCACCGTGGAGGATTTTAAAACGACGGGCAATGCTTTTTTCAGGTATGGTTCGGTCAATAATGAAAAAACGGTACATGCTGACATCAGTCTGGGTAGCAAAAAAGTAGGCTCCATTACTTCCTTTACTTTTAGCGATTTTGGCGACCTGCGCATGGGTACCCGGCGAGACAGCCTCTTTGGATTGCGCGAATTTTATGTGCAGCGCCTGAATGGCAGGGATTCTTTGGTTCGTAACGATGATCCTTACTTGCAGCGGTTTAGTGGGTATCGTCAATACGATGTGCTACAGAAATTTGTGTGGAAACCGAATGAAAATGTTCGCCATACGCTCAATTTTCAATACAGCACTTCCAGTGATATTCCGCGTTATGATCGCCTGACCGACCCCGGTACTGGCAATAAAGGTCTGCGGTTTGCAGAGTGGTACTATGGCCCGCAGGATCGCCTGATGGCTACTTATGGCCTGCAAATCGGCAGCACAGGATGGTTTTCCGGCGGTATTCACACCACCGTCAGCTATCAGGGCATTGAAGAAAGTCGTGTAACCCGCCGTTTTGGCAACAACAATTTAGATGCCCGCGTGGAGCAAGTGGGGGTATTTGCCCTCACTGCTGAAGGTATTCGTACCAACAATTTGCAAACTTTACGCGTTGGCATAGATATTCAACACAATGTGGTGGACTCCCGTGCTTCGCGTACCAATATCGCTACCGGAGTGGTATCGGGTCTCAGTACCCGATATCCTGACGGCGGCAGCAACATGACTAATATGGGGGTATATACTTCACATGGGTGGTCACCACGAAGCGGGAGTGCATGGTCGTTTAGCGAAGCTTTACGGGTTGGGTGGTCTTGGTTGGATGCTACTTTTCATGATAAAACTTTTTTCCCTTTTCCGTTTGATGCTGCTAAGCAAAGTCAACCGGTGCTTTCCGGCAGCTTTGGAGCCGTCTGGAATAATCCGGCTGGCTGGCGGGTTGCCTCTAATGCTGCTTCCGGCTTTCGGATGCCCAATGTGGATGACCTCGGCCGAGTGTTTGATTCCGCTCCGGGCAATCTGGTCGTACCCAATCCGGACGTAAAACCAGAGCAAACCTATAATATTGACCTGAATATTTCTAAAACGATTGCCCGGAGACTACGGGTAGAAGGTGTTGTGTGGGGTACTTTGTTTAGCAATGCATTGGTGGCCGCTCCTTTCCAACTTAATGGCCGCGATTCCATCGAATTTGACGGGCGATTGAGCCGGGTGACGGCCAATCAAAATATCCGTAAAGCACGACTCTGGGGCGGTATGGTTTCCATAGAATCAGATATTACACCCGCTTTTGCGGCTTTTGCGTCAGTTGCTTTCAATAAAGGCCGCATTGTGGGGCAGGAAAACCAGATTCCGCTGGATCATATTCCGCCAATGTATGGCAAGGCGGGTGTACGCTATCACACAGAGAAATTAGTTGGTGAAGTTTTCACCTTGTTTAATGGTAAAAAAGACATCAAAGAATATAATCCTACCGGGGAAGATAATGCACAATACGCTCCGGCTGGCGGCATGCCGGCGTGGTGGACGCTCCATTTCCGGGTGGGTTATAAAATTTTTAATTTCGTGACCATTCAGGGAGGAGTGGACAATTTATTGGATGTACAATACCGTAATTTTGCTTCGGGCATCAACGGGCCGGGGCGGAATGTATTTGTGACCGGGCGAGTGCGGTTTTGAGTAACACGGGAGTGTACCGATAAAAAACACGTAACAATTTTTACACATAGTATTATTTGTTTATGTATTATATAATAAAATAAATAAGACTACGTGGAAAAAAAGGATGTTTTATTGCAAAATACAAAAATGATGCAGAACGAATTACCAACAATACATCAAAGTCCAACGCAGATTTTTGGACGTTTTCTAAAATTTGGCTTTTTGGCGTGGGGTGGACCAGTGGCCCAAATAGCCATGATAAAACGCGAATTGGTTGAAGAAGAAAAATGGATAACCGTCGAAAAATTTAACCGGGTATTAGCCGTTTATCAGGCATTGCCCGGGCCGGAAGCCCATGAATTGTGTGTTTATTTCGGGATGCTCGCAGGAGGCCGCCGGGGAGGTTTTCTGGCAGGACTTGGTTTTATGCTGCCAGGGCTGGTGTTGATGCTGCTTTTGACCGGGTTTTATGTTACTTTTGGCGTGCAATCCGCCCTGATCCTGGCCGTATTTGCGGGCTTCCAATCGGCGGTTGTTGCACTCATTGTTACCGCAGTACACCGCATTGGCAAACATATTTTAGTGAATGTCCCCTTAGCAACCATTGCCGTTATTGCGGCTGTTGCCTTCTTTTTGGGCGCACACTTCCTGTTCATTTTGCCAACGGCGGGTGTTGCGTACTTTTTTTGGGTGCGCGGCAACACCGTAATGGCTGTATTGCCGGTGGTATTCCTGCTGCTGTATGCCGGGTATTCTTTTGTGCCGGATATTTCTCCTGCCCTTACCAGCGCCGAAACAATGGCTCCCGGATTTCACCAGGGTTCTATCTTCCAAATTTTTTTCAGCGGATTAAAAGGCGGATTGCTCACGTTTGGCGGAGCCTACACCGCCATTCCTTTTATGCAACAGGATGCAGTGTTGGAACAAGCATGGATGACACAACAGCAGTTTTTAGATGGTATTGCACTGTCGGGCATTTTACCGGCACCGATGATTATTTTTACCACTTTTGTCGGGTACTTTGGCGGCGGATGGCCGGGTGCCGTTGCGATCACACTGGGCATTTTCCTTCCGGCATTTTCTTTTACCCTGATCGGGCATCAGCTGATGGAGCGGCTGATTGCGCATAAAACGCTGCACGATTTTTTGGATGGCCTCAGCGCCGGGGCTATCGGGTTGATGGCTACTACCGCTGTACTGCTCTTACGCGAAACTCTACAGGATGGACGCTCGCTGGCCATTTGTATGGCAGCCTTTTTGGTACTCCATTATTTTAAGTCAAAATTTACGGTAATTTATGTTGTTACAGGTTCGGGCTTGCTGGCGTTATTGTTTAGGAACGGGTAACCTGTATTTCGATCATCTATTGCGAGTAATTGAAAATCAATATTTTAATCATGTTTTTATCCGTAAATGAATTAGTTGAGGAACGGTGTCAGCATAAAGTACTAAACTTAGGTAGATTAGTTTTTGCTCAAATAACTATCTTTTTGGGCTAATAGTGGGGCTATTTAAACCAAAAGATGGGCAGTTTGAGTGAAAAGGAATTAGATAAGATTGTTGCTTTATTTTGACACCGTTCCTAATAGTCAATGGTTCGTTAAGAATTTAGCCTTTTAATTCGGCATTTCTCGGTGTTTTGATATTTATTTCAGCTTTCGGTAGGTTGCCGTAAGTCAAAATAAATAAGAAGCATACTTTAAATGCTCTGTTTCCTTTAAAAACGGTAAGAAATGCCTGAATTTTTTTAACGAACCATTGAATAGTACTTTCATGATTTTTTTGCAAAAAAAATCATGAAAGCACTATCAACTAATTCATTCCCGTGCCAATAGTGTTATCTTATTGATTTAAATTAACCTGAATTTTATTCAAATTTTGCCTTAGTATCGCCAGATCGCTGGTCAAAATAAATGCGTCGAAGTTCATATCTAAATTTCTTGTAAAATAATCTATTCCTGTTGGTAAGGTGTTCAGCATGGACCTGATGAGGTTCAGATCAGTAGATAAAATAAAACCATCACGGCTACAATCTCCGATATACATCATATAAAAAGTATTAGCACCCACCACCACTGGCTTCAAAGAACCAGCCAATGCGTTACTGTTATTGGTAAAGTTCAAATTGGTAGTAGAAGATGCTGCAAAAGAGAGCGGGGTCTGCGTTCTGGTGGCCAAACACAGGCGATGCCGGATGGCCACGTGATAATTACCACCCGGTAATCCCGGAAATGCAACCCCTGATACGCCATCCATATCTACTATATCTCCATCGCGTTGCAGGAGCGCAGCCCGTTTTGCCACTACTATACTGCGGTCAACGGCATCGCGCAATTCGATATACACCCAGTCTGTAATGGCCTCCGAACCTGTAACCGCCAACACTCCCGCTGTGGTCATTTCTGTGCCAGTATAAGCAGCGGTTGCGTTGGTACCGCCAAAGGTGATGGTGCTGTAAGGTTGTGTTAAAGGTAATTTGTTGTTGGCCCTCAAACCATCATTCATCCATCCGGTAGTGGTACTAAAGGGACCATCAAAATAAGCTTTTGCCTGTAGTTTTGGTGCGCAGGTCACTAATGATTCTACCGTAAAAGTAGTGGAATTGTCGACCGTGAAATTCGTAGTGCAGCCACCGACCGTAGCAGCATCAAGGACAAAAGTGTGGTTACCAACAGCATAAGTGGTAGGCCCAAAGGTATAGTCTCCTGCTGCATCGGGTGTACCTATAACCAAGTCTGGTAAGCCATCTAAGGTATAATTGAATGTGGTACTGACATTTGGCAACAAACCAATAGCAATGATAGAAATGGGTGTTCCTTCACAGACGGACGTAGCAGACGGAATGATCATTTTCAAGGTGGGAGACGGTGGCGCAGCATTGATGACTACGGGATTGCTGCTATAATTGGTCACACAGGTATTGTCGGCGACTAATCGAGCTGCAATAGTATAGTTACTGACGGCTAACCCGGCGAAAATCGCAGAATTTTGCCACACTCCGGCTACCACGCTGTATTGCATCACATTGGCCCCGGCAGTAGCGTTCACCACAATGGTTCCGGTTGGTATCGCGCAGGTGGGTTGCGTGACGGTGGGAAGATTTACCACGGGTGCCGATAGCGCGGCATTAATGACTACGGGATTGCTGCTATAATTGGTCACACAAGTATTATCGGCTATTAATCGCGCTGCAATAGTATGGTTACCAGCGGCTAACCCGGCGAAAGTCGCAGAACTTTGCCAAGTGCCGGCTACCACGCTGTATTGCATCACATTGGCTCCGGCGGTGGCGTTTACTACAATCGTTCCGGTTGGTATCGCACAGGTGGGTTGCGTGACGGTCGGAAGGTTCACCACGGGTGCCGATAGCGCGGCATTGATGACTACGGGATTGCTGCTATAATTGGTCACACAGGTATTGTCGGCGACTAATCGAGCTGCAATAGTATAGTTACTGACGGCTAACCCGGCGAAAATCGCAGAATTTTGCCACACTCCGGCTACCACGCTGTATTGCATCACATTGGCCCCGGC
>Ga0209181_10003484_pt1 | contig 24180 bp, 23 predicted proteins | sample MAT05_FD_187208 | JGI IMG/M metagenome (GOLD analysis project Ga0209181, IMG submission 187208) | Freshwater microbial communities from Lake Fryxell liftoff mats and glacier meltwater in Antarctica - MAT-05 (SPAdes) (version 2) | ecosystem: Environmental > Aquatic > Freshwater > Ice > Liftoff...
GCGGCAAACGCGGGCTCTTCGCTTTTGTGGGGACGTCGAGACCGCAGCGGGCGCCGCGGCGCGCTCCGTCTGTCATCTCGGCAGTCTTGCCCCTGCACGATATCGGCCGGGCGAGATCCCGAACGACCGCTTGAACGCCCGGGCGAGGGTGCGGGCGGCCGCGAAGCCACAGCGCAGCGCGATCTGATTGAGCGCGATGGGTTCGCGTTCGAGCATGCGTGCGGCCGCGTTGACTCTCCTCTGCTCGACGTACGCGCGCGGAGCCAGCTTCGTCTCGATCAGAAACGCGCGCGCGAGCTGGCGGGTGCTGATCTGGGCTCGAGCAGCCAGCGCAGGAACGGAGAGGTCGCTCGTCAAGTTCTCGTCGATGAAGCTCAAGACATCGAACAGCACGCCCTGCTGCGGCGGTCGCAGAGTTCCACTCCCCATCTCAGAAGTCGCACGATGTCACGGTCTCCTCGGACGCCGAGCCCCATATTGCAAGCTCGCAGCGTTCAGCGCTGCCGTCACACGTGAACAGCACGCCCGGCGTCTGCTGGAGCAACCAACGCTCGGCGAAGCTCTCACACGTTCCGGGTTGATCGTTGCCGTACGTCGTGCCGTCCGCACACGTGAGGTGGTACGTGGTGAGTGTAGGGCTCTCGAGCAGCGCGACAGAACCATTCGCGTCGATGATTGATCGACCGATACCGAGGACCTTTCCGGTCATGCAAGCCTCGCCGGAGTCATCGACGATCCGCCAGTTGGTAACCGGAAACTGCGTGCTGGCCGCGGCGGGCGTGCTGAGCGCGCCACCGAACTCCCATGCGGCCCCGCCCTCGTAGTCGCAGCCGTCGCGCTCGTCATTCATCTCACCAGGAGCCGTCACTGCGGCGCGGCAACCGTCCGCACTCGCGATGAGCTCTTTCCAGCAGTTGTTGCTTTCGAGCCACTCGCAAGTCATCGGCAGGATCTCGGCGCTCGGCTCGGGGATTGGGCCGGTCTCCCACTCGGCAGACGAGCCGTCGCGGGGGCATACTCGGCGGAGCAGCCCCCCCCTTTCGCGCCCATCGCCAGCAGAGACAAAGCAATCAACATGGGAAGAGAAGCGGCTCGCTTCATGTCGCACCTTCTGGCAGGCGGAAGCACTTCGCTTGCCTGCTGCGAACAAGCAATTGCAGAAGTTGTGCCGGCAGGCCGAACGCAGGGTTTCTGCGCGCCCCCCAGCCGAAACGTCGTCTCGTTCACGCCTGGCGCTGCACTCGGTTCACGAAATGATCAATTTCGGCCACGCCCTTGTTCAGCGCGCCAAGGCCGCGAAGGCGCGGCAGGCCAAGACGCGCGAAGCGAAAGGGCGGCGAAGAGAAGACGCGCTAGCAAGCCGGCGGAGGCGCGACCACGTCGACCGGCCCCGCCTCGCCTCGCTTGCGCCCCACGAGCTCGTAGTCGTCGGCGAATTCGCTGCGAACCGCCCCAGTCTCTCGATCGACGATCCACACGGGCGCGACATGGCGCGGGACGCGGATGCGCTCGGACGGCACGTGCGTGGAGAACACGAAGTCCCAGATCGGGCTCGTGACGCCATGATTGAGGCGGGGCGTCTTGTGGTGGTGCAAGAGGTGCTGGCGCCGCGCCCAGCGACCATAGCGTCCCTTCGGCGGGTGCGTGTGAATGCGCCGGTGAAGCACCTCGTAGCCGCCATAAACGAGCCCGAACCCGAGCGCGAAAGAGGCCGCGCGGCGGGAACCCAGGAATGGCGCGAGCGCGACGCCCACGAGCGGCACGCCGACCGCCGCAGCGCGCAGCTTTCGCTCGGTGGCTGCGAAATAGGTCGGGTCGGCGTGGTGCGCGAGGTGCTCGGCATTGAACTCTGCGGCCAACCCTGCCGGCGTGAGCTTTTGCCGCCAGGTGCTCGCGATCTCGCGTTTGGGTCCGTGACCGACGAACCGGTGAATCGCATACTCGCTCGCGCTCCACGCGAGACCACCCATCATCGTCCATAGCACCGACATCAGACACGCCCTTTCGTACTGCGACCCACTCGTGCGCCCGCCGACACCAAACGTTGCGCGGCCGTCATGCGGGCCGGGGTCGCCCCCCAGCTCGACAAGAGCGCACGCGTCGTGAAGCGACCAATTTCTTCGACGCTGGGCGCGGAGGGTGACACCCGGCGCGCCTTCTCCATGCAATGGGCGCCGTGCAGCGCCGCCCAGAACGCGAATACGCGCTCACTCGCCTGACCATGCGCGAGCGCCTCCGAGCGCTCGGCCCACACGAAGAGCTTCTCGATGTCGGCGAGGAAGCCCGCCAGCATGGGCGCCGTGACGGCGACCTCGTCATCGGAGACCAGGTGCCGCGGGTCACCAAGCAGCGTGGCCACGAAGTGCCACTCTTGCGGGTGTGTCTCGGGCAACGCGAGGTAGAGGTCGCCGATCGTCAGCAACGTCGCGAGACAGGCGGTGGCAGGCGCTGCCTCCAAGAGCTGGGGCGCGATGGCCGAAAGCGCGCTCTGGAAGTGCGCGCTGATGACGCGGATCGCACGTCGCTGCAGCGCCGCAATCAGCGCGTCCTTGGAGGGAAAATACCGGTAGATCGCAGTGGTCACCAGCCCGAGCGCCTGCGCGACCCGCTGCAAGGTCAGCGCGTCGAGCCCATCGGCCCGCAAGACCTCCATCGCCCGATCGAGGATCGCCTCGATCTTCCGCTCTCGCCGGTCTGCGGAGCGCACGCTTGCTTCCGTCTTGTGAATCACGTTCACATATGTGAACCAAATTCACCTTGCCGTCAAGAGGAAGAAATTGCCCACAAAAAACAAGAAGCCAAAGGGCGACCCGCCCGGATGAGGCGCCCGTTGCTGGCGGCTGGGAGGCAGCTCAGCCGTCGACAAATCGCCCTCGGTCCAGTGCTGGGGGCGACAACGCGCTCGGCCAGCTCGGCATTTCCGCCGCCATGAGCATGCTGAACGCGACATGCTGCTCACGGCAGCTCGAGCAGCTCGACCTGGGGTTTATCGCCACCCCAGCGGTAGAAGTTACCGTCCGCGCCGCGTGCGAGCACATAGGGCATGGACGTCGCCAGCTCGAGGGCCGCCGAGGGAATTGGAACCTTGTGCGGAAGCGGGTCGATGCCGAAAGCCGGGGTGCCGTCGCCTTGGTAGCCGTTCGTGCCCCAGCAGTAGACATCGCCACCGGCGAGCCGGGCGCAGGCAACCCACCGAGAGCCGCCGATCTCCAAAACGCGCTCGCTGAAACCAAGCTCGACCTCGATCGGTGGATAGTACTGGAGCCCAATCGTGGCGCTCGGCCCGAGCAAGCCGATCTCATTTAGACCCCAGCCATACAGCTTGTCGTCGAAACCGATCGCGAACATTGTCTGCATTGCCACGCCAATGGCCCGAATGGGTGGCAAGCCTGGCACCTGATATGGCGGCGCAGCGGGCACGCTGACGCCCCCTTCGGACGTGCTCGACCAGCACCAGACCTCCGTATTTCCGAGGAGCGCGCATGCGTCGCGATTGCCTGCGCCGATCTGCACGGCGCCGCTCAGCTTCTTCACGGGGGTCTCGGCCTCGCGCCCCCAGCAGTACACGTCGCCGCTATCGAGGAGCGCGCAGTAGAAGTTGTCGTTGTCCCAGTAGCCGCCTGCCACGACGTCGCTGGCCGCTGCGCCGTCGGGGAGGAGCGGCTCGACGGGCTGCAGATAGCAGCATGCCGGTTGCTCGGCGTCGTCGGGGCCACCGCTCGTGCCGATTCCGAGCATGCCCTCGGAGTTTTGGCCCACGCAACGGACGCTTCCATCCTCGACTAGGAAGCATGTCGACCGCGGCCCGGTCGCTGCGTAAAGCACGTCGGAGGGCATGACCGTGACGGTCTGCGGTTCCGGAACGTTGCCCGGGAACGCGGTGCCTGTGCCGAGCTGGCCCCAGGTCCCTACCCCCCAGCAATAGACGGCCTCGTCCGTTCGCGCGCACTGCGACCACGAGCCGTTGCCCCCGCCCAGCCGTTTGTCGCAGGTGCCCGCGCTGCAGCTTTCGCCCGCTGCGCACGCGACACCACAGTCGCCGCAGTTGGCGTCGTCGGCGAACGTGTTCACGCACTCGTCATCGCAGGTCGCGGGCGCGCAAGTGATGACGCTGTCACCGCCGCCATTTCCGCTATTCCCGCCCGTGACGAGCTCACGCTCCTCGATACCCAGGATCGGGGTGCAGCTCGGAACGCAAGCGAGCAACACGCCCCATGCCAGCCAGCGCGCAATTCGTGAAGGTTTCATCATCAGAAGCGAATGGTCCAAGGTTGTGTTGCGGTGGCCGAGGGCTCCGTGAGCCTACCGGCGATCAAGAGCGCGCCGCCCACTGCAGCGATGATGCCACCGGAGACCAACAGACCTGTCGAGGTATCGCCGAATAGCCGCGCGTTCTCGGAAGCGGATACGCCGACCGGGTCGGAGCAGCGCACCTCGGGACAGCGATCGGTAGCGTCGGACCATTCGTTCATCGCGAGCCCACCAGCGATGACGCCGCCGACCCCCGCTGCGCCTCCCAGAATCAAGCCGGCGATCCCAATTGGCACCATCGGGCTCGTCGAGCCTTCTTCAGCCGGGGCTTTTGGCTTTTCATCAGCAGCCGCCGCGCGACGGGGCGGGGCGTCTGTCGCGATCGGCGGCAGCGTGATGTCGAGCGTCGCCGTCTCGCCGACAGCGGCGGTCACCGAGCGACGCAGCGCCGGCCGACCAATGGCTTCCACGACGACTCGATGTTCGCCCGCGTCTACGCGTAGCTCGGTCGTGGTTGCGACGGGCGTCGATGACTCGCCGTCGACGACGAGCGTGATCTGGCTCAGCGGAGCGCCCGCAGGAAGCACGATCCGAAGCATCGAGATCTTTGCCTCGAGATCAGCGAGCTCTTTACGAATAAATGAAATTGCATCTGTTCGCCCTGCTTTCTCCGCGAGCTCTGCTGCCTCGAGCAGCGCTCGCTCCGCGGCGGCATATCGCCCGACCCGCTGGTAGCAGGTAGCCAGGTTCAGCAGCGTGCCCCCGGCCGGCTCGAGCTGGTGACTTTCAGCGAACAGCCTGCAGGCTTGCTTGGGCTTTCCTGCTTCCATCAGCGCCTTGCCTTCCCGAAAGAGGGTGTCCGCGGCCGTCGAGCTGGGGCCGTCGTCGGCAATGACCGTGTGAGGCATCGAGCTCGCAATGAGCAATAACAGCGCCAACCTCGCTCGGGGACCTCTGCGGCGCATCTAGAACTTCCTCTGATCGAGAAGGTTGGGTGACGTTGGCGCAGCGGAGCGCTCGGGTTGCGCTTCACCGCGCGCCGTGGCCCGCGCAGCCGAGGTCCCGGCGAGCCTCCGAGGGGCAGGCACGGAAGGCAAAGCGACGCTGGGCTCCGCTGACGCAGACGCGGACGCGGGCCCTGGCGCGGGATCGTCGACCGCCAGGCTGGGCACCGCCGGCGCGACGGCCATCGCCGTCTCGGCTTCGGTCTGGCTGAGGGCGTTGGCCGATACTGTCGGCGCCTGGCGACTCGCGAGGAACCAGACGAAGAGCGCACCCAGGAGCAGCGCAGCGAGGGCGACGGCCGCGCGAACGCTCTCGAGCGGCGCCGCCTTTTCGGTCTGCGCATTGGTCACTGTTGCGCGTTGGGTAGAGGCGGATGGATTGCGCTCGACGGCAATGCCCAGCACGGGCGGCTCGGTTTCTGCGGTCGCGACCGCTGCCACCTCCGCGCGCCTTGCCGCGGACGCGAATGGGGACAGCAGGCGAGCGAACGTCAGTGCGTCGGCCGGCCTCTTCGTTGCGTCTTTTAAGAGGCATTGCGCAACGACGTTTGCGAGACCGAGGGGGACATCGGAGCGAAGCGTGAGGAGATCGGCGGGCGGGTCGGCGACGATCGCGGCGGCGACGGCAGCGGCGGTTGGACCGTCGAACGGGCGGCGGCCGGCCAAGAGCTCGAACAACAGCGTACCGAGGCCCCACACATCGGTCCGAGCGTCGACTGGGCGACTGCGGATCTGCTCGGGGGCCATGTACGGCGGCGAGCCGACGGTCGCCTTAGGGTCGGTCAATTGCAGATCATCGGAGCCGGGCAGGGTGGTCGAGCGAATCGCAGCCACCCCGAAATCCAACATCTTTACTCCGGTGGACCCGTCTCGGCGTCGTGTGAGAAAGACGTTCGACGGCTTCACGTCGCGGTGAATGATGTTGCGCTGGTGCGCCTCGACCAAGCCGAGCGAAGCGCCGATGGCGAAGTCGACTGCTTCCGTCACGCCGAAGGCGGGGCCGCGTTCGAGTCGGTCGGCGAGCGTCTCACCCTGGAGCAGCTCGAAGACGATTACGGGCCTGCCGTCTGCAGCCACCCCCACGTCGAGCACACGCGCCACGCGCTCGGGGTCGAGCGAAGCGGCGACCTGCGCCTCGCGCAGCATGCGCGCCGTGCCGGAGGCGGACGAGCGACGTCCGAGGGGCAGCTTCAGCGCGACCCGCGAGCCGAGCGTCGCGTGCGTTGCCTCGTAGACCTCACCCATGCCGCCGCGACCGATCGGCTTCACGATAAGATATTTGCCGAGCACGAGCGCGCCCGCAGCGAGGCTCGGGACTGCGCCCGAACCGTGCGGCTCGACGGACTCCGTCAGCACCTCGCGCCCCGACATCGCGCGGCATTCTAGCACTCTCGTGCCGGGTTATGCTGGCGCGATGAAAAGGGCCGACCCGACGACGGAGTCGCTCGAACGACCCAATCCTCTACTGGTCCTCAATCGACGCCGATCGGGCCTTCAGCGACTCGCCTCATCTGTCGCGGCGAAGCCCGTGCTTCCACAGGAGTCGATAGAAATGCACGCGATCCACGCTGGCTGCACGCGCCGCTTCGGTCACGTTTCCGGCGCACCGGTCGAGGATTGCCGCGAGGTAGGCGCGCTCGAACATGGCGATCGCGGCGTCGCGTCCTTCCTTGATGGTCATCGACGTATCGATGACCCCCAGGGCCGGCCCCTCGATCGACACGGGCGCCGGCTCGGCGCCGCCGAGCACCAGGTAGCGCTCGAGGAAGTTGCGAAGCTCTCGCACGTTGCCTGGCCAGGCGTGGCGGCGCAGCTCCTGCAGCAGCGCGGGGGAGGCGAGCGGCGCGGTATCCAGGCGCAGCCTCTCGCCGATCGATGCGGCCAGGCTGTGCACCAGCAGCGGGATGTCCTCGCTACGCTCGCGCAGGGCGGGCAAAACGATCTCGACCACAGCCAGCCGGTAATAGAGATCCGCCCTGAAACTGCGCGCGTTCACCTCGGCCCGCAGATCGCGGTGCGTCGCCGCCACCACCCGCACGTCGATCGGCGTCAGCTTCTGGGAGCCCACGCGCTTGACCTCGCGCTGCTCGAGCACGCGCAGCAGCTTGGGCTGCAGCTCCAGCGCCAGATCCCCGATCTCGTCGATGAGCAGCGTGCCTCCGTCGGCGAGCTCGAAGGCACCCTCACGGGCGGCGTGAGCGCCCGTAAACGCCCCCTTCTCGTGACCGAAAAGCTCTGCCTCGAACAGCGCCGCAGGGACGCTGGAGCAATCGACGACGACGAACGGACCGGCCCTGCGAGCGCTGGCCGCGTGAATGGAGTGGGCAGCAGCTTCCTTGCCGGTGCCCGTCTCGCCGTTCAGCAGCACGGTCGCGTCCGAGCCAGCGGCGCGCTCCAACAACGAGAAGGCGTGTCGCATGCGCGCCGAGCCACCGACCAGCTTGCCGAAGCTGGTCCCGCTCGAGGACGGGCTGCGCCGTACGACGGGCTCAAGCTCGAAGCGCAGGCGACTTCGCCCCAGCTCGAAAAGCGCGCCCTGGGACAAGGTCAAGTCGCGCACGCGCGCGCCGGCCAGGAAGGTCCCGTTGCGGCTGCCCAGATCGCGCAGGCGCACGCCGTCATCTTCCGCGGTCAGCTCGGCGTGGAAACGCGATACGGCCCCGTCGGTGAGCACCAGGTCGGCGCTCTCGTGGGTGCCGACCACCAGCCGTCCCGAGGCGGCCGACACGCGCCGCCCGGCGTCCGGGCCGTCCATCACCACGAGGGAGAACACGCGGACGAGCAGACCATCCGCGGTCTCGAGCGCCTCGGTCGTCGGTCCCGGAGCTTGCACCGGCGCAACGTAGTCGGGAATGGCGGGGACGCGAAGGGGTTGCGCGGGAGGCGCCCGCCTTCTTCATGGTGCTGGTGCAGGCGACCTCGTCGCCCACCTTGCTCTTCTTCTGGACTTGATCCATCCAATCCGACTTGCGCGCATGGCTCGTGCGTGCAGACCGACAAGGTGATCGGCCAAGCCGATGCACACGTGTGTCACCCGTGAGGTTGGTCTCATGACGCTCGCCCAAGACATACCCGTTCTCCAGCTCTGCCCCGACACGGGCGCGCGCGTCCTTGACCGCTCTTCCGATTCGGGTCTGCCTTTGGCACGCAGTGGAGCCTGTGGCCTTCTTTGGCCAGAGAATCACGCTCCCTGATTTAGCCGCCCAGGAGCGTAAATGTGGCGTAGTGCGAGCTTCCGCCGTCCCAGCCGCCGACCATTTCGGATGGACCTTTGCCTTGCACGAAACAGAAAGAGTGGTGGCTCGCGTCGCCGACCATGTCGTCGCGTGACGAGCACCAAGCTCCGTCTTTGCGCTGCAGGAGCTCGTCACTCGACTCGCCCTCGTCGTGCTTCTCTTCGTGCCTGACCGGCGTGGGGTTGCGCGGGAGGATCATCGCTTTCGGGTCGAACGCGGTGGGTCCACGCGTGCCGAGCGGAAAGCGAAAGAGGCCGTCCGCCGTGGCCGCGTAGACTCCCGCAGGCGTCACGTCGTCGAGGCCCATCGTGAAGCCCGCAGTCGAGCACCGCGGCGCGCGCGCCTGGTAGCTCGCGAAGCTCAGTCACTTTGCAGCTGATCGTCGTCTTCGATCGGGTGACGACGTTTCCGTGCTTGTCGGCCTTCTTGTCGTCCGGATCGTAGTGCGAGCTCTCGGTCTCGACTCGAAAGGTGAACGAACGGCTCTTCTCGAAGAGTGAAGCGTAGAGCGGCGACAGCGCCGCGGCATCGAGCGGGCCTGCGGGCGGGGGATCCACCGTCGGCGGGGGCTGCGGCGCCTCTGCGGGGGCAGTCACGGCGGGCGAGGCCGCCGCCACGGAGGTGGCGTCTGTGTCGGCCGGCGCGTCAGGTTCCCACGCGATCAACAGGGCGCGCTCTTCTGCGGGCGCTTGCGGTGGCGCAGCGCAACCGGCCAGAAATTCCACGCAAGTGCCGCAAAAAGCCGCCCGGAAGCCCATTGCCATCCCCCTACAACGACCCAAGCAGACATTCGACTCCCGCGTCTCGTGTCGCTTCAGGTTTCACCGCTCGCCGCCCAGGGCCGCGAGATGGGACCGCCGGCACCTTCGTGTGGACCCCGTCGCGCGATCAAGGCTCCAGCGGCTTGTGCTTGCCCGCGTCGGGCTTGCCCGCGTCGGGCTTGCCCGCGTCGGGCTTGCCTGACCCGCCGTCTGTCTTGCCGTCATCTGCAGCGCCTCCATCCCCCGCATCTGCGGCTCCCGCCGAAGCCGACGCTGCTGGCTGAGAGCCGCGCGCCGTGAGGCTGCCGTCTTTGCCAGGAGGCCACAGAAACACCTGCACGTCGCCCGTTGCGCGATCGACCAAGCGCAACAGCGCGGCGCGGGGATGGTCTGCCATGCGCGCGAACAGCTTGGTGTTGACCCGGAACTGCGGTCGCTTCTTGCCGGGCTGCTCTTCTGGGACGTCGCCGGTGAGCGGCACATCGAAGCGCACGCGGTCCAAGATCTCGGTGCCGACGTAAAACTCGAGCGCGAAGCGACCCATCACGCGCGCCGTCGCGCCGGGCTTGTCGAGGGTGAGCTCGGTCACCTTGACGATGCTGGGCACGCTGTCTTTTGCGCGGATCTCGAACACCCAATGTTTGGTCGACGCCACCGGCGGGGGGTCGGGCGGCCAGCCTTCACGCGGCGGCGATGCCTCAGCGTCGCCGAGCTCGGAGAACGCGCCCAGCGAAAGCGCTGCCAGCGCGCCTGCTGCGACTCCGAGAGCTCCTCCTAGAAAGACCCTGCGCATGCGCTCGCCACGTCATTCCACGCCTCGGCGGCGCCGTCGAGCGTCAACCTCGAACCCCAACGAGACCCGCAAAGGCAGCCTCCATGGTACCGTCCCGGCATGGAGTTCGACCGCATCTCGGAGCTCTACAACCTGTGCAATCCGGAAGAGTCGCTTCAGCCAGACGATCCCCGCAATGTCGATATCGATCAGACGGGCGTGCGCGGTGAGAAATGGAGCGAGCGGCTCGCCAAGCAGACCGAGAAGGTGGTCTTACAAGCGGAGGGAAAGACGAACAAGCCGTTGAGCGATGGGCCCTTCAAGCGCCTGTGGACCTGGCTCACTACCACTGACGTCGAGCTCTCGAAGCTATCGCTGGAGGCGTTCGGTGGCGGGGCCGACTTCAATCTGAAGACCAATCCAACGGTTCGCGCACGCGTGCGCGATATCCTCGGCAAGCACCCCGCGCAGTTCGTGAAGCTCGTGCGGGACGAATTGGAAGACCTCGACCTTCGCGCGAAATTGGCAGGCAACAAGGGAGGCCTGTTCGTGATCTTCGATTCGCTGGAGAAGCTACGCGGCACCAGTTTGACCTGGCGCGACGTGCTCACCAGCGCCGAAAGAATCTTCGCCAACGGCGCTCCGCTGCTTCAGCTGCCCGTTTCGGTGCTGTTCACGGTCCCGCCTGCACTCGCCCGACGAATGAACGATCCGGTCGAGTTTCTGCCGATGATCAAGGTGCGTGACAAGGAAGGCGTGCTTTCCCGAGGGGATCGACGCCATCTTCCAGCTGGTGAAGAAGCGCATCCCCGAAGCCGACCTCAACGAATTGTTTGGCGAGGCTCACGTGCGAAACCGCCTGCGCGCGATCGCACTTTGGTCCGGTGGCTATCCGCGCGAGATCGTCCGTCTTCTGCAGGCATTCCTCGAGCTCGATACCTTCCCCATCACGGCCGACGCTCTCGAGCTGGTGCTGCACCGGGCTGGTAACACTTACCGCGGCATCGTGTATGACAGCGGAGCGATCGACTGGCTGCGCACCGTGTACCGATTCTCCGCCGGTCGCCGGTGGTGCTTGTGCGACTCGACCCCTATGCGGGAAGGCACAGCACCGCGGCCCTGACCGACGCAGAGCTGATGGCTGACGTGATCAGTCCCTTGCTCGACCCACCCGCGGAGAGAACAGGTCACGGCGTGGTGCACATGGTGGACGCTGCGCGCGCCGTCGAGGCCGACTTCGACCCTTGGAAGCGTTCGTTTTCGTTGTGGAACGAAAAACGCAACGCGGTCCAAACGACGCTTCATGGCGAAGTCGTCGTGATGCTTCCGCGGGCGCTTACGAACGCATTCGCGACGGCCGCGCCCGACGTTTGGTCGGTGCGGAGCGGGGAATACGACGCGGCCGAGAGTGTCGAGGGGATGGTAAACACAACGCTTGAAGGCTCGTCGGTGGTCGCCACGGCCCACGTGACAGCTGCGGCTGTTGCATCCAGCCGGTCTCCCCGAGAGTGGCTGACAATCCCAAGGCTAGCTCTGTGGGGCGGGGATATCGTGGTCAGGCCGTGGCTCGAGGTGCCGCGCGCCGATTCGTCGGAGCTCGACTCGGGCGCTGCAGTCGATGACGATGAGGATCGTGCTGGCGCACACCTCCGCTTCTTGCTCGCGCGACGACGCGCAGATCGAGTGCTCTGGAGCAGACGATTTGCTGAGGCGGAGCACCGTTACACTGACCTCTTTGAATCGCTGAGGCTCGAGCCCGATGTCCAGTTCGCGGCATCGGAAAGGGCCATCATCGCTACAGGTCTGTCAGTGGCTATCGGCGCACAAGGCAGGGCTGAGCCGGCGCGTTTTGCTGCGGACAGAGCGCGACAATTGGCGCATGGCCGGGATTCGCCGGGCGACACACAGCAGCTGCTAAATGCAGTTTGTTACGTTCACTGGCTGCTCGGAAAGTCGAAGATATCGTGCGACGAGACCGTACGGAACGCCGAACTGTTCGAGCCGAAACGCGTACTCCGAAAGATCGATGTCGTGCGCGGGCAGCGCCCGCAGAGCAGGTCGCAGATGGCAGCGCGCTTGAGCGCCGCCGTCCAAGCGCTCGAGCACGGTGAGCTCCGCCTGCCCAGCCTCGAGACGGCATGGCGAGCTCGCCCCCCCGCGGAGACGTACGAGGCCGAGGCCGAGCGAAGGGTGATGGCCGGCGACGTATCCGCGGGCCGCGCTCTACTCTCAGTACGCTTCGCAGCGAGCCCCGACCAGGTTCTCACCATGGAGCCCACCAAGTTGTGGTCCCGCATGAGACCATCGGCAGCGCTGGCCTTCCTCGAGATTGTGGAGGGCGATGATGAGCGAGCCGCTGAGCGGCTCCGCTCACTCGAGGATGTCCTTTCCAGCGTCGACGCGGCGGAGCTCGATCGGCCTCGTATGGAGGCCGCGCTAGCGCACACGGCTTTCGTGTACCAGCTCAGCCGCGGTGCGCGGGAGCAGGCGATCTCCTCTTTCGCACGCTGCGAGCAAGCCGTCGCGCGCTGTGCCGCCACAGCATTCGACCAACGCTCGCTGCTGCGCGCTCGCGCTGCGGCGCGACTCGGCACGCTGCGAGCGATGGGCCTCAGCTCGCCCGATTTGTGGTCGAGCTCGCCGGTTTGGCCGCCCGAGCCATGGCGTAGCTTGGCAGAAGAGCTCCTTTCTTGGGTCGACACCTCGGAGCTCGTACGCAGCGACGATCTCGTGTTGCGGGTGTTGGCGGTGGAAGCGTGCCGAGAGCTGAACGCGAATGTCCAGGACCGCGACCTCACTGCCGCGCGTACTTACGCCAAGCGCGCGGCTGAGCTCGCGGAGCCGCTCGCAGAAAGCGAGATCCCCGTTTGGCAAACGCTTGCTGATGCAACGGTTCAGGAGCTTGCCCTCGCCACTCGTGAGCCCGCCTGAGATTGGCAGAGCCGTCGGTCCTACCTCCGCCACCGCGCTAGAAAGTCCCGCTGTACAGGCTCGCCACGTCATTCCACGCCTCGGCGGCGCCGTCGAGCACTTGCCAAACATCCAGCAGCGCCGCGGGTATCGGCGCCACGACGAAACCGGGCGGATCTGCCGGCAAACCGAAGCTCACGCGCACGGCCATCGAATGCAAGAGCACGCGATCGACGCGCTGAACGCGGCCGGCGCTGTCCGCCAGCGAGGTCTTTCCGCCGTAACGGCCGTCTCCGAAAATCGGCGCGCCTGCGCCGCTCGCGTGGATGCGCAGCTGATGGGTGCGCCCCGTCTCTGGCTCGAGCACGAGCAACGCCGCGCGACCGCCCGCGGCTGCCACGCGCTTGAAGCGGCTCGCGGCCGGCTTGCCCTGTACCGGCGACGTCCAGCGCCCCTCTGTCTCCGCCAGGGGTGCACAGATCGCGACGTAGCGCCGAACGATGTGCCCATGTTGTTGCGCGGCGGCTGCCTTCTGCGCGCCGAGATCGCTGATGGCGAAGGTGACGGCGCCGCTCACGTTGGTGTCCAGCCGCGAGACTGCGTGGGGCGGCCGTCTTTTGCCTCCGCCTCGCGAAATAAGCAACGCGCCCAGGCGGTCGCGCAGACTCTCGGCGCCGTCTTTGTCTGGCTCGGTCGCGATGCCGACCGGTTTGTCGACCACGACGATGTGCTGCGACTCGAACAGGATCGAGAGCCCGGCGTCGCTCATGCGTCGGCTTGTACGGGGCCGGCGAGCGGCGCCGTCGGCATCGGCGCGTCGAGCTTCTCGACCACACCGCGATCGCCGTCGACGCGCAGCCGTTCGCCGGTTCGTACGCTGAGTGTGGCGCCGTCGACGTTGACCACGCAAGGCACGTTGTACTCGCGTGCAACGATGGCAGCGTGCGAAAGCGGGCCGCCGAGCTCGGTGACGATGCCGGCGGCCACCAAGAACAGCGGCGACATGCCGATGTCGGTGGTGCGGGCGACCAAGATCTCGCCGGGCCGAAGCGAGGTTGCAGCCTCTGCACCCGGGCCGACGACGCGTGCCGGGCCCTCGACCACACCGGGGCTCGCGGCCAAGCCGTCGAGCTTGCGGGCAGCCGACGGCGGCAGTGATACAGGCGGCGGCTTGCCGACGAACGTAGAAGGCGGATCAGGGCGCGCCTTGTCGCGCAGGTGCTCTGCGCGGCGCAGCCGAATGATGTGCGCGACATCGGCGCGCCCCGTCTTGAGCGCGCCGACGATCTCCTCGTAGGTGCAGAAAAAGACGCTCTCTGGAGGGAGACTGGGCTCGAGGTGACGAAGCCGGCGGTCGATGTCGAGCGCGACCATGCGAATGAAACCGAGCCCGCGCGTCACCCACGCGCGCATCCGCTCGCGGAGGCGCGTGTACTCTTGCGTCTTCTTCACCAGCGCGCGCAGCACGGCGATCTCGATGCGGCCGCTCGTCGTCTCGAGCCGCGCGAGCTCCCGATCTGCCAGCGCGCGCGCGCGCGCCGGGCCCGCCTCCGGATCGATCTCCGGGCCACGCAGCGCAGCCGCGAGCATGCTCATCAAGCTGGACGGGTCTTCGCGCCAGCGCGGCGTCATCAGCTCTGCCTCGCGCACAGCGCGGTCGCCGAACGCCTCCAAAAATTCACGCATCGAGGCACGCGTGGCGCCCATCGGCAGGTCTTCGAGGCTGCGCACGTGACCCGCCGCGATCGCCTCGAAGGCCGCTGGCTCGCGACGGGCGAGGTTCGCGACGCGCATGAGCGCCAGACCGGGGTTCGCGCTCTCGAGCTCGGCGATGCCGCCCGTCAGCGCCTGCGCGATGCGAGATGCCTCACGATGTACGTCGACGCCGCCTTCACCGTAGGCGTCGCTGCGCTTCAAGGTGCGGCCGAGCCAGGTCGTCAACGCCAGATGGGACGCGAGCGACGCCGATGCGCACGTGAGCATCAGCTCGCCGGCGCCGAACAACAAATCCGATACGCCTCGCAGGGTTTGCGCGAGAGCGTCATCGGGCAATAGCCCGAGATCGAGCTCGGAGAGCAGGCGTTTGGAACGCTCGGCCTCTACCTCCCACCCGCTGACCTCGCGCTCGAGGCGCAAGCCGCGCCGCAACAAACCCGGCACGGCGATGGGGGCTCGCATCAAGAACCCAGTGCTGGAGCGCTCGACCTCGGCGTGCAGCGCGCGAATGATGCCGTCGGGCGCGCCGCCGCTTTGCTCGAGCAGTGCGCGCGGTGAAAGCCCCGGCACTTGGCCGGCGATGGCCATGAACGCCGTCAGGTTCAAATAGAAGCGGCCATACACGTTGGAGATCAGGATGGCGTCTTTCGGAGCTCGACAGCCGAGCGCCGTGAACGCTGCCCGAAAGCCGGCATCGCTGAATGCGCGCGCGACGGACCAGGTGAGCGGAGTCGCCGCGCCGGGCAGCGCCTCGCCGACGTTCGCGCGTGACCAAACGGTGTGCTCGTCGCCGCCTTCCGGAAAGAGACCGCCTGTCACGGGTCGAGCTTGCAGCACGATCACGCGGTCGACGCCGCCTACTTCGGTGATGGCGAACTCGACGTCGAGGGCGTCCGGCTTGCCTTCACCGAGGCGTTTTGCCAGGGTGGAAAGCTCGGTCAGGGCCGCTTTGGAGAGGGCAGGGCGCGTGCCTCGACCCGCCTCGACCGGCTGGGCGACGAGGCCGTCAGGGCCGACCACCAGCTCGGTGCCCTTTTCTGCGATGACCTGCTCGATCAACGCGCCGTCCGCGCTCAAGCGGTAGTTGTCGACGATGCTGGCGCCGTCGACGATCGGCGCGCCCAAGCCGAGTGTGGCGTGCACCAGGCGCTCGCCCGCCTTCCACCGGTCGCCTTCGAGGCCGCTCGGTGGACCGGTGAACAGCACGCCTGCAGCCTTGGCGACGACCATTGGCATGAGCAAGACCGGCATGGAGACGGCCCGGATGTTCCAGCGGTTCAAGTACAAGAGGGTGCGCGGCAGATACAGGCTTGCCCATACCTGCCTCACCGCGTCGCACAGCTCCGCGCGCCCACGCACGCCGAGAATCGTGGTGGCGAGACCGGCCAGCGACGAGCCGCGCGCGTCCTCGCAAGTGGCGCTCGAGCGCACGCTGAGGCCCCATGGCGCGCTCGGCAGTGCCGCGACATGAAGCGTCTCGAGCGCGTCGGCGAGCGGTTCTGGCAAGGCGTCGGCGAGGATGCGGTCGCGCGCGCGTGCAGCGCGGTCGGTGCCTTCGCGCGTGCCCGCGAGCTTGATCAGCGACGCGATGTCGTGGCCCTTCGGCAGGCGTCGATCGACGGCCGACTCGAAGGTGTGAGCGTCGATCACCCAGCCGTCGGGCACCGGAAACCCAGCCGCCATGAGCTCGGCCAGCGAAGCTGCCTTGCCACCAAAGCGTGCGGCAGACGCGTCGGCCTTTCTGCGGCTGATTGGCGCCTTGTCGCTGGGGCGCAGACTGCGAATCGAGCTGAGCAGCGCGGACGCTGCTTCAGGTAGTTCGATTGGGGAGCCAAGCGTACGATCGGTCAAGACAGTCGATTCGGTACCACACGGAGAGCGCGCCTGCTGATGGATTTATGGTGGATGATGCGAGGCGCGCGGGCCGCATGGGCGCTGATCGCGGCGACAGGCTGCGCCAGCCCGAGTACCGCTCCGTCGCCCAGCGGAAATCCTCCGTGCGAAGTGCAAACCGGAGGGGGCGCTTGCGCGCACTTTCATTCCGGAGGGCACGAAGGACTATTGTTCGATGATCAACCTCCGGTTGAAAGGTTCACTGTCGAGCACGACCCGAGCACGCCCGCGGCGGCCACTCCGTCGGCCGTCGTCAGCGGGTCCGAAGCCCCTGGCGAGCTGCCTAGAGGCAGCGTCGTTCCACGATCTGTCGCTTCGCACGATAGGCGTGTGCCCTTCGTGCTCGTGCTGCACGGCTACGGGGGCAACGGCGCTTCATTCGCGCGCTATTTTCGTTTGCACAAGCTCGCCGAGAAGAGCGGGTTCATTTATGTCGCGCCGGACGGCACCCCGGATCGTCATGGCAATCGTTTCTGGAACGCTGGCGCCGCCTGCTGCGATTTCGACCACACGAACACCGACCACGTCGCCACGCTCGGCAAAATCATCGAGCAAGCCCGAAGCGCGCCACGCGTCGACCCGAGTCGCGTCTATGTCGTCGGCTATTCCAATGGCGCATTCATGGCACATCGGCTCGGTTGCGATGTCGCCGGAGTCCGCGGCATCTTGAGCGTAGCGGGGGCTGGCGTGCGAGACACCGCGGCCTGTGCCCATGCCCCCGAGAGGGTGATTGAGGTGCATGGTGACGTCGACACGGCTGTGCCCTTCGCTGGCGGCAACGTGCTCTCGCGAAATGACGTCGAGCCTCACGCTGGCGCGCTGGAGACAGCGACTGCCTGGGCCACGAAGAAAGGTTGCACGCTGCCGGCCAGCCTGATTGGCCACATCGATCTCGAAGAAGCGCTGCCCGGCGCGGAAACGGAGCGCTTTCAGTTTTCGTGCGCCCCCGGCGTGACCTTGCTGAAAGTAGCGGGCGGCACGCACGGTCTCGCAGCCTCCGAAGCGGCCATTGCCCAGCTGCTTGCTGATTTGATGAGATGAACGGAGGAATTCAGACAGGCTCGAGCCCCCGGAGCACACGTTCGTGAAACATCAACATCTCGACGGCGCCGGGCCCGCGGTTCCAGATGTAATCGTGGGGGCCGTCGGTCACGATCAGTTGGTGCGCGATCGAGCGCCGCGCGAGCGCGGCCGAGAGCGCCTCAGTCGGCGCGCGGAATGGGTCGCCGCTGCTGGTCACGAGCTGAATCGATTGTTTGCCGTGGGTGCCGGCTGCTTGTTCGGCTCTTTCGGCGAAAGGCTCGGCGTCTGCCTCGCGAATTGCCGGTTGCAGCGCACCCACGGCGCCAAATCGTTGCGCCATTCCGAAGCCGAGCTCGAGCGCATAACGGCCGCCCATGCTCACGCCGTCGATCCCGGTCTTCGCGCGATCGGGTGCCTGCGTCACGCGCGGCAGCATGCTCTTGTCGACGAAATTCGCGAATGACCGCCACGCGTCGGGGCCGCCGCTGGGCACGGGCGTGTACGGGCACACGATGCGCAAACCTTGCCAGGCATGTTTCGCCAGCGAAGCACGATGCCGCGCGATGCGCTCGTCGGTGAGCATCTCTTTGGCATCGCTCTTCGACAGCGCGCCTGCCTCGAGACGCGCGCGGATCACGTCGAGGTCGTAATCGTCGCGCCAGCCGTGTGCGCCAGCGGCGAGCCCGCGCCCCGCTTCTCCGCGGCCGTGTAGCGCGACCAGCACAGGCCAGTCACTCGAGCCGTTCGGCGCAAACAGGAGGGCGCGCTGGCCTTCCGGTTGATCCGGGCTGCTATCGAAGCTCTCTTCTCGCCAGTCAGGCCCGGGCGGGGTTACGGCGCGTTGCTCTTCGCTCGGCTGAGGTCGCGAGCAGCCGCCGACGAACGCGGCCACGGCGGTGAGCCAACTGCGCTTGCTGAAGAGCACGCCCCATTATGAACCGGATTGGACGGAGTCCAAGGAGGTCTACGGAGTGCCTTTGGCCCGGAGTGCACCAACGGCGAGCGGGAAGTGCTTGCTCCGTCCGTCGAAGCCAGGCATTCAACTCCTGTTGAAAAGGTCGACATGAACACCGCCGCCCTGCTTGCTTTCCCCGCGCTTTTGGTCGCTTGCTCTTCTGCGCAGCCCGAGCCCGCCGAGCCTGCCGACAGCAGCATGGCCGCTGGCATCGAGCCGGCCGCGCCTTTGGTGTCTGCCTCCGCGGGCACGGGCAGGCTGATCACCGGCGACAAGGGCTGCCCGGCGACTGCGCCACGTCATGGCGACGCCTGCTCGATGAGAGGGCAATGCCGTTACGGCGGCGACGCTGCGGCGGCGAGCGACCTGAACGGTCCGCGCTCCTGCCGCTGCGCCGGTGACATGTGGGAATGCACCGGCGCGCCGTGACCACACGGTCGATGCGTTGACTCGAAGTTGGCCCGCAGGCGGGTGCCCTCCCACGATCGGGCGATGTCCGTCCCGGTCGTCGCCCTCTACGGCGCGCTCAACGCCATCTTCAACGTACTGTTGGCTGTCCGCGTGAGCGGCGGCCGCATGAAAGAGAAGGCCAGCATCGGGACGAATGGCTCCAAGGTGCTGGACGTCATGATCCGGACCCACGGCAACAACGCCGAGTTCGTCCCGCTCGCGCTGCTGCTGCTGCTCATTGCCGAGCTGATGGGCGGTTCGCCCACCTGGCTTCACGTGCTCGGTGGGCTGCTTTTGGTGGCGCGCGTCTCTCACGCCATCGGCATGCCGCTGCGCGCGCCGAACGTGTTTCGAGCCAGTGGTGCGACCATCACCAGCGTGCTGATCATTGGCATCAGCGCCTGGCTTTTGGTGATGCGTTTTTCGACATGATCTTCGAGTCGTCGTTTCGAATTACGCACTGACTGCGTAAAGGGCGTCGCTGTGGCGAATCACGCGTGATCGCAAGCACGCCACGGACAGCGTTGTCAACGGTTGCTGCGCGCTCTTCGCTTTCGCGCAGAATCGTTGCTGGCCCGGTCCGTGCTCTACGGCTCCTGTAACCCAGCGCTCGTCTTCGTCGCAAACGCATCGGAAGAGCAGCGACGTCTACGACACCTGAACAACTTAGGAGATCGACAATGAAACGGAATACGATTCTGCATGGTCTCGGCTCGCTCGCGTTCCTCTTGGTCGCGACCCCCGCTTTCGCAGACGACATCACCGAATGTGAAGACAACGCAGCGGGCGACGACTGCGTGCAGGAAGACGGCGAAGCCGGCGTCTGCCTTGCAGATGAAGACACGCAAGTTCTCGCTTGCTCGGACAACGGTCTGACCGACAACGAGATCATCTGCGAAGAGCTCGCTAGCGGCGACGATTGCACGCAAGACGACGGCGATGCCGGCACTTGCGAGCCGGGCGACGGTGATGGCGTGCTGTCTTGCGAACAGCTCGACCTCGACGCGGTCGAATGCGAGACCGCTGCCGCCGGTGACGTGTGCACGCAGGAGGACGGCGAGATCGGCATTTGTGTTGCCGACGAAGACACACAAGCTCTCGAGTGCTCGGACAACGGCCTCAGCCAAGACGAAGAAACTTGTCAAGACCTGGCCGAGGGTGACGCTTGTACCGTGTCCAGTGGCCGAGATGGCTCCTGCGACGCCGACAACGACACGGGCGTGCTCGAGTGCGTCGAGCCTGGTGACAGCGCCGACGGCTGCTCGGCCGCGACCAGCCCGCTGAAGAGCGGTGGAACTGGTCTAGCGCTGGTGATCGGCGCGCTCGCCCTCGCGCGCCGCCGTCGCACGGCTCGCTGAGCGGTCGCCACTTCGAATTTGCTGAAGCGAGCGAGCCGCCCGCGTAGGCTCGCTCGCCGATGGCAAATCAGGGCGGCTGGGGTGGTGGTGGTTACGGTCCTCCCGGGCAACCTCCCGGCGGAGGTGGCTATGGCCCGCCGGGCCAGCCGCCTGGGCCGCCCGGTCAACCTCCTGGCGGCTATGGTCCGCCGCCCGGCTACGGCCCGCCACCAGGTGGTGGAGGCTATGGTCCGCCACCCGGTGGCAGCTATGGTCCCCCTCCCGGTTATGGGCCACCGCCTGGCTACGGTCCGCAAAGTCCGCAAGGTTATGGTCCGCCACCCGGTGGCTTCGGCAACCAGCCACTGGGTGCCCCGCCTGGTCCGGGTCAATGGAACCCTAACGCGCCGCGTATGCAGCCTCCAAAGCCTTCCTCCGGCATTGGGGCGATCATCGCGGGCGCAGTCATTCTGCTGATCGTGATCGCCGGTTGGTTCAGTCCTTCGTACAAGGGTCTACCCGCTGCAGCCGGCGTCGCGGTCCCTTTCGCGGTCGCGATGTGGCTCTTGGTTTCGGGTATTGCGAAGGCCATCAAAAAGCCGCTGCCCATTGCCGCCACGATCGGCATTTTATTGGTCTTTGCGGGCTTGTTCGTCGCGTTGGGGCCCGTTATCAGTCGCGGCCGCATCGTTGCGCGCGAGAAGCGTGTCTTCGAGCAGCTCTCCTCCGAAGAGGCGTCGACGCCGCAGGCTTGGCAGTATCAATACGAGTTTGCCATCCCCGACCAGTTTCGGCGGGAGGAGTGGAAGCTCGAGGTGATGCTTTCGCGCGTCCGTCAGGCGCAGAGCAAGAAGGCCGCGGGCGATCTCCGCGTGATTGCCAACGAGTGCCTGGCCGCGGAAGACAGCGAGCTGCTCGAGCCCGCACACGAAGCCGCGATCAAGGCGCTGAAAGATCTGTACAAGGCTGGCAAAGCCAAGATGAACGCGCCGACAGCCGGCGCCAAGACGGGAGAGTTTCCCGTCGATGATGGCCTTCGGCAGGGGTTCAGCGTGGTGCTCGACGGCCTCGCTCGCGCGAAGGACGCCAACATTTACGTGGCGTTCGAGAACTCTGCGGTGCTCGACGCACCGGCCGACTTCGCAGAAATCCTCGAGCTGAACCGCAAAGACCCGGACGTGCTGAAGACCTTTCCGAAAGGCAACGCGCCGCTCATCGATCCCGGAAACGCCTTTTCACCGGCCTTCGACAAACGTCGACGGGCGACCTTCATGACCGCATTGGGAGAGTCGTTCGGGCAGGTCTTCGATGGCCAGCTGCTTACGCTCGCGCCGCTCGAAAAGGGCGAGAGTCGCAAGGGCAAGGTGATCATCGATGTGAGCTCACGCGTCGTTCGTACGGCCAACGCGTTCGTCTACACGAGCAACCAGACGGCGGTGCCGACGGTGATCGGGATCTTGTTCTCGTTCCAGGTGGAGTGGAAGTTCAAGCTCACCGGTCGCGACGGCAAAGAGCTCTTCGTTGCGCCGTCGGCCACGAGCAAACCATCCGATGCCAAGATCAACAGCCAGCCCACCGACCCCAACTGGGCCGCCTACAGCATCATGATGGATTCGGCCTATTACAACTACAGCCGCGAAGTGACGGGTCGCTTCGGCCTCACGCCACCCCCGCAGCGCGAGGTCTTCTCATACCTAGGCCCCACGCCGTAGCCCACGCAGCTGGGGCGGCGCGCGTACGACGTGCTGTAGCGTTGAGCGTGTCTCAGCCCGCTCTGCTCGGCTCTGGCGCCCGCACGATGCGAAACCCGCTCGGGGTCCGCAGCAAGGTGTCGCACCAAACGCGAGCCTGCGCGCGATAGCGGAGCTGAATCGCGAGCACCGCGCCGCTCCGGAGCAGATCTGCGGCTTCGCCCAGCGTGGGCTTGGTAGCTTCGGCGTAGCGACCGGGCCGCGCCTTCACCTGGACGCTCAACAGCTCTGCGGCGTGCTGGATGTCGAACAGCAACTGAGCCAGCAGGGCCTCGTCGAGATCGCTGGTCTGCAGCGGCAGCAGTGGAACATCCTGCGAGTCGAACGCCTCGCTCACGAGAGCTCTCCTTCGACGTCGGGCGTCCCGATCGGGGGGCATACGCCCACGTCGGTGGTCGCCACGCAAGGGAGCCCTTCCCGCACGACGACGACGGGGAGCTCGCTGGGTGGCGGCTCGCGGCTCGCATAGAAGGCCTCCAGCGAGAAGCTCGGGCGCGCTCGCTTGGGGGGGGCCCGGCCGGACTCGTCGCGCAGTGAGTCGACCAAGCCACCCAGCAATCCTCTGCGCGTCACTGGCTTGCTCATTTTGGGTTCCCCTCGTCTCGAATCCAAGGCGGGCGCTGATCGAGCAGCGCCGATGGCGTGTGGCATTGCGTGCAGCTCGTTCGTACTGCATGGGGCGTGCGCAAACCGACCTTGCCAGCCGGACCGTGACAGCTGTTGCACTCGGAGCGCATGGTCGTCGTGTGCGGGATGGTGGGGGGCGCGCCGACCCAAGCTCGTTCTCCGCGCATGGGGGCGGCCAGGCCCACGAAGCTGTTTCCCGGCTGGGTTACCGGCAGTTGGGCAGGGCGAGGATCGTCCTTCGGGACGTGGCATTGGGTGCAGCTCGCGTAGACTGCGTGGCTCATCCGAGGTGCGATCTTGTCGCCGATCGCGGCGCCACCGAGGTGGCAGGCGGCGCAGTCCATGTTCTGCTGAGTCACCGCATGGGGGACCAGTGGCGGCGCGCCGTCATAGGCGCGGAGCTCGGCGCGCTCTGCGATCACGCGTTCGCGGTCTGCGTCCGTCTCGTTCGATAGATCGATTGCTGGTGGCAGCGCTGCGACGAGATCTCCGGACACTGCGCCATACATCCAGCCGTTGGGACCTCGCCGAGTGTTGCGCAGCTCACCGTAGCCGAGTGCCGGGTCAGCTCCGTCGGCACCGGCGCTCGCCGCAAGCGGAGCAGGCACGGTGGGCCTCACCACCTCCTGCTGCGTCATGGTGAGCGTGACGATAGCGCCGGCGCCGAGCACGGCCACGGCGACGAGCAAGAGCAAGCGGGTATCGCTCGGGGGCATCATCGGGCGCGGGGACGCAGCGGCATCTTCTTCACGCGCACAGCGCATTTCTTGTAGTCGGGCTGCTTCGAGAATGGGTCGTACGCCTCGAGCGTGAGCAAGTTGGCGAGCAGCGTCTCGTCGAAGAAGGGGATGAACAACGTGCCGGGCGGCGGCGAGCCGCGACCGTCGATCCACGCGGGCAGCTCGAGCACGCCACGCCTCGACTCCAGCCGCACGACCTCGCCATTGGAAACACCCATTCGGCGCGCGTCCTTGCGGTTGAGCTCGACGTAGGCTTGCGGCATCGAACGATGAAGCTGTGGGATGCGCATCGTCAGCGTCCCCGTGTGCCAGTGCTCGATCACCCGGCCAGTGCAGAGCCAAAATGGATACGCCTGGTCCGGGACCTCGGGCGGGGCCGTGTAGGGGTGGAACCAGATCTGCGCGCGGTCGTCGTGCGATGTCGAATGGTAGAATTGGTAGACGGCGCCCTTCTTCACGTAGGGGTCGTCGTGCTCGGCGAAGCGGAAGCGGGTCTCGCGCCAGGTGCCATCGGGTTGCTCGACCACCGGCCAGCGCAGCCCTCTCGCCTTCACATACTCGGCATAGGGCGCCAGGTCTTTGTGCTTGAACGTGGAGAACTTTCGGTACTCGTCGAACAGGCGTTGGTCGACGTTGGTATCGTAGAAATGCGGCCATTCCCAGACAGGCACCTCTTTGCCGTCCTTCTCGGTGTGAAACAGGAACCTCCCGTCCCTGTCCTTCATACCCGGGTGACCGAGCTCCAGCAGCTTGT
>Ga0209181_10003486_pt1 | contig 24173 bp, 22 predicted proteins | sample MAT05_FD_187208 | JGI IMG/M metagenome (GOLD analysis project Ga0209181, IMG submission 187208) | Freshwater microbial communities from Lake Fryxell liftoff mats and glacier meltwater in Antarctica - MAT-05 (SPAdes) (version 2) | ecosystem: Environmental > Aquatic > Freshwater > Ice > Liftoff...
ATGCTTTGAGCAATATGGGACTGCTTAGCAAATTTGTAGGCATGTTAACGGATAGCCGCAGTTTTATGAGTTACCCACGGCACGAGTATTTCAGGCGAATCCTCTGCAATTTGTTTGGCGAAGAAATGGAGAATGGAGAGCTACCGGATAACAAGGAATGGGTGGGTAAAATTATTGAAGACATTTGTTTTAATAATGCCAAAAACTATTTTGGATGGTAAAATCAAAAGTATTGTGTTTTGGAGAATTACTGCTCCGTATTTCGCCTGCATCACACAATGATGTAGTTGAAAAGCAACCCATGCTTTTATATGTTGGAGGTGCCGAAGCCAATGTAGCAACCGCATTGGCTGGCTGGGAAGTTCCCGTAAAATACTGTACGGTATTACCCGACAATTTTATGAGTCGCCACATGCTCGATTACCTTGAATACAAAGGTATTTATACTTCGTCGGTTTTATTTTCGGGTAACCGTATCGGTGTTTATTATCTTGAAAGAGGTGCCGATTTGAAAGGCAATATGGTATATGATCGTGACCACTCTGCGTTTAGCGAATTAAAAAGAGGCATGATTGATTGGGACCGTGTGCTGGCGGATGTAAGCTGGTTTAACTTTTCGGCCATCAGTCCGGCATTGAATAAAAATGTGGCCGATGTTTGCCTGGAAGCGGTGGAAGCTGCGTCCAAAAAAAATATTAAAATATCGGTTGATTTAAACTACCGTTCCCGGTTATGGAAATATGGAAAAAAGCCCATCGAAATAATGCCTGCCCTGGTAGAACATTGCGACCTGGTGATGGGCAATATCTGGAGTGCCAATACTTTACTCGGCACGCCGGTAAATGAACACATTCACGATAACCGAAGCCGGCATGCCTACACCGATCATGCAGCAGAAACGTCCATCGAAATCATGAAGCGTTTTCCCAAATGCCAGACAGTGGCCAATACCTTTCGCTTTGATGGCGATGCCAACCATATTTTATATTATACCTGTTTGTACACGGCCGCCGAAGCATTTAATTCAGGCGAATTTACCTGTAAGGGCGTAGCCGACCGATCGGGTAGCGGGGATTGTTTTATGGCAGGTTTGATATACGGAATGTACAACAGGCACACCCCACAGGAATTGCTGAACTATGCTTCTGCAGCCGCCTTTGGCAAATTGCAGGAGTTGGGCGATGCTACAGGGCAGGACGTGCTGACAGTGTCGAAAATTGAAGCAAATCAAAAGGCGCTGTAGGCTGCAATTATTAAAGAAAATACCCGGGCATACTTTGCAGCAACCTCTCCTTTGGAGCTTTGTGTGTTGTGGTCAGTGAACTTGCTTAATACGGAGCTACAAGATATTGGATAGACTAAATCTTTTTATTTTGAAGTTGCAAAACAATTGGAAGTTGCCTGGGATGAACTATTTTAATTTCATCTGCGCAAAATAAGGATGGTCAGGATTTACAATTAATTCCTGTTTATAAGGATGTATCAATACATCCATATCTTCCAAAGGGATAGCACCTAGTAATGGTTCATTGTCTCCAGGTAAAACCATCGCATCCACGGAACATCTGCGGTTTTTAAATTTAACTTCTATTGGACCAACAACATCATATTCAACAATATTCCCATTTGCCAATTGTCCTTTTCTCTTTTCAATAACCGGTAGTTGCAACTGGGCTTGTATGGTTTCATTGATACACATGTACACGCTTCCTGTATCTACCAACATATTGATTTTTATTCTTTTTATTTCATCCTCACCAATTATAAAACGCCTAGCTAAAACGATGTCTTCGCTGTTTATCAATTCTATTTCTGCATATACCAGGCCCATAATATTTAATTTAGGATATAAAGATAAAGCAATTGCTTACTTTATTTTTCTGCTTTTATTACTGTTGAATCTACTTCGCAACAACATCTTCGCCCGATCCAGCGAATTTTGACGTTGTTGGTGTTGAAAATATAAAATAAAAGAAGTTCATTGAAATTGACTAGTTTTTTTGATGGAGTCGTTACCGTTGTTTCACTGGCTTCGCTTTAGATGCGATGGCTTTAAATTCCAAATTATGCCGAAAGCCATTGTTGGTCAAATAGACCAACAGCGGCGTTTTTGAAATGGCAAAGTTTTAAGTACAAAAGAGAGGGCTACCAACGATGGCGTAATCAACATCTTCCTTGTTGGACAACTTTTCAGATGTTGAAGACACAACAGCGGCGTGCCGGGATAACTGATTTTTTTTCGGACGCACCAATAAAGGCACAATAACAACGGCTAAAAGAAATATCGAAAGCAATGCACTCGTCAAAGAAGAACAGGAATTAGCTTTGAGGGAACTACTACGGCATTAGAAACAAGTGAGATAAAGGATAGGAATCTGCGCCTGTGTTTGTTACAATACTTGTTGTCAAGGTTATATTTTCTTTTTTTAAAATGGCCCGTTAGTATGGATGCTCAAACTATATTTGTAATGGTTCATTTTAACTTTTATGAGATTGCTACCTGTAATTTCTTTTGATAATTATACTAAATATGCACAAGCTATTTTTAACATTATTTGCAGGATTCGTTTTTTCTTTAGTAGATGCTCAGCAAAGAAAAATAAAAGGTATGGTATATGACCTTGAAACAAAATTTTCGATAGCTTATGCGACCATACATATGCTAAACACGAAGTGTTATGTGGATGCCGACAGTAAAGGATATTTTGAAATTGATTGCGATCATTCGACGGACATTTTAATTATTTCCTCCGTTGGCTATCAGACGGATACAATTAATTTGGTAAAAATTAATTTATCAGACAGCTTTTTTTTAAAAAGGGGTGAAGTTATCTTAAGCGAAGTAGTGGTTGGTAAATTTGAAGCGAAAGTCTTCGGTATTGTCAGCGAAAAAATGGGTACTTCTTCAACCGGTGGTTCGGCGGTAACCAGGGGGGAGATTACAACTTTTATTGAAATCCCAAATGAAATAAAAATTTACAGAATTTCTAAAGTCTTTATAAAAGGTCGTGATTTCAAAGCGGAAAATCCGGTAAGACTTCATATTTACGATGTGGATAGCAATGGACTTCCCGGAAACGAATTACTTACTAAGGAAGTCATTCTTTCAAGCAAGGAGGTATCTAATAAGACAGTGATCATTAATGTGCAGGATCAAAATATTTTTTTAGAAAAACCTGATTTTTTTGTGGGTATTCAATGGATGACATCCATTAAAGTAAAAATGTTTACCGGGCCTGAAATTTTTGAAACCATTAAAATTAAAAAAACACTTACCTACCGAAGAAATTTAAGTGCTAATAATAACAAGTGGTATGCCTTGTTTCATAGCAATAAGGGTGGAAATAGAAACATGCTATTTTATCCGGGAGGTACACCATCGCCTGAGGATCGCCCGATTAACATGATGGCTTCTGCGGAAATAGAAATATTTGCGGAATAAAAAAATGAATCTTTCACCGTTGTTGGTGTTGATACAATAAAAAAACTCATTTGAAACTTACAAGGTTTTTTATGGAAATGTTCGTGTTGTTTCTTTGACATTGCTTTAGTTGCTATGGCTTTAAAGATGTAATCTATCCCAGAAGCCGTTGATGGTCAGTAAGACCAATCTCCCATCAGGCGCATAACTCCGTTCTGTGTCTGACTTGTTACTATTGCTTTGAGTTGAACTATTTCAGTTAAGTAATTTTAAACACAAATTTTGGGAACACTAAAATCATACAGTATTATTAGAAAGCACTGTAACGTACAACCATCGTTTAAATTATCTGCATTGGAACCCTGAAGCAGCATGCTTTGTAAAGGAGCCATGTTATTGGATATAGCATTACACCTGATTATTTTTTAACAAAAAGGGGCTGTTGGATATTATTATTTTGGATGGTTTTTAGAATCGGAAGTTAGTAACAGGGAAGACACAGGACAGAGTCCTGCAATTGTGAGATTTTTCGCAGGGTAAACAATTGTCTAAATTTTTAGATAAACTCGACACCACCAATCAACTGGCAAAAACAATTTTGTATAATTTAAATCCTGCCGATAACGAACTAATTGCAACCATGACCGGTAATTTCAATGATGGTAGTGTGGCTGGTAAAATACAGTTTGGTTCGGGCTGGTGGTTCATGGACCAGAAAGATGGGATGACCAAACAGATCAATGCTTTGAGCAATATGGGACTGCTTAGCAAATTTGTAGGCATGTTAACGGATAGCCGCAGTTTTATGAGTTACCCACGGCACGAGTATTTCAGGCGAATCCTCTGCAATTTGTTTGGCGAAGAAATAGAGATGGGGGAGCTACCTGATAACCAGGAATGGGTGGGTAAAATCATTGAAGATATTTGCTATAACAATGCGAGGGAATACTTTAGATTTTAGCGGGATGATGTTTATACGGAATCTGTTTTGGCGAGGATAGCTCATTTATAATAGCATAGCATAAAGTCTGTTGTTTGTGAAAAACAGCAGGCTTTTTGTAATTCCGGTACACGGTATTTTTAAGTAAAGCATCAGCTTTACAATTGGTTCTGATAGCGTGCAATGCTTCTTACAAGTTATGTGTATTCGCCGGCGATGTTGCGTGTACATGCAGCGAAATGTAATTCGATAAATGAGATGTTTTCATTTGGAGAAACAAAAGTTTTCGAATCGTAGGTTTTAAACCCATTTAAGAAATGGCTTTCAATAAAAGCAGCACGTAAACGTACTTCATACTACGTTTTCGGCTCTGCTTAAACTTTTGTCGAAAAGTATATTGCAACTGGTATTTGTTGGGAATTTTTATCAGTTTGCAATCAACCATTTAATGTCAATCTATTTTTTCAATAGTAAATTCTTGTTGTTCAAGCTCATGCCTAAAATTTGATGTGATGTAAGTGCTGGATGAAGAAGCGTTTTCGTAGGTAAAACTTATTTTATCATTTGCATTCAGATTTAAAATGGTGGTTAAAAATAACTCCTCTGCCGCAGCTTGTTGCTTAAGTAGCCTGGCCCTGGAGGTGGTGTTTTGAACGATGCTTAATATATGATTGCCATTATCATTGCCCTGTACTACAAAGAATCTTATACTAATTCTGTAAAGGCCAGTTTTGAAAACGAAATATTGGCCCTGGGCATTAACAAGAAAACCGTTTTCCGAAAGACTGTTCCCATTAACATTCACCTTCACAGATTTCCAATCCTTTAAAATAATGGTATCATGTGCTGGCACGGTTATACTATTATCTTCAAAACCAACAATTTTAAAAAATAATTTTTCGGGTGTTTTCCAGGTAGCTAGCCCGTTCACGTCGCTGGTAAGTACTTTGCCAACACCCTGGCTGCCATCGGTTACTTTTAATGTGCCGTTTACGTGCAATTTTGCGGAGGGATTTGCAGTGCCGATGCCTACATTTTGCTGGGCTTTACCACCAATGAATATAAAAAGAAGCAGGCCTGTGGCGGTTGTTTTTTTAATGTAAATGTGCAGTGGCATAGTTTTTAATTTTCTTTAGTTAGCTGGTAATGAAACCTATATGAATTATTACAGTATGGTAGATTACTTTACATTTATTATCTACTTTTTATTTAGTGCTTTAGTCTATTTTTTCTACGGTAAATTCATTTCGTTTAGAGGGGTGAGGCGTACCTGCTGTGCCTCCAACAAACTGTGCTGAGGCGTTGTCGCTGTCTCCCTTATTTTGAATTTTAAAACTAATATAATCTTGTGTATTTAATTGCACAGTAGTAGAGGCAGTCATAGTTACATTTTCTAATGGAGCATACGGGAATTCTGAATATCCAGAGGCAGTATGGTATGTTGCAGATTCTATGGCATTATTAGTGAGTATACTTAATATAAAAGTTTGATAAGGCTCTGCATCCTCTAACGAAAAGGAAATTTTAATACTTACCCTATACACGCCCGGTATCAGCACAAAAAATTTACCATCAGCATTACTCAAAATGCCATTGTTGCCAATATTGAACCGTTGGTATTTCCAGTCTGTTAAAATTTTCTCTGCTGCTCCACGCACAAAATAATTTGCTTCAAATCCCTGCGCTTTAAAAAACATTTTTTCCGGAATCTTCCACGTCGCAATACCTGTGGCATCGCTTGTTAATACAGCTCCGTTAGTTTCTCCGTTTCCTGCAAATTTTAACTTACCCGATGTTTCTAATGCCCTTCCTGAGGTGCTTGTAAAGTAGCCGCCTCTTCCAGTGTTGGACGTGCCTAGTATGGCAACACTATTACTGCCTGCAGCGGTGCCTTGTATGGCAATGCCAGAAACTGTTGAAGTGTTATTGATGTTAAAAAGGGAACCCGAAAGTAACTGTGTTTTTGTATAAGGTAGTGTTAATCCTGTTGGTGTTTGCCAGGTAGCATTGCCATCAATATCACTGGTGAGTACCTTAGTTGCTGCTGCACCTGTTGTAATTAAAAGTGCTTTGGGCTTTACGGTATCTGCTTTTATATTGCCAGCTACCTGTAATTTTTCGGAAGGGGTGGTTGTGCCGATGCCTACATTATTCTGGGCTGATATTATGTAGGTTGCTGAGAGGAATAGTGCTGATAGAATTAAACGTTTCATGTGTGAAGTTTTGATAACGTAGTAAAGTTGCTTGTAGTTTTATAAAAGAGCAATACCTCATTGGGTGATTTTTACAATTTGCTAAAAGCCTTCAACTGTGCAGCTTTCATCACTGCTTCGCTCTTGCTGGAAACGTGGAGTTTTTTGTAGATATGCTTTACATGGGTGCGTACGGTTTCGTAGCTAATGAAAGATCTTTCAGCAATCATTTTATAATCCAACCCTTCGGTCATCAGGTTTAAAATTTCCTCTTCCCGGATGCTGAGGCCATAGTCCTTATCTGTTGGGGGAGGAGTGACAGTAATATTTTTGTTACTAAAAAATCCAAGTACTTTTTTTGCTACCGCCACATTCATTACAGCACCACCGTTCATAACTGACGTGATAGCTTCGGTATATTTTTGTGGCGAATCATTTTTAAGTATATAGCCAGAAGCACCGGCGCACAATGCCCTGAATATTTTTTCACTGTCGTTGAATACAGTTTGTATCAATATTTTTATTTCAGGAAATTCTTTTGTGATAAGCGTTGTTAACTCAATTCCGTTAAGCCCCGGCATTTCTATATCCATCAATATTACATCCGGATCGCATTGCTGTATATTGGGCTGCCAGCGTTTACCATCTTCAAATGCGCCACAGCAAGCGTAGCCCGGCGTGCTGTTTAAAATAGCAGTCAGCGCATCCCTTATCAGGCTATTGTCTTCAAATATGGCTACCCGTATATCCATTGTGTTGTAAAACTAAGTGCTTTGTTTTGATGCATCAATACCCCATCAGGTGATTTTTACCTTTAGTAAAATTAAACATCCTTTTGGTAGATTTGATTGAATGGTAAACCCAGCGCTCAATTCGTCCGCTCTTTTCTGCATATTGTTCAATCCATTGCCACGTTTTATGGTATCTATATCACAGCCTTTTCCATTATCACTAATGGTAATTTCAAGCAGGTGATTATTTTCTTTTACGGTTACTTGCAGCAAATTAGCTTCGCTGTATTTTACTGCATTGTTGATGGCTTCTTTACAAAACAAATAAATATTACGGCGGCTTTCTACAGGCAGGCTTTGTGTTGAAAATTGCTGAGGTACTGAAATTTTTACCTGCATGTTTTTAATAGCCGCCATGTCACCTGCATATTCTTCCAGCCGTTGCATGAGCCTTTGCAGGGTATCCTGATCTGGATTGATGAACCACACAATATCATTGAGTTTGTTCACCATATCGCCTGCGCTTTGCTGTATAATGTTCAATGATTTTTCTACTTCGGCTGTTTGTGCATGTTTTATTTGCTCTTTGGTAAGATGGCTGTACATTGAAATACCACTGAGTGTGGCACCTACCTCATCATGCAGTTCCTGGCTGATGCGTAAGCGTTCATTGGTCAATGCTTCTTTGCTTTGCTTGCGCTTCCTTTTACGGAAGCGGTAAAAGCCATACCCGCCGCCCAGCAGTATTAGACAGATGCCAGTGTATGCCATATTCTTTTTTTGATTTTGATCTTTGGCGATAACTGCCTGCAGTTTACTTTCTGTGGAGGCCAGTTTTAGTTCGGTTTCTTTCTTTTCAAATTGGCTTTTCATTTTGAAACCTTCTGCTTTTCGGATGATATCTTGGTCATCATTAATTTTTTTATAGAATACGTAAGATTTGTAATGTTCATAAGCCGATTTATAATTTCCTTTTGCACTATCTAGTAAGGATAAGCTCAGGTAAACCTCGTTAAGAAGTTCCTTATTATCCATTTGTAAAAAAATCTTCAATGATTTTTGAATTTTTTCTTCTGCCAGTTTAAAATTGTCAAGTTTCAAATTGACATTGCCTATAACATAATCTAATTCAGCTAATGCATTAGTAGTTTGCCAAGGTAATTTTTGCCATATTTCGTAAGAGAATTCATATTGTTTCAACGCTTTTTGAAATAGTTGATTTGACTGTCTACTATCACCATTTGTCCTTGCTTTATCTCCTTTTTTATCATATATATTACCTATACACTGATAAGAATATGCCTTTTCCCAACCAATACCTTTAAATGCAGTATCCTTAATAATTTCTAATGCACCAGTATGCAATTTCATCGCTTCGTCGAATTTCCCTTGTTTGCAATAGATCTCACCTATAGAATTGTAACTTTGTGTAATCCCTGATTTATTATTTAATTTTTTTCGTATTTCCAGTGAAGCCTTATAGTTAATAAGTGCCTCAATTGTATCACCGATTATAAAATTAGTAGCACCAACATATTGTAAGGTTTCAGCTAAAAGGAGGCTATCTTTTATTTTCTTGTAAATTTCCATGGCCTTGTATGAATTATTTAGCAACTCTATATAATTGTTTTGTGAATTGTAAACTAATATCATTAAAAAGTACCCAATTGCCTGGCCTTGATTAAATTTAATTTTTTCAGAGAGCCTTACTAATTGTTTTAAATAAGCAAGTGCTTCTTTAGAGTTCCCTTGATTGTATAAGTTTGCAGAAATTTGGATCAGCGTATTGACCATATTAGTATCGGCTGGCTGGTTCTTTAAAGACTTTTTCATAGAGTCTAGACTCCCACCTTGTGCGAAGCTTAGTGACGACACGAATAATACAATAAGGAATAGCAATATTTTAGCACTAACCTTTTTAATTTTTATATCCATAGTGGGTAAAGATCTATAAATAGCTTTTCTCAGCCAATACCCCATCAGGTGATTTTTACCTTTAGTGCAATCAAACATCCTTCTCCTGCTTTTGATTGGATACTAAATACAGCCCCCAACTCATCCGCTCTTTTCTGCATATTAGTTAATCCATTGCCCCGTTTTATTGAAGCAATATCAAAGCCTTTCCCGTTATCAATGATGCTAATTTCCAGTAACGATTTTTTTTCCTCTAAAGTTAATCTAAGTAAATTAGCTTCACTGTATTTTGCTGCATTGTTAATGGCTTCTTTTATAAATAAATAAAGGTGGTAAAGTTGTTCGGCTGGTAAATCAACAATGGAATTTTTAACAGTAGTCTCCATTTTGAATTGCATATTTTTTGCGCTGCACATATCCAGCCCGTATTGCTGCAATCGTTCCAAAATCAGTGGCAATGAATCGTGCTCTGGGTTTACAGACCACACCAAATCATTTAATTTCTCTACCATTGCATTGGCAGATTGTTGAATGATGTTGAGGGATACTTTTGCTTGATCATGTTCACCCCTTTCCATTTGATTATTGGTGAGGTGGCTGTACATGGATACACCGCTGAGGGTGCTTCCAATATCATCATGCAACTGGCTGGAAATTTTATTGCGGAGTTTTTCAACCTCTAATTGCGATTGTATTTTTTCTATGGCTAATTGCCTTTCCTGTTCATTCCATCTTTTTAATAATGCCAGTTGAAAAAGCATAATGTCAATGAGCATACCCAATTTTATTATAGCCAAAGGATACCTGTCCAGTATCGTATCGTTGCTGCCTGAGTTGTATCTTATAGTAAGCATCATGGTAGTAACAACACAAACAAATAGCACGAGCATGCCATTAATGATGAGCGATTTATATCCCTTTTGTTTAAAATTCACGATGAGGATGAATGTACAGAAAGGTCCGTTTACAATGTGCCCTGTATAAAATATGGCATTCGTCTTCCAACCCGATAATGCAAATAATACAAACAGTATGTATAGCGATGGAATAAGATAAAATGTAATGCTGTAAATTTTTTTTATATAAGGATATTTAATAAGTGAATCGCTGAAAATTTCTTTTAAAAATACCAGATAAACTAAAATCATTGATAGTAATATGGCAAAATTCACATAACGATATAAAGGTGAATCGAATACAATCGTTTCTTCAATTCCAAAAAAGGTATCCGGTGCATTGAGGAAAAAATAGCCAGCAGAAACAAAATTGAGTAGAGAATAATAAAGCACATCCTTCCTTTTTGTTATAAGATATACCATGCCAAAAAAGAGAACCTGGAAAAGCATGGCTCCCTGAAAAAAAAGGTAAAATTTTTCAATGAAGAATTGTGTCATTTATTAAATGTATCAATTTTTTGTTAGATGAAAACCTTTCTTTTTTTTATTCGGAGTAACGCCCTCCCAGCTCGTATATTGTTCAGATACGGAGCGAAAGACGGAGCGATCTGTTATTGGATTGAAATGTTTATTTTTTGAATGTACCACACAAACGAGGCGGAATGTTTTAAATCATATCTAAGAAATGGAGTTCTATAATAGCAAGGTGTAATCCCGATATACATACGTCCCCGGCTTTGTTTTGGTTTATTGAGAGATTGCCAGCAAGAGATGTAATCTGGGTTAAAATGCCATCTAAAAAACTACAATTGAAATACTTCTGCAATGTTTTTGAAACGAATAGAATATCCGTATTTAAGATTGCCCTCATCAGGCGAAGGACTCCGTCCTGTGTCTGACTTGTTACTACTGCTTTGAGTTGAACTATTTCGATTAAGTAATTTTTAACACAAATTCTGGTAACACTAAAATCATACATTGGAAACCTGAAACAGCATGCTTTGTAACCGAGCCATGTTATTGGATATAGCATTACACCGGATAATTTAAAAAAATAGAGTAGCTGCTGGATATTATTATTTTGGATGGTTTTTGGGATCACGTTGAGGAGTAACGGGGAAGACTCAGGACTGGAGCCGATAGCTATCGGCTCCTGCGCCTGTGGTAAGAAACCTAACTCCGATGAATCGGCTCCTGCGCCGGGTGACAATGTCTTATGTTCAGCAACTGCTAGTTGAGAGATATTGCTCGGAAGTAAAGGGTTGTCTTGTCTTAAAGAAACTTTACCGGGCAACAAAGGCTATGCTTATTTTATACTTTTTAACTGGTTCAGTGTTGCAAATGCTAATGCTTTTTCGTGTGTGGCGTTTAAATTTACCGGTGGTGCTACACCTGCATCAAAAGCTTCTTTCCAGCGGCTGGCGCAAAGGCACCAACAATCTCCAGCTTTTAAACCGGGAAAATTATATTGAGGCAGTGGGGTAATCAAATCGTTGCCTTGTGATTTAGAGAATTGCAAAAATTCATCTGTAATAGTAGCAGCAATTACATGTACACCACTATCAGTTTCGCCTGTTGAGCAAAATCCATCTCTGTAATAACCGGTAATTGGGTCGGTGCCTGCTATTTGAAGATCGGTACCCAACACATTTTTCTCTCCTGTTTTTATACTGTTTGCCATTTTACTGAAGATTTAATTTATGCTGTTTTATTTGTGAAATATAAAGTTAAGATAAGAATAATGCTTTTGTTTTTTTATTGATTACAGGATAATAGTTTAATAATGATTTACAGCCTGTGAGGGGCGGAATGAGTAGTAGTAGCCTAATTTTCAACAACGTCTCATAATGAGCCAATAAGCGAAGCCGGGAACATTGCACTAACCTGTGCAGTGTGTCTGCAACAAGATAAACTTACTCTTTTTTTATTTTTATGTTATGCCAGTAAATACAACCATCCCACACAACAGCGGAATATTCTTAATCACTTTCAACTTCCGTTAATGGATAGCTATCGGCTCTTGCGCCTAACGGATAAATGAAATGTTTTTCTTATGAAGACCCAAAACAATTGAGACAATTTTTTTTTATGCCGTTGTTGGCGTTCCTTTAAAATTATTTGAAAATTCTAACAATCCCTTTAGATACCTCCAAGGGCCGTTGTTGGTGTTGTAACCAACAACTGAATTTAAAGGCTGTCAGGTATTCGAATAAATAAGAAATCCAACTTCAATAGATCGTCTCCTGCGCCTGGTGATTGTTGTTCAACAAGGCCAACAACCGTCGTCGCAGATTTTCCAGTTTGTTTTTAAAGAAAAGCTAACACAGGCAGAAGCGGTTAATAACTCTTTCCATGCACCAACGCATTTAATCAGTATGCGGGTTGTATAAGTAAGTACAATCTCCTTTTTGGTTAACACTTCGGCCGTTGGTCGGAAACACAACAGTGGCGTGCCGGTATAGGTGATTTTTTAAAGACGTACCAACAAGGCAAAGAATAAGCATCTATGTAACGTGCCTTTTCATCAATATGAATTACCATACATGTACTTTTACGAATGACATCCGCAAATATGAATCACAAAATACCTCACCAACAAAAAACCAGTCAAATTCTATTGGGCTTTTTGACGTGTATTACGTGCCTGATTCAGATCTTTATTTTGATATTCTTACGAGCTTATCTAAATACGGAAATTACCTGATGCGATACCGTAATTATAACACGGTAGCCAACACCTGGTAACATAGGTAGTTTTGGGCCTTTATCATCTGAAATACGCATCGTGCTTTAAATTAATCCATACCGGCAGTAGCAGCTTAAAAGTTGCTACTGCTCTTTTTAACCCACCTTTTATGAAATTTATCTTTTTATAACTTATTATATAACCACTTTTTTTTCTCAATTTTATCCATGTACAATCTCCCAAAATTAGTTGCATAGATAGCAGTTTGGAAAAAACTTGAGACAGCGAAGCACCCCCCCGGAATTCAAGATTATTCAGCAGGTTTAAAACATTGAACCATGCCAGCATCCAATATAAAAACCAATCGGCTGTAATGAAAGCAAAAGCCAGTTTGAAGGCCACCATGGTTGCAATCATGAATAGCGGGACGAAAATGGAAAGTTTACCGATGTCGAACAGGTGTTCAATTTTAGAATAGATAAATCAAACTATCCTTAATAAAAAAGAAGCGATTATAAAAATATAGGGTAATTCTGTTATCGGAAACTTTGCCAAAAACAAGGCAAATCCGGCAGTAAAGAAAAAAGCGATCCCGGCACCCTGAAAAAACTGTAGCAGAAAAGTTTCTTCACCAGCCATCCTTCATCCGGTTTTATATTTAACGCTTTAAATCAAAAATTTTATTGTCTCATAAAGGCGACTCAAATAATAATTATTTTCTTGTTGATTCCCTAATCTTTTCCAGTTGCCTGATGAACTCGCTTTTAAAAGGCGCTCGTTTTTCCAAAGATGTTTTTGTGAAATATTGGTGGGTATTCAAAAAATTCAATTGTCGTTCTTCCCAATCATGAACATCTGTTATTAAGCCGTATGCAATTAATTCGAGGCGCAGGTCATTGCCTGTTTGATAAAAATCTTGTCTGCCAAGGTAGTCCAGATCGGCATCGCAAATGATTTGCTGTAGATGATTTGTGGGCTGCTGTGGAACTTTAGTTGCCATTATCAGACTACAGATAACATCGATACTTTTTTCCGTAACTCCAAAAACCGGTAATTGTTCTCTGGCTATTTCGCACCCTTTGGCTTCGTGGCCATCATAGGTATAAATAAAGCCAGTGTCATGATAAAGCGAAGCAATCTCCAGATTCTGCAGATCATCCAAATCCGTAATGCCTTCTTCTTTTGCAATGGTTAAGCACTGTTCTGTTACATCCATTGTATGATGGATATTATGGTAAAAAAGCGTTTTTGACAGTCCTGCCTTCAACATTACTACCACGTGTTCTTTTATGATATTGGTATTAATCATAATTATAAAAAATTAGTATAAATATAGGGATATACGATGGATAACAAATTCAAAATGGAAATTGTAAAACGATCTTATCATGGCTGTTGCAATTTATGATTACCGGGAAAGTCATTACACCGTGATTGCTGCGGCACTGGTTTATTGTTCATCATAATTTACTGCCGGCAATAAATTGCCTTGGATGAACAACAAGACTTTATGTTTTTTGGTTGTTATTTTTGAGAAGGAATTGTATGTGTAGTGTCAGTTGCAATAACTGCCAACAATTCTTTTATCGTAAGTTTTGTGTGAACGGTCATTGAAGAGCCGCCGCTATTGATATGTATTTTAGCCGTTCCGCTCAGAATTGTAAGATTGGTTATATGCCTTGTAAAGATTACATGTGTTGCGCCTGCGGCATCTTGTATCTGGATATATTTATTCATGAATATTATTTTATTATCTCTTAATGTTGATTGATTTATCAAATATACCAATCAAAGGGCATCACATAAAATTTAGAGGTTTACGGCGGGTTTTCCTACTGTTTTTTTTTAATAAATAGAATACAATTTTATACAAAGTCTGTCTTATTACAAAATGAGTCTTTTTCTTTGATGAAATTTGGCTTTTAATTTAGCTGGTTTTGTAATAATTTTAAATCATGAAACCCTTGATAGTTATATGCCTTATTGTTTTTTATAGCCAGATGGCAAAAGGCCAGGGTCAAAATGAAAATGCCGATATCCTGCAATACAATCCCAGAATTCCCAAGGCTGAAACCTATGCTACTGTTTCAATTGCCCGGTACATTCAATCAAATTATAAAACGGATAAGGAAAAATTGACTGCAATTTATGCATGGGTTATTACCAATATACGGTACGATAAAGACAGTATGTATCATATCAACTGGAGTTTGTATCCCGAAGAAAAAATTACAGCTACCCTTAGGAGAAAGAGCGGGGTATGCGAAAATTATGCGGCCCTGTTTACGGACATTGCTTTAAAATGCGGTTTCCGGTCTTTTGTTGTAAGTGGCTATACCAAACAATCCGGCTCGGTAAACAGTGCAGGGCATAGCTGGTGTGCGGTATCGCTGGAAAATGAATGGTACTTATGTGATCCGACCTGGGATGCAGGTTCCAGTGGAAAAATCTTTTATTTTTTAGTAAGTCCTGTTCAGTTCATTCAAACCCATATGCCCTTCGATCCGCTTTGGCAATTGCTTCCCAATCCGGTAACTGATCATGAATTCAGAAAAGTTTTTTTTTATCCAGGTAGAGAAAAGGCTTCTTATAACATAAAGGATTCTATCAACGTATTTTTTCAATTAGACAGCCTGCAACAAATGGAAGCGGCCGCCGGTAGAGTAAAGCGTGGTGGTATAGAAAATGAACGTGTTAAAAACTGGCTGGCTTATAATCAAATGAAAATTGCCATTGTATATGGCGAGAAAGACATGGACCTTTACAATGCTGCTGTGGCGGATTTAAATAAGGCCAACAATATTTTCAACGATTTTATTCAATACCGCAACAACGGGTTTATACCATACAAACCAGATGCAAAAATCAAATCAATGCTGGAGCCTGTTTCAATTTTACTTTCTTCTGCTGATCTAAAACTAAATCAACTGGGCCAGAAGATTGAAAATTTCCAGTATGACACCGGTACCATAAAAAGCAGGCTAAACAAATTGAAAGAACGGCTGCAAGATCAACAACATTTTTTAAATCGTTATCTGGCCACCAATGAAAAGGAACGAATTAAATTGTTCTATCAATAAAAACAGAGGGTTAATTTACTTTGATTTTCCAATTCAGTAAAAAGATATAGATTCGTTTCTCATTAGTTTCTTCAAGTTTAAAATTATGCCATGCAAAGATTTGTAGCTTTTAGTATAGTTGGTATTTCCCTGGCGGTAGTAACTGCATTTTCAATGAACGAATCAAAAAAGGGTTGGTTATCCCTTTTTGACGGTAAGTCGCTCAAACAATGGAAAGTAGGGGACAATGCCAAAACCTTTTCAGTAGAGAATGGAATGATTGTAGCAAATGGTGATGTGGCACATTTGTTTTATGATGGAGACGTACACCAGCATAGTTTTAAAAACTTTGAGTTTAAAACAGAGGTGATGACTACTCCCGGATCAAATTCCGGTATTTATTTTCATACTTCATTTCAGCAGGGCGGCTGGCCTTCCAAGGGTTATGAAGTACAGGTAAATAATTCACATACAGATTGGCGTAGAACCGGCAGCCTGTATGGAATAGAAGATGTGAAAGAAGTTTATGTAAAAGACAATGAATGGTACACTGAGCACATTACAGTGCAAGGTAAAAGAGTGGTGATAAAAATCAATGATAAAATTGTGGTGGATTATATTGAGCCGGAAAATGTTCAACGCAGTGAAGGAGATGCAATGCGGGTGCTTTCAAAAGGTACGTTTGCACTGCAAGGCCACGATCCTAAAAGTAAAGTGTACTACAAAAATATAATGGTAAAAATTTTGCCAGATTAAACCTGGATAAAAATCACCCTTATAATTTCTCGTTTTTATTCTTAAATACTCAAACAAGCATAGTACGAAGCACCCAGTAAAGGAGCTTTTTGATTGAGCACCACATACACAGAGACTTCATCAAGTAGCTTCCCCATGCGCCCGCTTTTTTCAAATACTTCTTTCCAGGCAGACGGGTTTAACAGCGTTAAAAGTTTGGGCGCTATACCTCCGGCGAGATAAAGTCCGCCGGTTGATTTTAATTTTAAAATAAGATTTACAGCCTCCACAGCAAGATAGCGGTTAAACATTTCAATCACCTCTGCACAAACCGGGCAGGTGCCATCTAAAGCAGCTTTGCTGATAATGGGAGCGGGGTCAGTATTTTCCATTTGTTGCACCAGCCAGTTCGGTCTGTCTTTTTTTTCAACCTCGGTAAGAAATTGCCAGATAGTAAAAATTCCGTTTCCACTTAGCAATCGTTCCCAACTTACATGTTCATGTCTTTTTAATAAGAAATTTAACACCTCCACATCCCTTGGTGAACGGGGTGCAAAGTCGCAATGGCCTCCTTCGGTAGCAAAAGGGTGATATTGGCTGCCATCAAAATATAGCCCCGCCTCTCCCAAACCTGTACCTGCAGCGAGGATAGCAATGTTGCCGTTTGTGTCGTTGGTTCCTTTGCAAAGTGTGCTCAGCTCATCCTTACGTAGCCCCGCCAAACCGTAAGCGGTCGATTCAAGGTCATTTAGTATGGCAACCGGAACGCCTCCAAAATACTGAGAAATTTCTTCACTATCAATTTGCCAGCTCAAGTTGGTAAACTTTACTTTGCCATCTATCACCGGACCTGCTACCGAAAAACAAATTTTATCTGGTTTGGGTTGCCCTTCTAAAAATTGGGAGAGTATATCATGGAAGGTATCATGATCTTTACTTACAAAACGACTTTCTTTGATGGTTTTCAAACCATTTGTAGAAAAACGGCTGAGTAGTATATTGGCTTTTGTACCACCAATATCACCTGCTAAAACGATCGTGTCTTTTTCGCAGGTGCCCTGTGGATTTTTAAATGCTACCGGTATCAATAGTTCTAATGTCATACTAATTTAAAAGTTTACACAAAATTACATGCATTGCTTTATTTATTACCTTGAATTATGAAAATACAATATGGTATTGCAGGGTTTGCCAGCGGCATTTTGCTGTCGTTGTTGATTGGTATTATAGAAATGAAACTAATGAAGCATCTGCAGTATGAAACCATCACACCGTTTTTGATCGGGCTTACTGTTATTGGATGTGCTTTAGCGGGTATTTTTATTGGAATAAGGATGAGTAAGCGCAGGTGAGATTAATGACGGCTGGTAAAGATATTAAGATGGACTGTAGCGCAATTAGTACCTTGAAATTGAATGGCAGCCGAGATCTACTATTGGCCGGGTAACAGGTTTTAGGAACATTACAGACAATGTTGAAAGATGCAGCAGGCAATGCACAGTTTATGACAAGTCAACTTTCAGGTAAAACGCTTTATAGCAGCCAGGTACAAAGTGTAAATGGCTCAATCAATATTCTTAAAAAATTTAACCAATGGGGGTTAGGTGCCGGAAGTTACTGTTGCAACCGAAAAGAAATCATTTATGTTTGATAAGTAAGTTGATGAATGGGAACATAGAATTAATGCGGTCTTTAGAAAAGGCTGCTTTTTTACAATCATAAAATTATGTAACTGCTATTTTATGTTATCAAGAATGAAAATCAAACCAATTGGGCGATATGGGTTGGGTAAAACATTCGGCAAAAATGATGACAAGCGTATTTCACCTTAGGTTTCTAATTTGTTACCAGATCAGTTTAGCGAGTGACACGTAGGCTGGTGTCGATTAAAATTGTATAAATGTAACAGACCTGATAGACGAATCCAAAAAAGAAGACAAAAATATCTTTTATTAAGAAGTTTATTTAACTTGCGTTAGATTTTAAATCAATCAATATTACCGAACGATTTAATAATGCCTGTCTTGCTTATAAGAAAATGAAAAAGAAGAGAGAAGTTAAATTTTTGAAATCCTGAATCAGGATATAAAACCAAAACTATCCAAATTATAATCCAACTTTTTTTATTTAACCTGCATAAGGGCTGTTATTAAATCATACCAAATTTGCCGTTATGATAAAGGGTCATCTTCCTTTCAAATCAGGAATTCAGTTGTCGGATCGTTCAATACTAATCTGGCGGGTTATCCAGGGCCTGGTTTGGCTGGCAGGCACTGTTATTTTATTTTGTTTAATTTTTTTTCCGGCTATCGGAATCATTCTGTTCTGGAATATATTAATTCCAATCGCACCTTTTTTACTCGTTGTTTTTACGGGGGTTTGGAGAAATGTTTGTCCGATGGCAACCAATGCTTTACTGCCACGGCACTGGGGTATTTCAAAAAGAAAGCGGCTTTCAACCGACCAAATAGCCCAACTGAATTTAGTGGCGGTGCTGGCTTTATATATTCTAATTCCGTTGCGTCATGCTTTTTTTAATGCCAATGGATTGGCCACTGGCATATTGATTTTATCGATGGTTGCAATGTCTGTAACGGCAGGCTTTTTCTACGAGTGGAAAAGTGCCTGGTGTTCTGGTTTATGCCCTGTTTATCCGGTTGAAAAATTATATGGTTCCAATACCTTGCTGTCGATACCGAATGCACATTGCGGCGAATGTAGAAACTGTGTGATCCCTTGTCCTGATTCCACGCCCGGGATCACCCCTTTCACAGTAAAGAAAACGGTGTATCATAAGATTTCCGGCTATTTAATGGTTGGCGGTTTTCCCGGTTTTGTATGGGGCTGGTTTCATGTACCCGATCATGAAAGTAGTTCCACCCTGGAGCAACTTTTTCAGGTGTATAAACTGCCACTGTTTGGCACATTTGTAACATTGGTATTGTATGAAGCATTAAGAGCGGTATTCGCCAAAAGGGGGGAAGAAAAACTAATCAGCATTTTTGCGGCATCTGCTGTTGCCTGTTACTATTGGTACAGGATACCTTCGTTGATTGGTTTTGGTTTGTATGAAAATGATGGCATGCTCATAAATTTAAAAAACTCAATTCCAGCCTGGATTGTGTTCATCGCCGCTTGTTGTTCAACCCTGTTCTTTTTTTGGTGGATTGTATTTAGGCAAACCACTAAAAAGAGCTGGGTCATCAGACCGGGCTTCGCATTTGAAAGAGTAGAAAAAGAGAACACACTTTTCTCATCTAAAATAAAACAGGCCATCAAGTTATAAAAGCCAGGTAAAATTTGCTTTGTATTTATTAGCATTTTATATCATCCAACACCTCATAAAATGGGTTCTTGTTTTTTACTACGTAGTAACCATGTGGAACAATTCATCCGGCCATCGGAAAAATATGTTGGGTAATTACAAATACATTGGGATTGGTATTGCGAAAGACAGACACGGCCGCATATTTTACACACAGGTTTTTGCGGGGTAGATGGTATTTATTGAATTAAAAGATAAATTTCCAATTGTCAGTAATTGGATGATTTTTTAAAGTCAACTGTTCTCAGTTTTTTTTAACGGTACGGTAGTTGAACCAGCTTGGTAAACAAAACAAAATAACATGGACAATCAAAAACAATTCGGTGTATGGATGGATACACAGGCAGCAGTAATAGTAGGAAGAGACATGCCGGAGGCAGAAACGCTTTCAGTGCTGGCTTCTGTAAAAGGGGGAAAAAGTTCCTCAAACTCAAGTGAGAAAAATGCCAACAATCATGAGAAATCTTTGCAGTTAAAGTTTTTTAAAGAAATTGCCAGTCACCTTGAAAATGCAACCTACGTTCATGTAACAGGCAGCGGTCAGATGCAGGAGCAGTTCATTCATTACCTGGCAGATACTGCACAGTTTAAAAACACCCGTACTGATGAATCTACCACCAATAAAATGAGTGAAGACAAGTTGGTAGAATTTATGTCGGCAAAGCTGAATTAGCTTTCACAGTTTACTTAATTTGTTCCCGGTTAGTTACACAAACTCACCGGGATTTTTTTTGATTATTAATACCATCAACTGCCGCAGCGTTTCAATTCTAACACAGAACCTTTTATGTTTCATCATACCTTAATGGACTTTGTAAATTACATTCGTAGGTAAATAGCCAGGTCAGTTTAAAATTTTTTTGGTTAAAATTATTTCAAAAAATAGCCACACTTACTTTTTATTATTTAATCCATTCAAAATATTTATCTGGTGCTCCAGTATAAATGCCATTACTCTGGAGTCTTTCATTTGAAGGGCTTTGTTAAATATTGGTACTAATAAATTAAAAAGACGACTTGTTGCCGCAGAACCTAAAACAAAACTGTTCTCACTTCGTATTAAATTATAAACCAACAATATAAAATAAAAGGTAATATCTAACAGTCCACAAAGGATGATGGGCGAAGCTATGACAGCAACCTTACAAGTATTACACCTGGTTAAAAAACTATTTCTCTCTGAATTGCTGTCCGACAGTAACCATTACAATTTTTGTAATTTAGCTGCATGAAAGCAGCTACGATCAATGAAATTAAACAGGAGTTAAATGCAGTGGCACCGGCAAAATTGTTAGAGCTATGTTTGAGATTGGCAAAGTATAAAAAAGAAAATAAAGAATTGCTGACTTATTTACTTTTTGAAGCCCATGATGAAGCGGCCTTTATTGAAACGGTAAAGCAAGATATGGAAGAACAGTTTGCAGCGATCAATCATTCCAATTTATATTTTGCAAAGAAAAGCCTTCGGAAAATTTTAAGAATAACTGCAAAGTATATTCGCCATACAGGTTCCAAACAGGCGGAGGTGGAATTGTTGTTGCATTTCTGCCGCACCCTGGTCAATTCGCCCATACCGATTCAAAAAAATACGGTATTGAATAACCTGTACCAGTTTCAATTAAAGAAAATTGCTAAGGTCATTGATACGCTGCATGAAGATCTGCAATACGATTATTTAAAAGAATTAGAAAAATTGGAATGATTTTTTTGTAGGAACAGGCCGTTGTACAGGAAATGGTTAGTTGGAATTCCCCTTAAATGTAAAAATCACATGTGATGGATTATTCGTGTAATTTTAGAAAAAAATAAACATGGAACTTACCACATTATTTGAGCAGGCTGTAGCCAATAGCAAAACCTTACCTGAAAAGCCCGGCAATGATGTTTTATTGCAATTATATGCTTTGTACAAACAGTCAACTGAAGGCGATGTAAATATTGATGCACCTACCAATCCTTTTGATTTTGTTGCGAAGGCAAAATACAATGCCTGGGAAGAACTGAAAGGCAAACCTGAAGAAACTGCGATGCAGTCTTATGTAGATTTAGTAACAAGACTGAAGGGGTAAAGGCAACGGTTGCGTTATATTTTTAAGGTGTGATTTCTAAACGGAATTACACCTTTTATCTGACTCAATTCGCATGCTTTATATCATCAGAAATAGAATAAAGTTGAATTGCTTGCTATTGTTTTAGCGATTTCCAATCGCATCAATTTGAAGTGTTTTATCCACATTCAAAATAAAACATTGTTTACAACTATATAAGTCTATATTTGCACCGTGATTATAGCTCAATGAGCACATCGTTTTTAGATAGATTCAATTTTTTACTTCTCCAACGTATTAGTTTTCTCTTCTTAAAATTTTTTGTTTTTAGTTACCATCACAGGTATTTTATTTTTTATTTATTAATTTTAAGATTATGAACATTTATGTTTCAAATTTGAGTTTCAACACAAACGATGCTGAGCTTAACGATTTATTTTCAAAATTTGGTGAAGTTTCTTCAGCCAAAGTTATTATGGACAGAGAGTCAGGCCGCTCACGTGGTTTTGGTTTTGTTGAAATGCCAAACGCCGAAGAAGGTAAAGACGCAATGTTGGGTTTAAACAACAAAGAAGTTGAAGGAAGAGCAATGTCTGTTTCTGTAGCTAAAGAAAGAGAAGAAAGAACAGGTGGCGGCGGTGGAAGCCGTGGTGGATATTCTAACAACCGCGGTGGCGGTGGTGGTGGAAACAGATGGTAATTCCAAACTGATATACTACAAAAAAGGAGCTCAATTTATTGGGCTCTTTTTTTATGTCAAAAATTATCATCAGGCATTTGTCAAATTATTTGCTTTGCTAGTTTTACGTTAAGTCAATAATCTTTCATCAACCTTTTTAAAATAAAAGAGTTGCATTGCGATTCCTTTAGGTGAAGGCAGTGTTATCTTTGTTTTATAACCAATTTTTAATATGGCCTCCAATCGTACTGCTGCAATCAGTTTTATTTTTATTACGCTGCTGATTGACGTTACCGGCATTGGTCTTATCATACCGGTGGTACCGGGCTTAATAGAGCAATTGATTCATGGTAATATCAGCGACGCCTCCAGGTATAGCGGATGGCTGGCATTTGCTTATGCTATCATGCAGTTTTTGTTTGCACCGTTGTTGGGAAACCTGAGTGACCGGTATGGAAGACGCCCGGTCTTATTATTGTCTTTATTTGGCCTCGGTATTGATTATATTTTTCTCGCACTTGCACCATCCATTGCCTGGTTATTTGTAGGCCGGTTGATTGCGGGCTTGGGAGGTGCCAGTTTTACAACAGCTACTGCTTATATAGCGGATATCAGCACCCCTCAAAACCGTGCACAAAATTTTGGAATGGTTGGTGCGGCTTTCGGAGTAGGATTTATTTTGGGCCCCGTTATTGGAGGGTTTTTAGGAGAGTATGGAGTGCGGATACCCTTTATAGTGGCAGCCTGTTTAAGCTTACTGAATTGCGTTTATGGATATTTTGTATTGCCCGAATCGTTGGCAGTTGAAAACAGAAGAGCCTTTGATTGGAAGCGGGCGAACCCTTTGGGCGCTTTAAGACAGTTTAAAAAATACCCGGCAGTAAGTGGATTGGTCGTCTCTTTTTTTCTTATTTATCTCGCAGCCAATTCGGTGCAAAGTACCTGGTCTTTTTTTACCATTAAGCAATTTGGCTGGACAGCAAAAATGATAGGCATCTCATTGGGGTTAGTAGGGTTACTGGTGGGGATTGTGCAGGGAGGATTGATTCGGGTTGTTAATCCGATCCTTGGTAATAAGCGAAGTGTTTATCTTGGATTAGCGCTGTACACCATTGGCTTATTTTTATTTGCATTTGCAACTCAAAGCTGGATGATGTTTGTTTTTTTATTCCCTTATTGTTTGGGAGGTATTTGCGGCCCGGCATTGCAGTCCATCATTTCGGGGCAGGTACCGGCAAACGAGCAGGGCGAACTACAGGGTGGGTTAACCAGTATCATGAGCTTAACCAATATCATCGGTCCGGTATTGATGACCAGCCTCTTTTCTTATTTTACAAAGCCAACGGCACCGGTGCAATTTGCAGGAGCTGCCTTTTTTTTAGGTGGTGTATTTATGGCAGTTAGCCTTCTGTTGGCTTACCGCACCCTGCACCACAATACAACGATTAGCTAATTAATTATTTTATTTATGATTGCAGGCGTCAACGATTTTAAAACATTTTTTTTTATTGGGGTAGCCGGCACCGGTATGAGTGCTATTGCTCAAT
>Ga0209181_10003487_pt1 | contig 24173 bp, 22 predicted proteins | sample MAT05_FD_187208 | JGI IMG/M metagenome (GOLD analysis project Ga0209181, IMG submission 187208) | Freshwater microbial communities from Lake Fryxell liftoff mats and glacier meltwater in Antarctica - MAT-05 (SPAdes) (version 2) | ecosystem: Environmental > Aquatic > Freshwater > Ice > Liftoff...
CCTTGCCGTTCTTCCATTGCCATCAAGAAAGGGGTGTACTTCACTTATCAGGAACATCATGAAAGCTGCTTTGGCAAAATGGTTGGTAAGTGCCTGGTAAAAATCAAAACCCTTTATTAATGTTCCTTTTACCAGCGTATGGTCAACAAAATGGGTATCTCCGGCTCTGTTGTTTTTATCTTTAAACTGGCCGGGTTTTTTTGAAGTTCTTGCACTCATTAAAACCTTATGCCTGTATAAAAGTATCTCCAGCAGTTCTTCCGGCTTGCCGGGAGTAATATTCATCTCCTCCCTGTTGCTTACCAGCTTATACGTTCCCAATACATCATGAGAATCCTCATCCCGGTCAGTCATTGGTATTTCTGTTTCAATTATCCTTTTTGCATCTTCCAATTCAAACTCAGTACCTTCAATGTAGTTAGAAAAATAGGCTTCAAAAAAAGCAAAGTTTCTGAACGATTTATTGGTTGTATTTTTTTCCGGTAATACTGCAAACTCTATTTGTTTTAGTTCGATAAATAATTTTTCAAATAGTGGCAACCTTGCCGCATCATAAGGATTGCCAAATGCTCTTGCCACAGCAATGGGGGAGGACAATATTTTAGAAGGTTTTGAATTTAGTAAGGCACTGATAAATTTATTCAGTTTTTCAAACTGTGTTTGCATGCCCAGCTTTTCAGCTATTGCCCTTGCCTTATCCCTTAGTTCATTTAAACCAGCTTCGCCTTTTACCCTTATTACCTGTTCCAGCCGCTCTTCCAGTTCGGGCAGCGTCATGGTTTTTGATTCTGATCCCGCTTGTCTGGATACCTGCATATTTTCCAGTAAAGCCCTCTCTGTTTGCGAAGTATATAGGTCTCCGGAAAATGGATTATCGCCTTCTATTGGCCCATGCCCTTGCATAAAGCGAAGGGTGATACCTGGAAGGCTTATTTTTTTAGTGTAGGTGTAAGTAAGAAAAATATGCCCGGACGGGGTTGGTTTAAACTCCAATGCAGACCGATGGCTTAGTATGGAACCTGGATACAGTTTCCCGAGGATGGCAAAGAGGTTTCGCCTTACAATTGTTTCCGGGCTATCAATAAAATTGGGCGAATATACACGTGCAGCAATCTTTCGCAGCTTGCCTGCTTTTTCCAGTATAGATAGTTGCTTGCTTAATTTAGTGTCGCTAGACGAAAAGACTACTTCCTGAAGTTGTAACGGTAAAATATTTTCCATTATAAATGAATGACGGATGTAAATTAGAAAATATTTTCCATTATAATGACGTTTCAGGACAATATTTTCCAGTAAAACTTGAATTTAGAAAAATTGTCCCATTGCCAAAATTTTCCAGTAATGTGGAATTATATGTTCTATTTGGATAATTATTTCCAGTAAAGAATTGTTTTAGGAGAATATTTTCCAGTAATAAAAGAAATGATTATTCTTCTCTCCCAATCATTTTACCGCCCGAAGCCCATTGTTTATTGAGGTTTTCAAATTCTTTAATATCGGCTTCTGTAAATTTTTGGGTAACCAGTCCTTTTAAATCAGGCTGACCTGCATTAACCCAGCCTGTGTACCAAAAAGATGCAATGGCATAAATAGATTGCCGCATCCTGCGTTCAATCATGCCGTCCAGCATGTTATTATAAGCAATTGTAAAGGCAGATGAGTACTGGCGTATTGTTTTACCATTCCTGTTTTCAAATGCATATTTCTTATCATCGGGAAATTTTTTGGTAAGCTCCCGCTCGTAAGTCAACACTGTATCCGCAGCAGCGGCACTTTCTAAAACCCGCTTCCAGATGAAGTCCCCGGGGTTTTGTACATATTCGGCCTTGCCAATAAAAAAGTCAAACGTTGTTTCGGCCAGTAACTCCGGCACACGGCTTTCCCAAAAACCATGTATGCCTTTTTGGTTGGTAAGCTGCCCGTTGTGGTTACTGCTGGCGTGCAACGGCACGTGTGCATCTGAAATATAATGGCCAATTTCTGCACTGTATTTCATTATCTGGCTGTAATTTTTTTCTTTAAATGCATCTGTTAACCGGTACAGCATGTTTTGCACATGCCAAGGCACAATACCATGTTTTTTTAAAGAATCTTCTCCAAATTTTTCAACTGCATCTTTCCATTTCCTGGGCAAGGCGGTATATGGATACACTCCGTAATGATCAATATCAATATAATGTCTGGGACCTTCATCGGGCACTGCATATCTTCTTTTGTCAGGATCGATGGCGTGTTCGCTCAGGAAGCCGATATTGGGTTTGTACAATACCAGCATTTCGGGCGGTAGCAAAAAAACAGCGTAATAATTTATTTTTTGATGGGCGTAAAAACCCCAACAGTAAAGCTGTTGAGCGGGAAGCAGCAAAACAAAAAATAGCAGTAAAGATTGAATAGCTTTTTTCATGATTAAATAATTAAGCTACTTAAATATACAGCTTATACCGATTATACCAGTATCTGGTACAATGCTGTATGCAATACCGAAAAAAAGCGGCACAGGTCGGTATAATACCATCTAATATTTTTACATAACCCCAAGGGCTACTTTATAAACAAAGATGGTATTATTTATTTTCTTGTTTCATCTTCATTAATATCTGTAACGCCGCCACTTACTGCAAACTTCATAGTTTGCGAGGCGCTGATGTTATCTATAAGTTTTACTCTTTTCTTAGGAATAACATATACATTACCGGCAATAGAGTAGGCCATCGGTACATACACGGTTACATAATCACTCAGTCCAAAATCGGCCATATCTTCCCGGGTTATAAAGCCAAAGCGCCAAACATCATTATCATCTACATTGGCAAGTACATGTTTGGTAAATTTTTTGTTCTCGCCGGCAAATGCCTCAAAAAAATCACGTGTGGTTGCGTAAATATGTTTGATACCGGGAGTTTTTTCAAGTAGTTTATCAAAAAAACTAACAAAGCGGCTAGTGATAAAGAAGGAGCTGAAATAGCCAATGATAATCAGCATGCCTATAATGATAACAAAACCAATTCCATAATTTCTTACATGTGCAATGCCCTGAGCATCGGTGTAAGAAAAAATGGGAATCATCCCATCAATGGATGAAAAAGCCCAGTATATAAAATAAGCGGTAATGGTAACCGGTCCTAAAATCAGCAACCCCTGAAGTAAGTACTGAAGCAGTTTTTTATAGTTAAATCGCTTGTTCATAATTATTTTTTTAGCCAAACAAAGATAATTGTTTAAAAACCTACAAAAGCACCGGTCATTGGCTATTATTCACTCATCATTGAATATGACCGTTTATTAAATAATTGTTATCAACTGGAAAAAAATAAAATGGAAACTTTGGTTACATAAAAAGTTTCCGTAGTTTTGCGCCTCATTATGGCAGATATAGATACAAAACAACGGATTCAGAAAGCATCGCACGACCTGGTAATGCGGTATGGCATACGCAGTGTAAGTATGGATGATATTGCGGCAAACCTGGGGATGAGCAAAAAAACCATTTATCAATACTTTAAAGACAAGGATGAACTGGTAGAAGCGGTGGTGGACGAAGTAATAAATACCAACCAGTGCGCATGCCAGACAGATATTGAACGCTCTGACAATGCTGTACATGAAATTTTTCTGGTGATGGATATGATGGCAGAAATGCTGAAGACCATGAACCCATCTATACTGCATGATATGCAGAAATACCACCCGGCGGCCTTCACCAAATTTAAAAAGCATAAAGATGAATTCTTGTATAACATATGTTCACAAAACCTGGAACGTGGTTTAAAAGAAGAATTATACAGGCCCGAAATAGCAGTGGATATTTTATGCAGGTACCGGGTAGAAACCATGTTTATTCCTTTCAATCCTGATTTTCAGCAAAGCTTAAAACACAATTTGGCAAAATTAGAAGAAGAAATACTGATGCATTTTCTATTTGGGCTGGTGTCGCAAAAAGGGTATAAACTGATTATTAAGTACAGAGAGCAAAAAGAAAAAGAATCAGCAAAATAATAAAAAGTAATAAAACAGTTGTGATGAAAAAATTAAGGAATTATAGTTTATTGGGAATATGTCTGCTGGTTTTAAATATGGCAGCGTATGCACAGACCCTGAATTCATTTACGGTGCAACAGGCAGCCGATTATGCAAAAAAAAACGCAGTACAGGTAAAGAATGCCTTACTCGATGTTTTAATACAGAAACAAATAAACAGGGATGTTACTTCGATAGCATTACCACAAATAAACGGAAGCATGTCGCTCACCCGCAATATTAATATTCCGGTTCAGGTTGTTCCCGATTTTATAAGTCCGGCTACCTATAAAGTGCTTGTTGATAACGGTGTTAAAGATGGCAATGGTCAGCCAGTCAATTATCCGTCGGGTGGTTTTGGAAACCTGCCATTTCAATTTGGTACTCCCTGGAATGCCAATGCAGGCGTAACATTAAGCCAGATTGTTTTTGATGGCCAGGTATTTATTGCCTTAAAAGCACGTAACGGAACCGTTACTTACATGGAGCAGATTGAGAAGCTTACAGAAGAAAATATAATAGCAAACGTGCATAAAGTGTATTATCAACTGGTAACGGGGAAAGTTCAGATTCAGTTGCTGGATGCCAATATAGCCAGGCTGGAAAAACTGCAGCATGATGTGCAGATAATGTATGATAACGGCTTTACTGAACGGGTAGATATTGACAAACTTTCGGTACAGCTTGCCAACCTGCAAACAGAAAAACTGAAGGCAAACAACATGATTGCCAATGGCTATTCTGGTTTAAAAGTTTTGATGGGTATGCCCATTAAAGACAGCTTAGTGCTTACAGATACACTTGATGATAGTAAAATAAGAGAGGGGGTACTGGAAGCCAGTCAGTATAAATATACCGACCGGAAAGATTTTCAGATAAGCGAAACTGCCAATAAATTAAACGGGTTAAATGTGCGCAGGTATAAGTTAAGCCAGTTACCATCATTGTTTTTGGTAGGCGGTTACAGCAAGCAGGCACAGCGTTATGAATTTGATTTCTTTGGTAAAGGAGACTGGTTCACCAGCTCTTATATTGGATTACAGGTTAAAGTACCCATCTTTAATGGCTTTGCTTTAAAGGCCAGAACCCAAAAGGCGAAGCTTGAATTAGAGAAATCAAAAAATCAAACTGAAGCCCTGAAAATAAATATTGATGGTGAGGTTGAAACAGCCAAAAATAATTTTATCACAGCTATTGCATCTATGGACTTTCAAAAAAAGAATATGGTGCTTGCCGAAAAAGTTTATGGCCAGACAAAAAAGAAATATGAAATAGGAACCGGCGATGCAACCACCATCAACACTGCGCAGGTTGACCTGAAAACGGCACAAACCAATTATATCGTTGCATTGTACGATGCCATTATTGCAAAGATTGACTTTTTAAAAGCCACCGGAAATTTAATTAAATCAGACTAATTGTATACAGATGAAAAAAATGACACAAATTTCGATAGCCCTTTTTGCAACAGTTTTAATTGCATCCTGCGGGGGAAGCAAAAAAGATAATGCTGCGGATATCAATGATAAAAAGGCCGCTCTTGAAAAATTAAAATCTGCTAAGGCAAAAAACGAAACAGAGATTGCCAAACTGCAGGCCGAGTTGGAAAAGATTGACAGTGCTACTGCCAATGCAGCTAAAATTAAGCTGGTTAGCGTTACACCGGTAAGCACACAGGATTTTAAACATTATATTGATTTGATGGGTAAGGTAGATGCTGAAAACATTTCTTACATATCACCACGTATGGGACCTGCGCAGGTAAAAGCGGTATATGTTTCCCAGGGGCAATTTGTAAAAAAGGGCCAGCTTTTATTAAAGCTTGACGATGCCATCATGCGCCAGAGCGTAACGGCTGCAAAGCAACAATTAGAAGGTATAAAAACGCAACTGGGTTACGCAAAAAATATTTATCAGCGCCAGCAAAACCTTTGGAAAGAAGGTATTGGTACCGAAGTGCAGCTTATCACAGCCAAAACAAATGTTACCAGTTTAGAAAATCAATTATCCACCGCAGGCGAAAACATAAAAACAATACAGGAGCAATTAAACACAGCCAATGTTTACAGTGATGTAAATGGTATTGCTGATGTTGTGACTGTAAGGGTTGGAGAAATTTTTTCGGGAATGGGGCAAATAAAAATTGTAAATACCTCCTCCTTGAAAGTGGTGATTAATGTACCCGAAAATTATTTAACCCGGATGCGCAAAGGTTCGCCGGTAGTCATCACTATTCCTGATGCCAATAAAACGGTTAATTCAGCAATTTCGTTGATAGGCCAATCGGTTGACCCAACTCAACGGGGATTTATTGCCGAAGCAAAAATACCATACGACCCCATTTTAAAACCAAGCCAGTCGGCAGTAGTAAAAATATTAGATTATGCTGCAGCCAATGCTGTTGTAATTCCAATTAATGTGGTACAAAGCGATGAAACAGGTAAATATGTTTTTGTACTTAGCAAAAGCAGTAACGGAAAAACAATTGCCCACCGTGTAATTGTAACTATTGGAGAAGTGTATGGCGAAAACGTGGAAATAAAAGCAGGATTGAATGCAGGTGATCAACTTGTTACAGAAGGATTTCAGAATTTGTATGAAGGGCAGGGGATAACTATAAAATAAAACCCCTCCACCTCCGATATAATCGGGAAACTTTGGAGTACAATAATTTCGATAGCTTTTAGATTTGAAAGCATGTAACGAATAAGTTGCAAAACATAATTAAAGTTCAATAAAGATTTGCAGTACAAGAGTGATTAATTTTCACTTTTTTACTAAAAAAATGAAAATTAATAAACGGCCGTTGCCAATGAAGCTACCTAGTAATTTAATGTTGGGCTCAAAAAAATAAAACATAATCTCCTCCTTTTCCTCTCCGCCCGTTGGCGGAGGAGATAGAGGGGGCCAAATAAATTTCTTATGAATTTTGTAGAAGGAATAAAGGAAAAATTTAAAGAGTTTAAACCCACAAGCTGGTCCATTGATAACCGTACAGCAATATATATTATTGCAGTGCTGATATCGGCCTTTGGCCTTATCAAGTTTAATACCATGCCCAAGGAGCAGTTTCCGGATATTGTGGTGCCCACCATTTCGATAGTTACGGTATATGCCGGTAATTCGCCCAAGGATATTGAGAACCTTGTTACAAGGCCCATTGAAAAACAATTAAAAGGCATCAGCGGTGCCAAGGTTAAAAAAATTACCAGCACTTCGCAGGCCGATTACAGCTTGATTGTAACCGAGTTTGATACCGATGTAAAAACAGAAGTAGCCAAACAGAAAGTTAAAGATGCCATTGATAAAGCAAAAACAGATCTGCCAAACGACCTTACTGCTGAACCTACTGTAGCCGAATTTGCATTCAGCGAAATGCCCATCATGTTTGTAAATGTGAGTGGCGATTATGACGGCATAAAACTAAAACAGTATGCCGATAAACTTCAGGACAGGTTTGAAGAACTTACCGAAATAACCCGTGCCGAAATTGTGGGTGCACCCGAAAGAGAAATACAGGTAAATGTAGATCCTTATAAAATGAGCCAGGCACGTGTGAGTTTTATGGATATAGAAAATGCTATCAGCAGAGAGAACAGGGATATAACCGGTGGCACACTGGAAGTAGGCGACATGCGCCGTACCATAAAAGTAAAAGGGCAATTCATCAGCTCTCTAAATCTTAACAATATTGTGGTACGCAGCAGTGCACAAGGCGCTACTGTTTATTTAAAAGATATTGCCGAACTAAAAGATACCATTAAAGAAAAAGACAGTTATGCCCGTTTGGATGGAAAAAATGTGGTAACGCTTAACATAGTAAAACGTGCCGGCGAAAATTTAATTAATGCTGCCGATAAAATAAAAGGCATTGTGGAAGATATGAAGGTGAAGGAAGACCTGCCTAAAGACTTAAAAGTTGTTATCACCGGCGATTTAAGTAAAGCTACCAAAACTTCTTTTAACGAACTGGTAAATACCATCATCATTGGTTTCGTTTTGGTACTTATCATTCTCATGTTTTTTATGGGTGTTACCAATGCCTTTTTTGTGGCATTGAGTGTGCCGCTGAGTGTGTTTGTGGCCTTTATGTTTTTGCCGTTGGCAGATGGAATTATTGGCACAACAGTTACCCTGAATTTTATTGTACTCTTTGCATTATTGCTGGGCCTCGGTATTATTGTGGATGATGCGATTGTGGTTATTGAGAATACTCACCGTATTTATAGCAATGGTAAAGTACCCATAGTCCGAAGTGCTAAAGAGGCTGCAGGCGAGGTTTTTATCCCGGTGCTGGCCGGTACGGCAACTACGTTGGCACCATTCTTCCCGCTACTTTTGTGGAAAGGTTTAATTGGTAAGTTTATGATTTACCTGCCTGCAATGCTCATTCTTACTTTAGCCGCATCCTTAATTGTAGCATTTATTTTTAATCCGGTTTTTGCTGTGAGCTTTATGAAGCCCGAGGGCAAAGAATATGAAAAACCTAAAAAGGCCATCTGGACAAATAAATGGTTTATAAGTTTTGCAATCACCGGGTTGCTGTTGCATGTATTTGGTATGCACGGGTTTGCAAATTTTCTTATAATGATGGCATTATTAATGGTGCTTAATGCTTACGTGTTAAATGATGCCATACATGCATTTCAGAAAAAAGCATTGCCCTGGTTAATGAATCATTACGAACGTTTATTGAAATGGATATTGGTTGGCTGGAGGCCGGTGTGGGCATTTGCATCATTGTTTGGTTTGTTTGCTGTATCGGTTATATTAGTAATGCTTAGTGTAAATTCGGGAAGAACCAAATCAACCTTCTTCCCAAGCGGCGATCCTAATTTTGTTTATGTGTATGTAAAATTGCCGGTAGGTACCGATATAAAATACACCGACAGTATTACACGTGTACTGGAAGGCCGTGTGCAGAAAATTTTAGAAAAAGAACTGCCAACACAACCCGGCGGCATTGTAGAAAGTATCATTACCAACATTGCTGTTAGTGCCAACAATCCAAGGGACAACAACCGTAGTGTGCAGCCAAATCTTGGCCGTATACAGGTGTCATTTGTAGAGTTTGATAAAAGAGAAGGTAAAAAAACTTTACCGTTTAAAGATGAGATTCGCAGGCAAATGACGGGCATACCCGGCGCCAGTATTGAAGTAGCGCAGGAAGATGGTGGCCCGCCAACCGATCCGCCGGTGAACATAGAAATACAGGGAGACAATTTTGAAAGTATAGCAAAAGTAGCCAATGATCTGTCGCATTTTATGGATACCAACCAGATAAACGGTATTGAAAACCTGCAGATGGATGTGGACCTGAACAGTCCGGAGATTAGTATTAATGTGGACAGGGAACAAGCCATGATGGAGGGATTAAGCACAGGCCAGATAGGTATGGAAATACGTACCGCTTTATTTGGTAAAGAAGTAAGTAAGCTAAAGGAAGGGGAAGATGAATATAAAATTCAGCTTCGTACTACCGACCTGGTGCGTCACAATATTACCGACCTCATGAACATGCGCATTACATTTATGGATATGAATACCATGCGGGTGAAAAGTATTCCTATCAGTTCGGTTGCAAGCATTGATTACACCAACGCTACCGGTGCCATAAAACGTAAAAATGTAAAACGTACCATACAGTTGCAAAGTAACGTGCTCGACCCTACCATGGTAGGCCCTGTTAATGCAGCGTTGCAGTTAAAGCTTGATGATTTTAAAACGAAAAATAAAATACCATCCGATGTTACGTTGAAACTGGCCGGACAAAGTGAGCAGGAAAAAGAAACAAGTTCATTTTTAGTAATGGCCTTACTCGGTGCATTGGCAATCATTTTTATGATTTTAGTATTGCAGTTCAACAGCATCAGTAAACCGTTTATAGTTATCACCGAAATATTCTTCAGCATCATTGGTGTATTGCTGGGTTATGCCTTAACCGGAATGACGATAGCCACCATCATGCTGGGCGTAGGTATTATTGCCCTGGCCGGTATTGTAATTAAAAACGGAATTTTATTGATAGAGTTTACAGATGAGTTAAGAGGCAGGGGCATGCGTACAAGAGCCGCTGCTATTGAAGCAGGGAAGATTCGTATCATTCCGGTAATGCTTACTGCCATTGCAACCATACTGGGTTTGCTGCCGCTGGCTGTTGGTTTTAATATCGATTTTGTTTCGTTCTTCCAGCACCTTAATCCGCATATTTTCTTTGGTGGCGATAGTGTGGTGTTTTGGGGCCCCTTAAGCTGGACGATGATCTTCGGCCTGATATTTGCCTTCTTCCTTACATTAATAATGGTACCAAGTATGTACCTTATTTCTGAAAGGTTGCGCAGGCCGATGGAAAAATTCTATGGTACTAAATTTATTGGCTTACTCGGATTTGCCGGGCCTTTCTTCTTCATATTTGTGGGTATTATGTATTTGGTAAGAAGACTGCAGGGTAAAAAAGTATGGAACGGACAGTTGAAAGAAGTAAAGCAAGATAACAAAGCATAACTTATTCCCGATATGAAAAATCTGCAATGCCGCTCATGTAAATGGGTGGCATTTTTCTTTAACCCAGATTTTGCAGTTGAAATCGCAGCGAGGGTTTCAAATACAAAACAAATAAGGGTTTCAGGTTATTTTTTGGAAGAAAGAATAGTGAACTATTTTGAATTCAAAAAATGTTCTGAAAGGCTTAGCTGTGAAGGATTTGGAAGCCGCAGTAGATTTCGACTGCAAAATTTGGGTTTAAACATTCTTGGCATGAAAATAGCGTTGCTTATTTGTAAACCTTTTTATCATTTTAAAATAATAGTTATGGATAAGTTAGAATTTAAAGGCACCTGGAACGAAATAAAGGGAAAAATAAAACAGTCTTATGCCGACCTTACTGATGATGACCTGAAGTACGAAGAAGGAAAAGACGAGGAACTATTGGGTAAATTGCAGCAAAAAGTTGGTAAGGGCCGTGACGAACTGGTTACCTGGATAAAATCTTTGTAACAGGTACTTTGTAACGCGTAATTTTTTAATGCCGCTCATGCAAATGGGTGGCATTTTTCTGTTTGACAAGTTGTCCAATAGGGCGTATATTTGATAAAACATGAATTATGAAAACAATGACGGTAGGCGAATTCAAATCGCAGTTTTCTAAAGTAATAGAAAAGGTAAAGAGAGGGGAAGAAATAGGCGTAACTTATGGAAAGGATAAAGAAGTAGTAGGTGTGTTTTCCCCGCCCAAAAAGAAAAAATTAAAAAGAAAATTGGGAATATTGGAAGGTAAGGTAAAGGTGGTTTTTGCAAAAGATTTTAAAATGACAGAAGAGGAGTTTATAGATTTATAAATATTTATGAATTACATACTGGATACACATGCTTTAATCTGGGCACTTACCGATACAGGAAAATTGTCGAGTCGTGTAAAAAAAATTGTTGCAGAAGATGATACCAGTCTAATTTATGTAAGCACAATCAGTTTATGGGAGATTGCTATAAAATATGGATTGAAAAAGATCCATTTGCAGGGCTTTTCTCCCCAAATGATTCCTGCACTTTGTGAGCAATCTGATTATAAAATACTTCCTGTGCCTGTTCAGCTGTATGCTACCTATCATTTATTGGAAAACTACTTTCACAGAGATCCGTTTGACAGACTTTTAATCTGGCAGGCATTAAACGGTAATCATACTTTAATTAGTAAGGATGAGGATATTAAGCAGTACAAATCTATCGGCCTTAATGTAATTTGGTAAAATAAAAATTAAACCATGTTTACTGCACACTAAAAAAATGCAAAAATGCTGGTCATGAAAATGAGCGGCATTTTTTGGCATGAAAATAGATTTGTCGGGTATGTAACATTATTCGCCACTTAAAATTTAAAACTATGGATAAGTTAGAATTAAAAGGCACCTGGAACGAGTTGAAAGGTAAAGTAAAACAAAAGTATGCTGAACTCACCGATGATGATCTTAAATACGAAGAAGGCAAAGATGATGAATTGCTGGGCAGGCTACAGCAAAAACTGGGTAAAGGTCGTGATGAGCTGGTTACGTGGCTTAAATCTTTATAACTGGGTATTACTTTACCCATGTTGCAATAAACAGCCGCCAAATGGGTGGCTGTTTTTGTTGCCGGCAACCTTTAAAAATTTCACAAAAAATAAGATTACAATTGAATATTTTTACGGAAAAATTACAACCATGCGAACAAACCATGAAATTGATTACAAAATTTACGGAGAAGAACTTCAGTTTGTAGAAATTGAATTAGACCCCAATGAAACGGCCATTGCCGAAAGCGGTGCCTTTATGATGATGGACAACGGCATTGAAATGCAAACGATTTTTGGCGATGGCAGCCAGCAGCAAAGCAGCGGTTTGCTGGGCAAATTAATGAGTGCAGGCAAGCGCCTTATTACCGGCGAGAGTTTATTTATGACTGCGTTTACCAATACCGGCCAGGGCAAAAAAAGGGTCAGCTTTGCTTCGCCATACACCGGTAAAATTATTAAGTTCGATTTGAGCGAACTTGGTGGCAAGATCATTGCACAAAAAGATGCATTCCTGTGTTCGGCAAAAGGAGTAAGCATCGGTATTGAATTTCAACGCAGACTGGGTACCGGTATTTTTGGCGGCGAAGGTTTTATTATGCAAAAGCTGGAAGGCGACGGGCTGGCCTTTGCACATGCCGGCGGCTATGTAGTGGAGCGACAGTTGCAGGCTGGCGAAGTTTTAAAAGTAGATACCGGTTGTGTGGTGGCCTATACACCCAATGTTGATTTTGATGTGGAAATGGTGAAGGGTATCAAGAATTTTATGTTTGGCGGCGAGGGATTATTTTTTGCAAAGCTTACCGGCCCGGGCCATGTATGGTTACAAAGTTTGCCCATAAGCCGTTTGGCCGGCCGCATTATGCAGTACGGCACCTACAAGCGTAAAGAAGAAGGTGGTGTTTTAGGCGGGCTGGGTAATTTACTCGATGGCAGGGAGTAATCAACTTTGCCAAAGTTTTAAACTTTGGCAAAGTTTTAAAACTTGTATATTTAAAACTTGTTGCAGCCGTATTTTTCTTTGCGGCAATCTGCGGCATCAGGTGCAAATGAGGCGTACTAATTCAATACTTTCAGTGATAATTATTATCTAAATGAACCGGATATTTCTATTGATAATTAAACTTATTTTACTGGCAGGTAAATCTGCTCCACAAAAATTCGACTTGGGAAGTTGGAACATTTTAAATTTAAAATACAATTTTAACGACAAATGGAGTGTATTTGGCGAAGCTCAATTGCGATCATTAAAATTTTAATTATAAACCTTCAAAAGCAACATCAGTAAAAGTTGCATATCTGCATCAGTTTGATTATAAAATTACTGATGAAACCGGGCGGGACTTTTTACAAATCGGTTTCTTCCTTGAAATATTCAGAAATCAATCAAGTAAAACGAATAACAGCATTGACCTGAAAGACTACTAAATTAATGGATAGGATAAGTTACCGCCAGGCAATGTTATCAAGTTAAGGATATACTCAGCATAATCACAGAGCTTTGTGAGCCGGGCAGGGTAATAAGTTTAAACACAATTAATTGTTGCAAGATTCTACTAAGGTTTTCCAAATGTGCTATTTTACTTCTACTATCAGGTTATTCACGTCTTTGGTAGGAACACCGTTGCAGGCGCCGCATTTGGTTTTTACTTCAAAGCCTGGCAATTTTATGTATACAGGATTTTGCTGAACACTTATAGTGTTGCCGCTGCGGTTTATCACTTCAGTTTCATATCCTACTTTGCCTCTTGTGCCTACGGTTTGCGTGCTGCCACCTTTGCCATTACAATACGGGCAGGTCCATTTTGTAAAGCTTTTTGCTACCTGGTAACCTCTTAGTACATAAACAGTGCCCGAGGGTAAAGCGGAACCATCATCAAGAAATAAATTTCCGTAGGCATTTCGCACCACCATTTTCATATTGTTGTTTGTAATCACAAAATCAAATTGCTTTAAGCTGTTGGATTGCATGGGTTGAAAACGTACCGTTTTTTGCCCATCGGTGATGTATGACTCGCCGGGCATGTTTTTATTGATCACCAGCTTTTTCGGCAATATCACCGGTAATGCTTTATAAGCGGCTCCAGCAGCTACCACAGCGTCCCGTTCACCCTTTACGTATGCTACAAAGCTTGCACGGCGAAATCGATCATCACTTATTGCAACGCGTTGGGAGAATTCCTCGCCGGGATTTGCCTTGTCTTTCCCGGTAATCACTTCATCATTTTGGTCAAACACAATTTGTGCACGGGTGTTGCGCAACTCGTCATAAAAATCCGTTGAGGCAGCGGTGCCTACATAACCATCTAATCTCCGGGTAGCATGATATGCAGCTACTTTCCATTCGTGACCGGCCTGCACGAACATGGTGTCAGCGTTATTGGCTGTTTTTTTACCGGCCAGTCTGCCGATAAAATTCCCTGCTTCCGCTACGCCATCCGGGTCATCTGCGGGTACTTTCCACCCCCATCCTTCGGGTGCATTTTGGCCGGTAAAAGCGGCGTAATAGATCACTTTCTTTTTCTCCCGTTCCCACCAATAGCTTTGTTTAGACCAGACGCCCACATACGCACCTTTGCGTGCCTTGCCAGCAACAAAGTTTCGGGAAGATTCAGTAACAACGGTAGGTGTAAGCACGTTCGGGTTCGGCAACAAGCTCTCCAGGATAATGCGCACTGGCAATTTTTCACCGTCGTTCCAAAACCCCAGGTCTATAAAGCCATCTTTATACTTCACCATGCCCGGGCCATACGGCCTGCCGCGGTAAACAGCTCCGGTATAGCTGGTAGCACTGTCTATATCAAAAGTTACCTTTGCAGATTTCTGCATATCCGGTAATAATGTAAATGTAGTGCCGCTCCTGTCCGAAGGCACAGCATCCTCTGTCAGCCATTCTGTACCTACGTCAATCGTCTTAAAAGTTTTTACGAGCCGGTCACCCAGGTGAAGACCCAATTGCAACATGCCGGCTTTGTCGCTTTTGTCGAGGATATTGCTCATGCCGAATCCGGTAATCTGGTTGCGCCAAAACTGGCCCATATAAATGCCACCGGCGGCTCCCAACCCGTCCGACTCCGTGCGGGTACGATACATAGTACCAAATCCGTGCAACATAATATCAAAGCCGTATTCGGCAAAGTCTTTTTTACCTTTGTTTACAACATATTTCCCGGTAAGCAAAACCTCCCCTGCATAAAAAACGGTTGGCGTGCCGTCATTCATAAAAGCACACATAAAAAGGCCGTCCGTTGGGATGCCGTTTACAAAATTTCCTTTAAATTCATATACCCGGTTTTTCTCTGCACCCTTGCCCCAATTCCTCAGCAACCCTTTTGTGGAGCCACGTACGGGATAATTTTCCACAACCAGGTGATCTTTGTAGCGGGTAAGCCGGCCGGGGCCATGCATCATGCCGTCCTGCCACATGCCTGCATATCTAAATGAAAAATTATCTCTTTCGCAGATCATTTCACCGTAGCCATTGATGATATTGTTTTTAAAGCCGCCCTTGTATGCAAATGAGTCCTGCGTAAAGATGCCTTTCATATAATCATTGATTTTAAAACGCACGCTGTCCACCTCTTGAAATTGCTTATCGGCAGTATAACCGGTCATTGTACTTCTGCCCTCTTCCTCGCCTGGCACAAAACGAAAATTGATTTGTGCCGACCCTGCAAAAGCCTGGCCGATGCCAATTATAACCAGCAGGCACCGCGAAAAGAAATAATTCGTTTTGTTCATAAATGATCTTGTTTTTACTGGTTAAAATTAAGTCATGAGATTTTGTAAATAATACCCTGTAATGGGTATTTTGGCACAGGCAGAGGGCTAGTTTGGTCTTGCTGGGCATCTTCATATACCGGCCAATGTGCAACGGCATGAGACCCCGGCGCATGAAAGAACTTGTACCTGCATACTGCTACTTTTAAAAACTCATATACTTAACAAGCGTTTAATTTTTAAAGAAAGCATGCTTGTAGATTTAAGCAGCTTTTACACACAGAGGTCTCTCCAATACACATTGGCTTTTCGGCGAAGACCTCGGCTAGACAAAAGCTTATAGATTTAAACAGTAATGCCAATAAGGACTAAAATTTCATGCATAATAACACACAAATAATATGCAGCTTTTGGCGCTGTAAACATAGTGTGTATATTTGGGAAGCAAGTGATTTTTTTCACAAGCTCTCGTTGCAGGTAATTGTTCATCTTTAAAGAAAACATCATGAAAAAAAATATTACCTGGCCTGTGTGGCTAATATTTTTAATCAGTACTTTCCATTTAAACGTTAATGGCCAAACTGAAAACAGCTATAGCCAGGAAGTGCAAAATAGAATAACGTCGGTTGAAAATAATCTTCGCAAATGGACAAAAATAAAAGGTCAACCGGAAATGACACTGGAGAAGAGAATGAAATACTATGATGTAAACGGGATCAGCATGGTAGTTATTAAAGACTTCAAAATTGATTGGGCAAAGGGATATGGCTGGGCCGATAGTTTAACTGGAAGACCAGTCAACAATGCAACCTTATTTCAGGTAGGATCCATCAGTAAGGCAATAAACGGATTAGCGATCTTAAGCCTTGTGCAAAGCGGAAAACTTGATCTGTACAAGGATATCAATGAATACCTGCAGTCCTGGAAATTTCCATACGACAGCTTGTCAAAAGGAAAAAAAATATCATTGGCTAATCTTTTAACCCACACTGCCGGGTTAAGCGGCCATGGTTTTCCGGGATATCCTGTAGATGATACGATACCTTCATTGATTGAAATTTTAAATGGAATACCTCCGGCTAATACAAAGGCAATCAGGTCTGAATTTGAGCCTTCATTAAAATATAAATACTCGGGAGGCGGAACCACTATCTCGCAATTGATTGTACAGGATGTAACGCAGCAACCGTATCATCAGTTTATGCGAAAAACAATTTTCGATCCCCTTGGAATGAAAACAAGTTCCTATGAACAACCTCCTTCTGTTGCAAACAAAAATTTGCTGGCAACCGGCTACCGAAGCGATGGAAAAGCAGTGTCTGGCAATTACCATATTTATCCCGAACAGGCGGCTGCCGGTCTTTGGTCAAATCCAAGTGAATTAGCCGGTTTTGTCATCGAAATTCAACAATCGTTGCTTGGTAAATCAAATAAGATACTATCGAAGGAAATGGCTGCAAATTATGTAACCCCGTACAATTCGAAGTATGTAACTCCTTATGGTGATGAAGACGTTGCTTTAGGTGTTTTTAATCGTAAAGTGGGAAACGAAAGATATTTTACACATGATGGATCGGACCGGGGTTTTAAAGCAAAATTTATTGGAAGCGTTGAAAACGGATACGGTGCCGTTGTGATCGTAAATTCAGATAGCCGGGAGATCATTGAAGAGGTAGTAAATGCCATTGCATTCACCTATAAATGGAAAGATTTTCTTGAGCCGGATAAAATAGTGGTAAAAGTAAATAGCGATATCTTAAGTTCTTACACAGGGGAATATTTGTTCGAAAATGAACCCCTGTCAATTGTTAAAGAAGGCGATCGGGTATTTGTCCTCGTCAATAAGATCAAAATGCAAATGTGGTTTACATCGGATACAGATTGTTTTGTTTTGGAACAAAGAGCATATACTACATTTACAAAAGACGCCAAAGGAAAAGTAAATGGATTCTTGTTTAAAGAAGAAGGTTTTGAAACAACTGCAAAAAAAATTGAATAGCAATTACCTGCAACATTCAGTTAGCAATATGGAGGGAACATCCGATTGGCTTGTTTAAACCAATCGGGTGTTAAAACTTGTAAATAAATTTTATCGGTTAAAACAGTCATTCCGTTTTATACTGTACAAAGGAGGGCAACATTCCTTAATAGAACATAGAAGTGATTACATCATGCAAATCATAAATTGGTTCAATGCTTACTTGCGTGACAGAAACCCTGGCCAAGTATGGAGCCTCATGTTAACTGAGAAAGAATGCACAACAAAAGGCTGCTACTTAAAACAAACGCTGTGACACCGAAACAAATAGAAAAAGCAAAAAAGAAAATCTTCAACATTAAGCGGACACTTGTTGCCGAAAAAAGAAGGTTTGGCTGCCACGACGACAGCAGAGGACTTCGTTCTTTACCCACAAAATATTTTATTCAGTTGGGCGACAACAGCGGAGGGTTGACCTACATTAGATGGTTTGACAAGAACTTTCCGGATGACAGTGGCTTTCCCGATTTTTTATTTGAGCAGACAATTATTTTTTTAAAGTGCAGCAATACAAAAAAAGCGGAACAAAAAGCCTTTCAAACTTTTTGCTCCAATCCTTATTGGTTTTCCAAATTTTTTGGTACACCCATTACGCCAATTGATATGTGGCACAGTTCAAATCTGATAAGCGTAGACTACACAGAAACTCTTGAATATTCAAGCGGACAGCATGACCTTGCTGACTTCAATGAGTGGCTTGGCAAACATATTTCAACAGATGAGTTTAGTAATCACTGCAACAAGTACGTTAACATTTATAAAAGATTAAAAACTGAATCCGACAAAGAAATGCGGCAATATCTGGTGCAACAGGCTTTTCAGTTAAAGCAAGGATTGTGACGAAGAACAGCTGCCGCCAATATACACTTCTTACTGCCGCAATGACGGGCTTTGGTAAAATGATGCCAATTGCTGGTGGACATGAACGAAAGGGAATAATTATAGGACTAATTTCGTTTTTGCTTATATCACTTTCTTTATGCTTGCTAGGAGTTTGTTCTATTGTATTGGTAGGCTTCTACAAACACATGAAACAATCTAAACTACCCTCACTGTAGTTGAGCGACCCACCAACAGCCAAAGCGTTAACCATGGTAATTATTTACCTCGGCTTAATCTTTTAAAAAAATATTTGGTGCTGCGAATCTATTAATCGTATATTTGCGATATAAGATTAATGATGACTAAAAAACAACACTGGGAAAAAGTATTTACCAGTAAACAAGTTGATGAAGTAAGCTGGTATCAGCAAACGCCACAACAATCGCTGGACTTTGTGCAACAGTTGGCTTTGCCCAAAACAGCCGCTATTATTGATATTGGTGGTGGCGATAGTTTTTTAGTTGATCATCTTTTGCAAATGGGGTACAGCAATATTACGGTACTGGATATTTCTGCAGCGGCAACTAATAAAGCAAAACAGAGACTAGGTAATAAAGCAGCATTGATTAATTGGGTAGTTTCAGATATACTTGAATTTAAAAGCCGTATAAAGTTTGATTGCTGGCACGATAGGGCGGCCTTTCACTTTTTAACTACCGCAGACGAGGTTAATGCATACCTGACCCTTGCACAACAGCATCTTACTGCCGATGGAAAATTATTCATTGGCACATTCTCTACCGATGGTCCCGAAAAATGCAGCGGCCTGCCCGTAAAACAATACAATGAAACTTCATTGGCGTCTACCCTGCAAAAATGGTTTAAAAAAATCAGGTGTATTACAACAGACCATATCACACCATTTAAAACAATTCAAAATTTTCTATTCTGTAGTTTTCAAAAAATAAGTATTAAAAATGGCCATTCATAAAAAAGAAGCGTTTACTCAAAAGGAGCAGGAGCTGGCTGAATTCGCTAAGGCCCTTGCTCATCCTGCACGCATTGCAATTTTAAAATTACTGGCGCAAAAGAATGAATGCATTTGCGGCGAGATAGTGGAAGTGTTGCCTCTCTCTCAATCCACCGTAAGCCAGCATTTAAAAGAATTAAAAAATGCAGGGCTCATTAACGGAAGTGTAGACGGACCCAGAAGCTGCTACTGCATTAACTGGAAAGCATTTGAAAAATTCAACAGTGAGTTCAGTTTTCTTTTTAATAAGATGAAAGTACAGAATGAGAAGGCTTGTTGCTAAGGCCCCCTCTTGAACTTCGTTCGTTCTTTTTCAAAGAACCAGGGGAGGAAAAGGAGAAGATACAAGCGAAGTGTGATGCGAATTAAAAATACTAACGATTTAATAACTGCCAATTTCCAGTTCCCGAAGTCCTGAGCGTAGCCGAAGGATGGAGAGGGGTTGGGGTGAGGTCCAAAAACTACAACATGAACAACGAAAAAAAGACTTCATCCTTATTCTCCTCCTCTTTTGAAGGAGGTCGGGAGGAGGCCATTAAAGAACTTGTAAAAGAAAAGTATGCCGCCATTGCAGAACAAAGTCTTACGCAAAATGCCACTTCCTGCTGCGGTGCCACCTCATCCTGCTGTGGCGACGAAGTGTATAACATCATGAGTGATGATTATACAAAAATGGAGGGCTACAATGCGGATGCTGATTTAGGATTAGGCTGCGGATTGCCCACAGAATTTGCAAAGATAAAAGCCGGTGATACGGTTATTGATTTAGGCAGCGGTGCCGGTAACGATGCTTTTATTGCCCGTAATATTGTTGGCGAAAACGGAAAGGTTTTGGGTATTGATTTTACCGAAGCCATGATTAACAAAGCCAGAACCAATGCCGAAAAACTGAGTTTTAATAATGTAGAGTTCAGGTTGGGTGATATTGATGATATGCCCGTTACCAGCAACTATGCCGATGTAATTGTAAGCAACTGCGTTTTAAACCTGGTACCAAACAAGCATAAAGTCGTCAGCGAAATATTCAGGGTTTTAAAACCGGGCGCTCATTTTTCTATTTCTGATATTGTACTGGAAGGTGCACTTCCTTCAAAATGGAAAGAAGTGGCAGAATTGTATGCAGGCTGTGTAAGCGGTGCCATTCAAAAACAGGTTTACCTGGAAATGATTGAAGCTGCCGGGTTCAAAAATATCTTACTACAGAAAGAGAAGGAGATTATTATTCCTGAAGATATTTTAAACAATTATTTATCAGAAGCTGAAATAGCTGATTACAAAAAAGGGAACACAAAAATAACCAGCATTACCGTTTATGCCGATAAGCCTGCTAAAGAAGAAAGGAACTGTTGCGAACCGGGAAGTGAATGTTGTTAATCTAGATACGGTGAGTCACTCCGCTGGTTAGCGGATGGCTCACCGCAAAATACCATATCATGAAAAAGAAACTACTTTTTGTTTGCATTGAAAACAGCAACCGTTCTCAAATGAGCCAGGCATTTGCAAAAATTATTGGCGGCGATGTTGTTGATGCTTACAGTGCTGGCAGCAAACCCAGCGGCATTGTTAATCCCAAAGCAATTGCGGCCATGAAGGAACTGGATTACGATTTAAGCAAACACGATAGTAAAAGCCTGGAGGAAGTAAAAGCATTTGCACCCTTTGATGCTGTGGTAACCATGGGTTGCGGCGATGCCTGCCCCTGGATGCCCGCCAAACAATTTATTGACTGGCAGATACCGGACCCCAAAAATATGGAGCCGGCACAGTTTAATGAAGTAAGAGATTTTATCAGGGAGAAAGTAAAAATATTAATAGAGGGGATGAAATAAAAAATGCCGACCCGTTTTAAATGGGTCGGCATTTTTATAACAAATAAATTTATTTTATCTCTTACTGATTTTAGATAACAACCTCAAAATCTCCAGGTATAACCAAACAATGGTTACCAGTAAACCAAAAGCACCATACCACTCCATGTATTTTGGGGCGCCAAGTTCAGCACCTTTCTCAATCATGTCAAAATCTAAAATTAAATTAAGCGCTGCCAAAGCCACTACAAAAATAGAAAAGCCAATTCCCATTATACTGCCCTCATGTAAAAAAGGAATTGATATGCCAAAAAAGCTAAGTGCAAAAGAAATCAGGTAAAATATAGCTATTCCGGCTGTGGCAGTCATAATAATGGCCTTAAATTTTTGTGTGGCTTTAATAATACGGAAGCTGTATAATAAATACATGGCTATGGCTGTACCAAATGTTAATCCTACCGCATTAATTACAATGCCCGGTGCCTGGTCGGCAAAAGCATAGTTATAATAGGCAGAAATAGCACCTACAAACAAGCCTTCAAGCAGTGCATAAGCAGGTGCTAGAAAAGGTGCCCATTGTTTTTTAAACACCAACACAAGGGCTACAACTAAACCACCAATTGCACCGGTTAAAATAAGCGGCATTACATTACCGTGATCCGCATATTCCTTCCACGAGTAAAAAGCGGTTCCCATGGTCATTAAAAATAAAAACCCGAATTTTTGCAAAGTGCCTCTAACAGTCATCGCATTCTCGTAGTTAACCACCTCGTCAAGTACGGTATCCTTAAATCTTTTTTCAGATAATGCAGGATTTCCTGATTTAAAAAAGTCCATATAATTAAAATTTAGAGCTTAAAATTAAAGATTTTATACAAACAAAAGCTGTTAATTTTTCAGGTAGGGGTATTTACTGATTGTTTCAAAATTGTACTCATTTTTCCCCTTTAATTTAATAATAAACTGGTGAAGCTCTGCCGAATCCTTGGTTTTTTGATATACCTGGTCGTGCGCAAGTAAAACAAGCTGGTCAGGTGTTTTTGTTAGGGCATTTGTAAACATGCTGTCAATCTGTAAAAGCATTTCGTCGCTGGTAGCTTTCAGCTTTAATCTATCATCATAATGCCATTCCAGGTCCCAACCAGTAATGGTAAAGCCGCAGGCAAAAAGCGAGTCTGCTGCTGCTTTTGATGAGCTGATATCCGTGCAGTTTACCATTTGGGTGCGCCAAATGTTTCTGCCGGGCGTTCGTATTATATTGGCTACCAGATTCAAGCTGTCGGCACAGCGCTTAAAATCTTTTACAGCACTATCGGGTACTTGGTAAAACCTGGCATATTGGTTTTCAAAAGCATGCGTAAAACTATGATTGGCTATTTCAAACAGGTGGCAGTTTATAAGACTGTCAAATATTGCATTTTGTTCTTTGCTGCCATAAACATGTTGGCCCACAATAAATAACGTAACAGGAATATCTTCTTTCTTTATAATGTTCATCATGTTTTTTGTGCCTTTGTTGGGGCCATCATCAAAGGTGAGATAAATCGTTTTCTTTTTCTTTTTGGGGGCTCCGGCACTGTTCTGTTTAACAACTGAGCTGTCAGGGGTTAAAAACTTGACCTTACTGGTTTTAATATCAGCATTGGGGTCGTAATAATTGCAGGCTGTAAAAGCAACAGTTACCAATGTTGTTTTTGCCATGTGCGAAGTCACCAGTTCCAGTAGCTTGTAAGGGAAGCAGGCATTAGCAGAGTCGGGTTCCATAAATGTTTGGGGTAAATAATTTGAAAGATGAAGATAATGGTACCGGCAAGCTGTTTCAAAATAAACCGCGTTAAAAATTATACAAAGCCTTAATCGGTTTTTAAAACCTGGATTTAACCCTAAATGGCAAGTTCCTTATCTTTGCCTTTATGGAACAGTTGTTACAACAAATAGAAGCTTTAAAGACAGAGATTATTGCATATAATGATACGGATGCCGAAAACTTTCGCATAAAATTCCTTGGCTCAAAAGGTTTGGTAAAAGCCATTATGGGCGAAATGAAAAATGTAGCTGCTGAAAATAAAAAAGAAGCTGGGCAGTTGCTGAACGAGTTTAAAGTTTTTACTGAAGCAAAATATGAGGAGCTAAAGGGTTGCACAAACGACAAACCACAAACCACAAACGATGCTGATTTAACACTTCCTGCCGACCCTTTACCCCTCGGCAGCCGTCATCCCATCAGCATTGTAAAAAATAAAATCATTTCTATTTTTCAAAGGCTTGGCTTTGCAGTTGCCGAAGGGCCCGAGATTGAGGACGACTTTCATAATTTTACTGCACTTAATTTGCCCGAAAATCATCCTGCAAGGGATATGCAGGATACGTTTTATATCAGCCAAAATCCCGATTGGCTTTTGCGTACACATACCAGCAGTGTGCAGGTACGTGAAATGCAGAAAGCCTGCCAGCCGGGGCAGGGTAAATTGCCCATCCGCATCATTTGCCCCGGCCGTGTTTACCGCAACGAAACCATCAGTGCAAGAGCGCATTGTTTTTTTCACCAGGTAGAAGGATTATACATAGCCGAAAATGTTTCTTTTGCCGACCTTAAGCAGACACTGTACTTTTTTGTACAGGAAATGTTCGGTAAGGAAGTTAAGGTGCGTTTTCGCCCAAGTTATTTTCCTTTTACCGAGCCTAGTGCCGAAA
>Ga0209181_10003490_pt1 | contig 24161 bp, 20 predicted proteins | sample MAT05_FD_187208 | JGI IMG/M metagenome (GOLD analysis project Ga0209181, IMG submission 187208) | Freshwater microbial communities from Lake Fryxell liftoff mats and glacier meltwater in Antarctica - MAT-05 (SPAdes) (version 2) | ecosystem: Environmental > Aquatic > Freshwater > Ice > Liftoff...
CGCTTTTGTGGCCCTAAACCGTTGAATCCAGGTATCCATATGGGCCTTAAATTCGTCGGCGGGCCGGAAGGCGTCGATGCGCATGGCCCCGAAAAAGTGCCCTGTTCCCAGCCCTACACTTTCATTGGCACTCATAAAGCCCGCCGTAGCAAACGGTGGCACCCAGGGGCCGTAGTTCGCGCCAGCCAGCATTCCCGAAAAAATATCGACCACAGCACCCAAACCGTATCCCTTGTGAGAGCCATGCTCACGGTCGGAGCCGAGGGGTAACAGCGCCCCCCCATTCCGAATGGCGTTGGCATCGGTAGTTGGCTGACCATCGGCAGCCTGCGCCCAACCGGTTGGAATATCCTGTCCCTTGCGTTGTAGAATTTCGAGTTTACCATACGCCACCGCCGTACTGGCAAAGTCGGCCAGAAACGTGGGTTCGGTGGCGGCCGGAATTGCTACCGCAATGGGGTTGGTGCCGAGCATTTTTTCGAGGGCAAAGGTCGGCGCTACGAGCGGGGCTGCATGGGTCATGGCCTGCCCAATCATATCGTGTTCGGTGGCCAGCAGAGCATGGTATCCCGCAATGCCAAAGTGATTGGAATTGCGCACTGCCACCCAGCCGGTTCCGGCCATGCGGGCTTTTTCGATGGCCACCCGCATGGCCCAAGGACCCACGACTAACCCCAGACCACGGTCTCCATCAACAACAGCCGTCGAGGGAGTTTCGTGGACAATAGTCATGTTGGGTTGCGGATTCAGCCGACCGTGGTCGTACAAGCGTACGTAACCCGGTAAGCGGGCCACTCCGTGGGAGTCGACCCCACGGAGGTCGGCAGAAACGAGTACATCGGCGGCCAAACGGGCATCGGACTCGGAGCAGCCGATGGCCTGAAAAATTTGTTCGGTGAAATTGCGAAGTCGGTTGGCATCAATCATACCGCAAAGTTGGTTAAAAATGAATTTTGGTACGATGTTGGCGGTTTCAGAGATGTCATCTTGTTTAAAGAGATGACATCTTATTTAGAAAGATCGGGGCCGACCTTTCGGGCATCTCTACAAAACTACCATTCGCTGTGTTCCGTAAACTTATCAATCGTACCATTACCTATTTCGGCCGGGGTTTGCTGGCCGTGGCTCCTCTTGGCCTCACATTCTGGATCATCTACGGCATTTTCGAATGGGTCGACGGTCTTAACCCACTCGATATTCCCGGCATTGGTGTTCTGATTATGATCGGGATTATTTTGGGCACGGGATTTTTGGTCTCCACCGTTATCCCCCAATCCGTGGCCACCTTGCTCGAAGGCTCAATTAAGCATCTGCCCTTAGTGAGCCTGATGTATTTTTCACTCAAAGACCTGATCTCGGCTTTTGTCGGCGACCGTAAGAAGTTTAATCAGCCCGTTTTAGTAGTCATCAACCGACAGTCGGACATACGCAAACTCGGTTTCATTACCCAAACGGACCTAAGTCATTTGCAGATCGAAAATATGGTTGCCGTATATCTACCGCATTCCTATGCTTTTTCGGGGGAGTTGTTCATCGTGCCCACCGAAAACGTAACGCTGCTGAACGTTCCCAGCGCCGATGTCATGAAGATGATTGTGTCTGGCGGGGTTTCCGCGAATAATAAATAACGCTTTGTGGCACAGCTCCCCACTAATGGTTGCGAAGCGGTTACCGGTTACCCCCGGCTTTAAAGAAGTCTTCCGCCTAAACAAAGGGCATAGGATTTTGCATTCCAAAAATTCTAACACGTTATCGTAAAGTCTATAGTCGGGTCCATAATCTTCAAAAGACCAGCCGAACGCTTTTTTACAGAGGTCTTTGGTAGCGAAGCGTTATGGATTAGTCATCGGTGGACATCATTTGGTATCGTCTATCAACTCCCGCAAAATCTTCTGGGCCGCAATGGAAATCACTGTTCCCGGCCCAAAAACGCCTTTTACACCTGCATCGTATAGATATTGATAGTCCCCGGCCGGAATAACGCCCCCGGCAATGACCATAATATCGTCGCGGCCTAGTTGCCGGAGTTCGTGGATTAGTTGGGGAACCAGCGTTTTGTGCCCGGCCGCTAAGCTGGATACTCCCACAATATGCACGTCGTTTTCAGCTGCCTGACGGGCCACTTCAGCGGGCGTCTGGAAAAGAGGGCCCATGTCCACATCGAAACCCAGGTCGGCAAAGCTTGTAGCAATTACTTTGGCGCCCCGGTCGTGGCCATCCTGCCCCATTTTGGCAACCAGAATCCGGGGACGACGCCCATCCAACTCAGCGAATTGGTTGGCCATCTGGCGAGCCAGGGCAAAGTTTTCGTCGTCGGAAACTTCTGCTGAATAAATTCCCGACACGGCTCGAATCGTGGCTTTATGTCGCCCAAAGGCTTTTTCCATAGCATCCGAAATTTCACCCAGTGTAGCCCGATGGCGAGCCGCTTCGATGGCGAGGGCAAGGAGGTTTAACCCCACCTCCGACGCTGGATTTAAAGCGGATTGGGTAATGGCCGCTAATACCTGCTCTACCTTATTAGTATCTCTTTTTGCTTTTATATCATTCAACCTGGCAATCTGGCTTTCACGCACCGCTTGATTATCTACTTCCAATAGCTCAATTTCGGTTTCTGTGGCCGGTCTATAGCGGTTTATGCCTACAATTATATCCTTACCCCCGTCGATGCGAGCCTGTTTACGGGCAGCAGCTTCTTCAATGCGAAGCTTAGGAAGCCCCGTTTCAATAGCTTTGGTCATGCCGCCCAACTGTTCTACCTCCTCAATCAAAGCCCAGGCTTTTTCTGCTAGTTCATTGGTCAGGTATTCCACATAATACGAACCTCCCCAGGGATCAACGGCGCGGGTGACGTCGGTTTCGTGTTGCAGATAAAGCTGGGTATTACGGGCAATACGTGCCGAAAAGTCGGTGGGCAAGGCAATGGCTTCGTCCAGTGAATTGGTATGCAAACTTTGCGTGCCACCTAATACGGCTGCCAGTGCTTCGATGGTTGTACGGGCTACATTGTTGAAGGGGTCCTGTTCAGTCAGGCTGTAGCCCGATGTCTGGCAATGCGTCCGCAACGCCAGCGACTTCTGGTTTCTCGGGGCGAACTGTTGCACAATTCTGGCCCAGAGCAATCGCCCCGCCCGCATTTTGGCAATCTCCATAAAGTGGTTCATGCCAATGCCCCAGAAAAATGACAGCCGGGGTGCAAACTCGTCGATACCCATACCAGCCGCCAAACCCGTTCGGATGTACTCCAGGCCATCAGCCAGCGTGTAGGCCAGTTCGATGTGGGCGGGAGCCCCGGCCTCGTGCATATGATACCCGCTAATACTGATCGAGTTGAACTTGGGCATATGCCGACTGGTGTAGGCAAAAATATCGCCCACCAACCTCATCGACGGTTCGGGTGGGTAGATATAGGTATTGCGCACCATGAACTCTTTCAGAATATCGTTCTGGATAGTACCCGACAGTTTTTCAACCGGAACACCCTGTTCTTCGGCAGCTACAATAAAAAAGGCCAGTATCGGAATTACGGCTCCATTCATAGTCATAGATACCGACATCTGGTCGAGGGGAATCTGGTCAAACAGGAGTTTCATGTCCTCGACCGAGTCGATGGCTACGCCGGCCTTGCCCACGTCGCCCACCACACGCGGGTGGTCCGAATCGTAGCCCCGGTGCGTGGCCAAATCGAAGGCTACTGATAAACCTTTTTGGCCACCAGCCAGATTACGCCGGTAAAAAGCATTGGATGCTTCGGCCGTTGAGAAGCCCGCATATTGCCGGATTGTCCACGGCTGCCGAACATACATACTGCTATACGGACCCCGCAAATACGGCGGAATACCTGCCGCATACTGGAGGTTTTGTGTATTGCCGATGTCTACACGGGTAAAGCGGGCTTTGAGTTTTATGCCTTCGGATGTAATGAAGGTTGGCCCAGCGGCAGTTGGGTTGTGGGGATCCTGCTCCGAGTCATCAGATAAAGCAGGTAGTATGGTGTTGAAGTTGGGGCGCATTAGTTTGATCTCGGAACGTTGACCTTAAATCGAGGTACTTTCTGCTTATGCACATTATTGGCTTTTGCATACTGTGTGGCTTGAGCATTAGAGCGAATTGCCTGTAAAATACCAAGATTACGTAAGCCAGTAACCTCCCGGTCATAAATATCTCTGTCTTTTGTACTCATCGAATTATATATGTCAGCAGCAGAGAAGTCTCTCCCTGTCATTCCTAACAAAGCAACTTTTTTTTGATTTTTAGATAAACTATAGCGGTCAAATAACCGTAAAAATTCTACTTCTTTAGGAGAATATACAGGGCTGTTGTACAGTGTTATCGTAAACCAGTTGGTGTTTGAGTAAAGTTTGGGTTTTTGCAGGTCATTATCCTGCATTAGCGTAAAAATGCGTTTCATTCCCTCTCCCAACTCCCGCATAAATTTATTTACCTTTAAAACGTAAGTAATTTTAGCGTTTCGTGACTCGTGGCGATTGTCAAGAGCCAATAAGTCTTGTATACTCAAGGTTGACAAGAGAGCTCCTGGACTCTTGATTTCAATCCGGTCATCATAGATGTACACTTCTACACTGCTGTGGTTTGCATAATCCCGGTGAGCAATCGCATTCAGAAGAGCTTCACGGCAAGCATCTTCAGGATAGATGTATTTCTGTTCAAACCGCGCGTCAACCCCAAAAACCGTTTTGTAAGCAAGGTAAGGGCGCAAAGCTTCCCACGCTTTCGCAATTAACTCAAAAATATTTCCTGTTACAGTCTCATCACTAACCACATTATACCGCTCACCAGACTCTAAAGTGGTACCAGACACTTTCAAAAACCGTACTTGTGATCGAGAATGCCACTTTTGAACATCGTTCGCAAATAACAATATCGCTGACTGACGAATTCTCAGTCCATTTATAGCATATTCTGCCAGTCCAAACTGCTGAAGGTATTTTTCGGCTGTTAACCCTCTTAAATAGTTATCAGCTAACGATTGTATAAGGGATATATCAAGATCCCGAACCGTTGCTCCATCTACAAATTGACGATCAAATTCACGAGAAGTGCTCTCTTGCCGACTAAACTGTAAATGCTTCTTGAATTCGCATTTCCAATGCATATAACCTGTTCTTAATTTTTGTTTCTTTCAACAGCAAGCCACTCTTGATTAAAACCAAAAAAAGTCAGCCGGTTAATAGATTGTCCTGTAGTTTTGGGTCTCTACTCCAACAAAACTATGGCCGACTACAAACGACTGACTCTGCAACAAAGATACCTCATTCAGACCCTCCACCAACAACAACACGGTCAAGAAGATATGGCTAAACAAGTGGGGGTGAGTCAGTCCACTATCTGCCGCGAATTGGCCAGACACAACCGCCAGAACCCCCAACAAGATTACCAAGCCCCAACGGCTCAACTACGAGCCAGTGAGGCCCTTCAACGAACACCCTACAAGCTCAAAGGAGAGCTTTTTGACACTGTTCTCAAACGCATACGGGATCGGCTATCACCCGAACAAGTGTGCGGAGAACTCGAACAGAAAACCGCCCAGCGCCAGCTACACCATGAAACGATTTACCGTTATATCTATCGGCATAAGCAGTGTCCGACAGCTCAACCTGTTGTTCATGAGGTACTTACTCAATATCTTCGGATTCGCCACCGTAAGAAATACAAAGACCGTAGCAAGCCTGCCAAACGCGAATTGATCCCCAATCGGGTCAGTATCGACCTGCGTCCTGCCATCGTTATGACCAATACCGAAGTAGGCCATTGGGAAGCTGATACGGTCATTGGTAAGGGCCACGATGGGGTACTGTTGACGCTGGTGGAACGCTGCACCAAGTACGTGTTGATCGTTAAATTAGGCTCTAAACGCGCCCGGACACTGGCCCAGGCTGCGGTCAAGGCCTTGCGTAAATGTGGCCTTCCGGTCAAAACGATCACTTTTGATAATGGCCTGGAGTTTGCCTGCCATGAGCACATTGCCCAACAACTCCAGGCCGCTACTTATTTTGCTCATCCGTATCATAGTTGCGGTCCGCCGATGCGGGAACGTGGTCTCAACGAGAACACCAATGCGGGGCGGCCCGTGCCGGTTGATTCGTCAGTACATTCCTAAGTCATGTTCAATTAGTATTATCCGCCACACCGATATATCTTGGATTCAAGATCAACTCAACAACCGACCTCGTAAAACTTTAGGCTATCTAAGCCCGGCCCAATTCGCTAAGAATGAGCTTTATGCATTGGAAATGTGAATCCGCGGGATATTTTCATAATACCCTCTTACGAAATGGGTATGTTATTTATTGAATAGCCCCTAAGTATAGGCATCGGGTTTGGATGCGTTCTCCCAGTCGGCTAACTTGGCCAGAAATAGATCGACAGCTTGTTGTTTGTCCATAATAGGGGTAGTTAATACCCCAAAGTTCGACAATCCTGCAACTTGTCCTACACCCATACAGTCATACCATCGTCAAGACTCAAATATACTGTTATAATATGGTGCGAGGTGCGCGAACATAGCCTTCCGAAAGGTATCAGCATTTCCCTCTTTTAGTATACTTACCAAATCAGAATGGCTGACAGGGTTGAGTATCTTCTGCGATTCACCCTGTCCGTAGAATTCAGTAAATACATAATCAAAAACAGGGAACAGCAGCGTTTGAAACCGCTTGAAGGTTTCATTGCCGGTCATTTCGTAGAGTTTACCGTGAAACTCAATCTCATCTTCTTTCGTGAGGTTGGCCAAGTTGGCCTGTTTGGCTACAATACCCTCGAGAGCCTCAATCTCCTCCGGCGATTTGCGGGCGAAGAGTAGTTCGGAAATACCCATCTCCAGAATAAGCCGCAGCTCGAAAATATCTTTCAAGTTTTCCTGACTAAGAATGAACGGATTTAGCACTCGTTCAATCCCCCCCAGTACATCAGGTTCGGCCATGACCATGCCCCGCCGGGGGCGGGCTTCTACCATACCCAACATACGAAAACGACTCAAAGCCTCCCGCACGACGTTTCGACTGACGTTGAGCTGTTGGGCAATCTCGTTTTCATTGGGCAGCGGGTCTCCTGGCTTAAAGGCGTTCTTTTCAAAGTATTCCCTAAGACTGGTCTCCACGCGGTCGGTCATGGACAGACTCTCCAACGGTTCCAGCGTACCAGATTTACTACCAAGCATTACAGTGACTATTAGAACTATGCGAATAATTCGCCCGATAAAACAGGCTATACGGCTACAAATTAAACGAATACCCCTGAATTCAGGGCTACTTATTTTGGTAACTCAATCCTATCAGTATATTTGTCCTACAAACAGATTTATAGATAAAACCAATCCGTTGACCTTTAAATTTTATTCACATGCAGCTTAACTACCCGTTGATTCGATGGCTTGCTCTGGGCGGTTCTCTACTGGCCGCGCTGGTATCGACAAACGCATTGGCCCAACAGCAAACTATACGTGGGGTTGTGACCTCGGCCCAGGAAAAAACCCCGCTCCCGTTTGTAACGGTAGCCATCAGGCAAACCCAGCAGGGGGTCACTACCAATTCAGAAGGCCGCTATGAGATTAAGGCATTGCCCGGTCAGGTGCTGGTTTTCAGCTACATTGGCTACCAGGGGCAGGAAGTTCCGGTTGGCAACCAGACACAGCTAAACGTGGAACTGCAGCAAACGGCTACTACCCTGAACGATATAGTGGTGGTGGGCTACGGCGAACAGTCGCGCACGACACTCACCACGGCTATCTCTAAACTCGACCCGGCCGTGCTCAAAAACGTACCCTTCGCCAACCCGGCAACGGCGTTGCAGGGTACCGTGTCGGGCGTGCGGGTGCAGACTACCTCGGGCCAGCCGGGGGCCGCGCCCCGCGTCATTGTACGGGGCGGAGCGTCCATTAACAACCCCAACGGCGCAACCCCGCTCTACATCGTCGACGGGGTTATCCGGGCCGACCTCAATGACATCAACCCCGACAATATTGCCAGTATGCAGGTGCTGAAAGATGCAGCCGCTACGTCTATTTACGGGGCGCGGGGGGCCAACGGCGTGGTAATTGCCACCACCAAGACCGGCACAACCGGCAAAGCCCAAATCAGCTACCGCTATAACCTCGGCTTTTCCGATGCCAACCGGCAGTATGATCTAGGGTCGGCCCGCGACTTTATTTACTTCAACCGGCTGGGTATTGCCGCTACGGGGCAGGCCAATCCGCTGCAGCTTTCCCGGCTAAACCTGGCAACGGGCTCCGGCACGGGCAACAACCTGACCAACCGCACCCCTTTTACCACTATGTTCCTCACGCCCGACAATCAGTATAAGCTACAGGAAGGTTGGCAGAGTATGCCCGATCCGCTTGACCCCACCAAAGCCATTATTTTCCAAGACACCAACTGGCAGGATGTCCTCTTCCGGACGGGCGTTACCCAGAACCATTACCTGTCGTATTCGGCCGGCACCGAAAAAGCCCGCTTCAACACCGGCATCGGCTACCTCACCGACAAGGGCGTAGCCATCAACACCGACTACAAACGCCTTAACATTGACATGAGTGGCGACGTGAAGATTCGGGACAACATCACCGCTTTTTCACGGGTCAATTTCAGCAACGCCCAGGATAATCAGGTCTTCAACACCAATCAGATTTTCGAGCGGTCGCTTGGCCTTGCCCCCACGGCCAAACTCTATTACGAAGACGGCACCCTGGCCCCCGGCCAAAACCGGGGCCTGGGCAACCCCCTGTATCACCTTGACCGCTTCCAGACGCTTAATAACCAGAACCGCCTGACGCTGACGGCCGGTGGGGCCTGGGCTATCCTGCCCGACTTAGTGTTTGAACCCTCGGCCTCACTCTATGCCGTGCAGGGCATCGCCAACACCTTCCAGAAGTCTTATTTCAACACCCCAACCCAGATTGTAAACACCCGCGATGCCACGGCCAGTCACTCGCTTTTCTGGCAGAAACAACTTGATGCCGTGCTGACCTACTCCAAGTCGATAGCCACCCTGCACCACCTTCAGGCCAAAGTGGGCTACGCTTTTTTCGACCGAAAAACCTACGGCCTGTCAGCTGTAGGCCGGGGAGCTTCCTCCGATTTGATTCCCACGCTGAATGCGTCTGCTACGCCCGTGAACGTGTCGAGTTCAACCTCGCAGCAGACCATTCTGGGCTATTTCGGCCGGCTTACCTACGACTACGACGGCAAGTACCTGCTCACGGCCAATGCCCGCTACGACGGCGCGTCTAACCTAGGGACCCAGAACAAGTGGGGCATATTTCCGGGCGTATCGGTGGGCTGGAACCTCCACCGCGAAGCCTTCTGGAACCCCCTCAGCAACGCCGTAAGTGCGCTGAAACTGCGGGCCAGCTACGGCGTAAACGGCAACATTGGCGGCCTGGACGACTACCAGGCCCAGGGGCAGTATCAGGTGGGGGCTATTTACAACGGCAACGCGGCCATTCAGAACCAGATTCTGCCCAACCCAAGTTTGCAGTGGGAACGCTCAAAAACGCTTGATTTTGGCTTCGACCTCGGACTCTTCAACGACCGCGTTACGATGGTATTCGACTACTACCGCCGGGTGACGGATAACCTACTCACCGACCTGGCCCTGCCCCAGTACACGGGCTTTTCCAGCATTCGCACTAACCTGGGCTCTCTGGAAAACAAAGGCGCGGAACTGGAACTGAACCTTGACGTGCTGGGACCCCAGCGGGCCCTGACCTGGACGGTTGGGGTGGTGGCGTCTGTCAACCAAAACAAAATCCTGAAACTGCCGCCCAACCGCGCCGAAAACAACCGGGTGGGCGGTATTTTCATCTTCGACCCCAGCCAGAACCGCTACGCCTGGGCTGGTGGTTTGCAGGAAGGACAACCCATTGGAAACCTCTACGCCTACCGGCAGCTATCGGTCTTCGCCACCGACGAACAGGCCCGCAACGCCCCCCTCGACCTGATTATTCCGCTGGCCAACAAAACCAAATTCGGCGGAGACGTAAACTGGCAGGATACCGACCAGAACGATACCATCGACACCCGCGACCGGGTTTACGTGGGCAACATTTACCCGAAATGGACCGGCGGTTTCACCTCCCGGCTGGCCTACAAAGGGCTGAGTTTGAATATTCGCACGGATTTTGCCCTGGGGCACACCATTTACAACTACCCCCGCGCCCAGTTCATCGGGCAGTTTCAGGGTGACATTGCCATTCTTAACGACGTGAACCGGTCGTGGCAAAAACAAGGCGACGTAACCGATATTCCGCGCTACTACTGGGCCGACCAGTCGGTACGGAGCAATCTGTTCCGGGGCAACTCCAATTACTACGAAAAAGGCGACTACCTGGCCATTCGAGAGGTAACGCTGAGTTATACGCTGCCCTCGGTCTTGATTCGCCACGTGGCCATGACCAACGCCCGCGTTTACGTGTCGGGTACGAACCTCCATTATTTTACGGCCTACAAAGGGCTGCTGCCCGAAGACGGGGGCGACGACCGGGGCCGTTACCCGGTACCCCGCTCGCTTATTTTCGGCCTTAATGTTAATTTCTAACCCCCAGCCAACGCCATGAAAACCCGCTATTATACCCTGACTCTGCTGGTCCTATTGCTCACCGGATTCTCCTGTACCAATTCGCTCGAACTGACCCCCGTCAGTCAGATTTCGGCCAATTCATTCTGGCAAACCGAAGCCGATGTCCAGGGCGGGCTATACGGTATGTACGTCCGGCTGCGCGGCCAGGCCCAGAACAACTTGTTTGTCTGGGGCGAAGGCCGCAGTGATGTCATGGATTTTGGGATTGAAGGGGCCGCTAACTTCCAGCGGTACTTCCAGAATACCCTCGACCGCAACTTTGCCGGCCCCGACTGGCTGGGCATGTACACCCTGATTCACGATGCCAACCTGATTCTGAAAAACGTACCGGCCATTTCTTTCTCGACCCCGGCCGCCAAAAACAACGTGCTGGCGCAAGCCTATGCCACGCGGGCTTTTGCCTACTTCGTACTCGTCAGAACCTGGGGCGACGTACCCCTGGTGACCGAACCCACCGAAGGCTACAATGACCAGACCAACCTGAAACCCCGCGCCCCCCGGGCGGAAGTCTTCAGCCTGATCAAGAAAGACCTTGACCAGGCCCTGCTGCTGTTTGCGGATAACAGCCTGCCCACCGGGCGCAGTATCTGGTCGAAACCCGCTACCAATGCCCTCAAAGCAGACGTCTACCTCTGGACGGGCAAACAAGCAGCCGGTGGCAACGCCGACTTCACCACGGCCCTCAACGCCCTCAACGACATTGCCACCGCCGACGTGACGCTGCTGGCCAATTTTGCCAGTATCTTCGACTATGCCAACAAAGGCAACAAGGAGATTCTGATAGCCGTGCGGTTCCTCGACAAAGAACTCACCACCAACGGCTACAGCACCATGTATATCCGCGACGACCAGATTCCCCGCGCGACCGATGCCGCTACCAAAGCCCTGATTTTGACCGGGGGAGGCTCGAACAACTGGGCACCCTCGGCCCTGGTACGCCGGCAGTTCAACGCCGACGACCAGCGCAAAAACGCCAGCCTGGTCGAGATTTTCACGTACGACGCGGCCGGCAGACCCACCTATTACGGCTCGCTCTCGCTCAAGTTCAAGGGGTTTTTACTGGCCGGCATCCGGCAGTTTTTAGATGATGTAGTGCTGTACCGCTACGCCGATGTGTTGCTGATGAAGGCCGAAGCCAAAAACGCTCTCGGCCAGGACCCCGCCCCCGAAATCAACCAGATTCGGAAACGGGCCTACGGCGCGGCTTCCGACAAGTACCTGTTTGTGAACGGCACCAAAGCCCAGAACGACGAGGCTATTTTGCAGGAACGGCTGCTGGAAATGATATTCGAAGGAAAACGCTGGTGGGATCTGATCCGGTTCGGCAAAGCCTTCGAGAAAGTACCCTCCCTCCAGAACCGGGTCGGCCGCGAGTCGCTGTTGCTGTTTCCGCTGTCGGAAAATGTACTTAGTTTAAGCCCCGCCATCGTGCAGAACCCCGGCTATTAACTACCCGTAACGTATGCTGCCATTACACCCCTTTTCTCGGCCCGCCATGGCTGGCCTGCTCTGTTTGCTGCTCCTGCTCCCGCACGCACGTGTGTGTGGGCAGGTAGCCGGTCAGACCCTACCCCTACAGTTAAATCCGGGCGACAATAACCCCCGCAACAGCGAAGGCGATTTTGTCAGGCTCAACGATGGCCGAATCCTGTTCGTCTATACGCACTACACCGGCCAGTCGACCAGCGACCACGCGCCGGCTTATCTGGCGGGGCGGTATTCGGCCGACGGCGGTAAAACCTGGACCGCCCAGGACCGGGTCGTACTGCCCCAGGAAGGCACCATGAACAGCATGTCGGTATCATTGCGGCGGCTGCAGAACGGCAAAATTGCCTTGTTCTACCTCCGCAAGAACTCCGAAACCGACTGCATTCCGATGATGCGCACCTCGACCGACGAAGGCCAGACCTGGACCGCGCCCGTAGCCTGCATCACCGACCAGAAAGGCTATTTCGTGTTAAACAACAGCCGGGTTATTCAGCTAAAAAATGGCCGGTTGCTGCTGGCCGTAGCCCGGCACAAAACCCCCGGCGATGCTACCTGGTACAACGCGGGCCGGCTCTGGAGCTATTACTCCGACGACAACGGCCAAACCTGGCAGGCCAGCAGCGAAGTACCCAACCCGGCCGGCATAGTTACGCAGGAGCCGGGCTTGGTGGAACTCGCCGACGGCCGCATCCTGATGTTTATTCGGGCCAGCGGGGGCGTGCAGCAACTGTCGTACTCGGCCGACCGGGGCCAGACCTGGACTGCTATTGTGGCCAGTACCATCCAGTCGCCACTATCGCCGGCTTCCATGGCCCGAATTCCCCGCACCGGCGACCTGCTGCTTGTCTGGAATAATAACGACGGCCGTAACCCCGCCACCAAAACTCACCGCACACCGCTGACCGTGGCCATTTCGAAAGACGAGGGAAAAACCTGGCAACACGTCGAGAATATCGAAACTGACCCCGAAGGCTGGTACTGCTACACTGCCATTCACTTTACCAAAAAAGACGTACTCTTAGGCTACTGCGCCGGCAACCGCCCCCGCAATACGCACCTCTCGGTGGTGAATATCACCCGGATGCCGGTCAAGTCACTTTATCGCTAAGCGGGCCAGCCTATGCTTATCCAATACACTATCGATTCCGGCCACCCAGGGCCGCACGTCCTGATTACGGCGGGCGTACACGGCGACGAACCCGAGCCGATGCTGGCCGCGCTGGCCCTGGCCCGGCAGCTACCGGCCCGGCTGGACAATGGCCGGGTAACGGTAGTGCCGGTGGTGAACCCAACGGCCGGCGAAGCCGGGCAGCGAACCGGCACCGACGGCCTGGACTTGGCCCGCGTTTGCCCCGGTCAGGCCGACGGCAGCGCGACCCAGCGGGCCGCGGCCGACGTCAGCACGCTTATTCGGGAAGCCGATTATTACATCGATATGCACACCGGCGGCTACGCGTTCGACATCTATCCGCTGGCAGGATATATGCGTCACCCCGACGCGGGTATCCGGCAAGCACAGCACCAGTTGGCTACCGCGTTCGGGCTGCCGCTCATTTGGGCTACCAGCTGCCTGCCCAACGGCCGCACCCTGTCGGTAGCCCGCGATGCCGGTATTCCGGCCATTTACGTAGAATACGGCGGGGGAAGTGGCTTTCAGCAGGCGGTGGTAACGGCCTATCAGAACGGGTGTATCAACGTGCTGAAACACCTGGCCATGCTGGACACCCCCCCAGTTGAACAGGCTGAAGCCCCGCTTTTCGTAGACGATGACCTGCCCGACGGCGGCTTCTTACAGGGAAAGATTCCCGCGCCCGACGCCGGCATCTTCGTGGCCAGCGTGGGCATTGGGCAGCGCGTCGAAACAGGGCAACTATGGGGCCACATCATCGACCCCGTTCGGGGCGGGCAGGTGCCGGTTTTTGCCGACGGGAACGGGCTGGTTTTTTTACTGCGGGTACAAGCAGCGGTCAAAAAAGGCGACGCCTTAGGCGGCATTATGCCCGTTGAGGCCGCTCAGAACCCAACCATTCGCCCATGAACAACGCTAAGGTCGTCTTGATTACGGGAGCCGCCCACGGCATCGGCCGGGCCACCGCCCGGCGGTTTGCCCTGGAAGGAAACCGGCTTATGCTGGCGGACATTGACGCGGCAGCCCTGCACCAACTGGCCGATGAACTGCAGGCCACCTACGGCCCCGGCTGCTGCACCGTGTGCCCCGGCGATTTAAGCGATGTTGCCTACCTCAATCAGTTGGTAGCCAGCACCCTGTCCGGTTGGCAACGAATAGACGTACTGGTAAACAATGCCGCCTGGCGCACCCTTGAAACCATGCGCACCATGACCGTACCGATTTGGGAGAAAACCCTGCGCATCTGCCTGACGGCTCCCGCTTTTCTGGCCCAACAGGCCGTGGCCGACATGGAACGCCGGGGCGCCACCGGGGTCATCATCAACGTGTCGAGTGTGATGGCCGGGCGGGCCGGCGGCACCAGCCCGGCATACGTGGTGGCGAAGGGCGGGCTGGAAAGCCTGACCCGCGAACTGGCCGTTGCCTACGGCCCCCGGGGCATCCGGGTGGTGGGGCTGGCCCCCGGCTCGGTTGATACGGCGCTGAGCCACGACTACCAGGACGCAACGGGCCAGAACATCAGCCAGCAGGTAGTGGCCGAAGTAACCGCCTTTACACCGGTAGGCCGGGCCGGTAGCCCCGCCGAAATAGCCGGGGTTATCTACTGGCTCAGCACCGAACAGGCCGCTTTCATTACCGGCACTACGCTCGTGGCCGACGGGGGGTTACTGGCCAATTTCAGCAGTTATAGCAGCAAACGATTACAATTTCCGACGCAATTTTGAAAACAATCTGGAACTACCATCCGTGGTTGCCCCCGGTGGCGCCCCAACACCGGGTTATGCTGGGCGAAGGCCAAACACCCTTGGTCAGGTCGCGGTTTATCGGGCCGGCGCTGGGGTTGGCTAACCTGTATTTTAAGCTGGAAAACCTTAACCCCACGGGTTCCTACAAAGACCGGTTCGCGGCCGTATACGCCAGCGAACTCGTGCGCGATGGCCACTCGCTGTGCATTGCTACCTCGAGCGGCAACACCGGGGCGGCCCTGTCGGCTTATTGCGCGGCCGCCGGCATTACCTGTCTGCTCATCGTGACCGATGGCGCGCCCCTACCCAAAATTCACCAGATGCAGTTGTACGGGGCAGCCGTGTTCGACCTGCCGAAGTTTGGCCTTGACCCCGGCGTTACCTCCGCTGTATTCGACCAATTAGACGCGTTTACTACCAGCCGCAACATTCCCCTGCCCGTAAGTGCCTACCGCTACTGCGCCCAGGCCATGCGGGGCGTGCAGACCATTGCCTACGAACTGCTGGATGACCTGCCCGACGGCCTCCACCACATTTTCAGCCCGGCCGGGGGCGGGGGGCTAACGCTGGCCCTGGCCAGGGGGGTGCTGGCCTACGGCGGGCAACACCCCGCCGTGCACTGTGTGCAGCCCGACGGCAACGATACTATGGCGAGTAACCTGCGAAACGGCACCGACCGGGCCACGGCGGTTTCGGCGGCTAAAACCACCATCAGCGGCTTACAAGTCCCCTCCGTCATTGACGGCGACGCGGTGATTCAAGCCTGCCGCCAATTGGGCGGAACGGGCTACGTAGTGGCCGACGAAGCCGTGTTTAGCTGGCAGCGTGAACTGGCCCGCCGGGAAGGCATCTTTTGCGAACCGGCGGGCGCGGTGGCCCTGACGGGCCTGGCCGATGCCTGCCAGCGGGGCGAGGTGAACCCCACCGACGGCGTGGTTTGCTTGGTAACGGGCAGTGGCTTCAAAGACATGGCGGCTGTGTCCAACACGTTTGCTCTGCCCCCCCTGACCCGGCTGCCCGACATGGCTACCCTGCACCAAACTTTAGTCAGTTTACCCTAATACCAACCCCCCATGATACATCCCCAAAACGAACGCATTTTCCAGGGTATATGGCCCGCCCTCTTCACCCCCACCCGGCCCGACGGTCAAGTGCAGCCGCAGGAACTGGAAAAATTAATTAACCTGTGCATCACCCAGCAACTCGATGGCCTGTACCTGCTGGGTTCTACGGGGCAGGGCTTTCTCTTCGACGAAAAACAGCGCATGGCCATTACCGAAGCTACCTTAGAAATCGCCGACAAACGCCTGCCGGTTATGGTGCAGGTGGGCGCGCTAAATACGGAAGAATCGGTCCGGCTGGCCAAACACGCCGTTCGGCTGGGGGCCGCCGGTATTTCGGCCGTTGGCCCCATGTACTACGGCGCGTCGGTAGAGATGGCCTTTCAGCACTACCGGCGCATTGCCCAGGCCACCGACGCCCCCTTTTTTCCCTACCAGATTGGCACAGCCGCCGACGCAGAGCTTATTCAGCGGCTGCAAACCGTAGAGCAGATTCAGGGCATGAAACTCACCACCACCAAACTCCTGGAAATCAGCAGTATATACAACACTACCCGGCCCGACTGGCAGCTCTTCAGCGGGGCCGACGAACTTATGTGCCATGCCGCCCTCTGCGGAACGGTGGGGGCCATTGGTACCACTTACAACCTGCTTGGCAGTACCTGCCAGTATATTCGGGCCTCATTTCTGGCGGGCGAAGTCGAACAGGCCCGCGCCTTTATGCTTCATTTTCAAGCGTTTATCGAAAAAATACTGCCCTACGTCTGGGCGTTCTTCCGGCGGGCCATGCAGCTCCGGCACAACATCGACATCGGCCAGCCGAAACCCCCGCTGCTGGCGCCCGCCCTGCCCTGGACCGATGCCGAAATGCTCAACATGGTTGAGGAACTGGAGCGTTTCAACCCCCAACCCGTTTCCTGACCGCCCCAACCACTCCTTTCAGACACATGGACTATTTCGACCACCTAAAAACGGGGCTGTATTCGGCCGTCATCAGCGACGTACTCGACCAGCAGGGCTACAACCGGCAGTGCGTCCGTATTCCGTTCCGGGCCTATACCGGCCTGCCAAACCTGGTAGGGCGTTGCCGCACTACCCTCTGGGCCGACGTATACGACCAGGACACGAACCCCTACGAAGAAGAACTGCGGGCCGTTGATGCCTGCCAGCCCGGCGATATCTTGATTTGTGCCGCCGGCGGCTCCACCCGCTCCGCCATCTGGGGTGAATTGCTGGCTACGGCAGCCCGCAATCAGGGCTGCTTAGGTACTATTGTGCACGGCGCCGTGCGCGACATTGGCAAGATGCGCGAGATGCAGTTTCCCGTGTTAGCCACCGCCAGCAACCCCTACGACAGCCAGAACCGGCAGCGGGTTATTGAGCGCGACACCCGCGTTGACATAGACGGGGTAATCATTGCCCCCGGCGACCTGGTTTTTGCCGATGAAGATGGTATTGTGTTCATTCCCAGCGCGGTAGAGACCCAAACCATTCGGGCAGCTTTTGAAAAAGTGAACGCCGAAAACATCACCCGCGACGCTATCCGGGCCGGCATGAAAGCGTCTGATGCCTACCAAACCTACGGAATCTTATGAACCATAAACGCATCATCAGCGGAGCCGGGTTACCCCAGAGCCACCTGCCTTTTTCGCCCGGCATTTGGGCCGGCGACTACCTGTTTGTATCGGGCCAGGCATCGGTCGATGCCAGCGGGGCTATTGTCGACGATACCTTCGAGGGCGAATGCCGCCGGTCATTCGACAACGTAAAAGCCATTGTAACGGCCGCCGGTTTCACCCTGGCCGATGTGGTGCAGGTGCGTAATTACGTGGGCCGGCAGGAAGACCTGCCCGCCTTTAATGCCATCTACAAAGACTACTTTTCGGCCCCCTACCCCGCCCGCACCACCCTGATTGGCTGTTTGGGTACGCTGCTCAAGTTTGAAGTAGACGTAGTGGTCTATACGCGCACTGAACCCGACCGCCATGCCTAAACGAATTGCCCTGCTGGGCCTCTACCACGAATCGAATACGTTCATCGAAACGCCCACCACGCTCGACCATTTTCAGCAGAGCCACTGGTTTTTTGGGGCCGACATCCGGCGTGAATATGCCGGTGCCCACCACGAAATTGGGGGTATGCTGGCCATTCTGGATGCCTGCGACGGGGTAGAGTGCCTGCCCGTTATGTATGCCGAAGCTACGCCGGGGGGCATGGTCACGGCCGAAGCCTACCAGTACCTGCTTGACCAACTGATGCATCATCTGGACGAACTGGGGCCAATAGATGGCTGTATGGTGGTGCCGCACGGCGCGGGCGTGAGCGGGAATCAGCCCGACATGGACGGCCATTGGCTGGGTCTGTTGCGGACGAAACTGGGGCCAGCCGTACCCATCATCGGCACCCTCGACCCCCACGCCAACGTCAGCCAGGCCATGATTGATGCCACCGACGCACTGGTTGCTTACTGCACCAACCCCCACATCGATCAGCGCGAAACAGGCCGGAAAGCGGCCATTCTGATGCTTTGGGCCTTGCAAACCGGCCAAAAACCGGTGCAGCACCTCGTATCGCTCCCCCTGGTTATCAGCATCGAGCAGCAGCATACCGCCCAGCCCCCCTGTAAATCGGTATATGATTACGTCGACTTGTACCGCCAGCAAGCCGGTGTTCTCTCTATTAGTGTACTACTGGGTTTCCCCTACGCCGACGTACCCGAAATGGGGAGTGCTTTTATTGTGGTCACAACGGAAGACCGGCAACAGGCTGTTGGTATCGGGCAGGAACTGGCTACGTACATCCTGACCCGAAAAACGGCGTTCAACGGTCCCAAAGCGGACATTGTCGCCTTGTTGCCCCGGCTGGCTTCGGCGGCCCGCCCTATTTTATTGCTCGACATGGGCGATAACATCGGCGGTGGCTCGCCGGGCAACAGCACGCTGATTCTGGAAACCCTGGAAAACCACGCGCCCTGCCGCACGTTTGTGTACCTCCACGACCAGGAAGCCGCGCAACAGGCCCGCGCCTACCCGCTGAACGCGGTTTTTACGCTGCCCGTCGGTCGCCACCCCGTAACGGGAGCGGCCTACCAGACAACCGTAACCCTGGTGCAAAAAATCGACGGCCACTTTACCGAAGACAGCCCCCGGCACGGCGGGCAGACCCACTACAACATGGGGCCAACCGCCCTGCTGCGCACCCAAACCGGCACAATCATCATGGTAAGCACCTACCGGATTCCGCCCTTCAGTCTGCGCCAGCTAACGGCTTTTGGCCTTGACCCGGCTTCATTCGACATCCTGATTGCCAAAGGCGTTAACGCGCCTATGGCGGCCTATGCGCCGGTGTGCGCTACCATTTTTCAGGTAGACACGCCCGGCGTTACCCAGGCTGACATGACCCGACTGCCGTTTATGAACCGGCGAAAACCCTTATTCCCGTTTGAAACCTGACCGCTATGCCTGTTCCAGCCGTTCATACACAGGTATTGGTGCACCTGCCCTGTTATACCGAAGGCCCGGCCACGGGTCCGGACGGTACACTGTATGTAACTACCCTGCGGGGCAAAGACATTATGGCCATCGACCCTGGCGGAACGGCCCGAAGCTGGGCGCGGTCGGTTTGCCCCAACGGGCAGGTAGTATTGCTCAGTGGCGAACACCTGGTGTGCGATAGTGACCTGGGTACGGTGAGTCGGTTTTCGGCCGAGGGCGCGTTCATCCGGCACGAATTACAGGGCCGCTGCGCTCACTTGCCCCTGCGCACCCCCAACGACCTGGTTGTTGATGCTGCGGGCGGGGTGTACGTTACTGATTCGGTTCGGCATACGGGCCACGTCTTTTACCGGGCCCCCGACGGCAGGCAGCGCGTAGTAGCTACCGGCCTCGATTACCCCAACGGCCTGGCCCTCTCGGCCGATGAACGCTGTTTGTACGTGGCCGAGAGCTACCAGAACCGGGTGCTGCAAATTGGCCTGGCTGGCCCCGGCGCAACGGTGGGGAGTCCGGCCGTTTTTGCCCGGTTGCCGGTTCATGCGTCGGGGCGGGCGGTAGACAATCTGCCCGATGGCATGGCCTTCGATGCTACGGGGCGGCTGTGGGTAGCCCATTATGGCATGGGCGCGGTCCAGGTGCTTTCGCCCACGGGGGCGTGGCTGTTTGCGGTAGAAACCGGCCTGCCCCTAACCAGTAATGTGCTGATTAGCGATGCCAAAACCAACGAACGGGTACTTATCGTTACGGGTGGTTTCGGCGAACCGGGGCCCGGAGCCGTTTTGAAGTTGACTGTCACCGAAACCCTTCATTACCCATGACAAGAAACCTCTTTTTCGGGTGCATTCTGTTCGTACTGGCTTGCGCTGAGGGACAGGCGCAACCTGCCCCTACCTGGTCGAAACTGCCCCCCCTGCCCGATTCGCTGGGCTGGGCCGGGATGTATGCGGGCCAGAGCCAGGGCATCCTGTTTAGCTTCGGGGGGGCTAATTTTCCGGCAGGGTATCCCTGGGCGGGCGGCCAAAAACGGTGGTACAACCGCATTTACCGCTTAGAACCGGGAAAGACCTGGGTCAGGTGCAGCCAGACATTGCCCGCTCCGGCGGGCTACGGCGTTTCGGTGTCGTGGAAAAATCAGATTATTCTGGTTGGCGGAAGTAGTCAGAACAGCCACCTGAGCCGGGTTATCGGCTACGAATGGAACGGCACAGCCCTGCTACCAAAAACCTACCCCGATTTGCCCGTGCCGCTGGCCCTGATGGCCGGTGCGCTGGTTGGAAACCTGATTATTGTGGCGGGCGGCAGTCAGTCACCGGCGGGCGCGGCCCTGAACGTGTGTTATGGGCTTGACCTGACGCGGCTACAACAGGGCTGGTTTACCATTGACCCCTGGCCCGGCCCGGCCCGAACGCTGCCCGTTTGCGGGGTTTACGAAGACCGATTTTACCTGTTCGGGGGCGAAAAACCCGGTATCAGCGTAGCAGGAAAACCGTTTCGGCATTTGCTGCAGGATGCCTACCGGCTGACTCTTTCGGCAAAGCAGGGAAAATGGACGGGTAGCTGGCAGCCGCTGTCGCCCATGCCTAGGGGGGCGGCTGCGGCTGGTTCGCCCCTGCCTTTGCTCCCTACGAATCGGTTTCTGGTATGGGGCGGGGTCGATGCGGTTACGGCCTTATGGTCAACCCCGGCCACGCACCCCGGCATTACCCGAAACTATTTGTTCTACGACCCCCGAACCGATACGTGGGTGTTGGGGGGCGAGCAGGCTGACTACCCAGCCCGGGTTACGCTGCCGGTTGTTTTCTGGCAACAGCAGTGGGTGTATGTCAGCGGAGAAATAAAACCCGGCATCCGCACCAATACCGTTCTGTCCGTTCATTGATAGGGTCAATAGCGAACGTTGTTTTTTCACTTATTCTTTTTTTGCTTATGCAACCCACCATGATACCCCCCGCTCCGTCGACCGTTTCGTTTCGTGCCTGGCTGGTAGTGGCCCTGCTGTGCGTGGTGGGCTGCCTCAACTACCTCGACCGCATGATGATTACCACCATGCGTAGCTCCATCATGCAGGCCATGCCCATGACCGAGGCCCAGTTTGGCCTGCTCACCTCCGTATTTCTGTGGGTATACGGCCTGCTGAGCCCCTTTGCCGGCTACCTCGCCGACCGGTTCAATCGCAGCCGGGTTATCATCGGCAGTTTGTTCGTGTGGTCGGCCGTTACGGGGCTCACCGCCTACGCCACCACCTTCGAGCAGCTCCTGGCCACCCGCGCCCTGATGGGTATTAGCGAAGCCTGCTACATTCCGGCCGCCCTGGCCCTGATTGTCGACTACCACCGGGGCAGCACCCGCTCTCTGGCAACGGGCATTCACATGGCCGGTATCATGGTGGGGCAGAGCTTAGGCTTCGTGGGGGGTATGCTGGCCGAAGACCATGACTGGAGCTATGCCTTTCATATCCTGGGCCTCATCGGCATTGGCTACTCGGCGGTGTTGCTTTTCACCCTACGCGACGCCCCCCAGGCGGCCAATAAAGTGGCCGTGGCCCAAACGGGGCAATCGGTGGGCTTTTTCGACGGGTTGCGGAGTATCTTCAGCCGCCCCGCCTTCGTGCTGGTACTGGTTTGCTGGGCATTGCTGGGGGTGGTAAGCTGGCTCATTGTGGGCTGGTTGCCTACCTACTACCAGGAACACTTCGGGCTGTCGCAGACGAAGGCTGGGGTATTCGCCACGGGTTATTTCCATTCGGCGGCCCTGGTGGGCGTACTGACGGGGGGCGCGCTGGCCGACTACTGGAGCCGCACTAACCCCCGCGCCCGAATGCTGCTGCCCGCCCTGGGGCTGCTGGTAGCCACACCCGCCATTTTCCTGGCCAGTTCAACAACGGTGCTGGCCATAGCCGTGGCGGGGTTTATGGTCTATGCCCTGACACGAACGTTTACCGATGCCAACATGATGCCGATTCTGTGTCTGGTAGCCGACCCGCGTTACCGGGCTACGGGCTACGGGGTATTGAATTTGTTTAGCTGCCTCATTGGCGGGCTGGGGCTGTATGCAGGGGGTGTGCTGCGCGATGCCCAGGTCGAGCTGGGGCTGCTCTTCCAGTTGGCGGCCGGGCTGATGCTGGTCTGCGCCTTCATTCTCTATAAAATCAAGCCTAATGGGGTTGAGAGCTAACCAGACAAATCCGGTAATCTTCTGCTAACACCCTGCCCCCGTATCACAAATAGGTGAGGGCTGTTTTTGAGCCATTTGGCAAGAATTCGTCGGTACACGCTACGGAAGGGGCGCGGTAAAGCAACGCTGTTGAAGCAATAAGTGACCTAACTTGCCGCCGATCCAGTTGGTAGCCTTGATCCTTCAACTCTGAAACGGTCCGACGGCTTCCGTAGCGTCGCTTATGCTCGCGAAAGACTTCTTCCACCAACGTCTGGTTAGCCTCTTTTTCGGGTGTCGGCAGGTACCTTTCTCCCCGCTGGTAACGATAATAAGCGGTTCGGCTCACGCCCAATACCGAGCAAAGTGGCTCAATAATAAACTCGTCAAGCAGTGTCTGAATTAAGTCATACCGTTGGGTCAGGTAGCTCGGCTGAAAATGCTCAAAGCTTTTTTCTGTACAACCCAATTCTATATAGCTGACAATGAGTTCTTTCGAAACAAGCCCTCTAACTCTTCTTTGGTCAATTGAAGCGCGTGAAGTTTCCGCTCTACCTGTTTGAGTCTGGTGGCTTTTTGCTTTTCTTGGCTCATTTCTATCTGTTGCTTTCGATAAGGTTCTACTTTGGCAATCATGTTCCAGATGATGACTGCCAGCTTACGGGCAGTAGCGGTGATAGCCACAATGCGTCCTTTTTTGAAGGCGATTCGCTTAAAGAAGGGAGTCAGGTCATGGGCCTTTTGATTACCAATCGAATTGGCGGCATGGCGTAGGGCTTTGGCGATGTAGTTCTTGCCCGACGGCGTTCGGTTACCAATGAGTTTACCCCCACTCACTTTGTTGTTAGGAACTAAACCTAACCAACAGGCAAAACTTTTAGCAGTCGGAAACTTGTGGATGTCATGACCGATATTGGTCAATAAACACAGCACCGCATTGTAACTTACACCCGATATGGCAAACAAATCCGTCTTGAAGTATTGGTAGGCCAACCGGGACAAGTCGAAGGCGGGCGCGTGTTTATTAGCCTTTTTACGATTACTTTTCAGTTGCGTTTCCTGTTCAACCGTCACGTCGGTCGCCGGGGCATATTTGACCAAAAACGCTTCGATCACCCCATCGCACTCCTTGAGTTTACGTTCATAGAGGTGATAGAAGTCCAAACAGGCCTGTAGTTCAAATAACAACTCCTCTCGCCACCAGCCTTGCAAGGCATCTGCGATCTCCTGACGCGGCTTCTTGACTCGAGTACTGACCAGAGTAACCAACTGGTCTGGATCGCGCTGCCCGGCCAAAATAGCCTCGATGATAGCCATGCCGGACTGCCCGGTGATATCATTGAGTACCACGTCCATCGGACCAATTTCTATGATCTATGCAAGCGAATGCACATACTTTTTGTCATAATTTCGATCTTCCCGAACGCAGCGGTTCCCCACCGGGACAAAAACACGCTGCACCAACTTATTCCGATCGGATCGCCGAAGCGACGTT
>Ga0209181_10003491_pt1 | contig 24161 bp, 21 predicted proteins | sample MAT05_FD_187208 | JGI IMG/M metagenome (GOLD analysis project Ga0209181, IMG submission 187208) | Freshwater microbial communities from Lake Fryxell liftoff mats and glacier meltwater in Antarctica - MAT-05 (SPAdes) (version 2) | ecosystem: Environmental > Aquatic > Freshwater > Ice > Liftoff...
GGATGCTCAATTTTTGTTTATGGAGTATTGTCAAATTTGACAAAACTATGACAAAAGTATGGTTAGGTGTCGGCAATTTTGGTTCATGAAAATAAATACATTTAAATTTGGTCTAATTTGCTTGGCATTTTGCCAGCATCGTTGTGCCCATGCTCGCCTTTATCCGTTTCTGTAAATGGGACTACATACACAGATGGAGAGGTATTTTGTTGTCCAGGAATTCCTAAACCCGTGCCCCCTGGGTGTGGTCCAACTTGCGGCTGTGTACAAGTCGAATTTGATTATGCTCATTTAATTTTAAAATTCCGCAAAATTGATCGTTGTTAATATTAATTTTTATATATATGAATCCTTCTAATGAATAGAAAATTATCGATAATGCCAAAAGCATTTTATTTAATTGTATTTATAAATATAGTTCAATATACTTCTGCGCAAACCGGTTATGACTACTTAAAGTGGTATGGTAAGGCTGAATACAGCCAAACAACACCAATAAGCGCTTATCCTTCAAATTTTATTTTGGATACATTTAACAATGGTTATGGATGCATTCCAATTAATGGTATTGCAAAATTAGGAGTGGATGTTTACGAAAGCTCAAAAGGCGTTGGAGGGGCTATTGTAAAATATTCCAACAAGGGCAATTTACTTTGGAAAATACCAATATACGGTGCTGATTTGCATGTTAACTATGAACCCAAACTACGCAATGGACAATTTGTAATTGCATTTTCATGCGGAAGTAAATGTATTATTTACAAAGATACTTTCCCTGTAGGAAACATAATAGTTGCATGCGATTCCAATGGGAAAGTGGATTATGTTAAACCAATACCAGTATGCGCATATTCTACTTTTAGTTCTAACAACAATACTACATTGCTAACTATTAAGGTGATAAAAGCGGCAACGTATTTTGGAACGTACTTTGATCCAGGTATTTATTGTTTAGAAATTTCAAAGCTAGGTACTTTAATTTCTTACACGTTACTTGCCTCTAGTATAGGATCTAGTATTACAGGAATAGTGACACAAGCAAATGATTCTTTGCTCTATTTTACAGGGTTTGCAAAAAAAGGTGACCCGTTTATAGGTAAAAATTACCAAGTAAGAGCAAAGGATTCGCAAACACATCTTGGCATTTACGCCGCTGATATCTTTCTGGCTTGTTTGTATAAAAACGGAAATTTGAAATGGATGCAACGGATAGACACAATGTGTATATATGGCAATGTTAATTCAATGACATTGACTAAAAACGGGAGCATTCTTTGGTGTCCTGAATACTACAAAACAGGATTAGTTTTGGGTAAAAGGGCTTTTGTGAAATTTCCGGGAGGGAGCTATTGCGTTGTCGCTATATTGAATGCAGAAAACGGTTTGACTAAGAAATTGTATAGCGTAGACACCGTTGGTGGCGGAACTGACAATAAAGCTAGTGTCTATGAAATGTCCGGCAAAAATACTTTTGTAATGAAAGTCTCAGGCTCGGAATCTTTTAAATTGTGGAAGGGGATCCCTGATAGTGCCAAGAATATTTTAGCACAGTTAAGTGTTATTAGGTTTGATGCGGATGGTACTTATTTTCAAATTAATCCAATGGGAACTGCGAATATTTCTTTGAATACATTCAATCCAGGATACGGCGGCTATTTAGGTTTTTTTCACAACGCAAGCATCAAGGTTTATCAATTCTCAACCTTCAGTATTCCCAATGTATTGGGCAATGATTATTTTTTTATGTGTATTTCTATTTTCAAACCGAATATGAGTGGCAATCCTAATTCGACTAGCAAAAGTGATAGAATATATCCCAACCCTATTTTGAATGAAATTAACATTCAATCACAAACTACGTATTCGCAGATTGAATTATGCAATTTACAAGGCAAAAGGATTGTATTGCTGTCGCTGTTAAACAACGCTACTTCAATTCCCGATATACCGCCGGGGATATATTTTGCTAGAGCAATAGATGCAAAGCAGAACGCTACAGCCTATTGTAAAGTTGTGAAGTTGTAGGAAAACACTTTCGTTTAATGGATAAAGATTTGATAAGGCAGCTTAGATGCCTTATCAAATTAACGTCTAACCTTAAAATTTTTCGAAATTGGAAAAGAAGAAATCACCTTCAATAGCGGCATTTTCATCGCTGTCGCTACCATGCATGGCGTTGGCGTCGATGCTTTTTGCATACAAATTGCGAATGGTACCAGGCTCAGCTTTTTGAGGATCGGTAGCACCTATCAATTTGCGGAAATCTTCTACAGCATTGTCTTTTTCCAAAATGGCAGCGAAGATTGGGCCCGAGGTCATAAAAGAAACCAAATCTTTGAAAAAAGGGCGTTCGCGGTGAATGCCATAAAAATTGCCTGCCAATTCTGCACTCAAGTGCGTGTATTTCATCGCAACTACTTTAAATCCAGATTGGATAATTTGATCTAAAATTTTGCCTGCATGTCCGTTTGCAACGGCATCAGGTTTAATCATGGTAAATGTACGGTTGGTTGTCATATATTGATAAACCGCCATGCACAAAAACCATGCCTGAAATGATATTTAATTTATATGCTCTGCCAATTATCTTAAACTTGTTTGCACTTTATATCTCTCCCAAAATGCTCCTTTTAAGAGTTCGTCAACTTTTTTGATATCGGCAAAATGGCCGCTTACTTCCTTAAATTTACTTCCGTTTTCTATAAAAAGCCATTTCCCTGCGAGTCAAAAATACAGAATAATTAGGAAGTTATTTTTTACAATATTTGTATATACAAACAATATTATTTTATAATAATTTTATTCGCGCTGTCGGACAATGTTTTTTTTGTGCTTTTGGCAGTTTCTAGTTTTTTTACGAGTTTTACTTGTTGTTTTTCGCCATTTTCTATGGTTGTTAGCACTTCTAAATACTTGGCTTTTGATACGCATTGGTTCAGTACAAGCAGCATCAATATTGCAATGGCAATTTTCAGGGTTTAAAGTATTTTTTTACAAAATTTATAACCAAGTCTATTTCATATCCTGTATTTACTAAATATTGCGTCAGAGAGGCCATTTTTTTGAATGTGTCTTTTTCTTTCATCGTAGCTGCTTTTTTTTCGATTAGGGAGTACAAAGTTTTTTCGTAATCGGTTTCTTCAATGCGAGAAATTGCCGCTTGGATGAGTTTAACATTGATTCCTTTTCCTTTTAATTGGTAAATTATTTTTTTTCTCCCCCAGCCTTTTATGTTAAATTTACCGGAAACATAGGCATTTGCAAATCTTTCCTCATTTAAAAAACCCTGCTGTATAAGATGCACCAATATTTCATCCGCTTCATCAGACTTCAAGCCTAAATGGAACAATTTGCCTTTAACCTCAGAATGACAGCGTTCTTGGTAGGCACAATAATTTTCCATTTTCGACCTCACTTTGGCAAGGGTTGGCCGTGTTTTTTCGAAACTCATGGCTTGGTTATATTATGAATTCTCGGTTTGTTTTGACTTTTGATAATCCCAATTTTTTCGAATTGGTTTGCCAATTCATCCGATACAATTTTGTACCAATATTGTTCTGTTTTTATGGTTTGTTTGGCGTTTTTTAGCATAGAAAAACCATCTTCTCCGGCAGCCATATAATCGGTAACTGCAACCCAGTAATTTCTGCGACTGGAAAAGGGCAAATTTGCAATTGTGGCTTCTATCCATGTATTGTTTTGTCCTGTTATCTCTATCCCAGCAACTGGAGCTCCACCGATAGAGACCAAATAATTGAGCAAACTATCTATCTGTGTACCGGACAATTCTAAAATGACCAATTTGAATTTGTAGGGAATGACTTTGGCCACATCTTTTTCATAAATACTATCAGTTGGCAAGGAAGCAGCCAATCCCGATGGGTTGAAAACGGAAAAGTGCGTCATAGTCCCAAAATTATCTAGCATATAATTGTTGGAAAATGCCAAGCCACAATCTGCCACCAACTGCCCCAAATTTCCTGTCTTGGTTTTGTTTGAAAAAATAGAATTGGTGATTCCCAAAAAGCGATTTGATTCTAATCTAAAACTATCAATCCATATATTTGGTATATTTTGTGATTCGGTTGAATGACCTACTTGAAGCTGTTTCTTTTTGCAAAGGCCACAGGAATGCATTCCAAAAAACAGGAAAATAATAAGGGAAATGGCAATGCCGATTTTCATTGTTAGGCAAAATTACTTTTTTCTATGATTTAATTTATGTTTATTTGCCAAACGGAGGTTTAAACTATGAAAAAGGGCAGGTTTTTCTTAGTGATTGTACTTGGCTGTGCGCTACAATTGCGTGGGCAATGCAATTCACTTTTTTTTTCTGAATACGTAGAAGGATACTACAACAACAAGGCGTTGGAGATTTACAATCCTACAAGCCAGGCGTTGGATTTGAAGAATTTTCGAATATCCACGTGGCACAATGGGGAAAAGAATTTTACGAATTGGTTTACGGACACATTAACCGGAACTATAGCGTCAAATGCAGTTCTGGTGATAGTCATCAATAAGCAGGATGCGAGTGCTGTTGGCCTGGACACAATAGTTACACTCGCTTTGCGAAAAAAAGCCAATTTGTATGTGAGTGCCAACAAATATGCATCTATGAGCATGAATTTTAACGGCGATGACCCCATATCGCTGGAAGAAAAAACGAATCAAGGTTGGCAGATGATAGATTTGATAGGGAGAATAGGGGAGCAACCGCAGTTGGCAAATAGCCCCTCTACAATCATTGGCTGGAGTGATTCTGCTCCATTTAACAATGGCAAAGGTTTGGTTTATACCAAAGACCACACTTTAATTCGAAAAGCCGCTGTTTTAAATGGTATCCGTGTAAATCCCGCTTCATACAATCCAAAAACGGAATGGACGATTTACAAAGTAAACATGTTCGATTCTTTGGGCACTCACCGTTGCAATTGCAATAAATATGCTGCAGCAACCCAAAAAGTGGATGAAAATAGGATACGCCTGTTCCCAAATCCTGCGAAAGAAATGGTTTATATTTTCTCAAGTTTTAAAATAGATGAGGTTCAAATCACAGATATTTTGGGTAGAAAAATAGAAGTGCCCATAACCATTTCGAAAGAAGGAAGCACATTGGCTGCAGAATTGAAAGTCGAAAATTTATTGCCTGGAGCATACGCAGTTAAATGCCTATTGGCGAATGGAAAGATGGAATATTCTCAATTTATAAAAGAATAGAAAGGACAATTTTCGCCAAACATTCAGTTTTGGCATAAATTTGGCTGTAGTTGGGAGACATGTTTCCTGCGGCAATTGGTTCTATTGTATTTTTTTTATCAGGAATATTTTCACATCCTGGTGGGGCAGATCGTTTGATAAAACTATTGCAAGAAGGGGATGCAACTAAGTTTGCAGTATATTTTAATCCGAGCATTCAACTTACAACCCCAGGCAAACAAGGGGTTTATTCTAGGTCACAGGCAAAAATGATTCTCAGTGAATTTTTTGACGACAACAAACCCAGCAGCGCCAAATTGAAAACATCAGGCAACAGCGATAACGGGGCACAATATCTAAGTGTGGACCTAATTACAGCGTCTGGAAATTATAAAGTGAATATCTCATATCGCGGTGCCGGCGAAAATTTAAAGGTACATGAGTTAAAAATCGAAAAATAAGTTGAATTTTGCAAAGCAAAGCAGCCAAGCAAAATGGATTTTCGTAGCCCACAAATTATCAGTTTTATTGAAAAGTGTCTCGCTGAGGATATCGGCGATGGAGACCATTCTTCCTTGGCATCCATTCCATTTGGAACCTTAGGAACCTCGCGTATTGTTTTTAAGGAAACCGGTATATTGGCTGGTATTGGACTTACAAAAACAATACTTGCGGTGGTAGATCCCGATATTGAATTAACCGCTTATTACAAGGATGGTGATTCAGTTGAAAAAGGCACCGTGATAGCAGAAGTTGCAGGCAGCGTACATGGTTTATTGGCCGCAGAAAGGTTATTGCTGAATTTTATGCAACGACTTTCCGCTATAGCTACCCAAACGCACCATGTGGTTGAATTGCTGGCCGGTTATCATACCAAGGTTTTGGACACTCGAAAAACCACTCCGGGTTTGCGGTTGTTGGAAAAATGGGCTGTAAAATTGGGCGGGGGAGTGAATCACCGCATCGGGTTGTATGATATGGTTATGCTCAAAGACAACCATGTAGATTCTGCGGGAGGGATTAAAAAAGCGGTGGAAAACACCAAACAATATTTGTTAAACAACCATAAAGATTTGAAAATAGAAGTAGAAACCCGGAATTTGGACGAGGTGCAACAGGCATTGGAAGTGGGTGGAGTAGACAGAATCATGCTAGACAATTTCGAACCGGCGCTTTGTCTTCAAGCAGTGGCATTGATTCAAGGCAAGGCAGAAACGGAAGCTTCAGGTGGTATCACTTTGAACAACATATTGGAATATGCGAAAACAGGCGTTGACTATATTTCCTTGGGGTATCTCACCCATTCAGTAAAAGCGTTGGATATTTCCATGAAAACCAAATGTATTTCCATTTCGGCATAGATTTGGCGTAACTTAAATTAAACATCAATGAAAAATATCTTTCTTTCTCTCGGTATAATCTTAGCAATGCTTGCTTGTGTAAGCAGAAAACCTATTGGATCCATAGAGCCAAACAAAAGGCAAACTGGCGAATTTTCAATGAATATGGGCGATAGCGTTTCCAAAGCAGAAGTAAAAAAGGAGTTAAAATGGCTCGATTTTGAAAGTGCTTATGTAAAGGCCCAAAAAGAGAACAAAATTTTAATGGTAGACGTTTATACCGATTGGTGCGGATGGTGCAAAGTGATGGATAGAAAAACATTTAGCAACGATACGGTGCAGGCCCTATTGAATAAATATTTTGTAGTGGCAAAAATGAATCCAGAAAAAAACCACATTTACCATATGGGAAAAGATTCGATGAGTGCCACAGAGCTACACGCTTGGTTGGGCTATGGCAGAACCTTTGGTTTCCCTACCACATATTTTATGCTTAAACCGGGTAAAACAGAAGAAAGATATTCAGCCATTGGATTCAACGAATCTTGGGATTTTCAGAATATACTAAATCAAATTAGAGAAAAAAATACCAATTAAAAATAATAGTTTTTGCGACATAAAAAAGTTCCGTATCAAGTTTTTGAATCCGTTGAAATAGAGGTTGCGGTTTCAGAAGGCAATTGCATTGCTAGGGTTGACAACAAAGTTATTTTTGTAAAATTCGCAGCACCAGGCGATATAGTAGATTTGCAAATTATCAAGAAAAAGAAAAATTATCTTGAAGCAAAAATAACGCATTTTCACAAAAAATCTGACCAAAGAATAGAACCATTTTGTGTGCATTTTGCTACGTGCGGAGGTTGCAAATGGCAACATCTTTCTTACGACCAGCAATTGGCATTTAAGCAACAACAAGTGGTAGATGCATTAGAAAGAATTGGCGGAGTTAGCGGATTTGAAGTAATGCCCATAAAGGGGTGCAATGAAACAAAAAAATACCGCAATAAAATGGATTTCACCTTCAGCAACAGAGCTTGGGTTGAAAATTTTAACCGCGAAAACCCTGAAGATATTAATGCTTTGGGATTTCATATTCCAGGCAGATTCGACAAAGTTTTGGATTTGCAGGAATGCCATTTGATGCCAGAAATTGTGAATGACATTCGTTTAAGTGTAAAGGTTTTTTGCGAAGAAAATGGTTACGAATTTTTTGGCATTTTGGAGCAAACCGGTTTTGTGAGAAATTTGATAGTGAGAAGCAATCGAAAAGGAGAGGTGATGGTTTTGCTTTCCTTTTTTAACGATGACCAGGAACGGATAGTAAAATTATTGAACCATGTTCAGCAATACTTTCCGATGGTTACCTCCTTGGTATACGTAATCAATGACAAAAAGAACGACACAATCACGGATTTAGAAGTAAAATTATTTGCAGGGAATGACCATTTGGTGGAAAACTTGGGTGGATTGAATTTTAAAATAAGGCCACAAAGTTTTTTTCAAACCAATTCAAATCAAGCGGAAATATTATACAAAATCACCAAAGAATTTGCAGGATTAACGGGAACAGAAAAAGTATATGATTTGTATACTGGCACCGGTTCTATAGGATTGTTTGTTGCAGACAAAGCAGCTTCAGTGGTTGGCATTGAATACGTGCCAGAAGCCATAATGGATGCAAAAGAAAATAGCGAGGTGAATGGAATTTCGAATGCTATATTTTTTGCAGGTGATATGAAAGCCATTCTCACTACTGAATTCATTTTGGAACATGGCAAACCCGATGTGGTAATTACGGATCCGCCGAGGGATGGCATGCACCCAGATGTGGTACAAAAACTGCTAGAAATGGAAGCCAATCGTATCGTTTATGTGAGCTGCAATCCAGCCACCCAAGCGCGCGATGCCAAATTGTTGTCTGAGAAATACGAACTTATTAAAATCCAACCTGTAGATATGTTTCCGCATACCCACCATGTAGAAAATGTGGGGTTGTGGGAGTTAAGATAGGATTATGAAACAATTTATTGTCCTAATTCTATTGGCTTTTTTATTTGGCAATGCCAACGCACAGAAAAAATTAATACTACCGGTTTTGGGAAAAATTAATTCTGACTACTGGATGGTAAATTTTATGGATGAAGATACCACTCCAGTTAAAATCAAAGACTATCAATGTGGCAATTATACCTACGATGGACATGAAGGCACAGATTTTGTGATTAGAAGTTTTGCGAAAATGGACAGCGGTGTCTATGTTGTTGCTGCATGTGATGGTGTTGTATTTAAGGTTGTTGACGGCTTATATGATAGAAATAAAATTTCAGATAAGAACAAAAAATTGGGCAACTACATTGCCATTGACCATGGTGATTCACTTTATGCATATTATGCACATTTAAGAAAATTCAGTGCATTTGTGAAATCTGGCGACTCGGTTAAAAAAGGACAGAAGATTGGGTTGGTTGGGAGCAGCGGAAATTCATCGGATCCTCATTTGCATTTTGAATTGTATCTTGGTCAGAAGCTAGTTAATCCATTTGTTGGAAACTGCAACAGAACCAAAGCTGGTTTTTTTGAAATCCAACCCAATTATGATACAATGTTTAGGTGTATTTACCAAGGCTTACTAAATTTCGAACCTACGTTGGATACTATACGGGAAGAACCAAAGCCAAAGGATATTATTAATTATCAGGATAGTTTCATTGGTTATTGGTGCCAGTTGATTTCAGTTAAACAGGGCGATTCATCTACAATATCGTGGATAGATCCGAACGGATATCTATGGGCACGTTATTCTTATGTTCATTCGACGGATCTTCGGTTTTCCTATTGGTGGACCTTTATTCAAAACCCAGCCTACAATCAAAATGCAAAATCGGGAGCTTGGAGAGTTGAATACGCTTTTAATGGAGTAAAAATTAGAGAATTATCCTTTCAGCTAAACGCCAAACAAGGAGTTAAACGGCTTGAAAAATATGGGGTTTATATGAAGTCCAACACAATAGTAATTCCCAAACACTATGCATTTAATAGTATAAATGTATTTAATATTTCAGGCATTTTAGTTAAGCAAATTGCCATAGAAAACAATATTTATTCCTATTCTTTAAATATGTTACATAATGGAGTTTACTTTTTGCAAATGGGAGCTGAAGGCAAATTTGAATATTTGAAAATATGCATTGTAAACGAGTAAATTTGTTAAGCGGAATTTTATCATGCTGAAAGTTAGAATTGTTGGTCTTTTGTTTTTATGGCAAATGCCAATGGTTCTGAATGTCCAAAATACAACGAACATTATTGGAAAAGCCAAAATTTAAAATTTAATACTTGGACGAAGTTTCGGTGTGGGTCAAACGGATAATTGCGACCTATTTAATTGCAGTGAGTATGGCAAATATATTGCATTGCACAAAGATGGCGCCATCACATATTCAACTTTCGATTATTTTCCAATGACGGCAAGCTATGCATGGTATGACACGGGTGTTTATGAAATAACCGATTTTGAAATCAATTTTAACATGTTGCGCGGTAGATTTATTTATGATACTTTTAATATGAATGCAATCCATAGCAATTCACAAGATCGTGTTACAGATTCTTCTTATTTACGGGATGTTAAATTTTCTGCAAACATAGATTTTAGCCTGAGTCATAGAGTGAGAATGCATTGTGATTTTTTCAATTAGGATGCTGGCCCTTCTTATATTATTCGCATTCCAGATGAATACATTTTCGAAGATTCTATTAACAAGGAAGTTGTTATGATAGATTTGGATCAAAAAAAATGCAGATATTTTAATTCTAAAAGTAAAGAAATAAAATGTATAATGCTCGATTTTAACAAGATTGGAAATATAAAGGTATATTTTAAATTGGGCTCTGCCGGCGCAATATATACCCTGTTTACCGATGCGAAAAAGAATTATTTGTACAGCAAGAATCCAAACGGAAGTTTGCAAAAATTTAAAATGAGGGTTGCACCGTATCGTACTGATTAATCTGCATTGTCTTTTAGTACAGTATTTTTACGTTGAAAAGTTTCGCCCATTTGTGACGAAAAAACATTTTCATCAAACATTCCAGTTAACAAATTTCCATATATAAATCCTCCGGAAAGTCGGTTAGATAGGGTGGCGGCAAATTTATTGCTCTGTAAGTTTATGTATAAATTGCTGCGAAAACCATGCCACCAACCTGTATGGAAAATCCAAGATTCGCCATGGTGTATTCTTTTTCTCCAACCCAATGCATAGTCTGCTCCGGCGCGGGTTCTTTCCCAGCGAGTTCGAAACATTTCTTCCTTTAATTCTTTGGGGAAAAGTACATTGTTTTTCAATCCCAAATAAAATCGATACAAATCCCAAACGGTACTGATAATGTTTTTTTCTCCATAGGTTCCATCTTGAAAATCGGGTTGAAAAGTAATTCCATTGCCATAATGCCCTTTAACGGGAAGTCGGCTATATTTTTCATTGTGTTCAAGCACTCTAGACTGGTTCATTCCGAGGGGAACAAAAATATTTTCTTTTAAAAATATGGGATATTTTTTACCACTTATTTTTTCAACAATGCAGGCCAATAAAATATAATTTGTGTTTGTATAGCGGTGTTTTTTCCCAGGCTCAAAATAGCATTTTGGTTTATTTTTAGCCATGTATGGAATGATGTTCTCATTGTTAACCTCAACGGATTTATCTTCCCAATTGTGGTCTGTAAAAAATATATATTCCGGCAGTCCCGAACTGTGTGAAAGCAATGCTTCAATGGTAATGTTGGCATATGGCAATTCTGGAAAAAATTGCCTCAAAGTATCGGTTAAATGCAATTTGTTTTGGTGCATTAACACCATAATGGCAGCCGCACAGAATGGCTTACTCACGGAAGCAATTTGCATGGGCATATCTACAGTTAACTTTTTTCCATCCGAAGCTTCGCCTGCATACCAAAGAAAAAAACTGTCGTTGTTTTCCAATAGGGCAACCCCTGAATATTGCAAACTGTTGTGCATATAATTCCAATAGCTGCGAATGAGAGAATCTTTGTGGTGCGCAAAGTGCTTGGATGTATCGGGCAGTTTGACTTTAATTGAAGGGTTTTTTATTGTCTGAATTCCTGAATTTGGATTTGGGAATGAGCAGGAAAATAGAAGTGCAATTACACTTAAATAGATGGGGTATTTCACTTAAAAATGGGCCATGAATTACCATGAATTGGTTTTTGACAAATGAGGAAATCTATGCACGTGTATGGCATATTAGTCTTATATTGCAAATGCCTCTGATACAATAGCAGCCTGCTCTTTGTCGTGCACCTTTTTAAACCCTGTAGCTGGCGAAGCACTGCTTTTTCGGCCAATGTAACGCAATTTCACTGGGAAATCATACCTAGCCAAATGCAACCATGTTCCTTGATTTTTGGATTCCTCTTGTACCCAACAAAATTCTGCATCTTTGTATTTGGCATATATTTTATCCAGATCCCAAGTGGGAAGCGGATACATTTGTTCTACTCGAACAATCGCAATATCTTTGCTATTTTTATTTTCTTTTTCTGCCAATAAATCATAATAAATTTTACCACAGCAAAGCAATACGCGCCGCACATTTTCAACGTTCGTATCGTCTATGACTTCTTGAAAACCTGAATCTACAAACTCTGACAATTTGCTTACGCATTTCGGATGACGAAGCAAACTTTTTGGAGTCATAATTATCAAAGGCACTTCAAAATTTCGGTGCAATTGTCTACGCAAAGCATGGAACAAATTGGCTGGAGTTGTGCAATTTAAAACCTGCATATTGTTTTGAGAACACAACTGCAAATAGCGTTCTGGCCGTGCACTGCTATGCTCGGGCCCTTGGCCTTCCATACCGTGTGGTAGCAATAGAACCAACCCACTGTATTTGCCCCATTTGGCTTCGCCGCTTGCAATAAATTGGTCTATAATAATTTGTGCCCCGTTGGCAAAATCTCCGAACTGTGCTTCCCAAATAGTCAACCCGTTGGGCATGGTGCTGCTATATCCATATTCGTAACCAAGTACCGCATATTCACTAAGCAAACTGTTGTAAATGGACAATTTTGCTTGCGTTTTATTCAAATGATTTAACGGCACATATTCCGATTCACTGTCTTCCTTTTTTACAACCGCATGTCTATGGCTAAAAGTGCCGCGTTCCACATCTTGGCCGCTTAACCGCACGGGATGACCCTCGTCTAGAAGTGTTGCATAAGCCAAAAGTTCACCCATTGCCCAATCTAAAGTTCCATTGGCCAACATTTTCTTTCGTTCTGCAAATAAATTTTGAACTTTTTTAATAGGCAATGCTTCTTCCGGAATTGAAGTAAATCTGTCTCCCAATTCTAGCAATTTATTTTTTGCAACTTCTGTTTTTGCACTTATCTGAAAATCTTTGGCTTCCGGGTTTTTAAATCCTTCCCAGGTATTTTTTGTAACATTGGGAACCGGGGTATAATCGCCCTTCGCTTCTTCTAGTTTTTCTTGGAGTAAACTTCTAAATTCCACTTCCATTTCACGGGCAAGTTCTGCATCTATTTCGCTGCGTTCGAGTAACTTTTGCTTATAAATTTCTCGAGGATTGGCATGTTGGTCAATCAATTTATACATCATCGGTTGGGTAAACCTAGGTTCGTCGCCTTCGTTGTGTCCGTATTTGCGGTAACCCAACAAATCGATAAAAATGTCGCTGTTAAACTCCAACCGGTAGGACATGGCCAACTTTACTGCATGCACCACCGCTTCAACATCATCCGCATTCACATGCAAAACCGGACATAAAGTAACTTTCGCTACATCTGTGCAATAGGTGGATGTTCTTGCATCCAAATAATCTGTAGTAAAACCTATTTGGTTGTTTGTAACCATATGGATGGTTCCACCTACATAGAAAGAATCCAAACCACTCATTTGCACCACTTCGTACAATATGCCTTGCCCTGCAACTGCTGCGTCACCATGAATTAAAATAGGGCAAATTTTATTTACATCTTTGTCGTATTTTGTTTCCAATTTGGCGCGCACCATTCCTTTTACCACTGGGTTTACTGCTTCCAAATGACTGGGATTGTCGGCCAAACGAAGGTGAACGCTTTTGCCACTTTTGGTAGGAATGTCGGTAGAATAACCCAAATGGTATTTTACATCTCCTTCAAAATCTTCATCGTCGGTTTGAAAAATTTTGCCTTCAAATTCTCCAAAAATATCGCTGTATTTTTTATTGAAAATATTGGCCAAAACATTCAGTCTTCCGCGGTGTGCCATACCCATAACAAATTCCTGTACTCCCAGTCCAGCTCCGTATTGAATTACCGCATCTAAGGCGGGTATAAGGCATTCTAAACCTTCCACGGAAAAGCGTTTCTGCCCAATGTATTTGGTATGAATAAAATTTTCAAATACCGTGGCTTGGTTCAATTTGCCAAAGAAATGTTTTTTCTCATCCTTGGTAAGATCGGGTATGTTTTTGGTTTTTTCAAAACGGGTTTGCAACCATTCTCTTCTGCGTGGATCTCGGATGTAGCTGTATTCGCACCCAATACTTTGGCAATAGGTTTCTTCCAAAAGAGCAATGATATCTTTCAACTGTGCCATGCCCAAACCCACTTCTACACCCGCATTGAATGTTTTCTCAAGGTCGTCTTTCGACAGCCCAAAATTTTCAATTTCCAAGGTGGGTGTATATTTCCTTCTCTCGCGCAAAGGGTTGGTTTTGGCAAACAAATGGCCGCGTTGACGGTATCCTTGGATAAGGTTCATCACGTTGATTTCTTTGGCAGCATAATCGCTTAAAACGCCTCCACTCAAAGAGGATCCTTCGGATTTTTCTGCACCCATGTCAAATCCTTCAAAAAACTTACGCCAGCCAAAGTCTACACTGTCTTTGTCGTTTTGGTATTGTTCATAAAGGTTTTCAAGGGCCGATGGGTCGGCATTTTGGAGGTATGAGGTATCTAAATCTGGCATAATAATAAACCCGCACAATGGGCCTGCAAAGGTAATAAAAATGGGGCAGAAAGATATAAAATAAGAGGAAGGATTTCAAACTATATCCAAGATACTTTTGTCATATTTTCACCAAAGCTTGCATTTTACAAATATTTATTAGATATATTTGTAAAAGTACGTTTCTGCAAATTGGCAGTATGAAATGAACCTTAACTAAATAGAAGGGTATATGATTACAAACAAACTAAGATTCATGAAACCGTTTACCGGAAGGGTAAGCCGTTTCGCCGCCATCTGCGGCATGATGATTGCGGGGGGTAGAAGCTGCTCCATTTCAAGTAAGTGTGAACACCACTTGGTCTAATTTGGCTTCCGTGCCAGCACTAGCAATTTCTGACGGCATTGAAATTGTGTCAGGGGCAAAATTAACAATAAATAGCAATTTGAATTTGACGCTTGGCTCTTCAGCCTCGATAGAAATTACCGATGGCACATTTGAAATAGCAGGAACTGTGGTTTTATCTATGTCAAATGGTATGAATTTGACATTGAAAAAAGGGACTATCAATTTCATTTCAGGTACATTTAACCTTGGGCAAAATGCACTTATAGAATTACAAACACATAGTTCGATTCATAATACTATGAATGTGAATAATTTTATTATAAAATTTGGCCAAGGTTCAAAAATGTCGATGTTTGCAAATACCCGTTTATTTTTAAATAGTGGTTCACTACTAGAATTAAACGGAACAGCAGGAACGGGATATTGGAAAGGAATATATGCCGATAACTCTGCTACGAGTCAATTTGCAACATATCCTACAGACATTGTTGGTGATCCGATTGCATGGAATGGTGTATTAAGCGATGATGTCACCAGAATAATATTATCAAATGGATCAAAAATACAAGACGCAGAAAAAGGAATAAGCGCAGACAATGGGAGTGTAGTTCAAGCTAGAGGGGCGACATTTTTGAATTGTAGGGCAGGTATTGAAATTATGAATTGGCATGAATCTAGCCCAAAGGAAAGGTTCAATGCAAGTTTTATTATGAGTTCTAGTTTTAAATGGAATTGGACTACGGATGTAACTGCTTTTGAATCTAAAAATGCCTTAAAACATGTTTTTTTATATGACATTGGAGGAGTAAAAATTGGTGGATGTGAATTTATCAATGATAGCAAACAGCCTGGAGTATTTGATTGCGTGGGTAAAAGAGGTGTGGGTATAGAGTTGTGGTATTCTGAAGCGATAATAAGTAAAGATGGAGATAGGGGAACTATGGATATTTTAATAGATGAGAATGGCTGTCCAGAAAACACATTCTTAAACAATAACCCTTTACCTAAAGGAAATACATTTAAAAATTTGGGATTAGGTATAAATTTTATTGGAGAAGAGGTTTTGTATAAAAATAAAGTTATTATTAAACACAATACTTTTCAAGACAATTGGAGGTCAATTTCAGTTCAGCATTCAATGGACTTGGCAGTTGGCCACAACACATTTAGTATTGACAATGTAAATTTTAATTCTAAATTTAGAGTTGTAGGTAGTTACCTTGTAATTGGTGGTCAAACGACAACTCATTTTGCGGGAGATATGGACATTGCTGGTTGTCAGATTATACAAGAAAAAATTTCGTTTTTTTATGGTGACGATATAGTGGGGTTAAGATTTTATGAAAATCATACTTCTTCTGATAGAGATAATATTTTTCATATACAGTTAGAAGATAATTTTGTACGGGGATATAAAGGACCAATAAGGAATGAATCGTTAATTAAAGGCAATAATTTTAATGATTTTTATGAAGCATTTACCTGCCCGGAAACTAGACATGCAATAAATATACGCACTGAGTTTTTTGAGTTAGATATTGTGTGCAATTATTTTGATGGATTTACTTCAGACATTTTTCTTCAAGGACAGGGCAATATCAAAAGAATACCTTTGCGTGGAACTAAGGCTTCAATGAACCGACTTTCGACCCAAATTGGCTCTTTTCCTTGTGAAGGAAATATATTGACGAGTCAGATTGTTAAGCGAATTGAATATTATTATAAAATCACAAGCCCTGTGCAAATAGATGCAAATAATCGCCCATTTCCAGAAAATCCATATATAGATTATTGGGGAATTATTATTCCAGTATATGCATTCAAAGTTGCTCCACCTGAGCAAAACTTCTGTAATGTTTTATGTGCAGATTTGCTGCTGAAGGTTCCGAAAACAGAGAATATTACCGCCAAAGTATATCCAAATCCAGCGGGTGAAAAAATAAGCGTGAATTTATTAATTCATGGGATTGAAAATAACATACAGTATCAAATCATGGATTTTACGGGTAGGTTTTATTTTAGGGGTGAAATGCACAATGGTGAAAACCAGTTAAATATTGAACGAATTCCGAACGGTCTATATTATATTCAAATAACCAATGGCTTGAGCAATACATTAATAAAATTCATTAAAAATTGATGCGGGTAATTGTACTTTTATTGTATTTGTCGATTTTCATTAACCTAAAATCTCAGGCTGGTAAATTTGTAGTAACCGGCGCTAGTCAAATCCAATTTGAGTTTTACAGTAAAGACTCCTGTGCGCAATTAATAGATACGGGTTTTAAATTAACAAGGTGTTTTACTGTAAGCGGTGAGCATGATGTAATTGCAAGACCTAACGGTGCTTATTTATTTATGAAAGACGGAATTATGGCAAGAAATTTAAATGGCACCCAACTTAGAAATACCGATAGCTTAATTCCGATTATACAAGGCCCTATAGAATATTTGGGATTTCAAAAGTATGGCATGTTTACTTCAAATACCTATGATACTGCTTTACTGAACAAAGGACCAGATCCCTTATTGTATAAAAATATTTTTTGTAAATGTTTAGGCTGTTTTGATTCTTATGCCAAGTTTCCAAGAGGCGTTTATTCGCATACAATAAGTGCAAATTTTTTTTCCACGCCAAGTTTTGTTCGTAAAAACAATTGTTTTTGGAAATCGAACGATCTAGGTGCGGGACTGAGTTTTTTATGCCATATTCGAAAAAGGAATTTTGAATACATGCTGGTTTATAGAGTAGGTTTTGATGCTAAAAATATGATGGATCCTATTAAAAAGAACATCGTAAAATTGCTATTGTTTAATAGATTTGAAGAAAATATATATATTTCTGATAGTTTATCCATAGATTTAACTAAAATAATACCAGATACTTTTACGTCAAAATATGTTCAATTTAATAGAGTAATTACCAATGCACAACTTGATAGAACAGGCACCAAGCTATACTTGATGATTGATCTTAGTGCGACAAGTAGTTTATTGGGCGGTGTAATATATGCCGGTTACGCTGTTTATTCTATTGACATAAGCATAAATGGTAAATTTTTACCAATTATAAAATTGTTATTTATTAGGTTTTCACCATCCTCAGAAAAAATAATTAAACCTGTTAAGGTTTATTATCAAAATCCGAATCTATGCCTCGATCCATCAAATCAATTTTTATGTTGGCCTGAAGAGTCTGATTCATTTATTGATTACAATTACAATCAACTTGAAAGAAGGTATGACGCAAAAATTTATTCATTGACTACTGGGGTAATGAAAACGGAAAATATATTTACAGACAAGAGTAAAACATCGGCTAATATGATTAGTAATCAATTTTATTTTGTAAATCCGTATGGCAATATTTCTTCTGGGTATGCTTTTTTTGATTCAAATGGTAAAAGTAATTTTATTATCAAACATTTTAATTTGAAAGGGATTTCAAAAAGCGATACTTTTAAACGTTTAATCGCCGTCAGCTCTAATGGAATGAATCCAATATATAATTATCTAAGATTTTCAAAAGGGATTAAAAGCAATGGATGTTCTATATTAATTAGTATAAAGAATATAAGTGATTTGTCTTTTCAAATAACCAAATTCAAATGGTATTATACCTGGGATAGCACGTGGCAGCAATATGACAGTGTAGAAAGTTTCGATTTTCCCACCATAAAAACAACTGGGTCTGGTATATTAAATTTTCGGGTGCATGGAATGGGCAATGACCCCAATGGATATGCCGAATGGTATGAAGATACCATACATGTTTTGCCTATTCCATTGCATCCTTTTACCTTGGCGGATATACCCGAATTGAAAGTTGCAACACTAACATCGAACAGTAGCACTTTAATTATTTGGGAAAAATATATAGGTGCGGCAAAGTATTACGTTTTTAGAAATGGGGTATTTGTTAAGAGCATAACGGATACGTCTTTCACTGAAGTATTTCAGCGCGAAATTAATACTTCCATTACTTATACAATTAAGGCAGTTGATAGTTGCGGGAATAGCAGTGGAATAAGCAATGTAGGGCGTACGCTGTTTTTAAAAGCAACCCAAACAACATCTACAGACAAAGCCAAATTTGGCCCAGCCTTGGTAACTTGGAACCCCTACATTTGGTGGCAAACAGGTGTAAAAGAGTACAGGGTAGAAAGCAGCTTTGACCCCAAAACAGAACCTTGGGTGCAAATAGCAAATGGGCTGGACACAAGCCACACAGATATAGATTTTGTGCAGCAAAACCGCCATACGAAATGCTATAGGGTAGTTGCAGAAAGCAATAATGAAATTGAAAGTAAAAGCAATGAACTGTGCCTAAATTATGAACCTGTAATGTTCATACCCAACGCCATTACACCCAATGGAGACGGGCTAAACGACAACCTGAATGTGGTAAACTATGGTTTTGAAAAATACACAATTATGGTATTTAACCGCTGGGGTCAAAAGGTATTTGAATCTACCCAAACCAACGAACCATGGAAACCAGATGCATCGGCAATGAATGGGGTGTATGCAGTAAAAATTCTGGCCTACAGCCAAGGTAAAGAGTATATGTATAGAAGTACGGTAGAGGTGGTGCGGTAGTCTTGTTAAAACGAAATTAGAAAATCCAATTTATTTTAAACCCAACCAAGCCAAAAAGAACAATCCTATGCCAATGCGGTATATGCCAAACCAAACAAAACCGTGCTTTTTTACCAAATGGGGATGGAATAAATGACATATTTAAGTTTGCCGATGATGGAATCTGGCGCATGGAAAAAATGGTAATAGTCAATCGCTGGGCAGGTTATGTTTACGGCGGTAATGAAGGCTGGGATGGTAAATACAATACACAACGCTACCCGGATGGAATTTATGCATATTACATCCGTGTCAGAAACATAAGGGCTGGAAGCAATAAGGTGCTAAAAGGTACACTGATTTTGTTGAGATAATACAAAATTCGTCAACTCAGTTTGCGAATTCAATACGCCCTCTTTTTCAGCTTCGCCTTTTTTAGCATATCCCATTTTACGAACAGTGCAGTGGGCCCATAAGCATAAGGTGCAATTTCATACGCTTGGTAATAGAACAAAATGCCGTTTTGCAAAACCGCAAAATTATCACTTACATAAAAATCACCGCCCCAAAACCAATTTGCATCGTCGCAAGCTTCGCGTTTTTTAAGGGCATAGAATTCATTTTTAGCAATGGTTTTTACCAAATTGGTATCTGTAAATAGCCATTTCCAAGATTCGATTTTACGGCCTATTTTTGCATCCAAAACAATATAATCTTCCCCGCTTAATGGGTGTGCACCTCCATCGTAGGCATACCACGCATTCACTAGGCTGTAGAATTTTTTATTGTGAAAAATTAATTCTATGTTTTCTATGTTTTCTAAATTGTAACAAAAATTTACTTTTAAATCGTGCTCCCAAGTAGCATAAATACTGTCGCTTTCTTTTTTTATTACGGAGATTAAACTTTTAGACAAAGAACTATCCATAAAATAATTGCCAGCCACAACGCGCACGTATTTATTTAGAGAATCGGTAATGGGTTTGGTAATTTTAAAGTCCGAAAAAAAGGGATAGGAAACACTGTAATTGAATGTCAAAGAATCGGTTCCATCTTTGCAAACAGCGCGTTCCAATTTGTTTATTGACCGAATGATCATCTTGTCGGACTGACCAAAACTGGCAGAAAATGGACAAAAGAACAAGCAAAAAATGAATATAATTCTCATAAATTTAGCCCACAAACACATACCAAGCATAAACAATTACCGCTGCAAAAATAAAAGCATCAAAGCGGTCTAGCAAACCACCATGGCCGGGTAGAATTTTACCAGTGTCTTTTACACCAGCGTTTCGTTTCAAGGCACTTTCAAAAAGGTCGCCCATGGTTCCAAAAAGGCTAACCAACACACCCAATGCAATGCCATTGAACATGCCAATAAAGGGCCAAAAATAAGCCATTATACCGCCCGCCGCAGCAGCAAGCAAAGTACCACCAACCCAGCCTTCCACTGTTTTTTTAGGGCTAAGGGCAGGAAACAAATAGGTTCTGCCAAACAAACGACCTGCCACATAGGCAAAAGTATCGGAGGCCCAAACCAAGATAAAAATGAGCAAAGGTCTTTGCCAATTGTACGCCTCACCTTGTTTGGAAAATAAGATAAAACATACAAATGGAAGCGTGATATAAAATACTGCAAAAACAGGATCGACGATGGTTTGCATAATGTCGATGCCTTGGCGAAAAAGCTGTACTGTAAAATAAATTAAAAAAATGGCAATGGAAATGGGAATTGCGTATGGTGTGAATGCTGGCCAAATTCCGGAAGCCGCAGTAATTAAAACGGCATTGTTTGTATGTACAAATGTGTATTGAATAAAAGAGGCTGTTTTTCGAATATTTAAAAATTCCACAAGACATACTGAACTGATGAACAAGGTTATAACAAATAAAGTTGCAAAACTAAAAACAGTTGCACATACAACTATGGCAACAAATATTAAGCCTGAAAAGCTGCGTATGTAAACATCGTTTTTAGCCATTGGATATTTTGTTGTTTAAATTATGGTTGAGTACACGCAACAGCAACACGATACCGAACAGGGCTGCAATTGACATAATAGGAGAAAAATGCAAATTGTCAAATCTGCCATTTATACCTGTTTTGTCGAAATGCAAATGGTTTAAATATTGGAGTACGATGGTGGTTGCATTGAAAAGAAAATGCATTACAACACCGTACCAGATGGTTCCGGTTTTTATTGCAATCCACCCAAAAACAATGCCCATGAATAAAATACCTGGCAATTGGTAGAAGCTAAAATGCAAAACCCCAAATACCAAAGCTTGCAAAATGATGGGCTTCCAAATGCCTTGGCTGATATTTTTAAAAATATTGAGCATGGCACCTCTAAACATCAATTCTTCGAAAAAGGCAGGTACCAAGCCCACGATAAATAAACATGCAAACAACTCTGGCAATGCATGCATATCCAAAATAGTAGAAACGGTTGCTTCCCTCGAAATTTCGAATTTGGCTGCCCAATAGCTGATATTTTTAGGTAGCGGGATCATTTTTGTCATTTCGGTAATGGAATCTACAAGAGGAATGCACAGGGCAACTACCAGCAGGGCGATGTAAAGGGGTTGCCAATGCAATTTGGATTTCAAGTTCCCTTCTTCTACCAAGCTTACCCGGTTGATAATGGAAAAAAGCAAAACGGGTAAAAACATATATCCAATAAGGCTAACAACACTCACAAGTCGTGAGATGTTAATAGCGAGTGCAGATCCGTCGGGTTTTGAGAGCAAATCGCGGGTGTGGAAAAAGCTTAAATGGTAAATTAAACCCGCAGAAAACACACCTACGAAGTAGAAAATAATGTTAAACAGAAATAAAAAAATGAGTATAAATGCCAATCCGCGCACATTATAGAAAGCTCCCTTGCCTGTGAAATCAGTTATCATGTAAATTTGCACCTGCGTTTAAATACAGGCGCTGCAAAATTGGTAAAAATTGCGGATATACAGTTAGGAGAATTTCCACTTTTATTGGCACCCATGGAAGACGTGAGTGATCCACCCTTTCGTTTTGTGTGCAAGCAACATGGCGCAGACCTTATGTACACTGAGTTTATAAGCAGTGAAGGTTTGATTCGCGATGCTATAAAAAGCCATAAAAAACTAGACATATTTGACTATGAAAGCCCGATTGGGATCCAAATATTTGGGGGAGACGAGGAAGCTATGGCCATGTCGGCAAGAATAGTAGATGCCACACAACCCGATTTATTGGACATAAACTACGGTTGCCCGGTGAGCAAAGTGGTGTGCAAAGGCGCTGGGGCGGGTGTACTAAAAGACATAAATTTAATGGTACGGCTTACTACCGCAGTGGTAAAAAGTACCAGTTTGCCAGTTACTGTAAAAACCCGCTTGGGTTGGGATGAGTCGAGCAAAAACATAATGGAAGTAGCCGAACGCTTGCAGGATGTGGGGATAAAGGCATTGACGATACATGGCAGAACACGGGCCCAACTTTACAAAGGGGAAGCCGATTGGACGTTGATTGCAGCTGTTAAGAACAATCCTAGAATACACATTCCTATTTTTGGCAATGGGGATATCGACAATCCACAAAAAGCATTGGAATACAAAAATAGATACGGTGTAGATGGCATTATGATAGGAAGGGCAGCTATTGGCTATCCTTGGATTTTTAGGGAAATAAAGCATTTTTTAAATACCGGAGAAACGCTGGATGAGCCAACATTTGAGGAAAGATTAGACGCATGTAAAACGCATTTTGTAAAAAGTGTAGAATGGAAAGGCGAAAGGGTAGGTATAGTTGAAATGCGCAGGCATTATGCACAATATTTTAGAGGCTTACCCGATTTTAAACCTTTTAGAACCCGTTTGGTAACCGCAAATCACGCAGAAGAAATTGAACAAATATTTTTTGAAATGGTTGAAATTTATCATACAGAAACCGTTTGATTTTAGCCAAGAGTTATTTAAATTTGTGATATCTTTATGGATATTGTTGAAGAACCCATTACAGATTACAACCAGTTGGATTTAACCAAATCCTATACTTGGGTGGAATACATGAAATGGAGATTTACCGAGAGGGTAGAATTGATTCGCGGACATATTGTAAAAATGAGTCCTGCGCCGAATGTGAATCACCAATCTCTAGCGGGTCAGATGTATGGCACTTTTGGGAACGCTTTTTCCAAAACCAATTGCCGCTGGTTCCCAGCGCCGTTTGATGTGCGCTTGCCCATTCCTTCAGCCAAAAAAGATTCTACCGTAGTTCAACCCGATTTATGTGTAATTTGTGACGCCAGCAAGTTGGATGAGCATGGCTGCGATGGTGCACCAGATTTGGTGGTAGAAATTTTATCGCCCGGCAATTCAAAACACGATTTGGATGTAAAATTTAAATTGTACGAAGAAAGTGGCGTAAAAGAGTATTGGATTGTGCAACAGGCAAGTAGGGATGTGCTAATTTACACTTTGCAAAATGGCTGTTATATTGGTTTGCGCCCTTTTACTGAAGGCATTGTGGTGCAAGGCTTGTTGTTTCCAGAACTGAAATTATCTGTGGATGATTTATTTAAGAATGTAAAATAATTTATGAATTAAAATTGGCATGGATAAAGTGGAAGAACCCATTACAGATTACAACCAGTTGGATTTAAGCAAATCCTATACTTGGGTAGAATACATGAAATGGAAATTTACCGAGAGGGTAGAATTGATTCGTGGCCTCATTGTA
>Ga0209181_10003492_pt1 | contig 24161 bp, 19 predicted proteins | sample MAT05_FD_187208 | JGI IMG/M metagenome (GOLD analysis project Ga0209181, IMG submission 187208) | Freshwater microbial communities from Lake Fryxell liftoff mats and glacier meltwater in Antarctica - MAT-05 (SPAdes) (version 2) | ecosystem: Environmental > Aquatic > Freshwater > Ice > Liftoff...
CCCCTTCCCTTCTCCAAGGGGAGAAGGGCGGTGCTTTAAAGCTTTACCAGGCAGCAGTTCTACCAATTCATCCATTGAGTTTTGATTGTCTTTGCGCCTGGTTATTGGTTTGAAGCTGGCTGTTGGCTTTTGGCTAAAAGCTGCAAGCTACAAGCGGTAAGCTATAAGCGTAGCGCTGCTGGCTGCTGGCTACCGACTCTTTACTTCGGCTTCTGACTTCGGACTCCCAACTCAAAACTGGGTGCTGACTGCCGGCTGCTCACCTCATCCCCTTCCCTTCTCCAAGGGGAGAAGGGCGGTGCTTTAAAGCTTTACCAGGCAGCAGTTCTACCAATTCATCCATTGAGTTTTGATTGTCTTTGCGCCTGGCTATTGGCTTGAAGCTGGCTGTTGGCTACAAGCTACAAGCTATAAGGGTAGCGCTGCTGGCTACCGACTCTTTACTTCGGCTTCTGACTTCGGACTCCCAACTCAAAACTGGGTGCTGGCTGCCAACTGCTGCTTCCCGACTAAGGGCTATCGGCTACCAACTTATTAATAATTATCAGGGCTTGTAAAAATAATTTGGCGATCTATAACCGGTTTGGTTCTTATACCAGTCGGTATACAATGTACCCCCTGATTTTGCCCAGTCTTCAAATTTCAAATAAATACTATTAATTGATTTTCCTTCAATTGGATACTCAAATTTTTCGGGTAAGGCAATCCCAAAAGGTAGGTTGGTAGCGGTTTTGTACCACCTGCCAAGCGATGGGCTTGTGTTATCCTTAACCGTACCAAATAAGCTGGTATTTACTTTGTCGGTTGCGACCTCGCCCGGCAGGTGAGCCTCGTTACCCCTTATTTTGTTACAAACAATAAACGGATTAAATGGTGCATTGCCAAGTTGTGCCGGCGTTATAGGCGCTACAAGGTTTATCTTCATTTTTATGGTATCGGGTTTTTTAAATGCAACAGCAGGATCGGTGTTAATGTAATTGTTACCCGTTCGTGTCATTACCGAAAAAAAATCATCGAAGGGAAAAATAACGGCTTTGGTTTGCCCTGCTTCGGTACCATTGGCGGCAATAGTAATAATATTGTTATTAACCACTTTGCTACCGGTTACCGAACTAACCATACCCGAAGCAAACGGAAACTGAATACCATACCCATTACTAAAACTTCCACCCGAAGCCCTTAATACATAATCGGCAAAAATTTCGACAGTATTATTACCGGCATTGTTTACCACCCTGTAACGTTGGTCTATAATAAGATCGTTCATGTCGTAATCGCCTGTATTTGGCCAGGTATCTTCAAAAGCAACCGAGGTGTAACCATTGGCCGAAGGATAGTAATTGACATAGGCCCTTTTAGGATCAGTAGGAAACTGGTCAACTGTATCGTCAATCCCATCACCATCCTGGTCGTTGGATTTGGCAATGGGGGTTACGTTTACGTCAGATATAGCCGAAGGAGGATTAGACGTTGCGTAAAACATAAGGTCGTTAAAGTCGTTGTCGCTAGCCTGGTCGCGGCGTTGGTCGTCAAACCCTACAAGGTACACACCACTCTCATTATCTTTAAATAAAACCGAATGACGCCTTAATGAAGGGCTGGTTTCGGGGTTCAATGCGTCAATAGAAAAGAACTTATTAAGGCCTGCCCCTACAACCTTGGTGTTGTCGCTCCATCCGTTGGCTATTAGGCAAAAACCAATAGAGGTACCGGGTTGAAACCTGCCAATCAATACTCTGTTGCCCGATACCATACCACCACCACTGCCGCTAAAAGAGGCATTGGGAAGCACAATTTTTAGGGTGGTTATAGCCGCAGTAGTTTGTGGTGGAGTAGCAGTAGGATAAGTAAAATAGGCAAGCGAGTTTTGATACCCGGCGCCTTCATGTACAAAGGTTATCCAAACATCTGCGATTTCTTTAATGTTTAAATTGGATTCGGCCGAGGCTGTTAAATAACCTGGATTTCTTATGGCTACAGAATTTCCCTCCGGAAGGCTGGCATTAATATTTGATAATAATTTTGCCGAAATAACATCGTTTGGCGTAACAAAGTAGTTTGGCCTACCGCTTCCGCTATAGGTACCCAGGTAGCTGTAGTTAACAATATCATTTTCGCGCGGGCTGGTTGGGTACCCGGTGGTTATTACGGGCGTTTTACCCTGCACTTCCACATTGCCGCCATAACCATTTCCACCACCAATTGTAGCCAATATTTCGTTAGATATAAGTTTTACTGACGCATTGCGCAACAACCCAATATAATTTGCGTCAACCACTACTTTGCTAATATAACCTGGCAATTTAAAACTGCTGTTTACCAGTCCATCGGCATTGGTTACACCGGTAAATAATACCTGGCCACCATCATCGGCAGGCTTATCTAATACTTTTACCATTACCGACGCCAGCGGTTTATCATTGTTGGTAAGCAAGGTTATTTTAACCTTAACATCCTGCGTTGTTTTGTAATTGAAATTATCGGGGACAATTATTTTTATGGCTTGATCAGCAGGAACAGGGGACGGCGGAAGATCGCTCATTTTTATACATCCATAAAAAAAGACAACCAGCACGGCTATAGCTCCTGCCAGGTAGGATTTGGGGTAGTTTTTCATAAAATTTATAGAAATTTGTTCCACATAAAACGCGCTGGCAATTTTATTGTTGTCGTAACAGGATATTAATTTGACTTTTTAAGGCAATTTGTTGAAATATGAAAAAATACTTAAAATTGAAAGCCTTTCAATAAAGAAGAAATCATTGTTTTAGGCCACGGTGTTTAGCGATTCGTGATTAACAGAATAGCTGATTACTTTATATTTTCTTCGCATTTAGTTTTGCGCCTTGTATTAATCAATTATTGAATTTTCCAAAGTCCGTTTATCCTCACCAATTGAAAGGAATTAACGCCACAGTAGCTAAATTCTTTTTTAAAATAAAAACGATAGGGCGTTAAAACGCTTGCGAGGCCTGCATCGGTTTTTACTGTTTTAAACACAATGCGTTCGTTGGCCTGTGCCGGCAACAATTATGTAATACTGGTAAAAAACTCCAATACCGCCCCATTTACAACATTAGCCCTACAGGTAATTAGTTAATTTTTATGGATTGTAAAATGACACCATCAGCAAAAGCGGACCGTAGCAAAGGGTATCGGCGGCTTTCAAGGCAACGAATAGGGTATTGATGGTTTGTTTTACTGTATCAGCGGCGGTTTGAGGCCGTAGCCCCGAAAAAATAAAGAGGATTATAATGGCGAACGGCTATTTTATTTGGCTTGACTGGCTTTAGATAATCACGACCTATTTAAATTTTTCCAAACAAAAAAGCCATCGGCTATGATGACTTTTTTGCATGATAAAACTATTACCAGTTATGTACAATAACCGGTAGTACTATATAAATTTTTTAGAAAAAACCAATACCATTTTAAACAGGTGTTTTAATACCCCAAAATCTTCAGCATACTCTGCGCACTCTGCTCCTTGGCGTATACCCAATCTACCAATTTTCCATTTTTATCATGTCCAACAATAATGTGTTGCGGACTTGGTATCATACAGTGTTTAATGCCCCCGTAACCGCTAATCTGGTCCTGGTAAGCACCTGTATGAAAAAAGCCTACGTACAATGGCTCCTCGGCATCAAGTTTAGGTAAAAACACTTCATTAATATGTTCTTCGCTATCGTAATAATCGTGGCTGTCGCAGGTAATGCCTCCCAATACCACCCGTTGATAATCGTTGTCCCACTTATTAATCGGCAACATCAAAAACTTTTCGCCTATGCCCCATGTATCGGGTAAAGTTGTTATAAACGAGGAGTCGATCATGTACCAGTTTTCGCGATCGTTTTGCACTTTTTGACCCAACACGCTATAAACATGCGCCATGCTTTCCCCTACTGTAAAACTGCCAAATTCAGTAAAAATGTTGGGCATAGGCACCTTAGCATTTTTACAGGCTTTCTTAATGTTTCCTACAATTTCATTTATCATAAATTGATAATCATAGTCAAAACCAAGCGAATGTTTTATAGGAAAACCGCCGCCAATGTTAATGCTGTCCAGCTCGGGGCAAATTTTTTTTAGCTGGCAATAAAGGTTCAAAACCTTATTTAATTCGCTCCAGTAATATATATCGTCCTTTATACCCTTGTTTAAAAAAATGTGCAGCATTTTTAGCTGAAACTTATTTTCAAACCCTTCTATGTGGTCTACATAAAACTCCAAAATATCTTTAGTACGCATGCCTAGCCTGCTGGTATAAAACGGAAAGCTCGGCTCTTCCTCTGCTGCCACCCTTATGCCTAGTTTAAACGGAGCCTTTACCGATTTGCGGTAATCGTTCAATTCATCAGCGTTGTCAAGTATGGGAATTACGTTTTTCCAACCGGTATTGATGAGGTTGGCTATACGACGTGTATATGGCTTTTGCTTATACCCATTGCATATTATAAACGAGTCCTTGGTAACCTTCTTTTTTGCATACAGTTTTTTAATTATATCAATATCATAAGCATACGAGGTTTCCAAATGAATATTATGTTTCAGCGTTTCTTCCACCACAAACGAAAAGTGCGAACTTTTTGTGCAGTAACAATAATTATATTCACCCTCGTATTTGTGCTTTTTAATAGCGTTGGCAAACATTTGCTTGGCCTTATTAATTTGCATGCCAATTTTAGGGAGGTACGACAGCTTTAAAGGAGTACCATACTTAGCTATCAGTGCCTTTAAGTCAAGACCGTTGTAACGTAAATAATCATCTTCCATGTGAAATCCTTCCTGCGGAAAATGAAATGTTTGCTTCACCAGGTCGGTGTACGAGTTATTCATTGATGTAATGGATAAGTAATGTAAAACTAATTTGCGTGCAAAATTAACCCATTGACCTATATAAAATGCAAAAACCGGAAGCCAATTAGCTACCGGTTAATACGCAAGGGTGTTGTGTTTCATTTATTTTACCGATGCAACCAAAGCTTTAAACGAAGCAGGTTCGTTCATAGCAATATCGGCAAGTACTTTACGGTTAAGCTCAATACCTTTTTTGTTACATGCATTAATAAACCCGCTGTAAGTAAGTCCTTCTTCCCTTACTGCGGCATTAATACGTGCAATCCATAAGGTGCGATATTCGCGCTTTTTAAGTTTACGGCCTACATAACTGTAGGTCATACCTTTTTCAACAATATTTTTTGCTACGGTATAAACGTTTTTACGCTTCCCATAATAGCCTTTGGCCTGGTCTAATATTTTTTTTCTTCTGGCCCGCGAGGCTACCGCATTTTTTGAACGTGGCATAATTTCTTTTATTTAGGTTCCGGTTAATGGAACAGGTTTTTGAATGATTACTTTAAATTCCGTTGTTAGAAAGCCTGTACAGCTTACTTCAGACCTAATAAACGTTTTACAAAATGCAGGTTAGATGGGTGAACCTGACCGGTTTGCCGCATACCGCGTTTGCGTTTGGTTGATTTTTTGGTAAGAATGTGGCGTTTAAAAGCCTTTTGGAAAGTAATTTTTCCCGTTCCGGTAACGCTAAACCTTTTTTTTGCGCTGGAGTTTGTTTTAACTTTTGGCATATTTATAATCTTATCGATTACACCCTGCTGGCGTTCCGAACAGACGGAAACTTATGGAGCCTTGTGGGTAATGAGCGTTTAAAATTGAAGTAACTGAGGTTACTTGTTTTTAAAACGAGTGCGAAGGTAAGGGCGATAGCGGTAAAATAGTTTTCAAAAAATTGATTTTTTACAATTTTCTAAAAACTACTATGGCGGTAGGGTAAAATATTTAGATACCAGCTACAATTTTGGATGGCTTAGGCTGTTGCCCTTTCGCCATTGGGTTGGCGTTGGCCGGGCGGGCCACCATTTATAGATTGTATTTCGTCATTTACCTTCAATGCCAATTCTTCATACAAAATTTTTGACTGCTTTTAGACGGCTGCCTAAACGCAGAAGGTAAATATATTTTTGCAAAAAAAGAAGAGCTTTCCCCGCCTGAAAAGTGTAAAATATCCTTCCATAACTTACCCAAAAATATAAAACAAGCTGGTAACTGAAAAAACACTGATTGATGTTTGCGTTGCTTTTTAACGGAGCGTCGCAACGATGATTCTATAAAAAACCGCCGCTGGTTAAAAAAAAATCTTGTAGTAAGTCAATTAAAAGTTTAAAGGATACGAGCGCCATTTTTTTTGTTCAACTAATAAAACCCACCTATTTATTTTTAGTAACCCGCACCGGGTAAGGTGGCCGTACCACTTCCATCGGCGGATTTTGTTTTAGCTGTTGCAGTATTATTTCGATAGCTTTTTCTAATTGTGGGTCCTTGCCTGCTATTACATCTTTTGGCCATTGCTCCACTTCCACATCGGGGGCTACGCCTTCATTTTCAATTTTAAAACCGTCTTCGGTATAAAACGCCAGGTTGGGGGCTGTTACTGATCCGCCATCAATAAATTCGGGGTAGCCTAATATGCCCACCAAACCACCCCAGGTACGTTTACCCACCAGGGTACCTACATTAAATTTTCTAAATAGAAATGGCAGGTAGTCGCCGCCCGATCCTGCTGTTTCGTCTATCAACATCACTTTTGGCCCCTGTATAGAACCGTTAGGCGCTTTCAGGTCTTTACCATAGCGGAAGTTCCAACTGGATTGGTAAGGCTTCTTCAATATATCAATATAATAATCGGCCAGTTGGCCACCACCATTAAATCGCTCATCAATAATAATCGCCTTTTTGTTAACCTGTGGAAAAAAATATCGTTTAAAATACTCATGCCCCGCTTCGGCAGTATTGGGAACGTATACATAGGCTACCTGGTTGTTGGTGGCCTCGTTTACCTTCCTAATGTTTCCTTCTATCCAGTCGCGGTTGCGCAGCGACTGCTCGTCGGCTACCGGTACCACTTTTACCTTGCGGCTATTAGTTCCATTTGCATCGGGGCCAACAGTTAGCTCAACAATTTTGTCGGCCGTATTTTCAAAAAAACTAAAAAAGTTGTTCAATGCATTAAGCGGTTTTCCATCTACGGCCAGCAGGTACTCTCCCTCCTTAATGTTTACACCCGGTTGGGTTAAAGGCGAGCGTAAGTCAGGTGTCCAGTTTAATCCACCATATATTTTTTTAAACCGATAGTGATTATTAGCTGTTTCAAAATCGGCTCCCAGCAATCCTCCTTTTACTTTTTCGGGTTTATAAAGTTTGTCGCCAGTGCCGCTAAAGCGATGATGGCCTACCGCCAATTCGCTAAACATCCACTGCATTACCCGGTACAGATCGCTACGTGCAGCAATATCCTCTATAAAAACACTGTACTTCTTTTTCATTGCCGGCCAATCGGCGCCCTGCATATTGGGGTCGTAAAAATAGTCGCGGTTTACCCGCCATGCTTCGTCAAAAATATTACCCCACTCCTGCTTCGGGTCAATTTTTACCTGTATTGCACCTGTGTTAATTTTGCCTGCTTCCGGCTTTTTGCCCACATCGGTTACACCCCATGCCTCGCCTGCCAGGTACAACATTTTTTTACCATTGGCGGCTATTTCAAAACCGTCGGCCTCCATTATCTCCTTATCCTTTCTTTCTTTAATGTCAAACATACGAAGCGATTGAGGCATGTTGGGACCAGCATGTGGTTTGCGGCTCAGGTAAAATAGCTTGCCTTCTTCGGAAAGTGCCAAATTTGAGTAATGGCCCGGCGCCAACGGTAAACTAATGATGCGCTGGCTAATGTTGTCAAAATCTATTTTAACCACAGGCGGTGCATCGGACTTTTTTTCCGAAGGCTTTTCTTCTTTTCCCTTTTCTTCGTCGTTTTGTTTGGCCAGCGGCGATTCGGTTTCTTTTTGAAGCGTAATAAGGTAAATGGAATAATTGTCTTCCATGTCCTGGTTGGACTGATCGAACCAGTTTACCACCGGGCCTGCATCGGTACTGGCTAACATGTAAATATATTTTCCACCGGGATCAAAGGTTGGATTGGTAACGTTTGCCAACCCATCGGAAAGGGCAAACGATTTGTTTTGATCGAAGGAATAAATATACGCCTGTTCAAAATTGGTTTCAGTAATGGTGGTGTACGATAGCCACTTTGAATCGGGCGACCACGAGCCAAACAGTTCCCTAAAAACGCCCGGCGTGTACAATTGGTCAGCAGCAATAATGAAGATTTTTCCGGTAGTAACCTCAAGCACGTACAACTTTCTACTGTTGTCAACATAACTCAACTTTTTATTATCGGGCGACCAATGCAGGAAGGCATAAAAACCCGAACCGTTTAATGGTAATTTCTTTACCAATCCTTCGTCAATATTTTTAACGTGCAACGCATATTCGCCAGAGGCATCGGAAAAATAAGCGATCGACTTGCCATCGGGCGACCATTGAGGAAATTTTTCGTGGGTGCCCCCGGTTTGTGTCAGGTTCATTACATCGCCTTTTTCGGCCGGTGCGGTTACAACTTCGCCTCTAAAATCAAATACTACCCTGGCACCCGAAGGCGATATAGAGGCGGTCCGTATATAATTACCCCCCGAAACAAAGCGTGGCCTCATCTCTAATAAATCGGTAGCAATTGCTATGGTTAGTTTGTTTTGCGTTTTAAGTTTTGGATCCATTAAATGCAGATAGCCCGCCTGTTCAAATAATAATTGTCCGCTACCAGCGGCTATATTTATTACCGGAAAATTAGTGAAGGATGTGAGTTTTGCAACTGCTTTAGACAATAGATCGTACGAGTAGATGTTGAACTCCCCATCGCGGTCGCTTTTAAAATACAGGGTATTGCCTAACCATTGCGGGTCGGCATCGTTGCTGCCCGTTGTGGGTTTGGGCACTTCCATTACCGCGTTGGTCTTTGTATTAAATAGCCAAATACGCGATTGTGTGCCGCCTCTGTAATTTTTCCACTGGTTAAAGGTTTCATATAATGGAGAGTAGGCAATAAATAATCCATCGGGCGAATAAGCCCCGCTAAATGCAGTGGGGATAGACAGTTCCTGCGGCTGACCGCCAGTAGTACTTACGGTGTAGAGTTTTGCGTGCCGGTTAGTATAAGTTGAGCGTTGCGAGCTAAACAATACGCTGTTACCGTTGGGGGTAAAGTCGCGAACCAAATCTGCGGAGGGGTGCCAGGTCAATCGTTTGGGTACGCCACCAGCTACCGGTACAGTAAACACATCTACATTACCATCGTATTCGGCACTAAAGGCTATGGTATATCCATCGGGCGAAAAAACAGGAAGAGATTCAACTCCCTTATCAATAGTAAGCCGCCGCGGGTTCAATCCATTTTTATTGGCCACCCACAAATCTTCAGCATATATAAAAGCAATATTATTGGCGCTTACCGCCGGGTTACTCATTAACCGGGTATCGTTTACATTTTGCGCCATAGCAAAGTGGCTACTGCCTATTAGTAAAACAAACATAGATAGCAACCGTATTACAGCAAGTGTCATGAAATTAATTTTTTAATAATAGGGTATTATAGTAACTCATACAGGGCCAGGCTAACAAAAGGCTAATGTAAAGCGTAAATTATTAAAAGATGTTTTATCTAGAAGTTTATCAAACGCAGGTAGCCATAAATTTTTAGGTTTAAAACCCACCTGCCGTAAATCGCAGATTTCTATGAAGGTTAACGGATACTGAATACCGTACTATACGCCAAATTGGGTGCGTATTTTTTTTGAAAGGCCCATTATTACCAAATTATACGACTGCCTTAAATAACGTTGCAACACCTGCTTATCTAAGGCAGTTGTTTTTACCACCTTTACCCATTTATTGCGGGCAAAGTAAGGCGCCTGGCCTACGCCGTCTATTTCGGTAAGCATGGCAAAATCTTCTTCAGTAACTTTAAAAGTCACTCCAAAATCGCCCTCCATATCGGCAAGGCAAAATATTTTGTCACCAACCATAAATACCAGGTTATCCCATTTAATTGCCTCCGTTACACCCGGCAGCGATAAGCAAAATTGTTGGATGGCTTCCATAATAGCTATCATTTAAATAATACAAAGTAACTGGTGTAAATGGAAAAGAAAAGGACCATACTTCCACAAAAAAAACAGCAGTAAAAACTGCTGTTGATATATATTGTATAAATGGATGCTATTTATTCTTCTTTTGGCCTTTTGGTGCAAAAATCACCAACATTCTTTTTCCTTCCATTTTTGGCATGCTTTCCAACACACCTACTTCGGCAAGGCGTTCGGCAAATTTCAACAAAAGCAATTCGCCGCGGTCTTTAAACATAATGGCCCGGCCTTTAAACTGCACATAGGCTTTTACCTTATTGCCTTCTTTTAAAAACTTTTCGGCGTGCTTGCATTTAAAGTCAAAGTCATGGTCGTCGGTACCAGGCGTAAAGCGAATTTCCTTTACTTCACTTTGCTTGGCATTCGCCTTCATTTCCTTTTCCTTGCGCTTCTTTTCGTATAAAAATTTCTTATAGTCAATTATCCTGCACACTGGTGGTGCTGCATTGGGCGATATCTCTACCAGGTCAAGCCCTTGTGCTTCAGCCATTGCCAACGCCTGTTCGGTTGGGTAAACGCCCGGCTCTATTCCTTCGCCTACCAGCCTTACCTCTGGTATACGTATCATACGGTTTGTGCGGTGTTCCTGTTGTACTTCTCTTCTAAAATTGGGGTTTCTACCCCGGTAATTTGGGTTTAATGCCATTAATTGTTTTTTGGTGAACTATTTTTTAATGAGTGAATATTGATACAATAAACGTACTTATTTTTTTAGAATTGGAAATTTACTTAAAGATGACATACTTATTGTACACAAAGCCTGTCATAATTTCAGTAAAAGTAACAAATTATTCAAACGGCCTTTTTAAATCAACTTCTTCCGTTAAAAGGTTAATTACTTCAGGTATGGTTTTTACACCCACGTCGCCTTTCGATTGCCGCCGCAGGGCCACTTTTTGTTCCTGCATTTCTTTTTCCCCCACCACAAACATATAGGGTATTTTGTTTATTTCAGCCTCTCTTATTTTCCGTCCAATTTTTTCGTTACGTGCATCAACCGACACCCGCAGGTCGGCTTTTTTAAGTTGGGCTGCTACCTGGTTTGCGTAATCAATGTATTTATCGCTAATGGGCAACACAATACCTTGTTCGGGCGCCAGCCACAGCGGAAACTTACCTGCACAGTTTTCAATAATAACAGCAATAAACCTTTCAAGGCTTCCAAAAGGTGCACGGTGTATCATTACCGGGCGGTGTTTGGTATTGTCTTCTCCAATATAGGTAAGGTCAAACCGCTGGGGCAGGTTATAATCAACCTGGATAGTTCCAAGCTGCCACTTACGCCCAATAGCATCCTTAACCATAAAGTCAAGCTTCGGGCCATAAAAAGCAGCTTCGCCATATACCGTTTCGGTCTTTAATCCTTTTTCAGCGGCCGACTCAATAATGGCCCTTTCTGCTATCTCCCAGTTTTCGTCGCTGCCAATATATTTGTCCCTGTCGTTTTTATCGCGCAGCGAAATTTGAGCGGTATAATCCCTTAATGCCAAACTATCCAATACATACAGCACCAGGTCAATCACTTTTTTAAACTCATCTTTTACCTGCCCGGGCATGCAAAAAAGGTGTGCATCGTCCTGGGTAAAGCCCCGTACACGGGTTAGGCCATGTAGCTCGCCGTGTTGTTCGTATCGGTAAACCGTACCAAATTCAGCAAGCCTCAGCGGCAAATCTTTATAACTACGTGGGCTGCTTTTATAAATTTCGCAGTGATGCGGGCAGTTCATTGGTTTTAAAAAAAATTCTTCGCCTTCCTGCGGGGTGGCTATCGGTTGAAAACTGTCTTTGCCATACTTTTCGTAGTGGCCGCTGGTAACATACAGGTTTTTGTGGCCTATATGCGGTGTAACCACGGGCAGGTAACCACTTTCCATTTGTGCCTTTTGCATAAACTGTTGCAGCCTTTCGCGAAGCATAGCGCCTTTTGGCAACCATAAAGGCAAGCCAAGTCCCACCATTTCCGAAAAAGTAAACAATTCCAACTCCTTACCCAGCTTTCTATGGTCGCGTTTTTTTGCTTCCTCCAGCATTACCATGTACTCTTCCAGTTCCTTTTGGTTGGGAAAGCTTACCCCATAAATGCGGGTAAGCATTTTGCGTTTTTCATCGCCGCGCCAATACGCACCAGCAATGCTTGTTAGCTTAATGGCCTTTATAAAACCTGTATGCGGTATGTGTGGCCCTCGGCACAAATCGGTAAAATTGCCCTGGCTATAAAAAGTAATATGTCCATCTTCTAACCCCTCTATCAATTCCAGTTTATACTCGTCCTGCTTAGTACTAAAATAGCCAACCGCTTCTTCTTTAGGAACCTCGCGGCGCTGGTAGGCATTGTTTTGTTTGGCCAGCTCCACCATTTTCACTTCCAGTTTACGCAAGTCATCTTCGGTAATCTGGCGGTCGCCCAGGTCAATATCGTAATAAAAGCCTTTTTCAATAGCGGGGCCAATACCCAGCTTTACACCGGGAAAAACCATTTCAAGCGCCTCGGCCATCAGGTGCGCCGACGAATGCCAGAAGGTTGATTTTCCCTCCAGGTCGTCCCACATTAAAAATTTCATGCTGCTATCCGTTGTTATGGGCCTGCCCATATCCCACACTTCACCATTTACTTTGGCAGCCAAAACTTTGCGGGCCAACCCTTCGCTAATTGATTTAGCGATATCCAAACCGGAAGTTCCATTTTCGTATTGCCTTACGGCACCGTCAGGAAAAGTAACATTGATCATAAACTGCTCTACTATTTTTTGCGTTTGCAAATGTAACAAACTATACTTAGCCGAACCCACCGGTTTTAAATAACAAAATACCCCGGGTTATTAACCATAAACCATAGGTTACCGACACAGGGTCAGGTAGAATAATCGACAAATTATGATGGATAAAAACACAAATCTTTACATTTGCGCTAAATAACCCTGAGACATTTGCAGGTATGAAGAAAATTGAACTGGAAATAGTAGCATTATCGCACAGTATTACCCAAACGCATTCATATGCAGTGGTGTTAGGCGAGGTAAATGGTTTGCGCAGGCTGCCAATAGTAATTGGTGGCTTTGAAGCACAGGCAATTGCAGTGGCATTGGAGCGTATGCAGCCAAGCCGCCCACTTACCCACGACCTGTTGAAAAACTTTATGAATGCCTTTAGTGTAGACTTGCACGAAATTATCATTAGCGACCTTCAGGAAGGCATATTTTACTCAAAGCTGGTATGTGTAAACGAGCACGACACCGTAGAAATTGACAGCCGTACCAGCGATGCGCTGGCGTTAGCCGTACGTTTTGGATGCCCCGTGTACACTTACGACCATATACTTGATAGCGCAGGCATACTAATGGAAGACGCTCCGGGGGGCAAAAAGAAAGGCGGGCCAACCACAACAACTATTGCCGAACCAGGCAGCCGCGACGACCTTAGCGGACTAACCTTAGATGAGTTGAACATTCTTTTATCGGAAGTGCTGGACCAGGAAGATTACATAAGGGCCATTTCCATACGCGATGAACTTAAAAAGCGGGATAAATAAACTGATAAGGCGTATTGCCGGCGCAAGCCCAAGCCGCAAATCTTTGTATTGGCAATCAAGCGGTATATTTTTTTTGGAAACGGGCAGTTGTAATGCTATTTAACTACGGTTGTGTCACTCACTTGTACGGCAACAATGCTATTGAGCTTTTTAACACAAAACACATCACGGCAAAAGAGACTGAAATTATTTAAAAACTTTCTATTAACAGTTTACGCAATCTATCCCCACATCATCTTTACAAATTTTAGTTTCACCAGTAACCTAATGATTGTTTTTCCTAACTGCAAAATAAACCTGGGGCTACATATTACAGGCAAAAGGCCCGATGGCTACCACAACCTTGAAACGGTATTTTACCCCGTGCCCTGCACCGATATATTAGAAATTATACCTGCCGACACCTTTACGTTTACTACCACCGGTATACCAATACCTGGTGGTGACAATGCTAACCTTTGCACTAAAGCGTACCAGCTACTACAACAACAGTTTCCACAATTGCCACCGGTACACATACACCTACACAAGGTAATACCTATGGGCGCCGGGCTTGGTGGCGGTAGTGCCGATGGGGCCTTTACGTTAACCCTTCTTAATAAAAAATATGATCTGGGCCTTACCCAACAACAATTGCAGCAATATGCGCTTACCCTTGGTAGCGATTGCCCATTTTTTATAAACAACAAACCTGCCTTCGCCACAGGCCGTGGTGAGGTATTAACAGAGGTGCCACTTGACCTTTCGGCCTACAATATTGTTTTGGTCAACCCCGGTATACACCTTAGCACGGCTCAGGCATTTGCTATGCTGCACCCCGGTATGCCGCCCACATCCTTACAAAAAATGATACAACAGCCGGTAGAAACCTGGAAGAACGCACTGGCAAACGATTTTGAACAACCGGTTTTTAAATTATTTCCCGTTATAGCCCAAATTAAAGCGGACTTGTACAATGCGGGTGCCGTTTACGCCAGCATGAGCGGTAGTGGCAGCACTGTATTTGGACTTTTTAATAAAGCGTTGGGGCAAATACCAATCACAGTTGCCGACGGTTACACGTCCTTTCATTTTCCGCTATAACTAACTTTTTTGCTGTTGCCGTTTTGCATAGGCATAAAAAAACCGCCAGTTGCCTTACGCAGCTGGCGGTTAAGTAAGTTTATTATGCACGTTTACATGCCTGGAAAAAGCGGCCGCGCAACCTGCCTAAATGGCCATGGAATGGAAATCATGACCAATACAAAGGAGATAAGGAAAAACGCAAACGACCGCTTGTGCTTTTTTTCGGGGCTGATGCTTTTTTTGCCTACTGCCCTGCCAATGGTAATTAACACAATGGCAATCAACATGGTAGTGGTATGCTCAATGGCAAAAAACCTTGCCGAAGCATCTTTCATTACACCTGCCATGCCCATGGACTGAATTAATTTTAGCCCCCACGGGCCCACCACCCATTGGTAAATACCTATCAACAAAGTTATATGAGCCGATATCATTAAAAATAAGGCTGTCTTTTTATCGCCGCTTGTATACTGGCGTTTACCAATAATGCCCGATAAAGCCTTGATAATGGTTACTACCAATAAAATAAGAATTACCCAACGCATCAGGTTATGTAAGTGTAATAGTCCGGTGTACATGTAATAGTTTTTTGGGGGCAAAATTAGGGGTAAATCATTTGCCGCCGTTTGCTTTTAGGTTGTTAATACAATTTAAGAAAACAATAAATTTTTAGCTGGTGTAGCCTGCACAGTTATTTTTGCGTAATGAAACAACTGGTGTTTATAGCTATCTGTTATATATTAATAATGGGCTGCGGCAATAATGGAAACCAACACGAACAGGGCAACAGTGCCGACCTAAAAATATTAATCCAAATGAAGGAATTGGTTGAAAAATATCCCGACAGTGCATCGTTTAGAATGTTGTATATAAATGCCCTTGACAGCCTACAGCGCTACCCCGAAGCGCTTGCACAAACCGATAGTATGATACAGCGCGACAGCCTCAATAATGGCCTGTGGTTTGCCCGCGGGCAGTTACTGGAAAGTGTAAAAGATACATTAGCGGCTATAACCAGCTACGAAAAAGCCCTGGCCATTTACCCATCGGTAGAGGCGCAGCTAAACCTTGCCAACCTGTATGCCGAAAAACAAAATCTAAAGGCGCTGGCCATTTGCCAAAATGTGAGCCGAATGAGCCTTGGCCGCGAAACCGATGCCAATTGCGATTTTATCGCCGGTATATATCATGCACGTTCGGGCAATGCTGCAAAAGCCATCAGCTTTTTTGACAGGGCCATTAACAACAACTACACTTTAATGGAAGCCTATATGGAAAAGGGCTTTGTTTTTTTTGACCAGAAAAAATACCCCGAAGCGCTACAGACTTTTGAAACAGCCATCACCGTGTCTAACCTTTATGCCGACGCCTATTATTGGAAAGCCAAAACGCTGGAAACCATGGGCAAAAAAGAAGATGCGCTTACCAATTACGAGCGGGCGCTGGGTTTAGATAAACAAATAAAAGAAGCCAGGGAAGCGATTGACCGGCTAAAATAAACCCGTGGCTGGTATATAGAAATTACCTGTTGTTTAGTTAAATGTGCGTTGTAGATAGGGAGCAAACTTTTAAGTACAGGGCAATGACTCTAAACTTATTATTTACCTCAAATTTTAGTAACGGGATTTTTTAAATAACATGACACTGAAAATTAAATGCTCCTAAACATACCATATGCCAATTATAGCTCCTTCTTTACTTGCATCTAATTTTTTAAACCTACAGGCCGAATGCACTATGCTTAACGAAAGTGAGGCCGACTGGTTTCACCTGGATGTAATGGATGGCACCTTTGTACCCAATATAAGCTATGGACTGCCCGTAATTGAGCACATACGCAAAGCAACCACCAAAATTTGCGATGTACACCTGATGATTGTGGAGCCCGGCAACCTGGCCGAGGCTTTTAAAAATGCGGGGGCCGACATTATTTCGGTACACATTGAGGCATGCCCTAATCTGCACCGCAATATTCAGCAAATAAAAGGGTATGGTTTAAAGGCAGGGGTGGCGGTCAATCCGCATACGCCCATTGCCTCGTTGGTTGATATTATTGCCGATGTAGACCTGGTAAACTTAATGAGCGTTAACCCCGGGTTTGGCGGCCAACAATTTATTTTACACACCCTTGAAAAAATAAAGCAATTACGCCGGTTAATTAATGATAAAGGGCTATCGGTAATAATTGAAATTGATGGCGGAGTAACGTTGAAAAATGCACAGGAAATACTTGATGCAGGCGCAACCGTATTGGTTGTTGGAAGTAGTGTGTTTAAAGCAAGCAATCCAAAAGAGGCTATTAAGGCTTTTAAGGCGATGGGGTAAGAGATTAATTAGGGTGATGAAGCAACTTACTGTTTTAGTCTTTGCTAAATGTCCATTCGTTGTTGAAGTATTCCTACCATTTCAATTTCATTTAAAGAATGGTTGAAGCGATAAAAAATTAAATGCAACTTTACTTTACTACTACGATAATTTTCTCTAACATGGCCAAAATCCTTTCCTAAAGTTGGGAATAATAAAACGTACTGAACTTCCTCAAAAATTACCTGAATATACCGATCGGCCTTCTGGACCGACCATTTTTCAACTGAGTACAACCAGATATTCTGAATGTCTTCTCTTGACTTTGAATTAAACTGACAACTAATTATTCGGGTATCGCTTGTGAAGTTCACTAATAAATCTTTCCTTATCAATTTGTTTTATAAATCCTGATTGCTCACCTATTTGGAGTTCACTGACTAATTCTTCTTTTAATTTTTCTTCTTGTTTAAAAAGCCTGAGCGCAGCCCTTACAACTTCCCTTGCCGAAGAAAACCTTTCACTTTTAATTTGATCACTTATAAAACCATCGAAATAATCTCCTTGTAAAATTGACGTGTTTGTTGCCATAACTACCGATTTTATTAAATAAACCAATTCATGGTATGTATTTAAAATTCATTATTTATTCTTCATAAAATGTACCTACTTCGGACCTTTATAGAAAATTAAACCTTAAATAATTATAAAATATCCGACCCAATCCTTTCCCACCTAATCACAATTGCACTTATACTCCTCCTCAAGATCAATTACCGTAACCACCGATAAATGCCGTTGTTTTGGGGCAAAAATGATGCGTACGTGTTGGCGGTCTTTAGTATTTCCTTCCATGGCGTAGGTGGGGCCCTTGGGATTGTGGAGGTTGCTTTTGTTATAATTAATGGTGCCGGTGGCTAAAATATCCCGCACTTCCTGCTGGGTAATGTGGCGGCAGGCCATGCGGCATTTGGCATGTTTGGTAAAATACAGCTCGCGTGTGTTTCTATCTAATTTTTCAGGGGGCTGCCCCGTAGTCATATCTTTTTTAGGCGGTTGCCCATTTTGGCTGGTATTGCTAACAACTGCCGTATTATTTAATTTACAGCGCTTTAAGCCAATAGCTAACAAACCCAACAGGGCAAAAAGTACGTAAGGCAGCAGTTTTTTAAAGCTCATTGCGGGTTATAATTGATTGTAATATAATAGCGAAAACGAAAGTAAAAAAATAGTTGAGGCTACCACCGAAAGTGCCTTTTATTGCTGTAGGCACAAATGCCCGGCAAACCGGGCTGGCGTATTATCTTTGCGGCTTGTATGAACCAAAAAAAATCAGTGGCCTTTCACACGCTGGGCTGTAAGCTAAATTTTAGTGAAACGTCCACCCTGTCAAGACTTCTTGAAAACGAAGGATTTGAGAAAAAGGAATTTACCGACCAGGCGGATGTGTATGTGATCAATACCTGCTCGGTAACCGATAATGCCGATAAAGAATGCCGGATGTTGGTGAGGCGTATTCAGCGTAAGGCACCTGCCAGCATAGTAGTAATTACAGGTTGCTATGCCCAGTTAAAAGCCGATGAAATAGCCTTGATTGATGGTGTTGACCTGGTGCTTGGCGCGGCCGAAAAGTTTAATATTGCCCAACATTTAAAAGAATTTACCAAGGGCGACGACACCCGCATTTGCAGTTGCGATATAGCGGAAGTATCGGGCTTTCATGCCTCCCACTCTATTAACGACCGCACCCGTACTTTTTTAAAAGTGCAGGATGGTTGCGATTACACCTGCGCATTTTGCACTATACCTATGGCTCGTGGCAAAAGCCGTAGCGATACTGTTGCCAACGTATTAAAAAAAGTAGAAGAACTGGCGGTTTCCGGTGTAAAAGAAATAGTGCTTACCGGCGTAAACCTCGGCGATTTTGGCAAAGGCCCCGAGGGAAATAAAAAACATGATGAAACCTTTTTGGAGCTTATTAAGTCTATAGAAGTAGTAGACGGAATTGAGCGCTACCGCATATCAAGTATTGAACCCAATTTGCTAACCAACCAGGTAATTGAATTTGTAGCCAATAGCGATAAGTTTATGCCTCATTTTCACATACCACTGCAAAGTGGCAGTAACACCATTTTAGGGTTAATGTGCCGCCGATATAAACGGGAGTTGTATGCGGAGCGGGTGCAACTTATTAAAACACTATTGCCACATTGCGCTATTGGGGTAGATGTGATTGTAGGGTTTCCCGGCGAAACCGACGAATTATTTAATGAAACGGTATCATTTTTACAGGAGTTGGACATATCCTATTTGCACGTGTTTACCTATAGCGAAAGGCCCAATACGCTGGCAGTAACAATGGATTGTATTATACCGGTAAATGTTAGAAATGACCGTAACAAAAAGCTTCGCAACCTAAGTTTTATGAAAATGAGCGAACATACCCGCAGGCATATTGGCCAAACCCGCAAAGTTTTGTTTGAGGGAAACAGCAAAAATGGTATGATGGAAGGCTATAGCGATAACTATATAAAAATTACAATTCCGCAAAGGAGCGATTGGGTTAACCAAATAGTTCCGGTAAAAATTTAAACGGTATGGACACTTTTGAAAATACAAACCTTAAAAAGTACCTGGTAACCATTAATTTTTTTATGGACGAGGACTTTATGGCCCTGGTGCCACCCCATCGTAATTACATAAACAACCTTATTAACAAATGTATTATTGATAGCTACGCGGTAAGTATGGAAAGTTACCGAAGCTGGATTATGATGACCGCCGAAAGCAAAGATGAAGTGACCGATTACCTCAAACGCTCACCATTACACCACTACTGGACCTACCAAATAGATGAATTGTTTGTGTACGACGGGCAAACTTACCGGCTACCTGCCCTGCAAATGAACTGACGTTTAGCCTGATTTAGCCTTCCATCGGAAAAAACTTTACCACCAGTTTTTAAAACCGAACCACTTTTTAGTGCGCATTACCATCAAAAACAGCTTGTGAGCGTACTTTAATGCTAACGAATTTTATTACTTCGGCATTAATGGACTTAACGCATTTTTTGTTAACAATAAATCAGGTAAATAACCGATCTGTATGACAATACGGTCAATGGCCTCAAAAAAAAATTTGTCAACACCAATAAAAGTTTGAGATTTCTAAAAAATTGTAAACATTTAGTTATGAAAAAAGCACTATTTATTTTATCGTTTTGCCTGATTGGCAGCATTGCAATGCAAGCCCAGACAACAACAGCGAGTAAAGATTTTTTAGGCACCTGGAATATGGTATTTATTGGCGTGCCCGACGGCGACGTTAAATGCCAGTTGGTACTTACCGATAGTTTGGGTAAACTATCGGGTATTATAAAATTTGCAGATCCTAAACCAGGCGAAGCACCTATAGCCAACCCCGAGGTAAAAGATTCGGTTATTACGTTTAATGCCACTTTACAGGGCTACGATGTTGACTTTTATCTTACACGTAAAATGGACAACACCTTAAATGGCACCATGTATAACAATATGTTTGAAGTAAACGGCAAAAAGAACGAAGAAGCATCGCCTGCCAAAAAATAGCCAACTTTAGTCAAAAGCCAGGCCATTAGTAAAAAAAACTGCACTCTACAATAAGGTGCAGCTTTTTTATGCCTTTAAGACAATGTGCACATTAAGCCACAAAAATATTCTCTGCAAATTTTTGGCTTACGTTACTTACTTTGCCATCCACTTCTATTGCCAGCATGGCATCGTACTCCTGCCTGTCAATTACTTTTATATTACTGCTTATACCCAGGCCCACCTTTACCACGTATTGTAAAAAAGAGGCCGTATTGTCCTTTACCGACATCATTTTGCAGGTTTTGCCAATACTAATTTCGGCCAGCGTTTTTCGTGGCTGCGTTTTTAATTCGCCGTTAGCGGCAGGTATTGCCTCGCCATGTGGGTCTACCTCGGGGTGTCCCAAAAACTGGTCAAGTTTCTCTATTAGTTTTTTAGATTGAATATGCTCTAACTGCTCGGCCACTTCATGTACCTCATCCCAGGTAAAATCTAATTTTTGGTATAAAAAAGTTTCCCATAGGCGATGTTTGCGTAATACTTCTATAGCACGTTGCCTACCCTCGGGGCTTAGCGATATTTTACCATATTTCTCATACCGTATCAGTTTCTTCTGTTTTAGCTTTTTAAGCATATCGTTAACGGTGGCAGGCTTTACGTTTAAGTGGGTAGCCAGCTCGTTAGTGCCGGCCTCGGGCTTGGCAGGGTCTTCGCCTGTTAAATGAAACAATCCTTTTAAATAATTCTCTTCGGTATTAGACAACATGCGACAAATGTAACAGAATTCAAAAAATAAAATTGTTAGGTAAGTCTAACTTTATATTTTTGCGTATATAACTTATGTGATGAGAATATTCAAATTCTACTTATTAGTAGCATTAGCGCTTTTTATATTGGCACCAGCCATAAGCCAATCCAGTATTTCGGGCTTAGTAACCACCAATGGCGTTGCAGTTGCCTACGCCAGCGTTCAGCTAAAAGGCCTGTCAAAAGGCACCAGCAGCGACAGCCTGGGAAAATTTATTTTAAAAGAGGTGCCCCGCGGCCGCTATACATTGGTTATATCGGCAGTCGGTTTTACCCCGGCAGAAGAAACGATCAATATAAACAGCGATGCGCAGCGAACGGTATATGTATCGCTACAGCCCGTGCAGTTATTGTTTGACGAATTGGTGGTTACCGGCACCCGCACTTTTAAGCGCAAAACAGAAAGTGCAGTAATAGTAAACGTATTAGATAGTAAAACACTTACCAACCTGCAGGTTTGCAACCTGTCCGAAAGTTTAAAGTTTCAGCCTGGTTTAAGGGTAGAAACTGACTGCCAAACCTGCAACTACACGCAGTTGCGCATGAACGGTTTGGCAGGCGGTTACAGCCAGATATTAATTAATGGACGCCCCATTTTTAGTCCGCTAATGAGCTTGTATGGGCTGGAGCAACTGCCGGTAAATATGATAGAAAGGATTGAGGTGATCAGGGGTGGCGGATCGTCGTTATACGGATCGAGTGCTATAGGCGGCACCGTAAATGTAATAACTAAAATACCCGCCAAAAATGCGTACGAAGTAAATTCCTTCTATCAAAATACAGGTGGCCAAACCAGCGATTACGTGCTAAATGCAAACGGAACATTGGTAACAAAAAAGAAAGATGCCGGGGTGTCGTTTTTTCTAAACCATCGCCAGCGCGGCTTGTACGATGCCAACGGGGATAATTTTTCGGAGTTACCCCAGCTTACCAACAACGCAGCAGGAGCTAATTTTTTTTATAAGCCCAAATACAACCAAAAATTGGAGGTGAGCATTAGCAACTTACGCGAATACAGGTACGGTGGCGAAATGGTAAACAAACCGGCCTACCTGGCCTTACAGTCCGAAGAGCGGGACCACAACATTTGGATGGGCAATGTTGATTACCAGATCAACTTTAACGACAATAAGTCGTCGTTTATTACCTATGCGGCCTGGCAGCATACCAAACGCGATCATTACACAGGCATACTTCCTGACAGCGCAGCAGATGTTTTAAAACATGTATCAGCGCCGCCTTACGGCAATTCAAAAACCACCACGTTACAAGGCGGCTTTCAACTAAACCATACTATTTCAAAATTTATTGGCGGCGATAATGTATTGACACTTGGCAGCGAATATTTGTCGGACAAAGTTTTTGACCAGATACCCGCCTACCGGTACCTTGTAGACCAACACTCAAAAAACTGGGGCACTTTTATGCAAAGCGACTGGGCTGTTACACCACAGTTCAACATCCTGTCTGGCGTACGTATGGACCACCACAACCTTGTAGATCACGTAGTATTTAGTCCGCGGGTGGCACTTCTTTATAAATTAAAAAGCACCACGCAGTTAAGGCTAAGTTATGGCACCGGCTTTAGGGCACCGCAGGCCTTTGATACCGACCTGCACATAGCCTTTGCAGGAGGCGGTGTATCGCGGGTGCAGCTAGCTCCCAATCTACAACAGGAACGCTCCAGAAGCCTTAGCGCTTCGGTAAACTACGATAAGGCAACCGAAAATTTTATTGCAGGCTTTACGCTTGAAGGTTTTTACACCAACCTGCAAAATGCCTTTGTACTTACTAATATAGGGCAGGATAATTTTGGTAATGTATTTCAAAAACAGAACAACGATGGTGCATCAGTTGCGGGCATTACCACCGAATTAAGGGCTAATTATAAAAGAAAAATACAATTAGAAAGTGGCTTTACTTTTCAGCGGAGCCGGTTTAAGGAGGCCGTTGAAAATATACAAGGCGTAGCACCTACCAAAACCTTTTTACGCACACCCAACGCCTATGGATTTTCCAATTTAAACATTACCGCAACAAAAAATTTAAACATTAATATCAATTATGTTTTTACCGGCCCAATGGAGCTGGCCCACTTTGGTGGAGCCAACAATTTTCCAAACGATCAAATGTTTACCTCCCGTTCGTTTTCGGAGGTAAACAGCCGCATTGGCTATACTTTTGACATACATAAAGCCTCGTGTGACCTTGAAATATATGGAGGCGTAAAAAATATTTTTAATGCCTACCAAACCGATTTTGACAAAGGAAAAAACAGGGATAGTAATTATGTTTATGGCCCGGCACAACCACGAACTGTTTTTATAGGCATTAGGATAAAGTCAGAATAAACTGATTTGCTACTCTCAATTTTGGCACAAAACGACCTGGAATAATACTAACGGGGGTTAGTATAAATTCAAAGGTCGAAAAAAGCAGTACAGATTTATCTGTGCTGCTTTTTCATTTTTAAAAGAAGTTGCCAGTTTTTCGGCAAACCGCGAACGTTTCCGCCATTACGCGGAATGCGCTAAACCAACGGAGCTATGTTGTTTTGTGGGCAGCAATAATCTGTTAAATTATTACACTGCTCTTTCATTTTTCGTCAAAACAAATCACCGGTAAACCCAATATTATACTGGTTTTATGATGGAGTATAGTAGGTAAATAATCTACCTAAATACAAAACACCACACTGTTATGAGGTGTTTTTTGTGGGAGCACATCCCGATTTTCGGGAAACCGCGGACCCTTCTGCCGATAAGCGGAATGCTCGAAACCAAATATGTTTAATTGCTACTTTTAGGCTTATGAATGTCCTATAATTGA
>Ga0209181_10003496_pt1 | contig 24149 bp, 21 predicted proteins | sample MAT05_FD_187208 | JGI IMG/M metagenome (GOLD analysis project Ga0209181, IMG submission 187208) | Freshwater microbial communities from Lake Fryxell liftoff mats and glacier meltwater in Antarctica - MAT-05 (SPAdes) (version 2) | ecosystem: Environmental > Aquatic > Freshwater > Ice > Liftoff...
GTGCCGTTTTTCATGATGTCTTCTGAGCCACAGTTGGGACAACGTAGGAAGGGAGGAATACTTGACATGGTGGATCATAATGGCAGCCATTAACTATTTTATCTGTCCTTTACGAAAAAGCACTACCAATAATATATCTCCGACCTCCGTACTGATGATAAAGATTTGCTGAAGCGCTCTGTATAATACACCGCAGCAGGGCTACTATGCAGAGCAGTATCTGGCTAAATATCCTATTGAGGTGGTTGTTAAGATCCTGATCTGTATAACGCCCCGCTTCTAGGGAGATAGCCTGATTCAGATCTGCATAACACCCTACTTGGGCAGTTATACCGACATTTTTCAGCCTAATCCTCCCAGAAGAGGCGATATTCAACTCAAGATCTGGTTAATCACCTCGATCAGGAGTATTATGCGTACCAGAGTAGGTTTCAGCAGTCTAAACAATAGTTAGGTGCGACGTTAAGGAAATAAGGATGCCTACAGTTTTCTTGAGTTATGCTCGTGCTGATGCAGAGATTGTTGATAAAATAGCCAACGATCTCAAAACAGAGGGTATTAATGTATGGCTTGATAGAGAACGGCTAAAACCAGGTGATTTATGGGCTTCACAGATTGAAGAAGCACTTAAAACAGCCGATGTTCTGATCTTCTTTATTTCCAAAGCTAGCGTGAAATCAAAATGGGTTACTGCTGAGTTTATATCTGCATTCTCAAAACTCACATCAGTTGGAGGAACCCGAATTATTCCTGTACTTCTTGAAGAAGTTTCTGAATTGCCAAGCTCATTAGCTCATATTCAATATGCAGACTTTACTAAGTCTTATTATGCAGGAATGCGTACTCTATTGTCTGCACTTAAAGAACCTAGTGGGCCTAAACCAGATCAATTTATTGACTCTCCAAAACTAGCTCAACAGATTGCTGGAGCAGTGGCTAAAATTTTTGGAATTGAAAAGCACAAAGAACCATCAAAGGCTGTAGTACAAAATTCGGCTCTTCCGGATCTGTGGTTGAAATCGTATGAAAGGCTACAAAATGCCGCCCGATCGACGGCTGAAACCCAGTGATAGTTTGATATAAGGTTGTCTTATCAGCGCAAAGCCGGGAGAGCCATACATCAAGGTTTTAACGCCAGCTAAGCTATCAAATGACTGCGGTAAAAAGATGGCTCACATCTTTCCTGAGAAGAGTTCAGTGCTTAGTTAGAAACGGTTACACGTTCTAAGCCATTAATCGTAATGCCATGCTCTGGTTTTAGCCCCAACATGTTAACTGAGATCGTCTTTCCAAACACGTTGCTCGGATTTTGATAGAAATTCTCAGGGTTAAAGATCGGTGGGCAGTGCCAGTACAAAGCGTAACCAAGTGCAACAAGATGTTGAATAAGAGCGTTGGCTTTGTCCTTCCGATCGTTCTCGATATATAAAATTGGCTGGCAGCGCTGAATGGTCTCCGTTGCCCCTTTTAATACTTCTAGCTCCATACCTTCCACATCAATTTTCAGCAGACGACATTGCGGTATCACAAAACTATCCAGCGTGGCAATTTGAACGCTTTCTCCAACAGCCTGTTCTCCCGTCGCTTTTTGACTAAGACTTACGCCGCCATAGTTATTAAGTTGGTGATAGTCTAGCGCTGGAATTTGCGCGAAACCGGGTGCCTCACCAAGCGCGATCGCATAACTATGCACATTCGTAATGCTGTTGAGCGCTAGGTTCGCACAAAGGGTTTGAAACACAATGCGCTGCGGCTCGATCGCCAATACGCTCCCGGTTGCCCCGACAGCTTTCGCAAAAAATACCGTATGCGTGCCAATATTTGCGCCCACTTCAACCACCACATCACCGGGACGAATGAGCGGTTGGAACAATGCCACTTCGCCTTCGCTCCACTCGCCGTACAGTTCGAGCGATCGACCAATGTAAAGGTCGTTTCGGTTGTAAAGGAAAGTACCGTGACGGCATGATTGGAGTTGGTTGAAGCCGGAAGGGGTTAGGGGAGTAGGGAGTGGGGAGTGGGGAGTGGGGGAGAGTTTTGAGTTTTGAGTTTTGAGTTCTTCTAGCTCCCTTGTTTCCTCAGTCCTTGCTGCTTTCCCTCCTGACTTCTGACTTCTGACTTCTGACTTCTGGCTCCTCTCCCCTCTCCCCTCTCCTCTCAACGCCTCGGCGACGCGCTCAAACACCCCATCCCAATCGCCGTCCTGCTCTTGTCGAAACAGTCGCATGGTCGGATACCAGGGCGTATCGTCGCGATCGCGCAGCCAGCGCCAGTCAGCAACCTTTGCCAGTAGCGTCCAAACGGGCTTGCCAAGGGCACCCGCGAGATGGGTCACGGCAGTATCCACGCTGATGACCAGATCGAGTTGGGCGATCGCAGCGGCAGTATCGGCAAAATCGTGCAGATGTTCGTGCAAGTCCTGAATGTTTGGATGGGATGCTAGTAGCGCCAGGTCAGCCTCGGTTGGCTTTTTTTGCAGGCTGTAGAGGGCGATTCCGGGCTTTTCTGACAGCGATAGAAAACGCTCCAACGGGCAGGAACGCTTGCTGCTAGTGGAACTATCGGGATTAACTGCCCACACGATACCGATTTTGAAGGGTGTGGGGTATAGGGCTTCGACGTGAGCGCTCAGCCGAACGGGATGGGGGGTGGCTGAGGGATTGTCAGCGACTAATAAGCGAAAATTGGACGCGGACGTAAGGTAGGGCACGTGGCTGGGAATGGTTTCTAGCGTGGTTCCCAGCAGCAGCGGCAGGTCTAGCAACGGTGCGTGAACATGGGTTTGGACATCCACATTGGCGCGATCGACACAACGATCGATGCCTGGAAGCGTATTCAGCAGTCGGATCAGCGGTTTTTGGCAGGCAATGACGACGTGTCCACCACGCTGGGCAACCAAGCTGGCATAGCGCGCAAACTGAATAGTATCGCCGTAGCCTTGCTCTGCCGTGAGCAAAATAACCTTGCCGTTGAGGTCTGAACCATCCCAAAGCGCTTGAGGATAGCGCAACGACGAGCATTGCTGAGTCTGCCAGCGCCAGTGGTACTCTTCAAAGCCTTGCTTCAAATCGCCCAGTAGCAGCAGCACAATGCCCAGGTTTAAGTGGGCGTTAGTATGATCGGGCTTGTGGTGAATCGCCTGTCTGTAGTGTTTGATCGCCTGCTCAAAATCACCCCGCTCCACCAAACCGCTGGCGTAGTTGTTGTGAGCATCAGCATGATCAGGCTGGAGTTGAATCGCCTTCAGGCAACTGGCGATCGCTTCATCAACGCGCCCCTGTGCCTGGAGTGCCGATCCCAGATTGTTGTAAGCATTAGCAAGGTTGGGGTCAAGCTCCAACGCCCGTCGGTAGTAGACGATCGCCGCCTCAACCTGCCCCTGCGCTTGCCGCACCGTTCCCAAATTGTCGTGGGCGCTGGCGTACTGCGGATTGAGGTCAAGTGCCCGTTGGTAGTGGGTCGCAGCGTCCTCTAGGTTGCCCTGCTTTTGAAGTGCTGTCCCCAGGTTGTTGTAAGCACTGAAACTGTCTGGCTTGAGAGCGATCGCCTGCTTGTAGTGAGCGATCGCGTCCTCCACTAGCCCTCGGCAAAACAGGCAAACACCCATCCCATTGTGCGCGTTGACAAGCGTTGGATCGATCGCCAACGCCTGCTCGTAATGGGCGATCGCGTCCTCCAATTTACCCTGCTTATACAGCGCCATTGCCAGATTGTTGTGTGCCGAGCTGTAATGCGGGGCAAGCGCGATAACCTGCCGATAGTGGGCGATCGCGTCGTCCGTCTGCCCAATCTGGCTCAGAATTAAGCCCAAGTTGTAGTGCGTTTCTGGCTGATGCGGTTTCAACGCTAATGCCTGACGTTGATGGGCAATCCCTTCCTGAATGCGTCCCTGCCGACACAACACTGTACCCAGATTGCTATACGCCTCTGCACTTGGTTCCAATGCCAGCAGGCGATCGTAGTAGGCAATACTCTCCTCCGGCTTACCGGTCAGATCGGCAATCAGCGCCAGCCAAGTCAACGCTGTCACCGAAGCCGGATGTTCCTCCCATACCTGACGATAAAGTGTCTCGGCTTCAGCCAATGCTCCCGACTGGTAGTGCTGATCAGCGGCTGTGAGTTGAGCAGTTGTGCGATCGGATGGGTGTGATGACATGGAAAAAAGGGGGCTGAAGAGGCAGGGGGCGCGGGGGGGATGGGGAAGGTTTTGAGTGATGAATTACAGCTTCTGATACCAATTTGAATTGAAAAGACGACATATCTTGTAGGGGCAAGGCAATGCCTTGCCCCTACCCAGCGATTAGATCTGTAGCCGTCATGCTTTAAGTTGGTATGACTTCTAACTCCTAACTTCTGATCTCAACAACTAAAAACCAACAACTTTTTCTAAGCTTCCCCTTACGCCAATGGAAAGAACACTCGAAAATAGGTCGAGAGCATCGCACTGCCCCAAAAGACCACGATCGCGGCTCCAAGTGCTAAAAAAGGACCAAAGGGCATAGCTTGACGACGACTGATCCAACCCTGCGCGATCGCACCACCACCCGCAAAAGCACCGATCGCGCAGGCGAGAAAGCCAGCCAAGAGGAGGTATTTCCAGCCGAGCCACGCGCCCATCATGGCAGCAAGTTTGGCATCACCTGCACCCATCGCTGCCTGCCCTAAAAGCATCGAGCCAGCGATCGCAATGATATCTAGCAGCCACAGCCCGACAACCGCGCCCAAAACGCCGTGCATTAGTTGCGTTAGGGCACCTGACAAGCTGGCACTCATCGCAAAGCCCAGAATGGCTTGAAAAACTAGCCCGATTACCAACCCGGACTGCGTCAGCGGATTTGGTAACGTCATCGTATCCAGGTCAATGAGCGACAGTGCCAGCAGCCAGCTCAGAAATGCCCAGTAGCCGATCGTGTACCACGACCAGCCAAACGCCCAAAAGGTGAAGACAAACAAAAGACCCGCCACCCCTTCTACTAAAGGATAACGGGCAGAAATCGGAGTCTTGCAGTGCCGACAGCGCCCTTTCAGCCACAGCCAGCCAACCACCGGAATATTCTCGCCCTTGCCCAGCCGATGCAGGCATTTGGGACAGCGCGACGGCGGGTACACCAGCGACAAGCCCGCAGGCAAGCGATACACCACCACATTCAAAAAGCTGCCAACGGATGCTCCCAAAACGAAGACCGCGATCGCCGCTGGCAACTCAAATAAAAAATCCATGACAGGCAAGGGGCTAGAGAACTCGGACGCACAGCTTACAACGCTTAAGTTACCCTGCTATCGGTGCCAACTCACATAATCAAAGCTGAACTGTTTGTCGCGATCGGGTGTCATGCTTCGAGCGATCGTCCCACTCCCCACTCCCTATTCCCCACTCCCTTTCCCCTAATACATCTCCGACTCAATCTGGCTGAACGGCACAAAGCATTCCTGAGGCAGCAAAACCGGCTTACCCGAAAAAATTAGCTTGCCCCGATGCGTAAAGCGGTTGATGGCGACTCCCAGCGGACGCTGGATCAAACCGGGATGGACTTCGTAGTAGGTTGTGTAAATGAGCCGCGCTGAACGAATCAGAGCGGGGTCTAGTAACGCCGTAAAGTCCGAGTCATCCACCCTGCTTTGATTCTGTCTTTGCGAAACGTACACCACCTGTTTGCCCCTTCATTTTTGCTGACTTTAGTATATCCGTACGTTCTCAGCAAGGGTTGATTCCTTTAAATTTCCCTTGATCGTCGTCTCATCAGTTAGACAAAGCGCCTTAGAGCCAGTCTCCAAAGCGGCTGAAACCTCGTAAAAGTATACTCACGTTCAACGGTTTGGGGACGATCGCGCGAATTCTTGACAAAACTACACAGAATGCAGCGCCTGCATGAGCGCTTCGCCCATTGCCCGACAGCCCAACAGCGTCATCCCTTCGGACATGATGTCGCCCGTGCGGTTACCCTGATCCAGCACCGTGTTGACTGCCTGTTCAAGGCGATCGGCAGCGGTTGGCTGATGCAAACTGTAGCGCAGCATCATCGCCGCGCTGAGCACTTGCGCCAGCGGATTCGCCTTGTCCTGTCCCGCAATGTCTGGTGCAGAGCCGTGCACTGGCTCAAATACGCCGGGACCCGATGCGCCCAAACTGGCAGATGGCAGCATCCCAATACTTCCCGTCAGCATTGCTGCTGCATCGGAGAGAATATCGCCAAACAGGTTGCTGGTCACGATCGTGTCGAACTGTCTAGGATAACGGAGCAACTGCATGGCAGCGTTGTCTACGTACATATGGGAAAGCTCCACATCGGGATACTCCGAAGCGATGGCTGTAATGCGATCGCGCCACAGTTGCGAGACTTCCAGCACGTTTGCCTTATCCACCGAGCAGAGCTTCTTCCCACGTTTCTGAGCAGTCTCAAAGCCCACACGACCAATGCGATTGATCTCGGATTCGGTGTACGCCATCGTATTGACTCCGCGCTTTTCGCCCGTCTCGGTCGCAAAAATGCCTTTGGGTTGCCCAAAGTAAATGCCACCTGTCAGTTCCCGCACCACCAAAATGTCCACCCCTTCCACAATTTCGCGCTTCAGGCTAGACGCATCCACTAACTGGGGCAAAATTTTCGCAGGACGTAGGTTAGCGAAGAGTCCCAAGCCTGCACGTAATCCCAACAAGCCCGTTTCGGGGCGGAGATGGCGCGGAAGGGCATCCCATTTGTAGCCACCGATCGCGGCTAGCAACACGGCATCACTGTTCTTGCACAGGTCTAACGTCTCGGCAGGAAGGGGTTCGCCTTTCGCGTCGATCGCCGCCCCACCCATTAGCGCTTCCCGAAACTCAAACGACAGATCTAGCTGCTGACCAATGACCTTCAGCACGTCAACGGCAACTGCCATAATTTCGGGACCAATGCCATCGCCGGGAAGCAGCGTGATACGGTAAGGCTGAGTCATATGTGTGTTGTGAATTCAAGGGCTAAATGTTGCAGTACACAGTGTTATGGCGATCGTCACAACGTTTAGGACATGGGGATCAAAGGGGGTGTGGGGGCGTTGCCCCCAGCCAGGGGTTCCACCCCTGCACCCCGTCCTAACCTACCTGTCTATTGCTATACTTTGTCGCTGCAAAGCAAGTGCAACGAGCGAATTACAGGCTCACTATCATACCGCGAGATGGATAGACCGCGAGATGGCGCATTCCATAGCATTCATAAAACGGTACGATTGCACTACTTTCCTGCCGCAACGCTTCATCGCCCATGTCCACGCCACGCTCAGACCAAGATTCTCCCTGGAAGGACATTCTGCGTCAATATTTTCAGGATGCGATCGCTTTCTTTTTTCCACAGACTGCCGCCCGCATCGACTGGCACCGTCCTCATGAGTTTCTGGATAAAGAATTCCAGCAAATTGCGCCAGAAGCAGCGATTGGCAAACGGTATGCCGATCAACTCGTAAAGGTATGGCTCAGGCAAGGACAGGCACTTTGGCTCCTCGTTCATATCGAGGTGCAAGCGAAGGCAGAAGCCCGTTTCGCCGAGCGGATGCTGGTCTATCACTTGCGTATTTTTGACCGTTTTCATAGTCATGCAACCAGTCTAGCGATTCTTTGTGATGGCAATGTCCAGTGGCGACCGAATCACTATCACGCTGGCGATCCTGACACGGAACTGACGTTTCGGTTCGGGATGGTTAAGTTGCTTGATTACCGCGATCGCTGGGCAGAGTTGGAGGACGATCGCAATCCCTTTGCCGTTGTTGTGATGGCGCATTTAAAGGCACAGGAAACCCAACGGGATTCTCAGCAACGGAAAGAGTTCAAGTCAGGCTTGATTCGACGGTTATACGAGCAAGGCTACGATCGACGAGAGATTCTCAACCTGTTTCGGTTTGTTGATTGGGTTATGATCCTTCCAGAGGGATTAGAGCGCGAGTTCTGGCAAGAGTTGAAGGCTTATGAGGAGGAACGACAAATGCCTTACATCAGTAGCGTCGAACGCATGGGGATCGAGCAGGGGATCGAGCAGGGGATTGAGCAGGGGGAGCGATCGCTGGTACTACGACTCCTAAAGCGCAAAGTAGGAGCATTGTCTGAGTCAGTGAATGCACAAATTAATGCGTTATCTATTACCCAATTGGAAGCATTGGGCGAAGCATTGCTGAATTTTTCCAGTTTGTCCGATTTAGACGCGTGGCTGGCAGATCAAGAACAGTAGGCGATCGCTATCTCTGTCCTCAGCGATCGTGCTCATTGGATTAACAAGAGGAAGCCCAACTGAAGTAACGAAAAAAATGATGTTTGTTGGGTTTAATTCAGACTGTTCTCTAAGGGTTATTTTCCTGACTCCTGCTGCTCTAACGCTCGCTCCGTCCGCGCATTTGGATTTGTTTTGGGCTGCCAGAGATTGAATGAGTTTGTCATCCAGTTATCCAGCGCCACGCGAGTTTTGAAGCTGGCGCTACGCAAAGGTTGAGGTAGGAATTGATCACCGAAGCCGACAAACACTAAACCCAAAATCAGAAGAATGGGAATGGCAGTTTTGGTGCTAAGCATGGCTGAGGTCGGCAAATGCCGGATGAAGTGGGTAAGGTTATGGTTCCCCATCACGTCACGATGACTGATGGCTAATGGACGATCGCACCCCAAATTCAGAATTCACACGGTCGAACGAGAGCTGTGAAGCGGTCTCCCTGATTGCACCCGATCGCACGATGGCTACTGCTAAGTCTAGCGTTCATCTGAAACGACTGGCAGTATCATGGGGCGCAAGAGGCAACCCTGGTGTAGCGGCGATCGTGCTGAGGTTACCAGATTGCCAGTGTCATCGTTGGTGGAGAGTGAGTTATGCGTCGTACAGAATGGATTGGGCGATCGGTTGGAGTTGCCTTGCTGCTTTTGACCTTACAAGGCATGAAAAATGGCTCTGGCGCGGTCATTCTGGCACAGACGACGGGTGATCCAAACGCGGCACCGCTATATCCCTCTGCGGCACCACCCCCTGCGGTAACTCCTTTACCTGACCAGCGGCAACAGCAAGAAGAGCAGTCTATCAACGCCGATTATCGAGTGAGTGCCCTCCAGCCTGTTGGCAACAGCACGCTTTGGGTGGGTTCCTGGCAGGGACTCGCGCAGATCAATCCCAGTAGTGGGAAGATTCGAGCGCACATCAGCTTGCCCAATCGCACCGTTGGCGCATTGGCGATCGATCGCGTGGGACGGCTGTGGGTGGGCACCTACGACGGGTTAGTTCGCCTTGATCCCCGCACAGGGGAGGTGACGGCACAGAATTTTTCGCTGCCTTCAAACCGCGTCTTGTCGTTGCTCACTGACAAACGGGGCTATCTCTGGGTGGGCACCGATGCTGGACTAGCGCTCATTAGCCCCGATCGTGGACTGTTGATGACGACGTTAAAAAACTTGCCCGGAGTGAGCGCCAATGCCTTGAGCCTGGATGCAGACGGCAACTTGTGGGTCGGGACGCTGGACGGCTTAGTGCAAATTGACACCGCCAGCGCAACGGTAACGAAGCGCGTGGGTAATTTGCCAGGAACCACCGTACAAACGCTGGCACTTAGCTCCTGGGGCACCCTTTGGATTGGTACTCCCAACGGGCTATTGGAGCTGGATAAAGCCGGACAGCAAGTGCGATCGGTCACTCCACTGCGGGGGCGCAACGTGACAGCTCTTCAATTCGACAAGGTGAATAGCCTCTGGGTGGGGACAACCACAGGGCTACTGCGAATCAACCCGTTTAACGGTGCGTCTGCGGGCGCGATCGCCAGACTGCCATCCAGCCACATTCTTTCTCTCGCACCAGATACGGGCGATAAGCTGTGGGTTGGCACCAGTGAGGGGCTTGCCTGGGTGAGTATGACGACCTTCCGCACAGGGTCGCACAATACGTTTAGCCGGAGTGGACGGTGAGGGAAGAGGTGAGGAGCGAGGAGTGAGGGGTGAGGGGCGAGAGAAGCAAGGTGATAGCAGGACATTCGGTTATCTGTACCTTTCACCCCGTCCCCGTTCCTCTGTACGCTGTACCGTATACCTTTTCCTGTAATCGTCCGATGCCAGTTACGACTCATCAATTAACCCAATGGAAGCAGCAGGGACGCTCGATCGTGGCGTTGACTGCCTGGGATTATGCGATCGCGCATGTGCTGGATGAGGCAGGGGTAGATCTGATTTTGGTGGGTGATTCGCTGGCTATGGTGGCGTTGGGCTACGACACGACGCTGCCCGTCACGTTAGATGAAATGCTGCATCATGCCAAAGCGGTACGGCGTGGTGTGACGCGATCGCTGCTCGTGGCAGATCTTCCCTTCATGAGCTATCAAGAAAGCACACAGCAGGCGCTCCATTCAGCCGGACGTGCGTTGAAAGAGACGGGTGTACAGGCTGTCAAGTTGGAAGGTGGGAATCCGGCGATCGCGGCAACCGTTGCTCAACTGGTACAGGCGGGCATTCCGGTGATGGGGCATGTCGGTCTTACGCCTCAAGCCGTCCATCGCCTGGGCTATCGGCAGCAGGGCAAGTCTCCTGAAACGGCAGAGCATGTGCTGGCAGAAGCGATCGCGCTGGAGCAGGCAGGTGCCTTTGCGATCGTGCTGGAGCATATTCCCAGTGTCCTCGCTCAGCAAATTACGCAAAAGTTGACCATTCCGACGATCGGTATTGGCGCAGGTCCGCATTGTGATGGACAGGTACTCGTGACGGCAGATTTGCTGGGTCTTTCGGTACGCCAGCCGCCCTTTGCCAAGTCTTACGTCAATTTGCGTGCTGTCATTACTCAAGCAGTGCAAGCTTATGACGCTGAAGTCCGGGACGGAACCTTTCCGCCAGAGTGAGGGATGAAGGATGAAGGAAGCGCTGAAAACAATCGAGACAGAACGGCTGATTGGCGATCGCCCACACTTTAGCCATCTCGATGACCTCTGCCGCATGCATCGTGATGCAACCGTGATGGCGACGCTGGCTGGAGTGCGCTCCGACGAATGGACGCGGCAGTTTCTCCAAAACGAGTTAGAACATTGGGAGCGTTATGGCTTTGGGCTTTGGACGTTTCGCGATCGCGCCACTGGTCGCTTTGTTGGACGTGCTGGGCTGCGGCATTGTCGAGTGGAGGGCAACGATGAGGTGGAGTTAGCCTATGCTCTGATGTCTGCCTTTTGGGGACAAGGACTGGCAACTGAAATCGCCCAAGCAAGCTTAAAAATCGGCTTTGAGCGACTGAACCTGTCAACCGTCGTTTGCTTTACCTTACCCACAAATCGGGCATCGCAGCGAGTGATGGCAAAGGCTGGCTTCCAGTACGAGCGTGACATTAGCCATGCCAACTTACCGCATGTGTTCTACCGCATCACTCAGCTTGAGTGGTCTCGGCTTGAAGCCGCGCGATCGTTGACTAGCTGAACCGGGCGACGAGTTTTAACAAAAATTGGGTGGTGGGATTGAGAAAGGCATTGCGATAGTAATTATCCGCTGCTTTCTTAATCGCTTCTGCCTGAGTGGGGTAGGGATGAATCACTTTCGAGAGGGCGTTGAGTCCCTGGTTCGTCACCATTGCCAGCGTAACTTCGCTGATCATTTCGCCTGCATGACGCGCCACGATCGTGGCTCCCAAAATTTTGTCTGAACCGCGTTTTAGCAGAACCTTGAGGAAACCGTCTGGTTCTCCATCGGTTAACGCGCGATCGACCTCTGAAAAGGGAATGACGATCGTCTGTGTTTTAAGCCCTTTAGCGTGTGCCTCCGCTTCATACAATCCCACATGGGCAACTTCAGGATCGGTATACGTCACCCACGGCATCACCAGACTGCTGAGTTTACTGCGTCCCACCCCAAACGGCGCAAACAGAGCGTTTTTAATGACAAGGCGAGCAGCGGCATCGGCGGCATGGGTAAATTTCCACTGCATACAAATATCACCAGCCGCAAAGATACGTGGGTTCGTTGTTTGCAGGTAATCGTTCACCTCTACGCCGTGATGAGCATCGTACTTGACCCCAACGGCTTCTAAATTGAGTCCCTCAACGTTGGGCGATCGCCCCGCACCAATCAGAATTTCATCGACGACTACCGTTTTAGCATCACCGTGCTGCTGGTAGTCGATAACTTTTCCCGCCTCAGTCTGTTCTACTCGTTCAACGGTGCAATCTAGCAGGAGTTTCAAGCCTTCCTGCAAAAAGCGTTGTTGTATAAGTTCGGCAGCATCGGCATCTTCGCGATCGAGCAGATGTCCATTCTTGTGCAACAGAACAACGTCACTGCCCAAGCGATAGAATGCCTGCGCCAGTTCACACCCGATCGGTCCGCCACCCATGACCGCTAAGCGCGCTGGACGATCGGTGAGTGAAAAAACGGTTTCGTTTGTGAGAAAGCCCGCTTCTGCCAGTCCAGGAATGTTGGGATGGGTGGCGCGAGCACCTGTGGCAATGACAGCTTTTTTGAAGCGCAAGGGGCGATCGTCAACGGCGATCGTCCGCTCATCCACAAATGCCGCTTCACCCAAAAAGACATCAATGCCCAGACTCCTAAATTCTTGTGCCGAATCATGGTGACTAATGTCGGCTCGAATACGTCGCATCCGCTGCATCACCGCTGCAAAATCAATGTCTACGGACGCGGGTGGATGAATGCCAAACGGTGCTGCATCGCGTATGGTTGCAGCAATCCGTGAAGACTGAATAATTGTCTTGGAGGGAACACAGCCCAGGGTAAGGCAATCGCCACCCATCAGATCTTTTTCAACTAAGGCAATCTTCAACCCCAGTTTTAGCCCTGCTGCTCCAGCCGCCACGACCAGTCCCGCCGTACCAGCACCAATGACCACGAGATCGTACAGTGGTGCTGGTTGGGGATTCACCCAATCGATCGGATGTACCTGAGCAACCATCGCTTGATTGTAGTCATCCAGCGGTTGCACAAACGGTTCGTCAAGAATGGAGTGTGGCATAGGGTGTGGGGAAGAAGGGGAACGGGGAAAGTAGGGGAGGTTTTGAGTTTTGAGTTTTGAGTTTTTTCCTTCTGACTTCTGATTCCTGGCTTCCGCCTTCTGCCCAAGCAACTGTACTCTACCTATCCCCGTATTGCTTTAGCGAATGTCTTCATAGAAGCGCTTGAGGGTCGCGGCTGACGCACCAATGCCCCAAAGAAAGCCAATGTAGAGGTAAATCGCGGTTGCCTTGAGTGTCCCCCATTTGGCAACGCGTCGATCGGACGACTGCACGACTCGGTTTACCTGGCGGATGCGTCCATACGGTAGCAGTTTGAGGCATAAGTCAGCCTCTTCCATAATGGGTAACGCCGGATCAAACCCACCACACGCCCAAAAGTCACCGCGACGGCAGAACATCACCTGATCGCCAAACAGTAGCCGCAACCCTTTGAAGACAAAGAGATACGGGCGAAACAGCAGAGGCGCATAGTAGGTTTTCAAATAGTTATGCAGTGAAACGCCCCAACGGGTGGTTTCGGTGCCAGCCATGAGCGAAATAAAGCCACCGCAGGCGATCGCAGGATTTGCCAGAGTCTTGATTATGACGGCGATCGCATCATCAGGCACCAATGTATCCGCATGGAGAAAACAAAGAATATCACCAGTGGCAACGTCTGCACCCCGATTCATCTGGATGGAGCGCCCCGCCTGGTCTGAGTGAATGACTGTTGTAGAAGTGGTAGTGGCGATCGCCACCGTTTCATCCTGACTGCCACCATCCACGACCAAAATTTCCCAGGCAGGCGGGTCAAGCACACTCAAGCAGCGCAATGTTCGTCCCAGTACAGCCGCTTCATTTAAGGTAGGGATAATGATAGAAACGCGAGGCATAACGCAGTGAGTCTAAAAGCACAAGTGATAAGGTTCGCCGACTGCCAATCTCTGCTCGTCAACCGAGATAACTATACCTTGCCCCATTTTGCAGAATACAGCGATATGTTTCAACGTCCAGCGCTCAAATGGATGTTGCGTCTGTCCAACGCTAAAAAACAGTCGCCTTTCTCTAACAGCTTTAAGCAAAGCTAATGCACAAAAATTACGTTCATCATGATTGCGGTACAGTTACCCTAAGAAGCGTGGATTTAATAAGGTGCAATTCTCTCTGTAGGGACGTTACCTGTAACGTCCCTACAGAAGAGAGGTGGTTCAGGTTAATTAATCCACGATCCTAAGCTGAAAAGATTCGACGATCGGTATCTTTCCCAAACGGCAACATTGCGATAGCACATTATCCTAAGCCCGTTGCGCTTATGCTGAGACCTTCCTACTATCTAACGGCTCTCATCGCTGCACTGACCACGCTTGTTGCTGTACTGGCTCATAGTCAGCCGCTGCCTACGTCTACCAATCAGGTTACGTCGCAGACTGTCAGCGAACAGCTTCCCAACGCTGTTGTGCCAGTTTGTTATATCCAGCTAGAAAACGGTCAGTTGAGAGATCTCGGTCGGTTGTGTGGTAGAAAAGCGACCAGCCCAACGTCATCGCGTGGCGTGCAGCGATCGATCTCGCAACCAAACCCAGACGCAGATGATGACGACTCAACCGCAACGGCTACTCTCAAGCCCCAGACGACTCCCGCACAAGCGTCTCCTGCCAGCACTTCGCCGCAGCCAACAGCCACCGCTCCTGCCAGCACTTCTTCGCCGCAGCCAACGTCTATCAAAACCACACCGCAGCCTGCCACTAGCCCGCCAGCAAACACATCCGATCGCCCTGCTAGTGCCCAGCCGCCTGCTACACCTTCGCCCAGTGCTCCAAGCCCACCGAATCCACTCGCCATTCCACAAGATCGCGATTGAGGGGCGATCGCACCCGCATTAGCGCGATTTAAATGCTCTCGTTAATGCTCTCATAGCGTCTGCTTAACGCATAGCTGATAGTCTGTTGAACTGTTCAGACATTTTCAAACGTGGCACCTCTTAATGAGCAGCAAAATCTGGCATGGGTTAGGTCAAATGACGTGGCTACAAAGCATCTCCCGCAAGTTAACAGCAACATTTCATCCAGCCTATCAATTTTGGAGCCGTCATACTTTTAGACGGTTACTGGTTGTCATCTTCAGCGTCTTTTTTCTCGTTGTCACAACCCATGCAGTGATTGCCCAAGGTGCAGGGACACCCAAACCAAAGGTCATCCTCATCTCATTGGATGGTGCAACCCCTGGTTTAATTAATGACTATTTGAAAACGGGTGTACTTGATTCCAATACAGGCTTAGGGTTGCTCAAGCGTCGCGGTGTGGCAGCGCAACGAAACGTGACGTGCAATCCATCCCTAACGGCTGCCTGTCACGTGAGCATCGGTACAGGCTCCACAACAGTCAAAACCGACGTTGTTTCCAACCGCTTCCATCTGGTTGCTAGCCCGTTTGCTCGTAACGTGAGTGGTTTTGCAGCTCCCATCGGCGGTTACTCGGTAAAGCCCGTTGGACCAGCCGCCCCTCCACTCGCAGAGGCAATCTGGGTGAAGCTGCGACAAAACGGTAAGAAAGTTGTTGCGGCAACGTTTCCCGGTGCAGATGGCGCTGAAATCACGCTGGCTGGTGCAGGTACGCCTGTGCTTCAAGCGGCGACCGATCGCACGGTCGATTACACTGTACCGTTTGGATCTTTTGCAGGGCAGGGTGCCAGGGGCTTTAGCCTAACGGCAACCGACTTTACGCCTGCGCCTGGTCAAACGATTAGCCAACTTGAAGCGGCTGGCAAGAACTCTTACAGCCCCATTTTGCAAAAAACGACTCCGCTGGATACGTTTCCCATTGGCACACTGACCTACACCATTCAGGTGGCAGCGCTGGATACCACCGATGATGGTGCAGGCAACTACGACACGCTGGTCTTTTTTGATGCCACTACGGGCATTCAGCCCGGACCATTCAGCCTGCCTTCAACCGGTCCAGCGTATGTCAAAGCGAGCGATCGCACCTCGTCTCTCTTTTACTTAGAAGGCAGCGCCAGCAGGGCTGGAACCGGGTTCTACGTCAGTACACTTGCGCCAGATTTGGCAACCGTTAGAATCACTCGCTACTCTGCCAACTCTATTCCCCGGAACGCGGCTGTGTTAGCAGACGTAGACGACATCAATAACAATGTTGGTTTCTGGGCACCACAGCCAGACTTCCGCATTCCAGAGCGACTCAGCCCAGGCTTTACCGATTTTCCTGATGCCGATTTGGAAGCCATCTACGAAGATCTGGTACGCACCTTTGTGGATTATCAGACTCGCGTTGTTTTGCGCGCGATCGCCAAAAACCCCGATGCTGATCTGGTGCTGACGTATATTGAGCAGCCTGATGGTTCTGAACACCAATTTTTGGCGATCGATCCACGGCAAGCTACGACCATAACTGACCCAACGACGATCGGGGCTGGGCAAGATCAGGCAAAAATTGCACGGTATCAAACCTATGTGCAAACAGCCTACCGCGTTGCCAACGATGCTGTGCAGCGAATCATTGAAACCGTTGGCACCACGCGCAACGGCACACCCAAGAGCAACATCATCGTTGTCTCTGACCACGGCTTTGCACCTTTCCATACAGCCGTTGACTTCAACGCCTTGCTGAGAAGTAACGGCATCGACGCTACCAAAGTTCGCGGTGTGACCTCTGGTCCTGCTGCCCACATTTACATCAACTTAAAGGGACGCGAACCAGACGGTATCGTCACTCCAGAAGAATACGTGGTGCTTCAAAAGCAAATCGTCAAGCTCCTTGAGGACTTTGCGGAAACGAACCCAAACTACGCAAAGCGTGACAAGCCCATCTTTGACAAAATCTACGCTCGCCCCCTCCCAAATGATGTGAATGATCCATCCTTCGGCTTGGGTACCAGCAAGTTCATTGGTCAGGATTCAGGGGATGTCTTCACCACGATGGCAGAAGGCTACAACTTTGATGGCACTCAATCACCTGTTGTGCCGCGTCTAGGCGATGCACCCACAACCCCTCCTGTCCTTTCGGTGCCAAATTTCTATGGTGCTCACGGGTACGATCCCAACAAGCTCAATATGAGCGCCATCTTCTTTGCGGCGGGTCCAAATATTCGTCGTGGCAAGCTCCAGCAAGTGCGCAACATTGATGTTGTCCCAACGATTAACAGGCTTTTGGGTGTAGAGTCGGCTTCCACGGTGCAAGGTAAGGATCTGAAAATTGGCTCGTAATGTGGTTTAGATCAGGTCGCTGAGTACTCTAACCTCTCTTGAAAGGCGTGAGTCAGTAAATTCCTGCAACGATCAACGCCCAATGGCTTCTGGCTCATCCCTGGAAGCCATTGGGCGTTTAAAGCGGCTGCGACTGCTGGAAAGCGTTACTCTGCCGGAAACCCAAAGCGATAGCCTCTGCCATACACCGTGTTGATTAAAGGTGGCTCACCGTCCGCTTCGATCTTGCGTCGCAGTAGCCGGACTTGCGCCGCGAGGGCGTTGCTGGTTGGCTTCTCAACGCCGTCACCCCAAAGGTATTGATGGATTTGCTCGTGAGTGAGAATCTGATTGGGATAGCGCATCAGATATTCCAGCAGTTGCGTTTCTTTTTCCGATAGCTCGATCGCCCGTCCCTGTCTGTAGGCAAGCTGATTGCTCGTATCGAGTTCCAAATCATCCACACGCAAACGCTGGGCAGGTGCAACGGGTTCTAGCGTGGGAGGGCGACGCAGCAGCGCACGAACTCTAGCCAGCAGTTCTCGCAGTTCAAACGGTTTGATCATATAATCATCAGCGCCAGCATCTAAGCCCTGTACCCGATCGTCCACAGTATCTTTCGCCGTGAGAAACAAAACAGGTGTCGTATCTCCGCGCGATCGCACCTGCTGGCAAATCTCAAGCCCAGAGTAGCGGGGCATCATCCAATCCAGAATCAATAGATCGTAGTGTGACTGTTGCGCCAACTGATTACCGCGATCGCCGTCATACGCCACATCCACCGTATAGCCTTCACGGGTTAACAGGAGGCTCAACGGGTCTGCCATTTCAACTTCGTCATCGACCAGGAGAATCCGCATAGAAGCGATTAGCCATCAGCTTTCAGCTATTATTATCATGCCGACTGCTGACTGCTGAACGCTTTTTATGCTTACCGTTGCATTGCTTTTATGATTACCGTTGCACTGCCCAAAGGCGCACTGCTCTCCGACAGCATCCGACTATTGCAGTCGATCGGGCTGGACTTTAGCGCGTTTCTCGATCCATCCAACCGCCTCCTGCAAATTACTGACCCAACCGGAACGGCGAAAGCGCTGCTGGTGCGAAACTACGATGTGCCAGTCTATGTGGAATATGGGCAAGCACAACTGGGCATCATTGGCTACGATGTGCTGCGCGAAAAAATGCCGCCCGTCGCACATCTAGCAGATTTGGGCTTTGGCAAATGCCGGATGTCGGTCGCGGTAAAGCAGTCTAGCCCCTATCGATCGGCGCTGGAATTGCCCCTCTACGGACGCGTCGCCTCAAAGTTTGTCCACTGTGCCCGCGAATATTTCGATAGCCTGGACTTGCCTGTGGAAATTGTGCCACTGTACGGATCTGTGGAACTGGGACCCATCACAGGCATGTCAGAAGCGATCGTCGATCTCGTTGCCACTGGCACCACGCTCCGCGAAAACGGCTTGATCGAAACGGATGTCCTGTTTGAAACGACTGCCCGGTTAATTGCTCATCCCCTTAGCTATCGCCTCAATACTGATGGTATGCATGAGTGGGTTGAGAAAGTGCGATCGGCAGTGGCGATCGTATGAACAATCCAAATGGAAACTCGGAATTGGAAGAGACCATAGGGTTGACGGTTCGCCTAAGAGATTCTGAAACAGTTTCTCTACAGATTCCTAAAGACACGTTGGCATCGCTCAAGAAGGTAGCAGAGCAGCGAGACATGTCTTTAGATGCGTTACTTAAGCTCTATATTGGCAAGTGTCTGCGCCAAGACTTGAGCCAATTATTTGCAAATCAAGTGCTGGATTCGACCGCCAAAGTGCTGGCACGACATCATTATTCAGAGGCTGAAGTCGCCCAAATTTTGCAAGAAATTCGGCTGGAATCGAAGTAGACGATCGCCGATCTCAAGCCCTACTCATCAACCTCTGACTAGCATACGGTAAGCAATCTAGAGCTTGTTATGATCATAGCCGTGTCTCAAGCCATCACGTTGGAAGCCTTTCTCACGCCGCCTGAAACCAAGCCAGCCAGCGAGTGTCGTTAATGGCATCCCTCGGACTACAATTGCAAGTCTTTCTCACGCCGCCTGAAACCAAGCCAGCCAGCGAGTACATTGACGGTGAGGTGATTCAGAAACCGATGCCAAAGGGGAGACACAGCCGTTTACAGGGTAAGCTTGGTGCGGCGATTAATCAGGTGACAGAAGACGCACAGATTGCCTATGCGTTTCCTGGACTGCGCTGTACATTTAGTAATCGCTCGATCGTGCCTGATCTGTCAGTCTTTCAATGGCAGCAAATCCCGTTTAGTAGTGGCGGCGAGGTGCCTGACAACTTTGAGTTGCCGCCTACTTGGGCACTTGAAATCCTGTCTCCAGAGCAGAAACCGCATAAAGTGATTGCTAATCTTCTGCACTGTCTTGAGTTTGGTTGTCAGCTCGGTTGGTTTCTCGACCCCGACGATCGCAGCATTCTGCTCTTTCAGCCCAACCAGCAACCAAAGCTTTTGCAGGGGAACGATCGTCTACCCGTACCAACGTGGCTTGCATTGGAACTTACAGCGAATCAGGTGTTTGGATGGCTCCAAATGGCGGCTGAGTAAGGTAAACTCCTGTCATAAAGTTGTATCTGGTGACGGCTATATGGCACTGCACGAAGACCTGAAGGCGATCGTCGATCGCAAGCATCTCTTAACCCATCCGTTCTATCTTGCCTGGACAGAAGGCAAGCTCACTCGCACCCACCTGAAGCACTACGCCATCCAGTATTTTCAGAATGTGCTGGCGTTTCCCACCTATTTGAGCGCGGTACATTTCAATACGTCTCACTTTGATGGGGCGATCGGAGTGCGTCAGGAAATTCTTGAGAACCTGATCGAAGAAGAGCGTGGCGAGCATAATCATCCCGCCCTGTGGAAGCGCTTCGCTGAGGCTCTGGGTGCAACGGATGCTGAACTAACAGAAACGTCTGCACTGGAAACCACAACCAATCTGGTCGATACGTTCCGTCAACTCTGCCTGACTTCGCCCTTCTACGCTGGGTTGGCGGCGCTGTACGCTTATGAATCGCAGATTCCCGCTATTGCAGCCGTTAAAGTGGATGGGCTGAAGCAGTTCTATGGCATGACCAATCCAGACGACTATCGGTTCTTCACCGTGCATCAGCAGGCGGATGTGTGGCACACGGCGACCTCACAAAAGCTAATTGAACAATACGCCGATACGCCTGAGAAAGAAACTGAGGTGCTTCAGGTGGCAGAGAAAGCCGCTGATGCGCTGTGGCAATTCCTGGATGGCGTGTATGAAACCTACTGCCAGGACATCATGGCTGCGCCTGTAGCCGCGTAAATTGTCTCTAGCTACCTAGCAAGAAGCCGGGGTTATCTGATAACCTCGGCTTCTGCCCAGAAACCCTTTTGCTCTCAGCTTCTCCCCATTAAGGCATGAGCTGACTACGGGATCTGTTGACTGCTAAACCTGAAGCTTGCAGCCCTAACGTTAAAGTTTCGTGTTTTAAGACCAGTGTTTCGAGTTTCAAGGTCGGCATTCCAGGCTTTGAGAGAGAATTTCCGGGTTGGTAGCTCGGAGTTTCATCTTTTGAGGTCGAAGTTCCAGGTTCTGAGAGTGATGTTTCGCGATCGGCGGTCGGAACTTCGAGTTTGAAGATTGGAATTTTGCGTTCGCAGGCTGGAAGGGGAGGATTGGAGGGCGATCGCCGATCAATCGTCGTCCTATCCCTTAGATTCATCTTTGTCGGGAAAGAGGCGGGGAAAGAGGATACCTGTAAAGGCACCAATCAGGGTATAAATGGCGTTAATCCCTTCTTGGGGCAAATATTTAAGCAACCAACTGGGTTCGATGCTTTGGGTGGGAAACTCCCGATAAAGCCCGATCGCCAAACATTTGCTTTCACCCGAAACCAGCGTTTGCAAACCTTTGGGCGCTTTGGTATTCAAACGGATTTCTCGTAGGCGTTGGATACCAGGATTTTCGGTGGGAGACATCCGGCAGTTGCGTTTATCAAAGTCGTGATCGGTTGGAATGATCAGAAATTGTCTGGGTTGGAGCTTGAGTGATTGCCCCATCATACGAACTTCGCCCTCAAGAATTTCAGAAGTAATAATGTCATCATTGACGTTGCCGCTGCGATCGAGTTTAGAAAACCGAACCTGTTTCACTGGAATGTTGCCACGAATTAATTGGGTTAGATTATCTGCTGCCTCCTCTGGTGTGTTTTTACCAACGTTTGGCAAGCCAATTTGCAGCAAGGTGGGTGAGGCGATCGGCAGGATGAAGTCCTGTCCCTCAGGTACCCAACGCAATTGTGTTTCCAGGGTCGATTCAGCAACACCCAAGGCTGGAACCTGAACATTAGATAGAAAGAGATTGATTGCGGTTGAGTTCACTCCAAACTCTAACTTCCCCACTGGCGCTAAATTCGGCTCAACGGCACCCGCATTCTCACAGCCATTGCCTTCAATAGCACTGGATTGTAGACAAAATTTGAGCTGGTTTACTTTGGGCTGATAAATCAGTTGCTCAATGTGAGTATTAGGCAGGATTCGCAATTGTTGCAGACTGATCGGGTTCGTCTGCTTGGCATCAGCGATTTCCAGGGTCAGTCCACTCATGGGAGTGGCAAGTTGAATCTCCAGTTGGGTCAGCAATTTCAATTTGGCATTGAGCGCAGTATCAAGGCTGGAAAACTTGCCCTTTAAAGCCAGGGTAGTGGGCTGTTTACCCTGGAGAGTCAGCTTCGTAATGTCGAGACTATTGAGAAACTGCTTATCCACATCGCCAGCGTAGGTAAAACTCATAGCCTGAGTGATGAGGCTACCTTCAAACCGAGAAACGCCGCGAACATAAAAATTGCCTAGCAGCAGCACGAGCCAGAGCAGCAGCAGCAGCAGTGCTAGCAACTGGTCGCGTTTGCGAATTCGCCCGATCGCGGCAGCGATGTTTCTCCCCAACCGAGTCATTCCCTGTCCAAATGTGCTCAAGGATCGGATGATTCGCCGCTGCCCACGACGGCGAACAGTTGCGCTTTGGGGAGAGAGATGTTTAGGTGACATGCAGATAACACCGGGCGGGACGATGTATTATAACCACTGCCGATTGTGTTTGAAGGTAAAGCGCCGCTGCTTCCCGTTGCTGTCCTCAATGTAGAGTTCATAGTCACCGGCTGGGGCGTTGCCATAACTCCACTGCAAGGGAATTTCACCTTCGCGCGCTTGGCTAAAGGCTTGATCTAAGTAAAGTTTGGAGTTACCCGCTTTGCGAATTTGAATTTTTTTGAAGGCGGTAGGTTTGGGGGCGTACAGCACAAAGGTATAACTGCCAGAGGCACTGCCCAGAATGATGGGATAGTAGACAGCGGCGGTATTGGGGATGACGTAGGCAATAGCGCGGAGGCGATCGGGCTTGGTGATCCCTGCATTCCGCAAAATTCTGGGATTGAGGGGAAAAGTGGCACCATTACCGCTGGGCTTCATTTGCACATCGTCGAGACGATAGTTGCGGGAAAACTCCTGCACTTCCAACGTGGGATTGTTGCTACCCGCAACCCGGATCGTGAGGGGGTCGGAGAGGCTATCCAGGTTGGTGGTGACAAAGGAAACGAGGGACAAACTGCCGCTGGCATTCTGTCGATCGCGCAACCCTTCACAGCGATTGTTGTCGCGGCGCATATAGCTGAGCGCACTGGGTTTACCAGAAGGACAAGTCGCCTGAGCAGACAAAGGGGCGAGGGTCAGCAGGAGGGTGGTGAAGCAGAAGAGACGTTTCATAGGGGCTATTATGCGGGGTTAGAGGTTAATCAATAATTTTCCAGGTTCGCAGTTTCACAAGCACGACTTGGATTCGGTATGCCAAGCCAATATCGCCCGTGGCGGGGGAGACTCCATCCAGGTTCGTCAGCCTGCTGCTGGCAGCAGCAGAGAGCGTCGCTTTGTTGCGGATTGCCACAAAAATACCGATCACCTGATTTTGCTCGTTGATCACAGGTCCGCCTGAGTTGCCAGTGGCGACTTTAGCATCGATCGGCAACAACGATCCCTGCTGCATGGAACTGGTGACTTCACCGGAGGCAGAGTCCCAGGGATTGTCTTTGTTGTAGGGATGCCCAATGGCGTAGATGCGTTGGTTTGCCCGCAGCCGATCGGTATTCCAGGTGAGTGCCTGAATGTCTTTAGGCAACCGATCGTCGATAATTTGCACCACGGCAAGATCAACGTCGTCGGTGTCGGGCGTGACGTAAAGAATTTTGGCAGTGTAGCGAGGTCGTTTTTCTTCTGGCAGATCGCTAAAGAATTCGACTTCTAAAGGCTTTTCGACCCGACGATTGGTTCTGGGATCGGTGACGACATGGCGGTTGGTTACAATCCAGGCGGTCTTGCCCTGGCGTTTGACCACCCACCCGGCAGCAATACTGCTGCCATCGGCAATCGACGTAATAATCCGGGCTGTACCTCGCAAAACAGGTAACTTCGGTTCCTGGCTGAGTTTAGGCAGAGAGGCGGTGTCGTCAATAAAGCCCGGTTGGGGCTTGCTGCGCTGGAGTGCCAGCAACCGTTGGGCTTCCTTCAGGTTGTTTTGAGCAACACTAAAATTGGGATCAAGCTTTCTCGCCGCCTCAAACTCTCGAATGGCATCTTCCAACTTGCCCTGTTTCTGAAGGGCTAAACCCAAATTATTGTGAGCCAATGTGTGCGCTGTCGTTGGGATACCAGTCTTGTCATCAGGTAGGTTTAAAGCGGTGCGATACGCGGCGATCGCCTCGTCGAGCTTTTTCTGGCCATACAGCGCATTGCCCAGCCCGTTGTAGGCATTGGCATCGTTGGGGTCGAGTTTGATGGCGGTGCGATACGCAGCGATCGCCTCGTCGAGCTTTTTCTGGCCATACAGCGCATTGCCCAGTCCGTTGTAGGCATTGGCATAGTTGGGGTCGAGTTTGATGGCGGTGCGATACGCGGCGATCGCCTCGTCGAGCTTTTTCTGACCTCTCAGCGCATTGCCCAGGTTGTTGTA
>Ga0209181_10003497_pt1 | contig 24144 bp, 20 predicted proteins | sample MAT05_FD_187208 | JGI IMG/M metagenome (GOLD analysis project Ga0209181, IMG submission 187208) | Freshwater microbial communities from Lake Fryxell liftoff mats and glacier meltwater in Antarctica - MAT-05 (SPAdes) (version 2) | ecosystem: Environmental > Aquatic > Freshwater > Ice > Liftoff...
AAATCTGACACAGTTTAATGAACATACATCTAAACTGTTTATACAATCTACTTTAATACTTATAGTTGTAAGATTCCAATTGAAAGTTGCAAGTTTAGAACAGAAAGTTGCAAGTTATACCAATATGACTTTGTAATCAGCCCAATTGGCACCTGCCTACCGCAGGCAGGTTTACCAAATGCTAGCCGCACTAAAACCTGGCTTGAATTTCAGCCCAGCTAAATTGGCCTAAAATGAAATTCATTTTAGTATTACTAAACGGAAGTATGCCAAACTAACTGAGCCTGAGTAATCATATTGCCCATTTAAGTTCTCTCTTTTTGGGAGTTCCTTAAAAAGAAACAACGCATTTCATTGGGGTGAGGCTACTTCCCCCATAGCAGATTGTTTCATATCGGCAGCCAGGCTTTTGCCCAGATACTTTTCTATCCAGGCATGTACCAGGTAAATTAGGGGAGTTAGCAGTATGGCTACTGCAAATTTATATATATAATTGCCCGTGCCGGTAACCAATACCTGGTGCAGGCTCCAGGGTTCGCCCTGTCCGGTTTGTATGCGCTTGCCCACATAAAAGGCAATAAAAAGCACCACAAAACTATCAACTAATTGAGATACTAAAGTAGAACCCGTTGCCCGTAACCAGATATTTTTTTCGCCGGTTATTTTTTTTATCCGGTGAAAGATGAGCACATCCAGCACCTGCCCTACCAAAAATGCAACCATAGAGCCAATGATGATCCACATACCCTGGCCAAAAATTCCACGGAAAGCGTTATTGGGCTTATCAATACCATTGCCGATGCTAAAATACTCCGACGGGGCCAGATTAATGGCACCAGTAAAGATGAGAAATGCGTAGGTAATTAAACCAATGGTTAGGTAAGATAAAAACTTAACGCCCCGGGTTCCGTAATATTCGTTGATAATATCAGTCATAATGAAAACCACCGGCCATAATAATACACCGGCTGTTAAGTGAAAACTGAATGGGCTGCCAAAGAGGTTGATGTTTGCACGGTTCACTCCTACTGTATCTTCCAGCGAAAATATTTTTACGCCAATAACTTCTGCCAGCAAGGCACTGGTTATAAAGATGCCGGCCAGCAAAATAAACAGTTTGGTGCTTTTGTCTTTAAGAATATTATGTATCATAACGGTTATTGTAAAAATGTTATGCTATTAAGCCGCCTTCGACAGGCTCAGGCTGACAGCTTTTTGTCATGTTGAGCTTGTTGAAACATAGACAAAAAGCGGTTTCACAAAAGAAATTTATTTTCAATAGCACGACCTATTATTTTAAAATAAAATGAAAGTAAACCTGGCAGCAAAAAATAATGATGTTAAAGATAATTATCCAGCGGGGTATTGTAATTTTTGTTTTAAAAGAATAGAGTATAAAAGTTAAAAGTAAAAACAGTGTATTTACAAGGATGGCTGTGTAACCCAGTATCACAAAACTGCCTTCCAGCCAGGGAAGCGGCATTGCCTGTGTTGCAGCGCTTTCAAAGGTTTTATGCTTTTCGATATACCAAAAAACAACTGCAACTAAAAAACAGGCATTGAACAAAACGGTTATTTTTGAAAAGAATTTCAAGGTAAGATGGTTTGTAGTTTGTAGTTAAATAGTTTGTTGTTTGTTATAACTTTGTAAGTTCGATTAATGCACATTAGCACATTAGCACATTAGCACATTAGCACATTAGCACATTAGCACATTAGCACATTAGCACATTAGCACATTAGCACATTAGCACATTAGCACATTAGCACATTAGCACATTAGCACATTAGCACATTAGCACATTAGCACATTAGCACATTAGCATTTTACCCATTCCTGCCTGCAAGCATCGGCACAAAACTAAAATTTTCAAAAGCCTCTTCAGTGGTTGTGCCGTCGGCGTTTTTTGTAATGCGCAACATGCGCTGGTGATGATCTTCATCAACGGGTATTACCATTTTTCCGCCGGCCTTTAACTGGTCTATCAGTTTTGGTGGAATAAAAGGCGCTGCAGCCGTAATGATCACTTTATCAAACAACGCATACGTTGGCAAACCTTCGTACCCATCCCCATAAAAAAATTTAAGGTTCGAGTATCTACTTTTAAATATGTATTGCTTCGTATTATCAAACAGTTTTTTCTGGCGCTCTATGGTAAATACTTTCGCATTCATTTCTGCTAAAACAGTTGCCTGGTAAATACTTCCGGTACCAATCTCCAGTATTTTTTCGTTGGGTTTTACCTGCAGCAACTGGGTTTGGTAAGCAACCGTATAGGGCTGCGAAATGGTTTGCCCCTCGCTGATGGGGAAAGCCCGGTCTTCGTAAGCGATCTTGTCAAAAGCACTATCCAGAAAGTAATGCCGGGGAATATTGTTCATAGCCTGCAACACATTTTCATCGGTTATACCCTTCTCTCTTAATAGATCCATCAGCTTTTTGCGGAGGCCTTTGTGTTGGTAACTATCTTCGTAATTTCTCATTGCAGGCTGCAAGATAAAAAATGTAGGGGTAAAACCCCGACAGATTATTATTATAATTTGTATCTACTTATACCGTGGCGTATGCTCATCAAAAAAAGCATTCACCGATTTATTCCATTCATTCAATACATCTTTACGTTCCCTGTCCAGCGACTGATTGGTATTGTTAAATGCTTCGGATGCCGTGTTAATATCCTTTACCGATTTGTTATACGCATCAACTTCCGATTGTGACGGACTGCTCTTTTTTTCAAATTCCTTTTTTATGGTTTCAAAACGCTCTTTGGTCAGGTAAAATTCACTCACGGTATTCATCTTATCATTCACTTCCTTTACATAAAAATTTAAAACGGTTTTACAGGCGCTAAGCAACCCATTATCTCCCTCAAAAGCTTTGATGCTTTTAAGTTTTTCCAGGCCCTCCTGGGCATAGCGCAGTAACGAACTTTTATTTTGTTCTATCCCCGTAATGTTGTTTTTAGAAACCGCTTCGAAGAGGTAATTTTCCTGCTTGTAGGGTTTAAAAAAGATTAGGTAAATAACCGTGTGGTATTTGTTCACTTCTTGCACCTGCTTCATTTTTTCTCCCAGCTCAGTCTGATCTTTTGTAAGCGTAATATTATTTTTTGCGGCAAAGGTTTCGGTAGCCAGCTTTATCCGGTTATTGCCCTCCTCCAGTTTCTTATTTACCATTTCCTGCGCCAGCATATAGGCTTCCATCGCATCGTAACTCTGTTCCGCTATCTCTTCCATGTTGATGATCTTGCTGTAATCTTCATTAAGCACATTGTAATACAATTTGAGAAAATTAACTGTAGAGTCCCGATAAGACTTATCGCCTTTGAAAGAAGGCAAAGCATTGATATTCATTTTAGCTTCCTGCACTTCATCAAGCAGTTTGGCCCGCAGGGCCTCTACCTTTTTTGCCTTTTTGCCATGTGCAGAAGCACTGACATAAGCCATAAATTTTTTGGAAACATTTTCACGCTGCTGACTGATTGCGTTGAGGTATTCAACCGGAACATTATAATCCTGCGCAGCAGCACAAAAATTTAAAATAACTAAACTGAAGATTACAAAATACAATTGTTTCATAAAAGATATTTAGTTTTTAAAATTAGTATAATAAAACAATTTTTTATACCCAGTTAACCGAAAATTAATTATTTACCTATCCAGTCCATCATGATTTTATAAGCTTCGTCAAGGGTATTATCTTTATGCACCTGTTTAATATAGGCATCGTTAATTTCCCTGCTATGCGCTGTGGAAACATTGATACGCTGCCCGTCAAAACTGTTATTTCTTACATGCCATCCTGCATTTTCAACATCGGCATCTTTTCTCAGGCCTATAAACATGGCCAACGTTTTTTTATAATGAACTGCATAACCGCTCCATTGCAAAGGAATCGTTCTTCCGGCTTTATAATTTTTTAGCCAGGCAGAAAAATTATTTATCGCTTTAAAATTCGCATCATTTAATACCCTTTGTTCGCTTTTAACCTTTAATGGCTGTACAGGCAAGGCCGCTGCAGGCTGATATATACCCGTTCTGCTGTTATCGGGAAGCAATGCACTTTCGTTTGCTTTTTCCCGGTACGATTCATCTGAATAAACATCCGGCAACTCAATATCTGGCACCACTCCTTTCCATTGCGTAGTACTACCGTTAACCCGATAAAATTTTTGCTCTGTAACCTTTACAAATTCTTCGTAATTTTTATTCTTTGAAAAAGGAAGTGTGTCCATAGGCAGTACCACCTGCGCTGTACCTTTTCCATAAGTTGTTCCGCCAACAATCAATGCCCGGTTGTAATCCTGCAAAACGGCACTTACAAATTCGCTGGCACTGGCGCTGCCACCATTTACTAATATCATTAAGGGACCGTCGTAAATAGTTCCGCGGTTTGGGTCTTTTAAAAAACTTACTTTGCCGGTTTTGTCTTTTACCGAAGCCACGGGGCCAATATCAATAAAAATACCCGCCAGTTGCATGGCTTCCCACATGCTTCCACCGCCATTGTATCTTAAATCCAGTATCAACCCAGTAATCGTGTCTTTCCGCAGTTTTACTATTTCCTTACTTACATCGTTGGCGCAACCATCATACTTTATTTCCCTGTCATTACCAGATGCTGCATCCTCACGACTGTAAAAGCCCGGCAGATTTATATAGCCGATATTTTTGTTGCCCTGCAGTACATAGCTTTTTACAATCTCATCTTCGCTGTCAATTTTTTCCTTACGCAGTTTTACGGCTTTTAATTCGCCGGCAGCGGTTTTAACCGTCACTTCCAGGTCAGCCGGGCTATTGCCACCCAGCATATTTTCCAGCTCATCTTCATCGTCTGTTTCGGCAATTTCTTTTTCAACTCCGTCGCTTTTTATTTTTATAAGCTGATCACCGGTATGCAATTGTCCGCTGCGCCAGGCACTGCCGCCGGGTTGTAAAAAACTGATGACCAGGTCGCCTTTATCATTTTCTTCCAGCTCAAAACCAGCGCTGTATTCAGATGCACTCATCCGTGTATCAAATGCTGTTTTATCCTTGATGCTCATGTAGGCGGTATGCGGATCGTAACACCAGGCAATGGTATTCAGGTAATCGTTTTCCAAATTGGCTTTAATCTTTTCTGGCATTTTAAGCAATTCGGTTAAGAATGAACCTTCCTGTTTTTTTGCCTTTTCACGGGCATCTTTTTCCAGTTGGGCAAAATCAGCAGGCAGGGTTTCTGCAATTGTTTTTCCCCCGTCGGATAATTTACCGGCTATATTCTCAAGCACACGCCACTTTAAAAAACGTTGCCAGCGCTGGTTAAGCTCTGCTACAGATGCTGCATAAGTTGTAAATGGCCACGTAATATTGTCGGGCTTTGTAAAATCAAAAGGCTTGGCCAATAATAATTTCAACAAACTGTCTGTTCTTTTCAGCACTGCTTTATACAATGCAGTTGAACGGTCGAAAAATTCCCAACTCTTACCATTCAGTTCATCATCCAGTTTGGTTTTACAGGTTTCTAAAACAGCCATTTCATTTTGGGTGAAGAAAAGTTTTTCATCATCCAGTTTTTCCATCCACTTATTATAAAGCATGGCAGATGAACTATCGTTCCATTTTACAGGGAAGTAATGATTCTGATCTAAAAACCGGTGAAGAATAATCACCTTACTGCGCAAAGATTCCTGTAAAGGCTTCTGTGCATAGGTATGCAGCGACATAAAAAGCAGAAGCAGCAGGCACACTCTTTTCATAAAACAGTTTAGGTATAGGAACGAATTACAAATTAAACCCTTTGTAGTAAATAACAAATTATTTCAATCCCATTTCCGCAACAATCCTCGAAATTTTATCGTCCAGTTGTTTTTCTGTAGCATCAAACGCAGCTGCATCGGCAAGTTTCGCATTCACACTAAAATAAAATTTTATTTTAGGTTCGGTACCACTTGGCCTGGCAGATATTTTTGTACCATCGGCTAGCACAAACTGTAGTACATTACTTTTTGGTAAATCAATGGCCCACGTTTCTCCGCTGATTAGATTTTTACCAACCTGTAATTCGTAATCTAATAATTCATTAACAGCAGCACCATCAATTGTTTGCGGTGGGTTGCTGCGGTAACCTTCCATCATAGCCGCTATTTCTTTAGCGCCATTCATTCCCTTTTTAGTAACGCTCACCAGGTTCTCTTTATAAAAACCATATTGAATGTAAAGGTCAATCAGTTTATCGTACAAAGTACGGCCCTTGCTTTTTTCATAAGCTGCCATTTCGCAACTTAATGCCACCGCACTAATGGCATCTTTATCCCGTATCTTATCACCAATCATCAGCCCAAAACTTTCTTCCCCACCAATAATATAATTTTCCTTGCCCTCTTTTTCCTTTATAAGTTTGCTTATCCATTTAAAACCGGTAAGCACATTGTAACAGGCTATGCCGTTTGCTTTGGCTAGTACATCAATCATATCAGTGGTAACAATTGTTTTAATTACCATATCGTTTGGTTGGGCAATACCTTTTGCTTTGCGTGCCTCAATCATGTAATTAAATGCCAGCATGGCTGTTTGGTTACCGTTTAATAAAACCCAATCGCCTTTTTTGTTTTTTACACCAATGGCAACCCTGTCAGCATCCGGATCGGTACCCAATAAAATATCCGCATCCAAAGCCTCCGCTTTTTTAAGCCCCATGCTCATCGCCTCTGTTTCCTCGGGATTTGGATAGATAACTGTAGAAAAATTCCCATCGGGTGTACTCTGCTCTTCTACAATATGTACATTTTTAAACCCAAATTGATCTAAAGCTTTTGGCACCAGAATAATGCCGGTACCATGAATGGGTGTGTACACAATTTTCAAATCGCTTTGTGCAGCACAAACATCGGGGTAAACACTTAAACCTTTTACCATATCCAGGTATTCGGCATCCATCGCTTCACCAATCATAATTATATTTTCTTCGCCACCGCTCCATTTCACGTCATCTACCGAAGCAATTTTTTCAACTTCTTTAATTACATTTTTATCGTGTGGCGGCACCATTTGTGCGCCATCATCCCAATAAGCTTTGTAGCCATTATATTCTTTAGGGTTGTGGCTGGCTGTGCAAACCACTCCTCCTTTACACCCGTTTATACGAATGGCAAAACTCAGTTCTGGCGTGGGTCGCAGTGCTTCAAACAAATACACTTTAATACCATTGGCTGCAAAAACACCTGCAGTTGTTTCAGCAAAAAAGCGGCTATTATTTCTACAGTCGTAAGCAATAGCAACACTTATCTCTTCTCCCTTCGTTAAAGCTCCGGAGGACGAGCCGAAACACTGTTTTAAATAATTAGCATAACCCTGTGTGGCCATACCCACCGTATATTTATTCATACGGTTTGTACCAATACCCATAATGCCACGCAAGCCACCGGTGCCAAACTCCAGGTTTTTATAAAATGCATCTTCCAGCCCTGCCGGGTCTGTTTTTTGTAAAGCAGTTATTTCATCCTTAACAGCCTGGTCGTAATTACCAGCCAGCCATTGATCAATTTTTTGTTGTGTTACAGCATCCATCGTTTTAGGTTTATATCTTCAAAAATAAATTATTCGTACATCAAACCCGCAAAATAAGTAGATTTGTTATATGCTTTTTTGCAGCTCTGAATATTTAAACTATTTTATGCAAAGAAAGATCCCCGGACTTGTTTTGCTGATGATTTTTTCTATAGCAGGCTATTCACAAAATACGCCATTGCAGAAGGATACTTTACTCACCCCACTCTTTAACTCTCTATTTGTTTCTGCTTATAAAAAGCCGGTTCAACTAATGGTTATGCATATCAAACCCACACCTTACAAAAAATACGTTTTAACAAAAGGCGGGGAATTAATGCATTGGCCAAGTTATCCTCTAACCACCGGTCAGATTATTGCCAGGAATATAGACTGGCAAAGAAGAAACAATCAAAGTATTGGCGAACAGATAGGCAGTGAAGTTATAAAGAGTAATGTTAACAGACTTATATATGGCCGTAAAACTGCGCCGGCCTCAGTTCCTAAGTTTTAGAACTTTCAGTTTATCTTTTCCGTAAATCTTACCTAATACAATAATCAAGCACTGTTATCTGTATTTTTGTACTTTATGAACCAACCCTTTGTACATAGATTATCCTGGGTGGCAAGGATACTTAGTTATTGTTTTTTTTTAGTAAAAAAAAACAATAACCACTCTTGTACTATGAAAGCTTTGTTGAGCTTTTTTATCAGCATTCTTTTTTCATGCTCAATATTTGCACAGGATTCAATACCAACTTATAAAAGTGACAGCATAGTTAAACCCCTGTCTCTTCCAGCAAGGGAAACAGTAGAACTTTATTATAGATTGCCCAAGCTTATTGTTAATCGCCGTATAAAAATCATAGCCGCTACAAACATCATTGGTTATAGTGGCGCAATGGTTGGTCTTTACTCCGCCTGGTACAAAAATTATCCGCAAAGCAATTTTCATACTTTTAATGATATGCCCGAATGGAAAGGGATTGACAAAATTGGCCATGCCTACAGCGCCTATGCCGAAAGCAAAGCAAGTATGGAACTCTGGCGCTGGACGGGCATCAGCCGAAAAAAACAAATATGGATTGGTGGCATGAGCGGTGCTTTTTATCAAACCGTAATTGAAGTAATGGATGCCTACAGTGCCGAATGGGGCTGGAGTTGGGGAGATATTGGAGCAAACTTTGTAGGTAGCGGTATGCTGGTGGCGCAGGAACTTGCCTGGAACGAACAGCGGATTCAGTTTAAATTTTCTTTTCACCGAAAATCTTATAACGATGCAACATTGAACCAGCGCAGTAATACAATTTTTGGCAGCAGTACGGCCGAACGTTTTTTAAAAGATTACAACGGACAAACGTACTGGCTGAGTACTAACGTGCATTCATTTTTTCCGGAAAGTAAATGGCCCAGGTGGTTGAATATTGCAGTAGGCACCGGTGCTGAGGGTATGTTTGGCGCAAATGAAAATATTGGTAAAGATGATGCAGGCAATATCAATTTTAACAGGCCGGATATAAAACGTTACAGGCAATGGTATCTGTCGCCAGATATCGATCTTACTAAAATAAAAACAAATAGAAAAGGATTGAAACTGGCATTTCGCCTGCTTAATGTTGTTAAAATACCCATGCCTGCTCTGGAGTTTTCTGACGGTAGCTTTAAAATAAAAGCAATCGGATTTTAATTCAGCCACGCCCCTGTTACTTCACCATCGGCCACTTCCACCAGAATATGTTCATCCAGCGTGGTAGAAACACTGAAGCCAACATAATCCACATCCACCGGAAAACTTTTGTGCGTTCTTTCAACCAGTGCCAATGTCTGTATTTTTTTTGGGAGCTGATCCAGCAGGGGTTTTAAAGCGTACAGCATGGTTCGGCCACTGTTGGCCACATCATCAATTAATACAATGGTCTTGTCATTTAGGTCTATATCCGATTGCAGGCTGATGTGCAGGGGATTTTTTTTATCCATGCTTAATTCCAGTATAATCACTTCGCCACTGAATACTTCTTTCAAATACTGGCCTACCTTTTCAGCAATCACTGAGCCGCTGGCCTTAATGCCAATCAGTATCAACTGTGTTTCGTTATAGTTTTGCTCAACAACCTGCAAAGCCATACGGCGCAATTTTTTATTGGCAACTTCGGCAGTCATTATTTGTTTTCTGTTCTCCATCATGCACGAATTTAATTGAAAAAATCATTCTCCCGCAGATTTCGCTGATACCGCAGAAAATAAAATACAAAATATATTTCCCTCCGCTTCTGCGACCTCTGCGAAATCAGCGGGTCAACCAAAATCTGCCGCAGGCAGATATATAATCTTTGCCTTCGGCAAACATTTGTTGCCATAGGAGGCACCGAAAACACGAAAAAAATACAAATCACGTTTCTGTGCTTCTCCGCACGATGCTGCGCATGTGCCTCTGTGGCAAATCCGTTTCTGCCGCAGGCAGAATCATTAAACAATCCGTGTTAATCTGTGGAATCAGTGGCAAACCTTTCTGCCGCAGGCAGAATTTAATTACCTTAGCGGCACAATCTCAAACATGCAAATTATACAACAAATACTTTTCATAGCCCTCACCGCATTTGCCATCTGGTTCTTCGCCAAAAATATCGGCATCATCCGCCGCAATATTTTTTTGGGTAAAGATGAAGACCTTAGCGACAACCCTGGCAAACGCTGGAGAAATTTAATCCTCCTCGCCTTTGGACAAAAGAAAATGTTTCGCAACCCACTGGTGGCTGTAATGCACTTTATAATTTATGCCGGGTTCGTCATCATCAATATAGAAGTACTGGAAATTGTGCTGGATGGTATGCTGGGCACACACCGTTTGTTTTTCCCGTACACCGGCAGTCTTTATACATTCCTTATTAACTTTTTTGAAATACTCGCTGTGGGCGTATTAGCAGTGTGTGTTGTTTTTTTAGCCAGAAGAAATATTATTAAACTAAAACGTTTCATCAGCAAAGATCTTGATGGTTGGCCACGCAGCGATGCCAATTATATTTTAATTGTCGAGATCGTTTTAATGTCGCTATTCCTTTTTATGAATAGTGCCGACCGTGCCTTACAATTACAAGGCGCCGAACATTACCACGATACCGGCAATTTTATTTTCTCCGGCATTATTGCTCCTTCTTTAAGCGGCCTATCGCAAACCACTTTAATTGCAATAGAGCGTAGTTGCTGGTGGCTGCACATCATCGGCATTTTTGCCTTTTTAAATTACCTGCCTTACAGCAAACACTTACATATTTTATTGGCCTTCCCCAATGCGTATTATGCCCGGCTTGATATAGTTGGCGAAATGCACAATATGGAAAGCGTGCAGAACGAAGTTAAATACATGATGCAGCCCGAGCTTGCACCCACTGAGCAAGCTGCTCCCATGAAATTTGGAGCCAAAGATGTATTTGACCTTAGCTGGAAAAATTTATTAGATGCTTACAGTTGCACCGAATGCGGCCGTTGCTCTGCTGCCTGCCCGGCCACACAAACAGGCAAATTACTGAGCCCAAGAAAAATAATGATGGATACCCGTGACCGCCTGGAAGTTGTTGGCAAAAACATAGCTGTGAACAAAGAATTTAAAGACGACGGCAAAAATTTATTCAGCCATATTACTATTGAAGAGCTGCGTGCCTGTACCACCTGCAATGCCTGTGTACAGGAATGCCCGGTCTCCATATCTCCACTTGATATTATTTTAGAACTGCGCCGCTCTCTTATTATGGAAGACAGCAATGCCCCACAAGAATGGAACGTAATGTTTGGTAATATTGAAAACAATTTTGCGCCATGGAAATTTAGTCCTGATGACAGAGATAAGTGGGTGGAGGAGATGGTCTGACGTATAGTCGCAAATGGTCTGACGCCTCGTCTGACCATTTATGCAGTTTTGAGTTTGAAATTTGCGTAGAACATTTTTTTGTTACCAACCAACATCCCAGATTGGGCCCAAGTGGCAGAGTTTATCCTGAGAAACGAAGGACTACGTTCAACATTTAACCTTTGGGCAACTTTTATCTAAGCAAAAAATATAAACATACTATTTATCATCGGCGGAATTTTCTGGATAACGATCAGTTTACTTTATGCATATTATGAGGGCAGTAAACGTAAGCCCGGGTTTTGGGGTTGCTTGCTTATCATGATATTGTTTACCCCTTTCTTTGGTTACTTTATTATTGAATCTTTCTCTCAAAAAAAAATCAAAGGCTGCACCTGGTGTGGTAACAAATATAACGAAGCGGAGTATTGCGGTTTATGTGGAAAAAATGAAGCGGGTGTTTTAAGGAATGGATTTCAATGAGTTTTTTGTTCGTAATCACAACCACAACAATCATCCTATTTTAAAATAATAAACTCATCAGGCCTTTAATTAACCTAAATTGCTATCGTGGATTCTCTAACACATATTGCCTTGGGTGCCTGCATGGGCGAAGCTTTTGCCGGCCACAAAGTTGGCAAAAAAGCTATGTTGTGGGGAGCATTGGCGCAAAGCATTCCTGATATAGATTTTATTGCAGCAACCTGGTTAAATACAAGCGAAAATTTACTGGCCCACCGGGGATTTACCCATTCCATTTTGTTTGGGGTAGCGGCCGCATTTTTAATGGCTTTTTTTGCAGAGAAATGGCACAGACCACACAATATTTCCTTTGCCCGCTGGCTGGCTTTTTTTAATGCGGCTATACTCACACACATTTTTTTAGATGCATTTAATAATTATGGTGTAGGCTGGTTTGAACCTTTCAGCCATTACCGCATTAGCTTTAATGTGGTTTATGTTGCCGATCCGTTTTTTTCTATTGTGCCCGGTATCGCCCTTGGAATGTTGCTGGTATTAAGATCATTCAGCAAAAAAAGAAAATTCTGGTGGCGGATGGGGCTTGGTTTTTGTTTTTTATATTTAAGTTATTGCGTGGTAAATAAAATTATTATTAACAACAACGTAAAGCGACTGCTGCAAAAACAGGATATAAAATACAATCGCTATTTTACTACCCCTGCCCCATTGCAAACCTGGCTTTGGTTTGTTGCGGCTGGCACTGACAGTGGTTATTATGTTGGTTACCGTTCTGTTTTTGATAAAAACGAAAAGCTAAGCCTGCAATACTTTCCCCGTAATGCAGCTTTACTCAACACAACCAACGACCAAAAGCAGGTACTGGAACTGATCCGGTTTTCCCAGGGTTATTATACGGTTGAAAAGAGAAAAGATACCCTGATTTTTAATGACCTCAGGTTTGGCCAGGTTGTGGGATGGGAAAATCCGAAGGAAGCATTTGCTTTTCATTATTATGTAGAACCCGATATTGACAATACGCTTGTTGTGCAGCGTGGGCGTTTTGCAAAATGGGACAGAAAATCATTTCATATTTTCTGGGAACGAATAAAAGGCGATGAAAAAAAATAGTTAGTTACAATGCCGGAGAAAAAAGCCTGGCAACTCTGTCGGCAAGTTTGTAATAAAAAGCCCGGTTGTTCCACATTTTTTCATTTATTTTTTTTGCGTCTTTTATATCATCAAAAAATACGGCTCTTAGTTTTTCAGCAAATGCCACATCATATACAATGGCATTCACTTCAAAATTCAGATCAAAGCTGCGGTAATCCATATTGGCCGTTCCTATCATAGATAATTTACCATCGGTTATCATGGTTTTAGCATGCACAAACCCTTTTTTGTATAAATAAATTTCTACACCGGCTTTCAGCAAGGCCTCATAATTAGCTTTAGATGCAGAATTCACCAGTCTGGAATCGCTTTTTCCGGGCACTAATAATTTTACCGAAAGCCCGCTGGAAGCGGCTATTCTGAGTGCATCCATAATATTATCGCCCGGTATAAAATAGGGAGTAGTAATAATAATTTCTTTTTTTGCAAGATATATACCTTGCAATATTGAAAACAACACTGCAGGTTGTTCAGAGTCGGGGCCACTGCCAACTATCTGCACGTAAGTATCTTCTTTTTGCATAGCCTGCTCAGCAAAATATAGTTTGTCTACTTTGATATTTTGATCTCTACAAAAATTCCAATCGCTTAAAAAAAGGTATTGCAGGTAATACACGCCCGGGCCATCAATGCGTACATGTGTATCCCGCCAGAATAATTTACCTTTTTTTTTGTTGATATATTTATCACTCACATTAATACCACCGGTAAAAGCAGTCTGTCCGTCAATGATAACAATTTTTCGGTGATTACGAAAGTTGAAGCGGTTTGCCAGCAGGTAAAAATGAATTTTAGAGAATGGGTATATTTCTATACCTGCATCCCGCATTCGTTTTTCAATTTTCCTTTTAATGGAAGGGCTGCCAAAGTCATCATAAATAAATCTTACCTCAACCCCTTCCGTAGCTTTTTTAATGAGCAATTCAATAATAGTGCAGCCAATTTCATCCTGCTCATAAATATAATACTCCAGGTGGATATGGTGTTTTGCTTTCTCCAGGCACGCTATTAATTCAGGAAATTTTTCTTCTCCATTCAACAATAATTTTACTTTATTATAACGGGTTAGCGGGCTTTTTATATCTTTTATCAGCATCGCCGCCAATTCCGAATTTTGCAGGTCAACAGCCTCTTCAGACTTAACAATAGCTCCGCTGTAATACGGAATATTCTTTTCTAATTGACGCAACAACTTTTCATCCTCGCCGGCTTTTTGTGCATATAATTTAGTTTTCCAGTAATTAATGCCAAATGCCAGGTAAAAACCAATCCCTATAACAGGTATAAAAATGCAAAAAAGAAGGTAAGCAAGTGTTTTGGTACTGCTATGTGTTTCAAATATTACTCTTAAACATACCAAAAATACTATAGCCAGATAGCAGATTATTAAAATCCAGTTCCAATGCATAAATAAGTTCATTTAGCTTATGGCAAAATTAGGAGAGGCTCTTGTAATATAAGTCAAAGTATTTATCCTTTCTCATTTTAGTTAAATCTTGATTACGGATTTAAAAATGTAATTTTCTTTAATTATGTATGAAGACGCTAACATTTATTGAAAAGTTGCACTATATCTGTCATAAACATTTTTAATTCTTGTGTAATTTTTTTTTATAGATCATCCTGAATAAAAATAATTCTTCATGAAAATAATAACCTGGAACTGCAATATGGCTTTTCGAAAAAAAGCCGGTCAAATACTAGCCCATAAGCCCGATATTTTAGTGATACCAGAGTGTGAGCATCCCGACAAATTAAAATTCAACGACGATATACCTAAGCCAACTGACATACTTTGGTTTGGCGAAAATAAAAATAAAGGCCTTGGCATTTTTTCTTACAGCCATTTCAGGTTTAAGCTCATCAAAACCCATAACCCCGATTTTAAAATGATTGTTCCTATTGCAGTTACGGGCAATAATTACAGGTTCACTTTATTTGCCGTGTGGGCAAACAATCCGGCTGACCCCGATGGTGTTTATGTGGAGCAGGTGTGGAAAGCATTGCAGCATTATAAATTATCTAAGAAGAAAACGTTACTCGCCGGCGACTTCAACAGCAATACCATCTGGGACCGGAAATACCGCATAGGCAACCACACCCATGTGGTGAATCATCTGCATAAAAAAGGCATTACCAGTTGCTATCATCTTCATCATAAACAAATACAGGGAAGCGAAGCACACCCAACTTATTATTTATACCGGCACCCTGATAAACCTTATCACCTGGATTATTGCTTTGCATCATCCGACCTTGCCAATAAAATTCAATCGGTTGAGATTGGAGATTTTAATTTTTGGAAACAACATAGCGATCATGTTCCAGTAATGATAACTTTTGGTGATAGTTGAAATTTTATCAGCTTGATGTTCTAAAAAATATTTCGTTACTTTAATAACAATTTATACCATGAAGAAATTATTATTTGTACTATTGCTAAGCCCATTGATATCTACAGCCCAAAACAGCGAGCCACGTTTCGAAAATGATACACTTGTTACATCCGGAGGATATAAAATTTACAAAGGGCAAACACTGCAACTGGCAAGCGGTACATCTAACGCAGGCTATTTTACTTTTATTAAATTTCATCCCAACCTCGGAAAAAATAATACCTACACTTTGCAAAACAGCAGTATCCTTGTAAAGAATTTAAAAGCCTACAAATATTCGGGAGCAGATAATAACAGCATAAGAATAACCGGCACACTCACCTATAAAGATGGCAAACAGGAAGAAACAGATATTTTAATAAATTTTGAAAGAGCCACAGAAGATTATGACGGCCTACCCAGTGAATTAAATGTACCGGAAGCATTTCAAGTTAAACGCAGCCGCCAGGTGCCTGTTGCAGAGCAAAAAAAACAGCCGGTAGTGAATGAAGAAAAAAAACAAACTGCCCCCGATGATTTAAGAAAACTATTGATTGCCGATGAAATAAAAAAACTCTTCGACCTTTACAAAGCAGGCGCATTAACCAAAGAAGAATATGAAGTACAAAAAAAGAAATTATTGGAACGGCAATAACTGTTTAAGAGTTAACCTGCCTAAAAACTGAAAACCCGATGCCAGATTGCAAATCATAAATTTATTTTGCTGGCATTTTTGGTATCTCTCTATTTCTTCACTCCGTATCCTACACCTGCAGCAAGTAAATTAAACGGTTTGCTGCGTTAAGGACAATGCCATCATATCTTGGTTTTCAAAAAAATAAACATGAAAAAGTATTTCTTATTGCAGTTTACCATTCTTCTATCAATGTTGCTGGCACAAAGCATATCAATAAATGCCGATGGCTCTCAACCAACAACACAGCCACAAAATAAAACTGGATAAACAGATAAAAGACCAGAATACAGGAAAATTATTTGAAGATTCTTATAAATATATTGATTTATAGCATCTTGATTTAAATGAAAGATTCAGCTTTTAGAAACCATTGGTTTTGTAAAACTATAAGCCCACCATATCAAAAGCAATTGTATCGGCAACCGCAAAATGGCAACCCAGATCATAGGATTATTGTCCCTTTTACAATCAAGCAGCATTTGTATATTAGCAGGAAAAACTGCAATCAACAAAGCTATCACTGCCCAGGCACCCACTCTTCGGGTATTAGGAAACAACAAAAGCACCGCACACAAAACTTCTGCAACGCCACTGATAAAAACCAATGCTTCATGTGCTGGCAGCCAGGATGGCATTATTTTTAAATAAAATTCAGGGTGGATAAAGTGATTGATACCTGCACCAGCATATAACAGCATCATTATGTAGAGCGAAATCTTTTTCATTACTTAAATGTAAGCCTGTATGTTAACTTTTGCTTCATTATCTTTATCAGCCTTTTCATTTTTAAAAACTCATGCAACAGCTTTTAACGCACATTACAGCTTATCACCGGTTAAGTGCCGAGGCCGAAAATGCTTTGCAGGAATGCTTTACAGAAATTACCCTGAACAAAAATGATTTCCTGCTTACACAGGGAAATGTATGCAGGCATTTGTACTTCTTACAGAAAGGCGCATTAAGAGGATTTTATAATCTTGATGGAAAAGAAATTACGCATTGGTTTGGATTTGAGAAAGACTTTGTTACTTCTTTCCATAGTTTTATTACCGGTGAAGCGGCTGTTGAAAATATTCAGTTGATTGAAAGCTGTACCATTTGGGCTATTGCAAAAGAAACCTTATCAGATTTGTTTAACCTTCATCACGATATAGAAAGGCTGGTAAGAATTGCTTATGAAAAATATTACATCCGGCTGGAAGAACGATTTGTAAATGCACAATTCAAAACGGCTGGCGAACGTTACGAAGAACTGGTGCAACAATCACCTCATATCCTCGAAAGAGTGCCGCTCGGTTTTATTGCATCCTATCTTGGCATCAGCCAGGAAACACTCAGCCGGATACGCAGCAGGTTTTAACATTTGTTTTTTTGTTTTTTGACATAAGTCAAAAATTATGGCAAAGCATGCCGATAGTTTTGTTTCATAAAAAATATACAATTATGGAACAAAAACAAATCAACCAGCCATCAGCAGCTTTTATTGCTGCATCGTGGACCGCTTTTTTTATCGGCGCCGTTGCATTCATCATCGGCTTATGGAATGCCAATATGGAACTGAATGAAAAGGGCTACTATTTCACCGTTTTAATGTTTGGCCTCTTCTCTGCCATCTCTGTTCAAAAAGCAGTACGTGATCAGTTGGAAGGCATACCGGTAACGGGCCTGTATTATGGCATTGCCTGGTTTACGACATTGTTGTCAATTGTTTTGCTTACCGTTGGTTTGTGGAATGCAGACCTGGAAAAAAGTGAGAAAGGTTTTTATGCCATGAGCTTTGCGCTGAGTTTGTTTGCAGCCATTGCCGTGCAGAAAAATACAAGAGACATGAAAATAGTAAAGGAAAAGGGATTATTTTAATTTTTCTCCGCAGTAAAAAATTATGCTGCCTAAAAACAAGAAATTCACTTCGTGAATTTTAATATTGCCACGGAAGTACATGCACAGCATCCTGCGGAGAAACACGGAAACTGGTAAATATTTTTTTCTGCGTTTCAGTGCTTCTGTGGCAATTATTTTTTGCCGAAGGCAAAACCTTAGCTGCTTTTAATTAAGCCCAGATTTTGCAGTTGAAATCGTAGCGAGGGTTGCAAATACAAAACAGATAAGGGTTTCAGGTTATTTTTTGGATGAAAGAATAGTGAACTATTTTGATTTCAAAAAATGTTCTGAAAGGCTTAGCCGTGAACGATTTGGAAGCCGCAGTATATTTCAACTGCAAAATTTGGGTTAAAATAAACACAAAGAAAAATCTCAATTTATTATTTCTGCTTTGTGTCTATTGTGGCTTTGTGTGATATAAAAAAAGGATCCTATTTTTCTTTTGTTTCCAGTAATATCTTCCAGATAGCAGCAGCAATTAACCCGCCAACAACCGGCGCAACTAAAAACAACCACAACTGGCTTAATGCTTTTCCTCCGGCAAAAATTGCGGGGCCAATGCTCCGTGCTGGATTTACAGAAGTACCGGTAATTGGTATAGCCACCAGGTGAATAAGTACCAGGGTTATACCAATGGCGAGACCGGCTGCAGTTGAGTTTCCCTCTTTTGACGTGGTGCCAAAAATGACTAATAAAAAGATACAGGTTAAAACAGCCTCGGTAACAAAAGCACCTACAACAGAATAATTACCCAAATATCCCTCGCCCCATCCATTAGAGCCAAGCCCCCATTCACCCAGCTTTTCAAACCCCGCCTGACTTGATACAATTACATACAAAACACCGGCTGCCGCAATAGCACCCAAAATTTGTGATACAATATAAGAAGCCGCATCTTTTGCATTCATTTTACCGGCAGCAAGCATTGCAATGCTGATAGCCGGATTTATATGGCAACCCGAAATTGGACCGATTGCATAAGCCATAGCAACCACTGCAAGACCAAATGCAAATGATATACCCAGCAAGCCAATGCCAGCCGGGCCTGTGGTAGAAATACCAGATACTACGGCAGCTCCGCAGCCAAAAAGTACCAATGAAAAGGTGCCGATAAATTCTGCAATTAGTTTTTTCATGTTGTTTGTTTTAGTTGAGTTAAGAAAAATAAATAGTAAGATAATCAATTTTAATAAATGGTTGTATGGGCGTAATTAAGATCATGGCTCATAACTAAATCGTTCCCACAAAATTCGCAGCCCTTATAAGTGATTAAAACCCGGTTAACTAATACATTGGAAAAGCCGATAAGTTAGCGAAGGTTAATTCCTATCGTAAAACTACCTGTGGAAATTACTATCAAAAAATTGTAATATGTTAATAACTTTTAAACAAAAAATCTAAAAGTTACGTTAAATTTAAACATGATTTTTAATTGACAAACATTTTTTCAACCATTTAAATCGCTTTATGAAAAAACATCTATCTTTTTTAGCGCTGCTGTTTTTTTCTTTTACAGTCTTTGCTCAATCTCCTGAAAATGAAATACAGAGCGGCTTACAGCTTGTTAAACAACAGGCTGCTGCAATTGGCTTATCGCAAGCCGATATTCAAAATTCAGTAATAACCAGTACGTATACCATCCCGTCTTCGAATATCAGGATGGTTTATCTGCAACAGACTTACCAGGGCATACCGGTGTACAACCGCATGCATGTACTTGCATTTAAAGATGGTGCATTGGCATCAAATGCCGGTGAACGTTTTTTAAATCCTGAATTAAAAAGCAAACAGGCAGGTGCAGTGCCTATTATAAAAGCTGCCGATGCAGTGCAGGCATCAGTGCTTGCATTAAAAGTAAAAGATGCATCAAACATCAGGGTTACAAATGCACCCGTTATTAATGGCAAAGCCAGCTTTGGCAATATGGGTTTTTCTTTAGAAAATATTACCGCCAATTTGGTTTGGTACCCCATTGAATCAACCGGCGAATTAAAATTAGTATGGCAGGTTTTTATGGCTCCAAAAGCCGATGAAGATTATTGGATTGCACGAATAGATGCTGCAACCGGTTCTTTTATTGATAAGCAAAGCCTTACCATAAAATGTAATTGGGATGGCGAAAACCATTCGGCTAAACAACATCAATCACATAAAAATTCCGGTAGCCCGTTAATTGAAACAGATGCTTTGCAAACTACAGGCAATGGCCCTTCTGTTGTAAATACTGCCAGCTACCGCGTAGTTCCGCAACCGGCCGAAAGCCCCATCCATCCCGGCGGCACCAATGCATTGGTAACCGACCCGTGGACAAAATCGCCGGGCAATGCTACCACATTGGGCTGGCATTATGATGGCACTACTTATTATTCTCAAACAAGAGGTAATAATGTTCATGCATACGAAGACCGTGCTGGCACAAATGCTATCGGTATTACAGAAGCATCATCAACAGCACAACCATCTTTAACTTTTAACTTTGTTCCAAATTTAACTTTAGAACCAACTGTACGTACAACTGCTCCCAATCAACAGTTTAACACAACCAATCTTTTTTATTGGAATAATTTAATGCACGATCTGTCTTACCTGTATGGCTTTACAGAAACTGCGAGGAATTTTCAGGCCAATAACCAGAGCCGTGGAGGTTCGGGCAACGACTATGTTTTAGCCGAAGCTCAGGATGGTGCCGGCACCAACAATGCAAACTTTTCTACACCTGCCGATGGCGGTAAGGGAAGAATGCAAATGTATTTGTGGACAGCACCAACGCCTGACCGTGATGGAGATGTTGACAATGGTATTATTGCACATGAATACGCACATGGCATCAGCAACCGTTTTACCGGCAATGGCAGCACCTGCTTAACCAATGCCGAACAAATGGGCGAAGGCTGGAGCGATTATTTTGGATTACTGATTACGCATGACTGGAGTACTGCATTACCGGGAGATGGCTTTAGTAAGCCAAGAGGAATTGGTACTTATGCTTTAAACCAACCGATTACGGGCCTGGGTATACGCCAATACAGATATAGTACAGATATGAGTGTAAACCCCCTTACCTACGGAAATTTAGCATCGGTTGTGGCACCGCATGGTGTAGGTACCATCTGGTGTACTGCCCTTTGGGATATGACCTGGGAGATAATACAATTGGCCGGAATAAACCCGAACATATTTAATCCTGCTGCTGGCGGTGGTAATGCCATTGCATTAAAACTGGTGTCGGAAGGTATGCGTTTGCAACCTTGTAGTCCTGGTTTTATTGATGGCCGCAATGCTATTTTAAAAGCAGATACGTTATTTTATGGCGCACAATACAGTTGTGCCATTATTAAAGCATTCGCAAGAAGAGGAATGGGTATTGGCGCATCACAAGGATCTTCAAACTCAAGAACAGATCAAACCTTAAGCACAGTTGATTGTTCATCTGCAACCTGCAATGCTCCAACCGGTTTGGCATCTTCTGCCATTACTGCATCAGGTGCAACTGTAAGCTGGGCAGCAGTTAGTGGCGCCGTTAGTTACACAGTAGAATATAAATTGAATACCAATACTACCTATACTGTTGCTGCTGCTGCGTCAACAACTACATCTGTAAATATCACCGGCTTAACCGCCAGTTCTTTATACGATTGGAGGGTAAGAACAAATTGCAGCGCAGGTAACAGCGGATATACCAATGCACAGTTTACCACCACTGCACCTGCTGCATGTAATGCGCCCACAGGCTTAACCTCATCAGCCATTACTACTACTGGTGCAACCGTTGCGTGGACCGCAGCCAGCGGAGCAGTGAGTTATGATGTAGATTATAAACTGGCATCAACCAGCACCTGGACGAATGCTGCAACTGCCACTACTGCAACTTCTGTTTCATTAAGTGGTTTAACATCAGCATCGGTATACGACTGGAGAGTAAGAACAAATTGTGCTGCTGCAAGCAGTGCTTATGTACAGGCTCAGTTTACAACAGCAACAGTTCCATCTGGTTGTGGTACCGCATTTGAACCTAATGAAACGCTGGCAACCGCTGCCACAATTGTTTCAGGCGTTACCAACTCTGCAGCCATTACCACAACAACCGACAACGACTACTTTAAAATTGTAACAACTGCAACCAGCAATATTGTGTACAGTTTGGTCGGCCCATCGGGTGTTGATTATGATATGACTATTTTTAACAGTGCTGGTACATCAATTGGCTCTGGTGCCGGTTCTACTGCAACAGAAACAGTTACACTAAACAACCAGGCTGCGGGTACCTATTATATAAGAGTGTTTGGCTACAATGGCGCCAACAGCGCAACATGCTATACCATAAGGGCAACTGCCACGGTAGTAGCAACTGGTTGTGCAAGCACTTACGATGTAAGTACAAATGGTACTGCAGCAGGTGCGGCCACCATTCCTTTTAATACAGATATTAAAGGACTTATAAGCCCAAGTGCTGATAACGATTATTATAAGTTTGTAATTACAACCGGAGGCACAGCAACTATTACACTTACTACTTTGCCTGCTGATTATGATTTGGTTTTATACAGCAGCAACGGTACAACCCAGTTAGCCATTTCGCAAAATGGAGGCACTACCAGTGAAACTATTTCCAGAACTTATACAGCAGGTACTTATTATGCAAGGGTATTTGGGTACAACAATGCAAACAATGCAACCAATTGTTACACCTTAAAAGTTCAGTTAGGAACAGCATCACTTGTAGAAACCCAACAGGTCATTACCAAGGCAGGTTTATTAAAAATATATCCCAACCCGGTAAATGATTTCCTGAATGTAAGTGTACTGGGCAATGTTGATAGAAAATCAACCTTAAACATTTTTGATACAAAAGGCGTTTTGGTAAGAACGATTAATATGACAAACAACCTGCACCGCATTAGTGTGGCCGATTTACCACAAGGTGTTTATCTTATTAAATTAAACAATGGCGAGGGTAATTTATCTTCCAAATTTGTGAAGCAATAAGCGCTTTCTATTTTTTTAAAAAGCCCCATCGAAAAACGATGGGGCTTTTTTATGTGCATCATGAAACAGGTATATTTTAGTTGACTGCACAAATAAATTAACCCATAATTCATCATTTATAATTCGTAGTCAACTAACTAAATCCCACCCTTTCCAATCCTCCCCGCTTTTTTGTACTTTTGCCCTCCACCATAAAGAGGAAAAGAAAAAATGGAATTGACTAAGAATTTTGAGCCTGCAGCAATTGAAAGTAAATGGTACAAACATTGGCTTAGCCAGCGTTATTTTAACAGCAAGCCGGACAGCAGGCCTGCATTTACCGTTGTGATACCGCCACCAAATGTTACCGGTGTGTTACACATGGGCCACACACTGAACGAAACCGTACAGGACATACTTGTACGCAAGGCTCGTATGAGCGGTTTCAATGCCTGCTGGGTTCCTGGCAGCGATCATGCTTCTATCGCCACCGAAGCAAAAGTGGTAGGGATGCTGAAAGAAAAAGGAATTGATAAAAATGATCTGTCAAGGGAAGAATTTTTAAAATATGCTTTTGAATGGAAAGATAAATATGGAGGCATCATCTACAACCAGATTGAAAGACTCGGTTGCAGTGTTGATTGGGACCGTACCACTTTCACCATGGATGACCATTATTACAAAGCCGTAATAAAAGTTTTTATTGATCTCTATAATAAAGGGTTGATCTATCGCGGCGCAAGAATGATCAACTGGGATTCATCAGCAAAAACAGCTTTGAGTGATGAAGAAGTGGAATACAAAGACATAACTGGCAAATTGTATCATCTGCGATACAAATTAGACACTGATAAAGAAGAGTACATCTCGATCGCAACACAACGTCCGGAAACTATAATGGGCGATACTGCCATTTGCGTAAATCCCAATGATGAACGCTATGCTCATTTAAAAGGAGCTTATGCATTTGTACCATTAATCAACCGCCGCATTCCAATCATTTTTGATGATTATGTAGATTTGGAATTTGGAACCGGCGCTTTAAAAGTTACACCGGCACACGATATCAACGATTATAATTTAGGATTAAAACATCATCTTGAAATTGTGGATACCATCAATGCAGATGGAACCATGAGCCCTGCTGCACAGATTTATGTTGGCGACGACCGCTTTGTTGCACGTAAAAAAATAATTAAAGAGCTTGAAGAAAAAGGTTTCTT
>Ga0209181_10003498_pt1 | contig 24137 bp, 20 predicted proteins | sample MAT05_FD_187208 | JGI IMG/M metagenome (GOLD analysis project Ga0209181, IMG submission 187208) | Freshwater microbial communities from Lake Fryxell liftoff mats and glacier meltwater in Antarctica - MAT-05 (SPAdes) (version 2) | ecosystem: Environmental > Aquatic > Freshwater > Ice > Liftoff...
TCAATTAATTTTATTAAACGGCCAAACGTATCTGGTTCATTGGCTTTGGTTTTGACACGTTTTTGAGCAATGGGCTGCTGATCTTCTTTATATGTGGCGGCACGTAATTGGGTTCCGCCTATGTCAATTGAAACGATTGTACGCATGTACACAATTATACCGTATGCATTTTCACCAAGCTTTGGAATATTTTGGCTGCCTGAGATTTGTCGTGATCTAACGCCAGCAGGTCGGATTGGCAATCCGACTACGCCGCCCGCCAGATACACTGGTCTATCACGGGAATTCCCACTGAATCAATATTTTTTCTGTTGGAAAGCGTTAACGAAAAGCAACCCACGCTGCTTATTTGACTCATCTTCTCAACCCTGCTATTATCTTTTTTATGCAGAATAATTTCCTTATGCGTTTCTGGCAAACTCTTCGTGATATTCCACGCTGGTTCCGCCCAGGGTTGGGAATCAGGCGCTGGTTTATCTTTGTAATGCTCGGAGTTACATTACTGGGGCTGGGTTTTGCCGTAATCCTTATTGACTTATATCGCACTGATTCAGCCAACCCTGTTTTGCTTGTATTCCTTTCCTATGCATCCTTGAGATTTATCCCGCGTATCTGGCGCGCCATTCTTTTTGGCGGATTAGGCATTGGCATCATCATATATGGCATATTACAGCTTAACCGATCCATACTTAAGCCGTTTATTCGCCCCGGCTCCGATGTGTTTGATCAGCTCGCAGAGTTTCGCCGCCGTGAGCGTGGACCGCGCATCGTTGCCATCGGCGGCGGGCATGGACTCTCCACCCTTTTACGCGGGCTAAAAGCACACACTGGTAATCTAACCGCGGTGGTCACCGTTGCAGATGATGGCGGCTCATCCGGCCGTTTGCGTGAGAGTTTTGGCATTCTTCCCCCAGGCGATATTCGTAACTGTCTTGCGGCGCTCTCCAATGATGAAGCCATGCTCACACAGCTCTTTCAATATCGGTTTAGCGGCTCTCCCGATCTTGACGGTCATTCATTCGGAAATTTATTCATCACCGCACTGGCTGACATCACAGGTAGTTTTGAAGGTGCGGTTGTAGAATCAGGCCGTGTGCTTTCAGTAAACGGACGTGTACTTCCATCCACATTGAGCAATGTTAAACTGGTTGCCAGTATGGAACTGCCGCACTCCAACAACGAAATCCGCGTGGAAGGGGAGAGCAGAATCCCTGAAATGGCAGGCCGAGTCCGCCGCGTCTGGTTGGAACCAGATAACGCTTCGGCATTTCCGCCCGTTATCAAAGCCATCTTAAATGCAGATGTAATCGTAGTCGGCCCTGGAAGTTTATACACCAGCCTTCTGCCTAATTTACTTGTACATGATCTGCTCTCCGCCATGCATATCAGCCGCGCCATTAAAATCTATATTTGTAATATTGCCACACAGTCTGGTGAAACAGATGCATTCACTTGTAATGACCATGTCCGCGCCTTGGAAGGTCATATTGGCGAAGACTTATTTGATATTATTTTATGTAACGATAATTACAAAGGTGTTATAGACAACTCCTCGACCTGGGTGCGGGCAGATGAAAAGACTCTGTCAGATGCCCGCTCCCATTGCACCGACCTCGTGGATGATGCTCATCCCTGGCGGCACGACTCCCAGAAACTGGCTCAAGTCATTATGGATATTTTCTTTGAACGTACTGGGCCATTGGGCGATAAAACACTCTAGCAGGTGCTATAATTCACAAAATCTATGTTAGAATATGGATTGTACTAAAATTCACAAACAAATTATATTAATTTTAAGGAGCTTCAAATGTCAGTAAAAGTTGGTATTAACGGTTTTGGTCGCATTGGTCGTCTTGTGTTTCGAACACTTAAGGCTCGTTACCCGAATGATATCGAAGTTGTGGCGGTAAATGATTTGTTCGACTCCGCAACAAACGCTCATCTTCTCAAGTACGATTCAACCTACGGCAACTATAACGGCACTGTTGAGGTAAAAGATGGTAACCTGTTCATTGACGGAAAGAATGTACAGGTCACAGCAGAAAAAGACCCGGGCGCAATCAAATGGAAAGAAATGGGCGTGGATATCGTCATCGAGGCTACTGGTTTCTTCACCGACGCCACCAAAGCCAAAGCGCATATTGAATCAGGCGGCGCGAAAAAAGTTATTATTTCTGCACCTGCCAAGAACGAAGATATCACCATTGTTTTGGGCGTGAATGACGACAAATACGATCCCAAGAAACATCATATTGTTTCCAATGCTTCCTGCACCACCAATGGCCTCGCACCTGTTGCCAAAGTACTCAATGATAAATTCGGCATTGAAAAAGGCTTGCTCACCACAGTCCATGCCTACACAGGCTCACAGAAATTACAGGACGTTGGCGCAAAAGACTTGCGTGATGCCCGCGCCGCCGCTCAAAACATTGTGCCTTCTTCAACAGGCGCTGCAAAAGCCGTCGGCCTTGTCATTCCTGAACTCAAAGGAAAATTTGGCGGCATGGCTTTCCGCGTACCTACGCCTACAGTTTCAGTCGTTGATTTCACGGCCATCTTAAACAAAGAAGCCTCCATCGAAGAAATTCGCGCTGCCATGCTCGAGTATGCCAACGGCTCCATGAAAGGCTATCTCGACGTCACAGACGAACCCCTCGTTTCCACCGATTTGCGCGGCACCACTTTCTCCAGTGTCTTTAGCGCGATGGACACTCTCGTCCTTGGCAATATGATTAAGGTCGTTGCCTGGTACGATAATGAATGGGGCTATGCCTGCCGCACCGCCGACCTCACAGCCTTAATGGCGAAGAGCCTGTAGTTAGATTTTGGTACACTAATACATTGGTAGATTGGGAAAACCAGTCTACCAATTTTACTAATTTCCAATTTACCGAGAACCCCATGAATAAAAAAACTGTAAAAGATATTGATATCAAAAATAAACGCGTGCTCATGCGCGTCGATTTTAACGTGCCGATGGCTGATGGAAAAGTCACAGATGACAAACGCATCAAAGCCGCATTGCCGACCATTAAATATGTTCTTGAACAAGGCGCATCTTTAATTTTGATGAGTCATTTAGGGCGACCAAAATCTGCATCTGACTCAACCTTTAGCCTGCGTGCCGCTTCGGAAGTGTTAGCTGCGCTGTTGGGGTCACCTGTAAAAATGGCGCCTGATTGTGTCGGCCCCGAAGTAGAAAAGATGGCGCAGGAAATGAAACCCGGTGATGTGATGATGCTCGAAAACACCCGTTACCATGCTGGCGAAGAAAAGAACGACCTTGAGCTTGCCAAGCAAATGGCATCCCTCGGCGATGTGTACGTCAACGATGCATTTGGTTCTGCGCATCGTGCGCATTCATCTACCGCAGGTATTGCGCACTTCCTGCCCGCTGTCTCTGGTTTCTTGATGGAACAGGAACTTGAATATCTAGGCCGCGCCGTTGCCAACCCGGTTCATCCATACATTGCCATCCTCGGCGGCGCAAAGATCAGTGACAAGATTTTGGTTGTCGAAACCCTGCTTTCCAAATGTGACAAGTTGATTATCGGTGGGGGAATGGCGAATACCTTCCTCGCTGCGCAGGGTCTTAATATGCAGGACAGTCTCGTGGAAGAAGCCTCGCTTGAAACTGCCAGAACCATTTTGTCAAAATCAAGCGATAAGTTAATTCTTCCCGTTGATGCGATCATTGCCGATAAATTTGACGCGGATGCAAATACCCAAATCGTGGATGTGGACAAAATCCCTGCCGGCTGGCGAATGTTAGATGTAGGCCCAAAGACTCTGGAGTTGTACAAAACTTCATTGAGCGGAGTCAAACTTGTTGTTTGGAATGGCCCCGTGGGCGTCTTCGAAATGCCGAAGTTCGCCGAAGGGACATTTGCTCTTGCGCGAATATTGGCAGACTCTGGTGCGATCACCGTCATTGGCGGCGGCGACTCAGCCAGTGCAGTCAAAAAGGCAGGACTTGCCAAGCAGATGACTCACGTTTCCACTGGCGGCGGCGCATCGCTGGAATTCCTTGAAGGCAAAGAATTGCCTGGCGTAGCGGCACTGCTCGATAAGTAATTTGTTAAATAAAATATGGCGCAAATTTTTATTTGCGCCATATTTTTGTTTGTGTTTGACGGGGAGAAAACATATTTTGAAACAGAAGCAGATCAAGGTTAAGCGCGATGCGGGTATAGTATTCCTACCTTTGGGGGTTTGGATAATCGTGGTGTCGCTGATAAAATCCAATTCATTAACTACAGCGGAAGTGTTAAGTCTTCCGCCAGCGGTGTCAATTAAGATTTGAAAAATTATTTTAATGTAGAGGAGAATTATGGAAACCCCGATCGAATCGACTCAAGCAAAATTAAATTCAAATCGTAATATCATTATTGGTGTGGTTGTTGCCATTATCCTGTGCTGTTGCTGTATTGCAACCGCGGCAGGTGGATATTATGGATATCAGGCGTACGTCGTTGCGCAGTCAACTTATGAGGATTTGCAAAACTTTGAAATTCCCACTGGGATTCCTTCCGATCCTAATGATCCAAATAGTCCCATTATTCCGCTTCCCAATTTTGACAGCAGCGCTGCGCCGCAGGGCGGACTGACGGATGATTCGACTCGTGTCGTTGCATGGTCCACGGTTCAGATTGCCGCTGCGGTTCAGGGCTGCTCGAACCCCACTGCGGCTGGCACGATTATTTCCATTACACAGCAGCCGGATGCCAGTGGTATTTGGGCCGAGGAGTGGGCAGTAGATTGTGGTGACGGAACGACCAAGCCGATCAATATCACATTTACACCTGAAAATGGCACTGTGAGTATTGGGATCGAATTCAAGTAAAGTGTGTGAAGTGAGTGGAAGTTTTCTTTCCACTCACTTCATGGTTTTGATGCAGACATGAATCTTCCACAAAAAATAAAACCAGATACTTCTTTTGCTGTTTTATATAATGAGAATTTGATTGCGCTTCTGATTTTTTTAACACAAATTCTTTTTATGCTTTATCGTTTTATTCCCACGTTACAGGATATAAACCTTTGGGATGAGGCGATTTATATAAACGCGGGCAGAGACTTAATTAATGGAACGCTCACGCCATTTGAGTGGAATCCCTTTGTGTCCATTTTTTACGCTTTCACATATTTGCCTTTCAAAAGTTCTCCATATTGGATGATGCAAAGCGCCTCTCTGGGACGTGTACTCATGTTTGGCTTGATGTGGCTGAGCAGTTATTTGATTGCGAAGCGCACAAGCAAGTTGTTTCACCCTCTGGTTATGGTGGGATTGTTGTTTTCGGCGACTGTTTTGACCGATATATTGGATAACCCAACGGATGCTTTATTTGCCGCGATGTCTGGGTTTGCCTTTTGGAAGTTAAGTATCTATTATGAAACCAGAGATGAAAAGCAGCTTGGATGGGTTTCTTGCTTTCTTGGGCTGGCTGCGCTTTCGCGAAATGATGGGCTGGTCTTATTTATTATTTTTGTAGGTATCTCCCTCTTTTTTCTTCGATCTTCCAGCAGGAGATGGCTGCATCTTCTTTATACAGTCATGCCATTTCTGCTTTTCGTTTTGGGTTATTTTTTTGTGTATGGTGTTGTCACAGGGAATTTCGCTTTAGGCACGAAGGAAAGATCCTATATCGCATTTGAACAGGGGCAGGCTGAACTTTATCAGGCAGATGATTCCTGTTTGCAAAGTATTTCACGCTGCGCGATTCTTGAAGCGCGCGAACTGTATGGTACGCCTGTTGAAAATAACTATTCAGTTTTTACCGCCATCCGTCATAACCCTGGTGCGATGCTGGAAAGAGTTACGCATACTTTAAGAGTCTTGCCAGAAATGATCTACTCTGCATATGGCAAGCGGACTGCCTATATTCTTTTTATTTTTGCGTTTGCAGGTCTGGTTGAATTGACGAGAAAACGTCACTTTTTGCTGCTGGGCACACTGTTGATGTGGACTGCCTATCTGGGTGTCTATTTCCTTACTTTTTTTCGTGCGGGCTATTTACAGACTTCATATTTCGTTGTTTTTGTACTTGCTGCGATTGGAGTTACTTCATTGGTTTCTTCGATTATCAGTGAACGAAAAGAATATTTGATCTGGACAGCGCTTCTTGTTGTTTTATCAGTCTTTGGCATGTATAAATCGCTGCATTATCTCTACTTCAATACAATTGTGTTGTTGGGAATGATTTGGGCTGGATGGCTTGCAAGCCGCAATCCTATGGGTGCCGCATCAACCGCACTTTATCTCATCTTCCTGGCTGGCGGAATTATTGTAAGGGGAGCCTACAACCCTCCGCAGGCACAGACTTGGGGGGAAATTCCAGAGGAGCAGGCGATTGTTCTTTTGCAAGAGATGTTTCCAGAAGAAACTTTGGTTGCGGCTGGTGCTCCGGGGGCGGTCTATGCTGCTCGAATGAAATATTTTGAATTAGGTGATCTTGATGGGTCTGTAGAATCCACTGAAGAATTGTATGCGCAGCTTACCGCTCTTGGCGTTAAAGCGATTTATGTCGATAGCTTTTTATCCAGTAGAAATAGCCATATTTATGAGTTTGTCGATGCCGGGATCGGGGACGAATTTGAGCAAATATTCTCAGGCAAGGATGGGTCTATTCAGGTTTTGAAGGTCAGGCCGTAAATTAGCTGGCTAGATTCTTGTAGTAAAGAATATGCATTTTAATTTACAAACAATTTACAGTGTGTGCGACCGAAATTAACAACACTCGGCTATAATCGATGAAATTCGTAAACGGAGATTCAAGTATGTCCTTCAATATCGGTGAGAATATTGGCCCTTATCGGGTCATCGAGCAGCTTGGTCAAGGCGGTATGGCGACTGTCTACAAAGCCTATCATGCCTCACTCGACCGTTATGTTGCTCTAAAGGTATTACATCCCGCATTTCATCAAGATGAGACATTCACGATGCGTTTCCAGCGTGAAGCGCGTGTTGTTGCGCGTTTGGAGCATCCGAACATTGTTCCAGTCTATGATTATTCAGAGCATGAGGCGCGGCCTTTCCTTGTCATGAAATACATCGAAGGTGACACTCTCAAGGCTCGCTTGAACAAAGGTCCGCTTACTTCGGTTGAGATTGAACAGGTGGTTAATTCAGTAGGCTATGCCTTGGCCTATGCCCACAGGCAGGGAATTTTACATCGTGACATTAAGCCTTCCAACGTCATGATTGCCACGGATGGCACAATGTATCTCGCAGATTTCGGTCTTGCGCGTATTGCGGAGGCCGGCGAATCGACCATGTCCTCCGATTCGATCATGGGTACGCCGCAATATATTTCTCCCGAGCAGGCTATGGGTAAGAAAGACCTTGATGCTGGAACAGATATATACTCCTTTGGCGTCATGCTTTATGAAATGGTTGTGGGGCAGGTTCCATTCAGCGCGGATACGCCGTTTTCCATTATCCATGACCATATTTACACGCCGCTGCCTTTACCGAAAAAGGTTAATCCCAATGTTCCTGAGCCGGTTCAACGTGTTTTGTTGAAAGCGCTTGCAAAAGACCGCCTGGATCGTTACCAAAAAACTGAAGAACTACTAGAAGCCTTCAAGGATGCATGGGTTGAAGCAGGAATTCCCATGCAAGGCACAGCCATCACGATGCGTCCCGCAACGCTAAAAACACCGCGGACAGATTCTAAAAAGCAAGCTACCGCGCCTGTGGCTGTAAAAAAATCAAACACGAGTTCACCGTGGATGTGGCTAAGTATTGGTTTGGTGGCATTGCTTTGTCTGGCAGTTGTGTTTGCGGCTGTACTAAGAAATCGTGTAGCTACGCTGGCGGCTCCCTCTCCTTTTCCAACATTTTCCGTAAATACAGCTACGGCACTTCCGCCGCCCAGTCCTTTGCCTCCCTTACCTCCCGTTCCTAATGATCCTGGTTTAGGTACACCAGGCAACGGTGAACCCGGCAACGGTGGAAACTTACCAATGCCAACCGTTCAAAATGCTTCGCCTGATGTATTGTCAGGCATGGAGTCGGTTAAGAAAAATCCAAATGATCCGAATGCACATTTACAGCTTGCGATTGCTTTTTGGGATATGAAAGAGTCCGGTCCCGCGCTGGAAGAACTTGCACACGCTTTAAATCTGGCAGGCCCAGTGAACAAGGAGTTTATCTTCAAAGCCATTGAAGAATTTAAAGCACGTGAAGCATGGGTGCCGGTTGCGGGAATGTACGTGCGCTTGTTCCCGATATACCGCGGCACAGGTTTGCCAAAAGAAATGGAAGAAGATTTTCACGAAGCTGTTTATAAATCTGCTGAACAAAAGGAAATGCCCCTTTTTATATTTTTTGATCGTGTTGATATTATCAGTAAGCCGCTTGGTTTTGTTGCGCGTGGCCGGTACGCGCTATATAACGGCACATTGGAAGATGCAAAACTACAACTGGCGAATGCCGAAACAGAAAATCCTGATATGCCTGAAGTATCTTTATTAAAAGCCGAGATCGCCCTGAAAGAAGGCGATTCAGAAAAAGCAAAAAATATCTTACTCACTCTTTCAGCAGATTCTGGCGTGCCCGAATGGATACGCTATATGGCTGAAAATTATCTCAAAAAAATCTCATAGGAAGTAGACACATGCGAACACCCTTAGTAGCTGGAAATTGGAAAATGAACAAGAGCATCGCCGAGACTCGCGATCTGATTTTCAAGATGAGCATACAATTGCGCGAAATCAACGGCGTGGAGAAAGTTCTATGCCCGCCATTTATGGCGCTCATGGCTGCCTCGGCCTTGCTTGAAGGCTCAGGCATCAGCCTCGGCGCACAGAATATGCATTGGGAAGAGAAAGGCGCATTTACCGGCGAGGTCTCTCCCATCATGGTACAGGAATTGTGCCGTTATGTCCTTCTTGGGCACTCTGAGCGGCGCGCTTATTTTGGAGAAACCAACGAGATTGTAAATCGGAAATTGATCTCCGCTCAAACGTTTGACTTGACCCCAATCGTTTGTGTCGGTGAGACGTTGGACCAATACGAATCAAATCGTACCCGTGAAGTTGTCTCTGCTCAAACCAGCCAGAGTCTCAGGGGCGTATCTCCTGCTTTTGCCTCACGCATTGTTGTGGCCTATGAGCCTGTCTGGGCAATTGGAACTGGCAAAGCGTCTAATGGTATTGAAGCGAATGCAGTTGTGAAAGATATTATCCGACCTGCGTTGGCAGAGTTATTTGGCAATGAAACCGCCCAAGCCATTCGCGTGTTATATGGCGGATCAGTGACAGCCGCCAACGCCGCTGAATTTTTCAGCCAGCCCGATATTGACGGCGCTCTCGTCGGTGGAGCCAGCTTGAAAATAGACGAGTTCGCCGCTATTGTAAAAGCAGCTGCGCCATAAATTATTAATCACAGACCGACCCTCTAAATAGGTATAGGGTCGGTCTGTGGTCTATCGTCTGCATCCATGTTTGGTTCATTCTCAGGTTTATTCTGGTTTATCGTATTACTCTTGCCGCTGGTATTTCTCCAGCGGCTTTTGCATCGTGAGATACAGGCTGTTTTTCTCATCCTTACCCGCAACGACCAGTTGACCGTCGGCTTGTTCTCGATTTTATTTTTCCCTGGTGTATTTCTGCATGAATTGAGTCATTTTGTAATGGCAAAATTATTGCGTGTGCGCACAGGCAGGTTTTCACTCGTCCCAGCCAGCCTGCCCGATGGTCGTTTACAGATGGGATATGTGGAAACCGAGCAAACAGACATCATCCGTGATTCGTTGATCGGCCTCGCGCCGCTGATCGCAGGCAGTTCATTTGTCGCATATGCGGGTATTGACCACATGCAGCTGCGTACCCTGTGGGATGTCTTGCGGCATGGACAGACCGAGTTGTTTTGGCTGGGATTGGGGTTACTTCCAACCGTGAAGGATTTCTATGTCTGGTTTTATCTTGCTTTTGCAGTTTCCAGCACAATGATGCCCTCTGAATCTGACAGACATGCCTGGCTCCCACTTGGGCTGTGGACAGCGGTTCTGTTCACGTTGGCGATCTTCGCTGGCGCCGGCACATGGATGCTGGAAAACCTGACCCCATTTCTGAATGATTCCCTTAACGTAGCTGCTGCGTTATTTGGATTAAGCTTGATCCTGCATATTGTGCTTTTGCTGCCGACTATGCTGGCTCATCGTCTTGTTTCGCGGGTGACTGGGTTGGAAGTAAGATAAAAAGGAATGGGCTACATGATTCCGACACAAATATTGGAAATAGAAATACACAACAGCCTTGAAAACCATAATCATAAATTCTCTAGCGTACATTTTCAAAAACCAGCAGTCTTTTCGTGAGTTGATTGACCGCGGTCTGCGGTCTGTGGTCAATTGGCCCAACACCATAGTTTTTATGCTAGAGAAATCATAAATAATTAGTAACTACTCAGCCGTTCATTTTTATCCGCATTTACCCTGCACGGGGATGAACCCCCGTGCTACGCAAAGCGTTACGAAGTCCGCTTTAGCGGGCTAATCGGCTTTAGCCGATTTCGTAAGAGTAGCCCGCACGGTTTACCGTCGGGCGGGCTGAGTAGTTACAATAATTAGCGTAATTCAGTCATCTTTGCTTTTTTGTTGAACCCGTTCCATGCGCTGGCGTAAAAAATGTTTTTGTGCGTAGGGACTTTTTCCACACGTTTCAGCCATTCGGCTTCGGCTTCGATGCTTTCACGCAAGCAGCGGGCGCTGAAGTCTGTGCGTTCCTGCTGCGAGGCTTTGCTTAAGTTCAATGCGCCTTGCACAAATTTGGTTTCGAGTTCGTCGCGATCTGCAGCGTAGGTTTTGATACGCTCCGAATAATTGAGCAATGTTGCGCGATGCAGTTTTTCGTGAATCCAAAACAGGGAGGCTGAGTCTGCTATTGCGGTGGGAACAGGTCCCAGATTAAGAGAAGATGCGGTGTCTATCCAGATTGGTTTGAAAATGCTGGTGCAGGGCGCAGATGTGCCAGTGGCGAAAATGATCGGGGTGTTGCCATCCAAATAAGCGACCATGGATGCGGTACTCTGGCTGATGTGAATGGGGCCAAAGCCCGCGTGCATACACACATCCACCGATGCGATACCGGTGGTTTGCGGATCGTAGTTTTTATCGTCGTGATGGCGCAGGCTGTTCATCATGGATTGAACATTGAAGCTGCCTTTGTTCTGTTCGATCAGGCTGGTGGTGGTTGCGCGGCGGGTGCGGCCTTTGCCAAAAGTGGTGAAAAGAAAATCGGAATAATCTTTTGCGTAATTAAATTGCTGGGCTGATTTGACAAAGCCTTTTTCGACAGCGAGCTCAACCAGGTTGGGCGAAGCCATATCCCATTGCTTGCCGAGTGTGAAGCAATTTGAAATTGAATAGATATCTTTAACTTGCCGCGCAGCCCATTGTTTGTCAACGGTTTCAAGTACCCAGGCATCGTCTGCGTTGGCGATCAAAAAACTGTTGTGATAATAAAGGGTCTCGCCATGGGAGCCGCAATTGCCGCCCTGACCAAATTCTTCAAGCAGGTCAATGATCACTTGCATGGCTTCACGCGGAGTACTGGCGCGTTCGAGCGCGGCGCGTAATAAATCCATGCCGAGCAGGGCTGGTTTTTTATTGGCAGGAATTTTGGAGTAAACCGCTTCGTTGCCGATCACAAGACCGTGTTCGTTGATTCCTATTTCTGCGCCCCACATCCAAAATGGTTTGGATAAAAGAACCGCGTGTGTTTTTTCAACTTGTGGAATTTCAATATAGGTACATTTCAGCGCGCTTCCCACAGCGTGCGTTTGAGCAGGGAAGTAGGCGATATGCTGTCCTTCATTTTGCGGGCGGTCCGAGTTTTTACCGAAGATGGCAACTCCATCAGATGTGGCGAGTTTGGTGGCGATCAAGGTATCACACATAAAATCTCCTTTGACTTGCACAATATAGCATGCTGAACGACTTATATTTTTTGCCAGCGCGTCATTAACATTTTTACCCGCACGCGTACCCGCGCGTCTGCATTGGCGATTGCCCACAAGGATTTTGTTTTTTGAAAAACATCCTCTTCCAATTTTTCAAAATCATCCCATTCTTCTTCCATGAATTCCTTCATTTCAGATGGCGTGTCCCAATAATAAAAAAAGGCGAATTCCTCTTCTTCTTTTTTGATATACCACTTGCGGGATTCAACTTCCCGCATTGCATGAAACGCCGCTTCATCATCGGCCACCGCAACAGGCAGGTCGGTCAATCTACCCGCTGCCTGATACCCCGTCGATGAAGAGACCTCCACCGACCAGTTTGACTCCACAGGCCGCAGGTCTAGCAACATGCCGTTTGGCTTTAGCGTTCTTCGAATTTCATCCAGAGCATGGACCATGCTCTCATGTTCCATTCATCACAGCGACCAGGCCAGGATGGCAATATCAAATGTTTCTGTTGAAAAAGGGATGTGACTTGCGCTGGCTTGTGCAAAGTGGACGTGCCCCTGCGCGGCTGGGGGAGATTCTGCGCGGGCGATGCGCACTGCATCTCGGTCAGAGTCAAACCCAATGGTTACGCTGGATGCGTTGGCGTATTTCCATGTCAGGCGGCCTTCGCCGCATCCTATTTCCAGAATACGTTGATTTGAAAGATTCGCAAACTTATGCAGAATCTTTTTTTCAAATCCCTCGGGATCTTTTTGCATGATTATTAAGCCTGTCGAAATAAGGTCATTTTTGCTTTGCCGCTTTAACCGATTGCTTGACCAGTTCCTTCAAGACTTTGGTGTCTACATCTTTTAGTTTATTGATATACAAACAACCACTGCCAAGTTTGTGTTTGCCAAGTTTTTCCAGCAATTCAGTGTGCGGCTTGAAACTGCCGTTCATATATAACGTTAGATTTTGTTTACGCGGAGAAAAGCCCGTGATAAACCAATCCAGTTCACGGCCGCTTTCATACTTTAGATGAATACTTCCAAAACCAATGATGCTTGCTCCCCACATTTTGGGTTCTTGTTTGGTCACCTGTTGCATTAACTTTAATATCTCAAAACTATCCGCCCGTTTTTCCTCGTTTTCAATTTTATTCAGAAAAGCGGCAACACTTACATTGTTGACTTTTGTTTTTAATTCAGCCATGCGAGTCTCCTGTTTTGATTCTTTATCCCGTGCCAAATTGCCTGTCGCCTGCGTCGCCGAGTCCGGGCATGATGTAGGCGCGCTCATTCAAATGATTGTCAATGGCCGCGATGAAAATATCAATATCAGGGTGCGCGGTTTGCATGGCTTGAATGCCTTCGGGCGCGGCGATCAGCCCCACGAATTTAATTTTCTTTACGCCCCAGCGTTTGAGAATATCGGCTGTGGCAACTGCCGAGCCGCCTGTTGCAAGCATCGGGTCAAGGATCAGGCAAACAGAAACGCGAGGATCAATCGGGAGTTTATTGTAGTATTCCACAGGTTGAAGAGTATTTTCATCACGATACAATCCAATATGCCATACTTCGGCGCTGGGCATGAGTTCCCAAATTCCTTCCACCATGCCCAAGCCCGCGCGCAAAATGGGAATGAGACCGATCTTTTCTTTCAATTCCTGCGCCATCATTTTTTCAAGCGGAGTTTCGATCTCAAGCGGCCTGGTTTGCAGGTCTGCGGTAGCCTCGTATGCGAGAAGTCCCGCGATCTCTTTAACGAGTTCACGGAACTTTTTTGGCTCGGTATTCTTATCTCTTAATCGTGAAAGTTTATGAGCAACAAGCGGGTGACTGGATGCGCGAACAGTAGACATGGAAATAATCTCCTAAAATGAGTTGCTTAATTATAGCCTTGAAGATGACGTTTGACCCATGACTTTGAAACTTATTTTTGATACACTCTTCTTGAAATCCATTGCTTTACAGGAGTCTTATGAATGGAAATGTAATCGATTGTTCGTAAAAAAAATCTCTACAGTATATTTTCAAAAAACAGCAGTATTTTCATGAATTGATTGACCGCAGACCGCAGACCGCGCCGTCCGCTGTCTGCGGTCTGCGGTCGAGTAATTCACGAATCACAGACTCTGAATTGTTATTTCTATCGCCAATCAATTCTTCAACAAGCGGTAAAATCGAATGACCCAAATTCTGAGGAGATGTCTATGACTGAGCAATTTTCTTTTGCTGGTGAAATTGTTTGGAACCCAACGCCTGAGCAAATTGAACACGCAAATCTGAGCGCATTCATGCGCGCGCATGATCTTCGGGGTTTTGATGAACTGCTGCAAAAATCTACGAGGGACGTGGCCTGGTTCACAGATGCGGTTTTGAAATATCTCGATATCCAATTCTATGAACCGTATTCCGAGGTAGTTGATCTTTCCGCTGGGATTCAATTCCCAAAATGGTGCGTGGATGGAAAAATGAATATTGCCCATAATTGTGTGGATAAGTGGGCCGAGAAGAAGGAAGAAAGAGAAAAGAATGCAATTGTGTTTGAAGGGGAAGAGGGAATTACAAGAACACTTACGTATGAAGAATTATATAAAGAGGTAAATAAAGCCGCAAACGCACTGCATTCTTTAGGATTAGGCAAAGGCGACGCGGTTGGAATCTTCATGCCGATGACACCTGAGATCGTGATTGCCCTGCTTGCAATCGCAAAAATCGGTGGGATTATTTTGCCTTTATTTTCTGGTTACGGCGCAGGCGCGATTGTTTCCCGTTTGAAAGATGCAGATGCAAAAGCGCTCTTCGCGGCAGACGGCGCTTTTCGGCGCGGCAAAGCCGTGGAGATGAAATCTATTGCCGATGAGGCAGCCGGGCAAGTTGATTCGCTAAAGCATATGATCGTCTTGAAGCGCACAGGGCAGGAAATAAAGATGAATCAAGAAAGAGATATTTGGTGGCATGAGCTGGTTGATTCTCAATTGAATACATGTAAAACCGAAAAGACAAGCGCTGAGGATCCGCTGATGATTATTTATACATCAGGCACAACGGGTACACCGAAAGGCGCCGTCCACACGCATTGCGGATTCCCAGTCAAGGCGGCGCAGGATATGGCGTTTGGGACGGATGTCCATGCTGGGGATGTGATCTATTGGATGACCGATATGGGCTGGATGATGGGGCCGTGGCAGGTCTTCGGCAGCCTTTTGCTTGGGGCGACCATGTTCCTTTATGATGGCGCGCCCGATTTTCCCGCGCCAGACCGTTTATGGGATTTGGTCGAGAAGTATAGAATCAATCAAATGGGCGTCTCACCGACTTTGATTCGTTCGTTGATTCCGCTCGGAGATGAATATTTTCAGAAGCACGATCTCTCTTCGCTGAAATGTTTCGCATCCACTGGCGAGCCGTGGAACCCTGTCCCGTGGATGTGGTTATTTGAGAAGGTGGGCAAGGGTACATTGCCTATTATCAACTACTCAGGCGGCACCGAAATTTCAGGCGGAATTGTGATGGGCAATCCGCTGTTGCCGTTGAAGCCGTGCGCTTTCTCGGCGGCCTGCCCCGGCATGGATGCAGATGTAGTGGACGAGAATGGAAAGTCTATTCGGAATGAGGTTGGAGAGCTGGTGATCAAAGCGCCATGGATCGGTATGACGCGCGGGTTTTGGAATGATCGGCAGCGCTATCTCGATACGTATTGGTCACGCTGGGAAAATGTGTGGGTACACGGTGATTTCGCCGCAATTGACAAGGATGGGCTGTGGTATATCCTTGGGCGCTCAGATGACACGATTAAGATTGCGGGCAAGCGGCTGGGGCCTGCTGAAGTGGAGTCGATTTTGGTGCGGCATAAGGATATTGTGGAAGCCGCGGCCATCGGTGTGCCGCACGATGTCAAAGGGAGTGAACTGATTCTTTTCGCAGTGATCAGGCCCGGGTTAAGTCTGACCGATGTACTTCGTCGAGAGCTATATGAAATGGTTGTGTCTGAAATGGGCAAGCCGCTCGCGCCAAAAGCCATCCTCTTTGTTTCGGATTTGCCGAAGACACGCAATGCCAAGGTGATGCGGCGCGTGATTCGCGCCGCATATTTGGGTTTGGATTTGGGAGATACATCTTCGCTGGTGAATTCACAGGCGGTGGATGAGATTCGGCGCGCAAAATAAACTTTTGACGCTGCATTATAATAATAGGGCTCGTGTGCTTCACGAGAAAAGGAGATTGAATGAAAAAAGTTCGACACGTGATATTTGTGTATGGTTTGATACTTACATTTGTTTTGGCAGCTTGCGGCTCACCAACACCGCTTGTAATCGTGGTAACGGCTACCCCTTTACCGCCGACGGATGCTCCAATTGTGGAGCCGACAGTAACTTTAGCGCCAGTGGCTTTATCGGGTCCGCAAAGCGGCGCGCCAATGACCTGGATCGATAGCAGTACATTGATATATATTCCGCCTTCAGAATTTACAATGGGCAATGATGGTTTTGATGCGCCTGTTCATGCGGTAACGCTGGACGGATACTGGATGCAGCAAACGAAGGTGACGAATCGCATGTTCGCGCAATGTGTGGCGGTGGGTTCGTGTTCTTTGCCGACGCAGGAACTCGGCGGGTTGGTGTATAGCAATCCTGAATATGCAAATCATCCTGTGGTGGGTGTCACTTGGGATCAGGCGCAGGCCTATTGTGGTTGGGCGCAGGGAAGTTTGCCAACAGAAGCGCAATGGGAAAAAGCGGCGCGTGGCATCGCAGGTAATTTGTACCCGTGGGGCAATGAAGACCCCGCCTGCGGGTTGTTGAATTATGCGTATTGCAACGGCGCTACTTCAGAAGTTGATTCTTATAAAGACAGCGCCAGCTCATATGGTTTGTATGATATGGCGGGTAATGTCTTTGAGTGGGTGAGCGATTGGTACGGCGAGGCTTATTATAAAGATGCGCCTGCGGCCAACCCCACTGGGCCGGATAGCGGGCAGTTCCGTTCCATTCGCGGCAGTTCTTTTGAGACCTATCCCGATCAGGCGGCTTCTGCCATCCGTCATTTTGGCGGGCAGACGTATCATAACCGTGATGTAGGTTTCCGCTGTGTGGTGCCCAATCCGCAGCCTGTTGCGCCGTATTGTCAGCTTGCGGCGTTTATTCCGACGGGCGCTGTTTCTTCTGATGGATGCCAATTCCCCGACGCCGAAGTGGTTGCCAATTATTGTTCGGTGGGCAATGGCTTTGCCACGGTGGATATCCCTGCTGGTTCGGTCTATGAAGTGAGCGATAAACTTAAGTGTGAAGAAGCTGTGATTGACGGTCAACGCCGGCTGACTTGTATTGGGCCAAGGTCGCAAGAGTCTACCAATGAGATTACAGTCTGCAACCCTGCTTGCAGCAATTCACCGACCATAACAGGCGCAGGCCCCACTTGTGCCCCGGGCTATGTGCTTGATTCTGCGACTGGTGCGTGTAATTACGCGCCGATACTTGGTCAGGTCAGTGTGGCAGGCTGCCCCGTTGGATATGCCATGCTCGATCGCGGCGGTCAGCAGACTTGTGTCATTGGAACAGACGCAAACGGGCAATGCTCTGCGGGTTTATATTTTGACAGCCTGGCGGGTGTGTGCGTGCCGCCCAATGGATTGGTCGAAGCGCCCTATGGCATTGATAATCCATCTTTGGCTGCTCAATCGTATGCAGGCTGCGCACCTGGATATTCCTACAGCGATACATTTCAGTGCTGTCAGGCGGCGACGGGGGGAACATATCCCGGTTGCGCCCCCGGCTCCACGTTCAATGCGGACCTCGGAGCCTGCTCGCCCGGCGAAGTGCGACTCAGCGGCCCGGGCTGTGTCACTGTGGATGTGACCACGATCAAATGCAGCGAACCTGTGGATGTATGTTCACCGATCAAAGGTGAGACTCAATGTATTCACAACCCTGCCTGTGTCTATAATGAACAAGCAAATACCTGTGATGTAAGAAAGTAGAAAATAGTTTTATGAATCAATGGAGCGCAAGCTGCCCACTCGCAGCTTGCGCTCCATTGGATTTAAAATAAAGTTTGTGCGGCAGAAAGAAACTATATTTTTGGCTGTTGTAAATGCCAGTCAGTGACTTGTTGAAAAGTATATCCTGCGCGTAAAACGCCCGCTTCATTCCAAGCGCGTGAGATGATCTGCAAGCCGATGGGCAAACCATCTTTTGTAAATCCGCAGGGGACGGTGAGTGCGGGCAGGCCTGTCAGGTTGAAGGGCGCGGTGAAACGTGTTAATTGGCGGGCGCGTTCCACGGCATTTTCTCCTTCAAGTACTGGCGCAGCGATGGGCGTGGTGGGCAGGATGAGTACATCGTATCCATCAAACAGCAATTCACATTTGCGCTTCACTTCAGCTTGTGTGCGCCTGGCCATGATGTATTCACTGGATGTGAACGCCCGGCCTGTTTCCAGCCTTTGGCGCACATCCGCGCCAAACCATTCTGGATGTTCCTGCAATCGCTCACGATGGAAGGCCGCGCCGTCGGCTTGAGTCATGATTGCGTTGGCGACCGTGGCTTCTTTTAAGAAATCCACATTTACTTCTGTGATTATTGCGCCTTGTTCCGCCAATATTCGCGCAGCCGTGCGGACTGCTTCCAAAATTTCGGTGTCAGCTTCTTCTATAAAACTTCCAATAGCGAGCGCCACTTTACGCCCTGAAATTGAATCTTTCATATGGCTGGAATAATCGCCAGGTAAAGTTCTCATCGAAGCGGGATCGAGTTCATCATATCCGCCCATGATTTGTAAGAGGAGCGCTGCGTCTTCTGTGGTACGTGTGATCGGACCCGCGTGATCGAGATTCCAGGACAGCGGCAAAATACCGCGCAGGCTGACGCGCCCATAGGTGGGCTTCATCCCGACTACGCCGCATAATGCGGCAGGGATGCGGATCGAGCCGCCTGTGTCTGTGCCAAGCGCGACCCTTGCCATACCGGTAGCGACAGCGACCGCGCTCCCACCCGAAGATCCGCCGGGCGTGCGTGTAATATCCCATGGATTTTTACATGCGCCAAAGTGTGGGTTGTTATTGGTTACACCGAGTGCGATTTCATGCGTGTTGGTTTTTCCGATCACCCATGCGCCTGCTTTTTTCAACTTTTGCACTGCGTAGGCATCTTCTTGTGGAATGTTATCGGTAAAAAAACGTGACCCAGCCGTGGTGCGAATCCCTTTTGTATCATATAGGTCTTTTACCGCAAGTGGAAGCCCGTATAGCAGCATGCTTTCTGTCTCATCGGGTGGAAGCATGGGCTCAGGCGGAATTACGGTGATGAACGCGTTAAGCGTCGGGTTGAGCCTCTCAATTTGTTGGTAGCAGGCTGCGGCTAGGTCTGAAGCGTCTGATTCGTTACTGTTCATAAGGTCTCTTTTGTGATGAGAGTCAAAGATGTAAGGTTGATGTAAGGTCAATTATAACTAAATAGGACAATACTCCCATAGCCTATCTGTACCGATGCTGTACAATGATATAGTCTTATAAATCACTATACGTATGAAGGAGTAATAAAAAATGAAAAAGACAACATATCTTTTGCTGGCGATGACCGCGCTCGTGGTTCTGCTCGTTTCAGCATGTGGCGGTTCTGCCGCCCCAGCCACACAAGCCGCCGCCCCTGTAGAAGTTGTAGCCACACAGGCCGCTCCAGTAGATGCCGTTGCGCCAACGGCTGCACCTGTGCAATCTTTTGCCGCTGCCTGTCAGGCAGCCGCGTCTTGCGCAGCTCCTGCGGTAGTAGATACTGTCGCTTCAGACAGATATTGTGTAGAGAAAGTTCCTTACCAGAATATTCTTGTGGACGATGGCGTTACATTTGAAGTTCTTGACCCATCCACGTTGACTTGTGTTGATAACGGCACAATGGCCGATGGCAAACATGTAGTTGAATGCCACGGCAAGGAATCCTGGAAAACCGAGGTTAAGTTTACCAACACTGCCTGTAGCGGCGCCAGCCTTACGACTGGTACGGATCAATGTCAGGAAGGTTTGGGATACGATGCCGCGCAAAATTGTTGCGCACCCGTTACCGCTGGCGATGCTTCTTCTGTAACCATTACAGTCAATATGGGTGAATGTATTAATTAGCACGTAATGAATTTTATATTTTTGTAAGACAAATATAAAATTCCATTTGTAATAAAAACAAGCCTTGGAGATTTTTCTCCAAGGCTTGTTTTTATTTATACTGTGATTAGAACAAGCCAAGCACTTTACCCGTTTTCAGATCAAGATCAATATCATAAAACGATGGTCGGGTTCCAAGGCCTGGCATGGTTCTCATGTCGCCAAGAATCGGATAAAGGAAGCCAGCGCCAACCGAAGCGCGGATCTCGCGCACGCCAACGCGGAAGCCTGTCGGTGCGCCCTTCTTGGTTGCATCTGTGCTGAAAGAAAGATGCGTCTTTGCCATACAAATGGGGAGGTTGTCAAAACCGAGGCGGGTATAACGGGCAATCTGTTCTTCGGCTTCGGCGGAATAATCCACGCCATCGGCGCGATAGATTTCACGCGCGATGGTTTCAATTTTCTCTTTGATCGAAATTTCCAATGGATATAGGAATTTGAAGTTGCTCGGCTGTTTTGCGGCTTTCACAACCGCCTCAGCCAGTTTCTTCGCGCCTGGGCCGCCATCTGCCCAATGTGTAGAAACGACTGCGTCCATGGCGCCCATTTCGAGCGCGGCTTTGCGCACCACTTCCACTTCGGCGGGCGTATCTGTCGCAAAGGAATTGACAGCCACTACAACATTCACGCCGTATTTGAGCGCATTTTGAACATGACGCTCAAGGTTGGGAAGCCCCGCGCGCAGTAAGTCTAAATTTTCATCTGTGTATTCAGATGCCAGTGGTTTGCCCGCTACCACTTTGGGACCGCCGCCATGCATCTTAAGTGCGCGGACGGTGGCAACCAGTACAACCACTTGCGGGATTAAGCCAGAGTAGCGGCATTTGATATCAAAGAATTTTTCCATGCCGATATCTGCGCCGAAGCCTGATTCTGTCACAACATAATCAGCCAGTTTGAGCGCGATCTTATCTGCGATGATGGAAGATTGTCCGTGGGCGATATTGGCAAAAGGTCCTGCATGGACGAAGGCCGGTGTGCCTTCGAGAGTTTGCATCAAATTTGGTTTGATGGCATCTTTCATCAGCACCGTGATCGCGCCCGCTACGCCAAGGTCTTCGGCGGTGACCGCTTCGCCGCTTTTATTAGTGGCAACCACCATCTTGCCAAAGCGTTCACGCATATCTTCGAGACCCGTTGTAAGCGCAAGTACGGCCATGATCTCAGAAGCCACGGTAATATCATAGCCCGAGCGATGTTCAAAGCCCGCTTCATCCTTACCCAAGCCGACTTGAATCTCACGCAGCATACGGTCGTTGATATCGACCACGCGGCGCCAGGTGATGGTGGCTTCGTCAATGTCGAGCCGCGCAAAGCGGCCGCGTTCTTCAACTGTCAGATCATTGGGATTGGTTTTGGGGATGCCGAGTTTCTTCAAGCGGCGCAGCATGGTGGGTGAGAATCTGCGGTTGCCTTTTTTATCAGGCGGGCAGAGCGCGTTGAATAGTTTTTCATCATCCTGTTGTTTTTCGTGCATCACGCGCGCGTCCAACGCGGCGGCTGTCAGGTTATGCGAGGCGGTGATGGCGTGGATGTCACCTGTCAAATGTAGGTTGAAATCTTCCATTGGGATGATCTGCGAATATCCGCCGCCCGCCGCGCCGCCTTTAATACCAAAGGTGGGTCCCTGTGAAGGTTGGCGGATGGCGGTAATCACGGTCTTGCCCAAATGTGCGCCTAGCGCTTGCGAAAGCCCCACGGTGGTTGTGGTCTTGCCTTCGCCGAGCGGCGTGGGGGTAATGGCGGTCACATCTACATAAATGCCATTCGGTTTATTCTTGAGGCGTTCAAGGATTTCGAGTTTTACTTTTGCTTTATACGGCCCGTATAATTCAAGCTCGTCAGCGCGGATGCCAAGTTCGGCGGCAATCTGTGAAATAGGCTTGATGTCTGAGGCTTGTGCAATATCAATATCAGAAGGGACGGGGCGCAGAAGTTTCAACTTAATGGCTTTGAACTTCGCAGGAGCGGCTTTCTTAATGCTCTTTTTTACGACCACTTTTTTCGATGCGGCAACCACTTTTTTTACTTTCGAAGATGATACTGCCTTCACGATTTTCTTTGCGGACTTTGCTTTCGTAGCCATTGAATCTCCTTGTTGATTATATATAATTTTTATTATCCCTATTATCAGAAGTATTCACAAAAAAAGCAAGAGTTATTCGTCACCTTTTTGTCATTCCATTAACAGCGTTCCAACATTTTCGCCTTTTAATGCGCGTGATAGATAACCGCTTTCTTCAGCCGAAAAAATTTGCGTGGTCAAGCCTTTATTCTTTTGGATTAATGCAAGCATTTCCTCCACTTTGGCTTTCATCCCGCCGGTGACATCGGTACTGGCCGAGCCGCCAATGCCTGCCCGCATCTTTTCATAATCTGATAATTGAATCTGTTTCACCAGCCTGGTGCGCGCTGGGAAATCTTCCCACACGCCAGCCTCAATGCCGGCCAGCAAGATGCGTGTGGGGGGGAAGTGTTCTGCGAGAAAAGCAAAGACATCTTCAGTGGATAGAATCGTCCCGCCGAGCGCTTCATCAAAGGCTACATCGCCATGCACGACAGGCAATAACTTCGCCTCCAACGCTTTGCGGATTGGCTCAATATTGTGTGAAGTTACTTTTCTATGATTGGAAACCATCGCCGCAGACGGTGAAAACGGAAGCGCGGCTATGCCTGCATGGATGAGCGCCTCCATTACATAGCGATTCAACTCCGCCGCCTGAAAGCGGACTTCTGCGAAGCCGTGCCATTGTGCGCTGGTTTTCACTCCATCGCGTGTGCCGTGTTTCTTCGCGGCGGTGTGTCCGAATGAGCCAGAGCCGTGTCCTAGAATCAGAAGCAGGTCTGGGGTTGAGTCCAGAACCGTTTTTATTTCCAGAGCGAGGTCTGCCAGTTTATCCAATCTTGGGGTGTAGGGGGTATCCTTATCGGTGATAAGCGATCCGCCCAGTTTGAGGAAGATGAGTTCGTGTGTCATCAGCATATTATAACGTTGAACCTTTGGCCTTAAACGTTTAACGTTATAATCTCAATTATGGATATTCATGCTGGAGTTATTGCTGCGTCGATCTTAATTATTGTGGCCGCTGGGTTTATTGTACGCGCGGCGCTGCGTGCCATGCAAGCTGCGCGAAAATTATCGTTTTATAATTTTCGTCGTATGCGTAACGCAAACGCTTCGAGATTGTTTTTATTTGCTTTGCTTTTGTTTGCCTGCGCAGTCTGGCTTCCGTTTTACGGCGAGCCGATGGTGTATGTGTATTTCCCGCCATCTCTCACGCCTTCCTTAACGCCGACCATTACACTCACGCCAACCATCACGTTGACTCCAACGCTTACTGTTCCGCCCACGATTACGTTAACCCCCTCTGTTTCTGAAACCCCCACGCTGACGCTCACCCCATTTTTGCCGGTTGCAATTGAAGCCTTATTTGAAGGCCCGGTGACTCCCAACCCTGACGCAGTTTTTACCGCCATTCAATTTTCAACCGAGTTCGATGGCACGAATCCGATTGACCCGAAAACTGTATTTGAAATTCCCATTCAAACCATGTACGGCGGATTTGATTACAACAACACCATCCCCGGCGTGCAATGGACGGCGCTTTGGTATCACGATGGCAAGTTGATTTGCTATGAAACCAAACCCTGGGATGGCGGCACGGGCGGCATTGGCGGCTATACAGAATGTTCAGCCCCGGCCGGCGGCTGGCTGCCTGGTCAATATGAAGTACAAATTTTCATGGGGCAAGATTGGAAAGTGATTGGGCGCTTTCGGGTCTTCGATGCCCTGTCAACGCCAACTGCCACGCCGTAAAGGCAGTAAACCGTAAATCGTAAATCAAAAATCGCAAATCAAAAATAGCCAATCGTAAATCAAAAATCGCAGGATTTCTTTATGAACAAAAAAGCCTTTCAAGAATACTACCCTGAATATTTCGCACATTGTTATGGCTGCGGAAGTATGAATGAACTGGGACATCAAATAAAAAGTTTTTGGGATGGTGATGAATCAGTTTGTCATTTTCAGCCCAAACCTTATCACACCGCCATCCCCGGTTATGTATACGGCGGACTACTGGCC
>Ga0209181_10003499_pt1 | contig 24137 bp, 20 predicted proteins | sample MAT05_FD_187208 | JGI IMG/M metagenome (GOLD analysis project Ga0209181, IMG submission 187208) | Freshwater microbial communities from Lake Fryxell liftoff mats and glacier meltwater in Antarctica - MAT-05 (SPAdes) (version 2) | ecosystem: Environmental > Aquatic > Freshwater > Ice > Liftoff...
CCGAAGCCCCGGTAAACGGCGGCCGTAACTATAACGGTCCTAAGGTAGCGAAATTCCTTGTCGGGTAAGTTCCGACCTGCACGAATGGCGTAACGACTTGAGCACTGTCTCGACCACGCGCTCGGCGAAATAGCAGTCTCGGTGAGGATTCCGAGTCCCCGCGACAGGACAAAAAGACCCCATGCACCTTTACTGCAGCTTGTCATTGGCGATTGTATAGGACTGTGTAGCATAGGTGGGAGCCGATGAGTCGGGGGCGCTAGCCCTCGAGGAGGCACCAGTGAAATACCACCCTGTGCTGTATGATCGCCTCACCGCGGTAGGCAAACCCTATCCGGGACCGTGGCAGGTGGGCAGTTTGACTGGGGCGGTCGCCTCCGAAAGAGTAACGGAGGCGCGCGAAGGTTGGCTCAGCGCGGTCGGTAATCGCGCCTATAGAGTGTAACGGCAGAAGCCAGCCTGACGGTGAGACCGACGGGTCGAACCGAGACGAAAGTCGGCCGTAGTGATCCGGTAGCCCGGTGTGGATCGGCTATCGCGCAACGGATAAAAGGTACGCTGGGGATAACAGGCTTATCGCGCCCGAGAGTTCACATCGACGGCGCGGTTTGGCACCTCGATGTCGGCTTGTCACATCCTGGGGCTGGAGAAGGTCCCAAGGGTCCGGCTGTTCGCCGGTTAAAGTGGCACATGAGCTGGGTTCAGAACGTCGTGAGACAGTTCGGTCTGTATCCGTCGTGGGCGTTGGAGGGTTGAGGGGTGCGAACTCTAGTACGAGAGGACCGAGTTGGACGATCCGCTCGTGTCCCGGCTGTGGCGCCAGCTGCAACGCCGGGTAGCGATGATCGGTGGCGATAACCGCTGAAAGCATCTAAGTGGGAAGCGTCCCCCAAGATGAACCCTCCCTGGGAACTTGATTCCCCTAAAGGGCCGGAGGAGACTACTCCGTCGATAGGCGACACGTGGAAGTACCGCAAGGTATTACGAGCGCAGTCGTCCTAATCGCCCGTGCGGCTTGACTCCCCCATGGTTTTTCCATGGGCGAACAAGAACTAACAACCGCAAAGCACGTCTGTACGTCAATGCAACCGCCGCACAACACGGTTTGGTTGCCCTACGATCACTCCACTTCCGTTCTCAAACTGCGCTCACTGTGCTGTTTGCATTTCGCTCACACCCGTTCCGGCTCGTGCCGCGCGTTGTGGGCAGTCGTAAAACTGGAAAGTCTCTCGGAGGCAATAGCGTTTCGTCAGAAACGCGTTGTCATTGAAAGTTTGAAGCGGCCATAGGCCACTTCAAACCGGATGCCAGAGATTTTCCTTTGGAAATTCGCTGGCATCTAGAGCGCTTGGGCCACACCCGTTCCCATCCCGAACACGGTCGTTAAGCCAAGCAGCGCCGATGGTACTCCGGTCGAGAGATCGCGGGAGAGTAGGCCGATGCCGGCACCTTTTGAAGCCCCCGTCACTGCAAAGTGCCGGGGGCTTCGTCTATTCACGCACCACCGTGCGCGCCAATCCGGAGATAGGCCTCCCCCTCAGACTTCCAGCCTCACGAAGTGTATTATTCCGCCAATGAACACGTCCATCCGATGACCAAAGCCGGGATCGTTACCGTCGCCGGCTTCCCAAATGCCGGAAAATCAACTCTGCTGAACCGCTTGATTGGCCAGAAGTTGGCCATTACCTCCAGCAAAGCCCAGAGTACTCGCCACCGCGTCGTAGGCCTGCGCACCGCTAACGACACGCAAATGATCATTCTTGATACCCCGGGCCTGCTGGAACCCCAGGATCGGCTGCACACCGCCATGCGGAATGCCGCACTGGCCGCCGTCCGCGACGCCGACGTGCTGGTGCATGTGGTCGACGCCACCGTTGGAATTCCCATGCCTTTCAAAGATGCCGCCGGACTGGTCCATGCACCCGCCGGCGCCCTCATTGTCGCCCTGAATAAAATTGACCAGCTCTCACCCGCAGCGCGTGAACGATTCACGGAAGGGTTTCCGGACGTGGTTCCGATATCGGCGCTCACCGGTGACGGAGTTGACCAATTGGTTACCCGAATCACAGCCGCACTGCCCGAAAGCCCGTATCTGTACCCGCCCGACGAGCTTTCCACGCAACCCGTCAAGTTTTTCGTCGCTGAGTTCGTGCGCGAAACCGCGCTGGAGCAGCTGGGCGATGAACTGCCCCACGCGATAGCCTGCGAGATTGAGGAGTTTCGCGAAGGCTCGACACCACTGTACATTCGAGCAGTCATTCACGTCGAGCGCGACAGCCAAAAAAAGATTGTGATCGGCACTGGCGGGCGGCAAATCAAGAACATCGGAAAAGTGGCGCGCACCAAAATCGAACGCTTTCTCGGCGAGCCAGTCTATCTCGATCTGTGGGTGAAAGTGCTGCCGCACTGGCGTCGCAACCGCCAGGCCGTCGAACGCCTCGGCTACGGCGACCCCAGCGATCGCGTGTGAGTCGTTTGCTGCCGCCGCGACGCTGGCGTCGCCCGAATCAAGTGTCGTTGCGCACTGCGCTGGTGACGGCACTCGCGCTGGTCCTGCTGGCCGCGACAAATATTGCGGCGCAGGCCAGCAACAGCGCGGCGCTGTTTCTCATGCAACCCGTAGGCGCGCGCGCGGTCGGCCACGGTGAATCGGCGGTCGCAGACACGCTGCTCAGCACCGAAGGCATCTGGTGGAATCCCGCCGGAATGGCGCGGAACCGCAAACGGGAAGTCAGCGTGCATCACGGGCAAGCCTTCGGTGCCACGACCGATTTGTTATCGGTGACTGTGCCGTCGCGGGCGCTTGGGACAATTGGGGTCGGCTATTTTTTACTGGCCTATCCCGACGGACCCGCCATTGATGAAAATGGGAATCCCAACGGCGTGCTAAGCAGCCGCTACCATGTGCTGACGGCGGCATACGGCACGCCAATGGGCAAACGCTTCAGCGCCGGATTGACCGCCAAATTCATCATGATTCGTTTCATTTGCAGCGGCTGTCTGGACCGAAGCGGCGACGTCGTGGGGAACGCCGGCGCCGTGGATTTCGGCGCGCAATACATTCTGCCGACGAGGTTGCCGGTCACCATCGGCGCGAGTGTGCGGAACATCGGGCCCAGCCTTCGTGGAAAAGACGCCGAACAGGCCGATCCCCTGCCGCGCATTGTGCAGGTAGGTGCCCGGACGCGATTGCCGATTGCGGCACTGTCACAGCGGGAAACCGCGCTGGAGCTGATGAGTGATGTGGTGGTGTCAACCGCCTATACGTCGCCTTCCCTGCGATTTGGCGCCGATCTATCGTACCGGGAGAACTACACCCTGCGCGCCGGATACAAGAGTCTCTCCAACGACGACGGTTTGGAGCGCGGACTCACCGCAGGCGTCGGGTTCAAATACAATTCGCTCCAGTTGGACATCGCTCGCCGTTTTGATAGTACCGGCAACATCAGCGAGTCCACTGCACCAACCTTCGTCTCGCTGCGGTTCGTTTTTTGACCATGCCGCATAATCAGTCAGTCACCGTGTGCTGGGGAACGGCTCGCTTTCGCAGCGCGGCCGCTTTTGTGCTGTTCGTGGGCACTGCCGTTGGTGCACAAGGGCAGGACGCCGCGCACGTCACGCCCCGGAGCAATCGACCTGAGTTCGCCGTATCTGCCACGCCCGACACTGGTGGCCAGAAAGAGCAAGGCGTCCCGGGACGCAATCAACGGCAGGGTGTTGCGATAGGCGCTCCCGTTCCAGTCGGGGTGGTTTGGTCTGGCAGGTTCCGACTCGCCAGCAGCACCGATCCACTTGGCCGTGTGGAAGCCGTCAATGGCTCGGCGGCCGAACCGGTGTCCGGCAGTGGCAAGTTGGCCCATTCATCGGGATCCAGCGCGGGCATCGCGAATTCATTTCAGGACAAGTTGCCACGGGCGCCTTGGTATGCCCCCCTCTCGTCGCTGGTGGTACCAGGCTCGGGCCAGGCGCTACTTCGGCAGCAGCGGTCGGTTGCGTACCTGGTGGCAGAAGCCTTCCTGGTCATTCGGTCACAGCGATCCTTTCGCGCCTACCAGAATGCCATAGACCGCTATCGAGCTCTTGCTTCGGACGTGGCTCGCGTCAGTTTCGGAACCGATCGGCCAGTGGGTCCGTGGGAATACTACGAAGAAATGGAGAAGTACGAGGCAAGCGGCGTGTTCAGCTCGGGTTCGCAGGGCCAGCTCGTTCCCGAAACTGATGTCTCAACGTTCAATGGAAGACAGTGGGAGCTCGCCCGGGAGCAGTTCTGGGCTGATCCCCGTGTGAGTCCGGCGCTCAACTCGCCCGAGTACCTGAGGGCCATTGCGTATTACCAACAACGCGCCGTTCAGGGCAGTTTTCGATGGAGCTGGCGCGATCATTCATTGGAGCACACGGCGTTTCGTGAAACGATCAACGAGAGCAATCAGAGCAACCAACGATATGTGACGGCGGTGGGTTTTGTTGCGGCGAATCATCTGGTAAGCCTCATTGACGCCTACGTCACGGTGCGCCTACGGCGGTACGGTGGGGCAGGGCTTGCTGCCGCCTCGCTGAACACGCAGTTGCTTCCAATGGGAGTGCACGGCGACCGTGGTTACGGAATGGCCGTGGGTGTGACCATTCCTGGAATTGGCCTTCGGTAGGCGGGTACGTGACCGCAATCACATCGTGTCTCGGTGCGGTGCTTGATCGTCATCATCGGAGCAGCGCCGCCTTGTAAATTGCGGCTTCTCTGCCGGACCATCTTGCAACACGTGACGCATCAGGAGCCGCAAACCGCATGAAGGATTTGCCGACAACCGAGACGACGGCATTGATCCTGAACAGCGGGCTGGCGCTGCCACATTGGTTCGCCAGCTGGGCCGACCAGGAACGGTTGCTGGCGATGCCTGTGGAAACAGCGGACGTACTGATGGGCGTGGTGGTGCGTAGCCGGCCCCGCGTTATCATGGTGGATGCCCGCGGCGACAGAGAGCAAGTGGATGCGGCGCTCACCTGTGTGCGGCGCCTCAAATGCGACTCGTTCAGCGCCATCGTGCCGTTGGCGGTCTTCGCGCACACGGAATTGCTGGCGGAGGCGTTTGCTGCGGGTGCAGACGAGGTGTTGCATGAGGGAAGCCTGCCAGGCGAGTCGCTGGTGCGGCTCAGTGCCATGCTCCGCCGGAGTGATCGGGATACCGACGTGCATCCATCCACGAGGCTACCGGGCACTCGGGAGATCAACGCCGAGCTCGAACGTCGAATCGCGTCGCGTGACAAGTTCGCCGTCTGTTATGCCGATCTCGATCATTTCAAAGAGTTCAATGATCGGTATAGCTATTTTCGGGGCAATCAGGTTATTCAGTTGTTGGCGCGACTGCTGCGTGACATCGTCAAGGGACTGTGTGATCAGGAAGGGTTTGTCGGGCATATCGGCGGGGACGACTTCCTGTACATGGTGCCCATCGCGGCTATGCCGCGCATTTGTGATGAGGTGGTGCGCGTGTTTGATGAATTGATGCCATTGCAGTATTCCGAACAGGATCGCCGTGTGGGATATTTCTTTGGCAAGGATCGGCGAGGACAACTGCACAAGGTTCCGCTGATGACGTTATCGATTGGCGTGGTGACCAATCAACGTCGTCGTTTTCTTCGAGCTTCCGAGATTAGTGAACTGGCTACTGAGATGAAGACTTACGCGAAAACACTCCCGGGTTCGTTGTGGGTGGTGGATCGTCGTCGTGATGAGGTCGCGGAAACGGATGGAGCCGGTTCGCTCGCGCGCGATACTCTGACTGGCGCCGTCCCCGCATCCCTGCCGGATGCCGCGAAACGCATTCGGCACTCGGGTGGAACACGATGACCGTTGGCTGTCCCGATTGCCGTTCTGTATTCCGGGTCGATCCCGCAAAGGTGCCCGCGAGCGGCGTGCGTGCGCGTTGCTCTGTCTGTGGGGGCGTCATTGCGATTGCTGGCGGAACGTTGCCGGTGATGGTGACGCCAGCCTCGGCTGGCGTGGTGCAGTCCGCCTTTGCCACGCCCCCGGAGAGTTCGCCTGCCGTGGTGCCTGCGGTTTCAGGCGGGCCTACTGGTCCCGCGATGGCGACGGTCGCGTTGCGAGTGCCAACGCCGCCCGCGGTCGTACCACGGTTCACGCAACCGGGGGCGCCAGTGGCCCTGCAATTCGCCTCGCAAGGATTGGCGGCTGCGCCACCGGGTGCGCCGTTGTCTGCACTTGCGCAAACGATGACTCCACCGGCGCCCGTGCAGGCCACCGGCGTAGCGGCAAGCATGGCGTCACCAACGTCCAGTGCTGCGGTTGGGAGCGAACCCGCGCGGCGGCCTATCAATCCATTCCTCAAGGCCGATCCAGGGCAACGGGCGCGTCGGCTCGCCCGGGCGCTGGTTTCTGACCTCGTCGCGTATCATCCGCAGAAGCGCGAGGAGGGCATCAGAAACGGCACACTCCGCCAGCTCTTTCGCGAGGAAATCAAGAAGAGCTATGAGGAATACGTCGAACAGGTTGGGCGGGAGCTGGCTGAAGCGTCGCCACACTTTCAGGAAGCCCTGAATGAAATTCTGGGCGGGGGGCGAAAACTGTTCTGACGGATGGCCGGTTCGCCTGGACGGCTGGAAGCAGCGTGGAGAACCGGCTAACTTTCATCAGTTGCCGGTTGTTCTTTTGGGGTCGCGTAACCGGTGTCTGATGCCGGTCAACTCATCGTCCGGGCCGCTCCTCTTCTCAGAGCGGCCCCCGTCGTATTCGGAGGTTGTGATGCAGGAAAACGAGCGCACGAAGTTGATCGATCGCAGTGCCGAGCGTCTGGGATTGATGCGGAGGTATCTTTGACGTCGACGGCAAGCGCGAATCGTTAAAGTCGTTCGATCACGAAATGTCCGACGCGGCGTTCTGGAATGATCAGGAGCGGGCGCGGGAAATGGTGCAGCAGGTCAAGGTGCTCAAAAACTGGATCGACCCATACGATTCGCTGCTGGCGCGCGTAGACTCCGCACGCGAGCTCGCGGAATTGTTGTCGCTGGAACCCGATGACGAAATGATGCGCGACCTCGACACGGAAGTGGCACGCATCGATGAAGAAGTCGATGCGTTCGAGTTGCGTTCGTTGCTGACGGGGCGCGACGACTTCCGCGACGCCCAGGTGGAAATTTCGGCGGGTGCTGGTGGGACCGAGGCGCAGGATTGGGCGCAGATGATCATGCGCATGTACATGCGGTGGGCCGAGCGCAAAGGGTTCGAGATGGAAGTGCTCGACCTGAGCGAAGGGGAAGAAGCGGGCATCAAGGGGGCGGTGCTGGAAATTCGCGGCCACTCGGCGTATGGATTTTTGCGCCCCGAATCGGGGGTGCATCGTCTGGTGCGTATTTCGCCGTTCGACGCGAACGCGCGCCGGCATACCAGCTTTGCGTCTGTGTTTGTGTATCCGGTGGTGAACGAGGAAATCAACATCGACATTCGCGAAGAAGACCTGCGCGTTGATGTGTTTCGTGCGTCCGGTGCCGGTGGTCAGCACGTCAATAAAACCAGCTCGGCGGTGCGCATCACGCACTTGCCCACGGGTATCGTGGTGGCGTGCCAGCAGGAACGTTCGCAGTTCAAGAACAAAGCCACGGCGATGAAACAGCTCAAGAACAAATTGTACAAACTGGAAGAAGACAAACTCGCGGCCGTGAAGGCGGCGATGGACGCCAACAAGACCGACGTGTCGTTTGGCAGCCAGATTCGCAGTTATGTCTTTCAGCCGTACACCATGGTCAATGACCATCGCACGGAACTCAAGATTCCGGACGTACAAAAGGTGATGGATGGCGGGATCGATCCGCTCATTCGGGCCTATCTCAGAATGGACGGCGGCGCAGCTAACGGGGAGAAAGGCGAGTGAGTGAAGACCTGAATTTTCTAATGGTAGCGCGTCGTGAAAAACTTGATCGCCTGCGGGCGCGCGGCATCGAGCCCTTTGCGTACTCGTACCAGCGGAGCCATACCACGTTGGCGGCACTGGCGGCGCTGGGGGAGGAGGCCGAGGGGCCGGTGGTTTCCGTGGCGGGCCGCATTGTGTCGTGGCGCGGCCAGGGAAAAACGGCCTTTGCGCATATTGCGGACATGGTGGGACGCATGCAGTTGTATTTCCGCAAGGACGAAATTGGCGACGACACGTTCGCGTTGCTGAATGACTTCGACCTGGGCGACTACATCGGCGCCAAGGGCGTGCTGATGCGCACCAAGACCGGCGAAGTGACGGTGCGCGTGAGCGCCTGTGAGTTGCTGTCCAAGGCGCTCCGTCCCTTGCCATTCGGCAAAGAGCAGATGGTGGATGGCGAGATGGTGCGTTATTCCGGTTTCTCCGACACGGAGCAGCGCGCTCGGCAGCGGTATGCTGATCTGGCGGTGCATCCCGAGGTGCGGGCCCTGTTCGCGGCGCGCTCGCGCATGACGTCCAGCATTCGGCGTCATCTTGACGCGCTTGACTATCTGGAAGTGGAAACGCCCGTGTTGCAACCGTTGTACGGTGGCGCGGCGGCTCGCCCTTTTGTTACGTACCACAATACGTTGGACATGCCGCTGTTTCTGCGCATTGCCGATGAGTTGTATCTCAAGCGCCTCATCGTTGGCGGGTTTGAACGCGTGTACGAAATTGGGCATGACTTCCGGAACGAGGGTATTGATCGGACGCACAATCCCGAGTTCACAATGCTGGAGTTCTACGAGGCGTACGCCGACTACGAGGGCATGATGGACCGGGTGGAGTCGCTGTTTATGGCGGCGGCCGAAAGTGTGCGAAGCGTGCCCGGTGTGGGGGAGCGTGTACCTGTGTTATCGCCGCCGTTTCCGCGTATTGAATGGGCCCCCACCCTTTCGCAGGCGGCCGGCGTTGACGTGCTCACCGCGACCGACGTGGAACTTCGGGCCGTGGCTTCGCGTATCGGTGTTCCGAAGGTGGATACCCTCAGCCGCCCCAAGGTGCTGGACGAGATGTTTCAGGCACTCGTGGAGTCGAACATCAACACGCCGACGTTTGTCATCGACTATCCGCTGGAGCTATCGCCCCTGGCCAAGCCCAAGCGCGGCAACCCGCAGCTCACCGAACGGTTCGAGCTGTTCGCGCGGGGCAAGGAAATGGCGAATGCGTTTTCCGAGCTGAACGATCCTATCGACCAGCGTGGCCGCTTCGAAGCGCAGGCGCGGCTCAAGGCCGCCGGCGACGACGAAGCCACCGGCGTGGACGAGGACTACCTGCGGGCCCTGGAATACGGCATGCCGCCCACGGGCGGGGTTGGTATTGGCATTGACCGACTGTTCATGTATCTGACGGATACGGCCAACATCCGCGACGTCATTCTGTTTCCCACCATGCGTCCCGAATAGGGGCGCGGCATGGCCAACCTCGAGCTGTCCATTGCGTGGCGGTATTTGCGGAGCCGCCGCGGGTCGAAACTGTTGTCGCTCATCAGCGTCATCGCCATTGGCGGGGTATGGGTGGGTGTCAGCGCGCTCGTGGTCATTATGGGCGTGATGAACGGGCTGCAGAAAGACTTGCAGGAAAAAATCCTCATCGGCAGTCCGGACATTCGCATCATGTCGTACGACGACGGCATGCGAATGAAAGGGTGGCCAGCCTTGATGGAAAAAGCGAAGCGCGTGAACGGCGTGGTGAAAGTGGCACCGTTTCTGCAGACGCAGGGAATCGCTCGCCGAGTGGGCGGAACGCAGCACGGGGCGGCGATTGTTGGCATTGAGGCAGAAGGCGTTGTGGGGGCCGACGTGACGAGCATTCGGAAGCACGCTACTTTTGGCGATTTCAAATTTCGGGCGCCTGACGGATCAAATCGAGGGGCTGTGTTGGGTAGCACGCTGTCGAAAAATCTGAATGCGTTTCCCGGTGACACCCTGCACCTGATTGGGGAAAGTGATGAACTCGATCCGATCACCGGGGAGTTGAAACCGATGACCATGGAGTTCATTGTCTCGGGTGTCTTTGACACAGGGCTGTACGAGTACGACGCCACCTACATGTACATCGATCTGGCGGCGGCGCAACAATTTGCGGGGTTTGGTGCCGACGTGACCGGACTTGAGCTCAGCGTGAACGACCGGTGGCAATCACGGGTGATTGCCGACAGCCTCGAGACGGCTCTGCAGGAACCCGTGCGCCTGATGGACTGGCAGGAGCAGAACAAACCGTTGTTTCAGGCGCTCAAGCTGGAGAAGCTTGGCATGGGGATCATCCTGTTACTGATCGTGGTCATTGCGGCGTTTAACATCGTGAGTACGCTGACGATGGTTGTTGCGGACAAAACTCGCGAAATCGGCATTTTGCGGGCCATGGGTCTCCCGGCCAAGTCGGTGCGCCGGATTTTTGTATGGCAGGGGTTGGTCATCGGAGCCATAGGGACCATCGGCGGTCTCGTGCTTGGCCTGGTGATTGCGTTTGTGATGGTGCAGCTGGAGTGGCCGCGTCTCGATCCGCAGATCTACTTCATCGATCATGTGCCGGTCATTGTGTCCGCCTTTGAGGTAGCGATGGTGGCGCTGGCGAGCATGCTCATTGCGGGGGTCGCCACGCTCTACCCGGCTGGTCAGGCGGCCGACTTGTACCCGGTTGATGCCATCCGGCATGAGTAGCGCGCCCGGCAGGACCGAAGGCCCGGTGGTTGTTGCCAGCGGGCTGGTTAAGGAGTATGTCGGGGGTGACGGGGGTATAATTCGAGTACTCGACGACGTGTCGCTTTCGGTGACGCGCGGGGAGATGGTCGCGGTTGTCGGGGATAGCGGGGCCGGAAAAAGTACGCTGCTGCACCTGTTGGGGGGGCTGGATCGTCCTTCTGCGGGCACGGTGCAAATCCTTGGGCAGCCGGTGGATGGACGGACCGACGAAGCCGTGGCGGCCATCCGCAACCGGTCCGTTGGGTTCGTGTTTCAGTTTCATCATTTGCTGCGCGAGTTTTCTGCGCTCGAGAACGTCATGATGCCGCTGCGCATTCAGGGGGTGACCGACACCGAAGCCCGTCAACGCGCCTCGGCGCTGTTAACCCGGGTGGGGCTGGCTCATCGCATGGATCATCGACCGGGGGCCATGTCCGGAGGGGAGCAGCAACGCACGGCGGTGGCCCGTGCGCTGGTGGCCAATCCAGCGCTGTTGCTGGCCGATGAACCCAGCGGCAATCTCGATCGCAACAACGCCGAGCGGCTGCATGAACTGTTCGCGGATCTCGCGGGCGATGGAACCATCGGTATCGTGGTTGTGACGCACAATCAGTCCCTCGCGTCGCGCGCTCACCGCGTTTTGCTGATGCAGGACGGGCGTTTGCTCGAAACCGAAGGGGTCGCGGCGGCTTTGCCGACCGCGCCGGGGTCTCGCTGATGTTGTGTGAAACGTGCAAGGAACGCGACGCGGTCGTGCAACACATTCAGGTCATGCCAACGGGTGTGCAAAACGTGCACCTGTGTGAAAAATGTGCGGCGGCCAAAGGGGTTGAGACCACGATCACCATGCAGCAGCATCCGTTGGGCGATCTCGTGCAGGCGGTGCAGCTGGCGGCCGCGGGTACGGCCGACGCGGCGTCGTGCTCGTTTTGCGGTTCGACGCAGCGGGATTTCCGGATGACGGGTCGGCTGGGATGTGCCCATTGTTACGATGCGCTGGAGCACAGCTTGCGTGCGCTGCTCCGGCAACTGCACGGCAACTCCAAGCACGTCGGTGTTCGGTATGTCGCCCCGCAGGTGCGCCTCGAAAGTTCGGTCGACTCTCTGCACGATTTGGAAGATCGCCTGCGCCGGGCGGTGGCCTCCGAGCAGTTCGAACTGGCCGCCGAATTGCGCGACCGTATTCGGGTGTTGGGATGAACGCGCCGAAGCCGTCACTCGACCTGTCGCTGTTGCCTGATGGCGGTGTGCGATGGCTCGACGCCAGTGGAGACCATTCGGACATCGTCATCTCGACGCGCATGCGGCTGGCACGAAATGTTACCGGCTACGCGTTTACCGCTCGGGCACGGGAAGCCGAACGGCTGCGCATGCTGGCGCAGGTTCGCGACGCGTTGTCCGGCGTGCCTTCGCTGCAGGGCAGTGTGTTGCTGCGTCTCGACGAACTGGCCCCCGTGGAACGACAGCTCTTGCACGAACGGCACCTGGTGAGCAAAGAATTAGCGGGGTTGGATACCCAGCATCCTTTGCGGACGGGCGCGGCGGTTTTTCTTGGGGAAGACGCTGGGCTGCTGGTTAACGAAGAGGATCATTTGCGACTGCAGGCGCTGCGTTCAGGCTTTGCGGTACCCGCCGCGTTCGAGGCGGTGCAGCGGCTTGACCGGGAACTCGGGGAGCGTGTCCCGTATGCGTTTCACCGGGAGTTTGGTTTCCTGACGGCGTGTCCCACAAACGTGGGAACGGGGCTCCGGGCGTCGGTGCTGATCCACTTGCCCGGGCTGGTGCTTACCAAGGAAATCAAGAAAGTGTTGACTGGCCTTCAACAAATGGGCTTGACCTACCGAGGTTTATACGGGGAGGGCAGCGAAGTAGTGGGCAACTTTTTTCAGCTGTCCAATCAGACGACGTTGGGGCGTTCGGAGGAGGAGCTCCAGGACCTGCTGGTCAAAGTGGTTCGGCACGTCATCGAGCGGGAAGAGGAGGCGCGCCGTGTACTGGTGCGTGAAGCCGGATATATTATTGAGGACAAACTGTGGCGAGCGTATGGCACACTGCGGTATGCACGCAGTCTGACGTTCGAGGAAGCCATGAATTTTCTGAGCGGTGTGAGGCTGGCGGTCGGTCTGAAACTGATATCCGGGCTCAGTGTATACACACTCAACAAGCTCCTGATCTTTGCGCAGTCGGCACATCTGCAGCACCAGGAAGGCAAAGTGCTGACTGACAGCGAGGCGAACCTGGTCCGCGCGCGCTACGTGCGGCAGGCTCTCGTGAGCGAAGGGGGTGGTCACGCATGAACCATTTCCGCAAATCCCTGAGGGGACGATGAGTTCAAACGGTTACAACTTTACAGCGCGCGTTCGCAACGTTCTCGCAATGGCTCGCGAGGAAGCTGCCCGACTTCACCACGAATACGTGGGCACCGAGCACATCCTCCTGGGTGTGATCAAGGAAGGAGAGGGGGTGGCCGCCACCGTGCTGACCGCCATGAATGTCGACCTCGAGGAAATTCAGCAGCGCATCGAGGATCAGGTGAAGAAAGGGAAAGCGTCGCAAGCGACGGGTCCCGATCTGCCGTACACGTCGCGCGCCAAGAAAGTCCTGGAACTCGCCATGGCTGAAGCGCGGGAATTGAACCACAGCTACGTCGGCACTGAGCATTTGTTGCTTGGCCTGTTGCGGGAAGAGAAGGGCATCGCCGCGCAGGTGTTAACCGACGCGAACGTGAATCTCGACGCGGCGCGCACCGAGACCCTGCGCCTGTTGGGAAGCGCGGACGCCTCGTCCAGCGCCCAAAGCAGCGCGCCCAGTGCAGAAAAGTCAGGAGCGGTTCCCCCGGCAGCCGCGACGGCGAAGGGCGAGAAGAAATCCAAAACGCCGGCGCTCGACCATTTCTGCCGCGATCTTACGCAGCTCGCGTCCGAAGGTCAGCTTGACCCGACCATTGGCCGGGCCAAGGAAATTGAGCGCGTCATGGAAGTGTTGACGCGACGGAAAAAGAACAACCCGGTGCTGATCGGCGAGCCAGGTGTGGGCAAGACGGCCATCGTTGAAGGATTGGCCCAGCTCATTGCCAATGGCGATTGCCCCGACTCGCTGCGCGACAACCGGGTGTTGTCACTCGACATGGCTGCGGTCATTGCCGGCACGAAATACCGCGGACAGTTCGAAGAGCGGTTGAAAGCCGTCATGAACGAAATTGCCCAGAACAAACAGGTCATTTTGTTCATCGACGAGCTGCATACGCTGGTTGGCGCGGGGGCCGCCGAGGGGGCCATTGATGCCAGCAACATGCTTAAGCCAGCGCTCGCGCGCGGGGAGCTACAGTGTGTCGGCGCATCAACGCTGAACGAATACCGCAAGTATATCGAGAAAGACGGGGCGCTGGAACGCCGCTTCCAGAGCGTGGTGGTCGACCCCCCGTCCGTCGAAGAGACCGTGCAGATTCTGCAGGGGCTGAAAAAGAAATACGAAGACCATCACCGCGTGAATATTCCGGACGAAACGCTGGCGCTCGCCGCGAAACTGTCCGAGCGGTACATCACCGATCGTTTCCTGCCGGACAAGGCCATCGACGTAATCGATGAAGCGGGCGCTCGCGCTCGTCTTGCCGCACAGGTTCCGCCGCCGGAAGTCGCCGCTCTCAAGGAACAGCTCGAGGCGATCAACACCGACAAGGAATCAGCGGTGCGTGATCAGAACTTCGAGCGGGCCGCCGCATTGCGCGATACCGAACGCGAACTGCGTGCGGAAATCAGCAAAAAGCAGGAAGAGTGGGAACAACGGCGTCAGTCACACCGTCCGACCCTTGGCGAGGAAGAAATTTCCTTCATCGTCAGCCGGTGGACCGGCATTCCCGTGACTCGATTGCAGGAGGCGGAAACGTCGCGCCTGCTGCGAATGGAAGACGAGCTGCATAAGTCCGTGGTGGGCCAGGATGAGGCCATCAAGGCGTTGGCCCGGTCCATCCGCCGAAGTCGTGCTGGCCTGAAAGATCCGCGTCGCCCCATTGGCTCGTTCATCTTCTCGGGTCCGACGGGTGTCGGCAAAACCGAGCTGGCCCGTTCACTCGCGAAGTTTCTGTTCGCCGATCCCTCGGCACTCATTCGCATCGACATGAGCGAGTACATGGAGAAGTTTTCTGTGTCCCGTCTGATCGGTGCGCCTCCGGGGTACGTCGGCTACGAAGATTCCGGGGCGCTGACCAAGGCCATTCGCCGCAAGCCCTATAGCGTGGTGCTGCTGGACGAAATCGAAAAGGCACATCCGGACGTGTTCAACATCCTGTTGCAGGTGCTTGACGAGGGCCACCTCACCGACAATTACGGCCGCGTCATCGATTTCAAGAACACGGTGGTCATCATGACGTCCAACGTGGGCGCCAAAGATATCACCAAGGGCAAATCGCTCGGATTTGGAACGACCGACGCCCGCAACGATTTCGAGCGAATCAGTGACAAAGTGAAGGAAGAGATGGGACGGGTGTTCAATCCCGAGTTCCTGAACCGTCTCGACGACGTCATTGTGTTCCACCCCCTGGGCAAGGAACACATCAAGGCCATCGTCAGCATTCTGTTCCGCGACGTGCAAAGCCGCCTGGTGGACGAAGAGATCACGCTTCGCCTCACCGACGCGGCGGTCACTTTCCTGGTCGATCATGGCCACGACGAGCACTTTGGCGCTCGGCCGCTGAAGAGGGCCATTCAGCGGTATATCGAAGATCCGCTCTCCGAGAAGCTGTTGCAGGGTGAATGCTCGAAGGGTGACGATGTTGAAATCGATGTTGTTGCTGGTGAGAAGGACAAACTGGATTTCCGCGTGTTTTCCCCCAGCCCGCAGGTCTGAGCCGAGAAATTCCGGCGGCCGGGCCCTTCTGGGTCCGGCCGCTTGCATTTCAGGTTTATATTTCGAGGCTATGCACACGACTTTCCGTACCGGAACTCCCGCCCCACCCCCTGGAAATTGCTCGGACACGGCTCGCGCCCCTCGCCCATTGGTGAACGGTGTGCGTCGGGCCATTGCCGTGCTGTGTGCGGTGGTGTCTTCGGTTGCCTCGTCGCAAATGGCCGCGCAGGATGCCGCGGACATCGCCCAGCGGTGTGCCACCCCCGACTCCATTGTGGTGACTGGCAACAAGCGTGTGTCCGAAGCCAGTATCCGCGAAAAATTTGACTTCAAGGCGGGCGAAGAATTGGCCACGCCTGCCATAGACCGCGCGCTCAAGGCGCTGTACGCCATGGGGCAATTCGAACCGCAGGCGCATATCTCGCGATGTGATCTGGGCTCGATTCCCGGCAAAGTGCTGCTGATCTTTGAGGTGAAGGAACGTCCGTTGCTGGCCGACGTTCGCGTGCAAGGCGTCAAGGCGTTGTCCGAGCGCGACGTCCGTGATCGCGTTGACCTGCTCATTGGCCGCCCGGTCGATCCGGCGCAGGTACAGCGCGCACGAACGCGCATCGACTCGTTATACGAATCGAAAGGTTATTATCTGGCAGAGATCACGCCCGATTCATCGGTCACGTCAGACGGACGTATTGCGCTGACGTACACGATTGACGAAGGTCGGCGTCTGGCCATTGCTGGTATCGAAATCAAGGGCAACACCATTCGGGCAAAAACCATTGCCGGCGCAATGAAGACCAAGCCGGAAGGTTTTCTGTTCTGGCACAAAGGCGAATTCGACGAAGACCGCTATCAGTCGGATGTGGGAGACACGATTCCGGCCATGTACGCACGTCTTGGTTTTCTCGACATGCGTATCAACAAGGACACACTGATTGTCGACCGGCTGCGGGGCAAAGGACTGATCAGCCTTGAGGTCGATGAAGGTCCCCAGTATCGTCTCGGTTCATTCGAAATTGGCGGGAACCGCCGGTTCTCAACGGCCGAATTGAACAGTTTTTATCCGTTCGACGACGCAGGCCCGACGCTTTCACAACGCGTGAAGGGAATCCTCAAACGCGAGCCGAATGCGCCAGACGGCATGTTCAATCAAGCCAAGTGGGATGATGCGGTGCAGAAGTTGAACACGCATTATCGCAACTACGGCTACTTGTACGCGCGTATTGCGCCCAGCGTCGAGCGCGTGCTCGATGCAGATTCGGTGCCGACGGTCAACATGCGGTGGGAGATCGACGAACGAAATCCTGCCATTGTCAACCGCATCAACATATCGGGCAACGACTTTACGTCGGAGGATTGCATTCGGCGCCAGATTTTTCTGCCGCCCGGCGCGCCGTTCAACTACGACAACCTGATTCAGAGTTACCAGAGTATTCGCAACATGGGTTTCTTCGAACAGGACATGCCGTTTCCTGAACCCAAGCCCATCAACGATCAGGGTGACGTGGACATTACGTTCACGGTGAAGGAAAAGCGCACGGGTAGCATTAATTTCGGCGCCTCCATGGGTCAGGGGAACGTTGGGTTTGGCGGGTTTATCGGGGTAGAGCAACCCAACCTGTTCGGCCTGTGCAAGAAGGGGTCGCTCAACTGGCAGTACGGTCGCTTCTTCAACGACTTTACGGCGACGTATCAGGATCCGACTTTGCGAGGCGGTCGTGTCTCCGGATCGCTCAGCGCCTATCGCAGCCAATCGCGCATCGTCATTGGCGACCTTGGCCAGAACATCCGCACTGGTGCCTCGCTGCGCTTTGGATTCCCGGTGCCATGGTCGCTGCGGTCAACCATCGCCTTCACCTACAACGGTGAATCGGCCACTTTCCTGTCCGGCACCCTGCAAGGCAGTTGTACCAAGAACTGTTTCCGATCGAATATCGGCGCGGAATACACCTACGATACCCGCATCGAGCTCCCGTTTCCGACAGCGGGGTCCATGCGCTCCGTGACGGTCGATCTGTCTGGCGGTCCGTTGGGCGGCAGCGTCAGCTTCCAGCGCGTGACCGCGGAGGCAAGAGGATACGCAACGCTGGCTCAGTTCGGTTCCAATGTGGCGTCGTCGCCCAAGCTGGTCGTGGGCCTCAAAACGAACACCGGCGCCCTGTTTGGAAATGCCGGCCCGTTCTTTTTCCAGCAGAAATTTGCCGTTGGCGGTGTACAATTCGGGCAGTCGGTACGTGGTTATGAGGAGTTCTCGATCACGCCGTTTGGCTACGACAGCACAACCAGCCAATTTTCTGCGGGTGGCGCCCAGTCTTTCGGTAGCGCCTTCCTGACCTTCACGGGCGAGTTGGGATTCCGGCTCAGCGATGCTTTGTATCTCAACGTATTTACCGACGCCGGTAACAACTGGGCCTCTGCCAGACAGTTCAATCCAACGCGACTTTATCGCTCGGTCGGCTTTAGCGGCACGACGAAAACGCCGTTGGGTCTGCTGGGCCTGGACATAGCACACGGGTTTGACCGCACGGCGGTCGATCCGTTGACACGCCGCGTGGTACCGGACCCGCGGTGGAAATTTCACTTCCGGCTCGGCCAGATCTTCTAGGGGAATAACTGATGCGTAAAGCTTTCATTCTTGGTGTGTGCAGCCTGATGCTTGCTGCGCCTGCCGCTTCGGCTCAGGCGACGGGGTTCAAGGTCGCCTACATCAATATGCAGCAGCTGTTTCAGGTCGCGCCGGGTCGCGCTGAAGCCGCTGCCACGTTGGAGAAGGAGAAGGGCGTGATGAATGACCATGTGAAGGCCATGCAGGACACGATGGCCAAGCTGGTCGAAACGTTCGAAAAGGAACAGACCACGATGACGCCGGCTGCGAAAACCGAACGGACGAAGCTGCTGCAGACGAAGCAGACTTCGTTCGAGGAACGCTTGCAGAAGATGCAGAACACGACGCAGGAACGTGAACAGGATTTGCTCGCGCCCATTCAGGAGTTGATGCAAAAAGCGCTCGAAGATTTCCGCGCGGAAGGTGGGTACACGGTGATCTTTGATATTGCGCAGGCGGGCATCGTCGCTGTTGACAAGAATCTCGACATGACGGACCGCGTTGCGACCCGTTTGGCCAAGTTGCCGGCGCCGAAGGTTATCGCGGCTCCAGTAAAGGCACCCGTTGCCGGTCCCGTTTCTCCCGCTGGCGCCGGTCCGAAAAAGCCACCCACGCAGTGACGGTTGTAGAAACACGTTCGTCGGAAAACGGCGGTGACGGGCGCAAGCCTGTCACCGCTGCTTTTATTGCAGCGCAAATTGGCGGGGAGCTTGCCGGCGATGGAAATGTGGTCATCGGTGGCGTGGCGCCGCTGGATCGTGCCGGTCCAGGCGACGTGAGCATTTTTTCTTCGTCGCGCTATTCTGACTGGTACGGTGCAACCACCGCGGGATTGGTGTTGGTTTCTCGCGATTTGGCAGGTGTAGCGGGCACTCCACTTGCGCGCATTGTGGTGGACAAGCCGGTGGACGCCATGGTGTCTATCCTGTCGCATTTCCATCGTGCCGATCCCCGCGTTGTTGGCATTCATCCAACCGCGGTGGTATCGCCCACCGCGGTGATTGGACGCGATGTGTGCGTCGAGGCCTTTGCGGTGGTTGGCGACGGTGTGGTACTGGGCGATGGGGCGTGGATTGGCGCCCACGCATTTGTTGGCGAAGAGTCGGTGGTCGGACCCGACGCGCGCTTACATCCTGCGGCGCGCGTTTACCCGCGCGTTGCAATTGGTGCGCGCGTGGTCGTACACGGCGGGGCCAACATCGGGCGCGAAGGGTTTGGCTGGGTGACATCGACTGGCCAACGCGTGCCGCACGTTGGCCGGTGTGTGTTGGGCGACGACGTGGAAATTGGCGCGAACACCTGCGTTGATCGCGGCAGTATTGACGACACCATTATTGGCGCCGGCACCAAGATCGATAACCTGTGTCAGATTGCGCACAACGTGCGTATTGGCCGGATGTGTTTCCTGGCTTCCCAGGTGGGCATTGCGGGAAGCGCGCGTATCGAAGACGGTGTGCAAATTGGGGGGCAGGCGGGCCTTCAGGGGCACATCACCGTCGGCTCGGGCGCGATTCTGGGTGGTCAGGCGGGGGTGCTGGGCGATGTGCCGTCCAAGGAATTCTGGTCGGGATATCCAGCCCGGCCGCACCGCGAGCAGTTGCGGTCTCACGCGGCGATGGCGCGTTTGGTTAAAATTGTGCGTCCGCTGGAGCAGCTGTTGTCTGGTCGTGGAGAGAAAGAGTGATTGTTCGTGCTGCGGAAGAGGCTGGGGCGGCTCGCCCGCTGTCGGGTGAACGGGTTACCATCGCACGGGAGGCGAGTGTCGCGGGGGTAGGGCTGCATATGGGCGCGCCTTGCACGCTGACCTTCCGTCCGGCGCCAATGGGCCGAGGAATCTACTTTCGGCGAGACGACTGTCCCGGATCACCGACCATCCCGGCGCGTGCCGACGTGGCGGTGGAGGCCGAGCGCCGCACTCAACTCGGGCATGGTGCGGATGCGTTGCATACCGTCGAGCATGTCTTGTCTGCGGTTGGCGCATTGGGCATTGACGACCTGGAAATTGGAATGAGTGGCGCCGAGCCTCCTATAATGGATGGGAGTGCGCATCCGTTTCTTGAGGCACTGCTTCGCGCGCAACTCGTGCCGAACGGCGGCCGTCCGGAATGGCTGGTCCTCCGGAAATCCATTCGGGTGGTTGATGGCGATTCGGTCTACGAGGCGCATCCGTCGCAGGCGCTTGAACTCGATATCACCATTGATTTCCCGCATCCGCTGGTCGGCGTGCAGCACGGGGTCTTTCGTGTTTCGCCCGACGTGTACGCACGCGATATTGCCCGAGCGCGAACGTTCGGGTTTCTCCATGAAGTGGAAGCGCTTCGTGCGAAGGGGCTGATTCAGGGAGCGTCCACGCAGAACGCCGTCGTCCTGGACGACAGCCAGGTGGTCGATGGGGTGCTGCGCTGGCCGGACGAGTTTCTGCGACACAAGGCGCTGGATTTGATCGGCGACCTGGTGCTGGCGGCGTCACGGGTGCGGGCCCGCATTGTTGCACACAAACCAAGTCATCGCGGCACGGTTGCGTTGGTACGCGCCATTCTGCAACACGCCGTACGGGAAACTTCTGTGCTTACTGTCGAAGACATCATGAAGGTGCTTCCGCACCGCTATCCGTTTCTGCTCGTCGATCGCATTCTGGAAATCGAGGAGCGCAAACGCATTGTGGGGCTCAAGAATGTCACCATCAACGAGCCGTTTTTTCAGGGCCACTTTCCGGGACATCCGATCATGCCGGGTGTGCTGATCATTGAGGCCATGGCGCAGGTGGGTGGCATGTTGCTCATGGGTTCCGTGCCCGATCCGGCCAACAAGGTTGTTTACTTCATGTCCCTGGATAACGTGAAGTTTCGGCGACCGGTCAAGCCGGGCGATCAGTTGCGCATTGAGGTGGATGTGTTGCAATTCCGCGGAACCGTATGCCGCCTGCATGGCGTGGCCAAGGTTGACGGCGAAGTGGTCACCGAAGCCGATATGGCTGCCATCGCGCGCGATCGATGACCATTCACGCAACCGCAATCGTGCACGCCGACGCGAAAATTGGCGACGGCGTCGAGATTGGTCCGTGGGCCATTGTGGGCCCGAACTGCACGCTTGGCGAGGGCGTCGTCATTGGTGCGCGCGCGACGTTGGAGAACAACGTCACGTTGGGCCGCAATGTGCGGGTTGGCATTGGGTCGGTACTGGGCGGCGATCCGCAGGACCTCAAGTATCGTGGCGAAGCGACGTTTGTCGATATTGGCGACGACACGGTCATTCGCGAGTATGTCACGATCAATCGTGGCACGTCGCACTCCATTACGACGCGCATTGGTGCGGGTTGCTTTCTCATGACCAACGTCCACGTCGCGCATGATTGTCAGTTGGGCAACCAGGTCATCATTTCGAACGGGACGCTGCTGGCTGGTCACGTGACCATTGGTGACAAGGTGACCATCTCAGGCAACTGCGCGGTGCATCAGTTTGTACGCGTTGGGCGTTTCGCCTTTATTGGCGGCGTTTCAAAAGTGACCCAGGATATTCCGCCGTTTGTGCGCGCCAGTGGCAATCCCACGGCGCTCTTCGGATTGAACTCGGTTGGACTGCAGCGCAACGGTTTTGATGCGTTGGTGGTGCGTGAGGTGAAACGGGCTTATCGGTGGTGTTTCAAGTCAGAACTGACGCTGACACAGGCCCTGAAGCACGCTCGTGAAAATCTGGAGCCGATGCCGGAAGTGCATGAGTTCCTGACGTTCATCGAAGAGAGCCAGCGCGGAGTGGGCGTGTGACCTCCTCAGCCACCCGCGCGTTTTCGCTGCCCTCGGCGCCGCGCATTGGTGTGGTCGGCGCCGGCGGTCTGGGTGTGCACCATGTGCGCATTCTGCGGGACCTGGCGGGCGACCGTTTTGCCGGGTTCGTTGATCAGAATCCGGCGCGTGCTGCTGAGGTTGCGTCGTCGCTGCAGGTGATGGCGTGGCCGTCACTTGACGCCCTGCTGCACGAAGTAGACGCGGTGTCCGTGGTCGTGCCAACCACGGCGCACTTTGCCGTGACGGCCGAGGCGCTGCGCCGCGGCAAACACGTCTTTGTCGAGAAACCGTTTACCGCGACGCTTGAAGAAGCGGATGAATTGCTGGCACTGCAACAGCGTGCGGGTGTCGTGGTGCAGGTTGGGCATGTTGAACGGTTTAATCGGGCTATTCGGGCGGCCCTCCCGTTGGTGGATAGTCCGTTGTTCATCGAGAGTGACCGGCTCGCCCCGTTCAGCCCGCGCGGATCGGATGTGGCGGTGGTGCTTGATTTGATGATTCACGATATCGACCTGGTGTGTTCCCTCGTGAATTCGCCGGTGAATGCCGTGAGTGCGGCGGGCATCCCGGTGCTTACGCCACAAGTAGATATCGCCAACGCCCGGCTCACGTTTGCGACGGGAGCCATCGCGAACGTGACGGCCAGCCGCATATCGCGCGAACGTATTCGCAAGCTTCGTATTTTTCAGCGAAGTGGGTATTTGTCGCTCGATCTTGCATCAGGCACTGGCGAATTTTTCCGGCTCCGTGGCGATTTTGACCCCATGACGCTGGCTCGTGCTCCGCGGAGCGTCGAAGATTTTGTCGAACGCGTCGCGCTGGCCGCACCGGAGGCCGAACCACTGGTGCTGGAACTCAGTCAGTTTCTCGGCGCGGTGGCCGGCCAGCATGCGGTGACCGTTGATGGCGCGCAGGGCAGGGAAGCGCTCTCCGTGGCCCTCCGCATTGTCGCTGAGATTGATCGGTCGTTGATCGCGATCAAACAAGGCGCGGCGCAGGGTGGCAAGCCGAGCGGGCGTCCGGCTACGCCGTAGCGTGCCCGGTGCGTTCCATATCGGGTGAAGTGTTGTTCGTGGCGGGTGAAGTGTCGGGTGACATGCATGCCGCTGGTGTCGCGGAAGCCATTCTGAGACTGCAGCCGGCCCGTCAACTGATTGGCATTGGTGGGAATCGGATGAGCGCGGCCGGCGTCGAATTGCTGGAACACGTCGAGAATCTTGCGGTCATGGGATTTATCGAAATCGTGAAACACGTCCCGCATCATTGGCGATTGCTGCGCGTGCTGCGTGAGCGCTTGCAGCGCGGAACGACGGCGTTGGTGGTGCTTGTCGACTACGCGGGCTTCAACATGCAAGTTGCGAAAGCGGCGCGCGATGCGGGCGTGCCCGTGCTGTACTATGTCACTCCCCAGGTGTGGGCCTCACGCGCGGGCCGTCTGCCGAAACTCGCCAAAGTGGTGACGAAAGCCGCGTGTATTTTGCCATTTGAAGAAGCGTTGCTGCGGGAACACGGCATTGATGCCACGTTCGTTGGACACCCGCTGCTCGACCGCGCGCTCGCCCTTCCAACCCAGGCGGAAGCCCGGGCGCAACTCGGCCTGCGGGGTGATGGGGAGTTGCTGGCCGTGTTTCCTGGCAGCCGCAAATCGGAACTCTCGTTTCATCTGGAAGCGTTTGTTGCGACCGCGCGGGAATTGCAGCGACGACGCCCCGGTTTGGATGTTGTGGTCGCGACGGCTCCGTCCCTGCCGATTGCTGCGGCGCAGTGCCCGTTTCGCCAGATTTCCGGCGCGTCGTTCAGCGTGTTGCGCGCGGCGACGGCCGGCTTGTTAAAGAGTGGCACAACCACACTGGAGGCGGCGGTCGTGGGGCTGCCGCACATCATTGCGTATCGCACCAGCACCATCAGTTACGCCATCGCGAAGCGTGTTGTCACCATTCCGCGCATCGGGCTGGTGAATGTGGTCGCTGACCGGGAGGTATCGCGAGAGTTTGTGCAACATGCACTCGTCCCGATCGACATGGCCAATGCGCTTGAACCGCTGTTGACGGAAGGAAGTGTCGAACGGAATGCGGCGGTGCAGGGATTGGCGCAGGTTCGCGCGCAACTCGGAACACCGGGAGCCGCGGAGCGTGTGGCTGCGATGGCCATCGACATGATGTCATGAACGACCATTCGCCTACGGAATCGCCGCCCACCCTGTCGCCACCGTCGGGGAAACCAGCATCCGCTCCCGCATCATCGCTGGACTGGAAAACGC
>Ga0209181_10003502_pt1 | contig 24129 bp, 21 predicted proteins | sample MAT05_FD_187208 | JGI IMG/M metagenome (GOLD analysis project Ga0209181, IMG submission 187208) | Freshwater microbial communities from Lake Fryxell liftoff mats and glacier meltwater in Antarctica - MAT-05 (SPAdes) (version 2) | ecosystem: Environmental > Aquatic > Freshwater > Ice > Liftoff...
CGGCCTCCTTCGCCGGTGCAGCCTTCTTCGCCGGTGCAGCCTTCTTCACCGGTGCGGCCTTCTTGGCCATTGGCTTAGCAGCCGGAGCGGCTTTCTTAGCCATTGGTTTCGCGGCCGGAGCGGCCTTCTTCGCAGTTGCCATGACAATCTCCTTGATCAAGTTACAAAAGCGCTCAACCGGTCTAGCGGTCGTAGCGATTCATCGGTTCAATGTCAGGGCCTCTTCAGCCCTTGCTACCAGCCCGATGAACGGGGTTGTGTCCTGGCGCGCCACATCTGACGGTGGTCGTCGCAAGGACACCAAGCTTGATCTGCTACGGGGATCGCTCACCAGGCACCTGCGTGCCGCGGTGCTCAGTCCCAGCTCAGTGCACCACCGGATTGGTACTCGATGACGCGGGTTTCAAAAAAGTTGCGTTCTTTCTTCAGGTCGATCATTTCGCTCATCCAGGGGAACGGGTTTTCTTCGTTCGGGAAGAGCGCTTCCAGGCCAATCTGCGTGGCGCGCCGGTTGGCGATGTAGCGCAGGTAGCCCTTGAACATCGAGGCGTTGAGACCCAGCACGCCGCGCGGCATGGTGTCCTCGGCGTAGCGGTACTCCAGCTCCACGGCGCGCAAGAACAGCGCCTTGATCTCGTCCTTGAACTGGGCAGTCCAGAGCTGCGGGTTCTCGGCCTTGATCTGGTTGATCAGATCGATACCGAAGTTGCAGTGCATCGACTCGTCGCGCAGGATGTACTGGTACTGCTCGGCGGCACCGGTCATCTTGTTCTGCCGGCCCATCGCCAGGATCTGGGTGAAGCCGACGTAGAAGAACATGCCTTCCATCAGGCAGGCAAACACGATCAGCGAGCGCAGCAACGTCTGGTCGTTTTCTTGCGTGCCGGTATGAAAGTTGGGGTCCATGATCGCGTTGATGAACGGGATCAGGAACTGGTCCTTGTCGCGGATCGAATCGACCTCGTTGTAGGCGTTGAAGATCTCGGCCTCGTCCAGCCCCAGCGACTCGACGATGTACTGGTAGGCGTGGGTGTGGATGGCCTCCTCGAAGGCCTGACGCAGCAGGAACTGCCGGCACTCGGGCGCCGTGATGTGGCGGTAGGTGCCCAGCACGATGTTGTTGGCGGCCAGCGAGTCGGCGGTGACGAAGAAGCCCAGGTTGCGCTTGATGATGCGGCGCTCGTCGTCGGTCAGGCCGTTCGGGTCTTTCCAGGTCGCAATGTCGCGCGACATGTTGACCTCTTGCGGCATCCAGTGGTTGGAGCAGCTGGCCAGGTACTTTTCCCAGGCCCATTTGTACTTGAACGGCACCAGCTGATTGACGTCGGTCTGGCCGTTGATGATGCGCTTTTCATCGGCGTTGACACGGCGCGCGCCGGCCACTGCAATGGGTTGTGCCGGCGCACTGCGGGCGGCGGATACGGAGGCCATGGCTGCGGCCAAAGCCGTTGCCGGGACGATGTCCTGCAGGGGTGAGGGTGATGGCACTGCCATCGGCCGTGCGGCGCTTGAGCCAAGTGGTGCAGCGGGCTTCGATGGGGCCGCCGGCGGCTGTGTTACTTCGTCTTCCCAGACCAGCATATTTTTGCTTCCTGTAGCGGTGAATTATCAGAGTGATGTGCTCAAAACACCAAGCACTTATTGACGGTCATGGCGTCGTGTTCTGCGCGGACTGCGTCGTGCTGTTGAACTTGTCGGCGTGCGGCATGGCATGGGCAATGCCGCACCCCGGTGGCGCGCCTACTGGCAGGCCTCGCAGTCCGGGTTGTCGATCGAACAGAACTTGATGTCGCTCGCCGGAGTCGCGTCGATTTCGCGTTGGGCCTGGGCGGCGGCAGCGTCGATTGCCGACAGCCCACCGCCAGCCATTCCACCGCTGGACACTGCGTTCATCGCGCCTGCCGTGACGGTTGATTTCTCGGCATGGGTGGCCCCCATCGTGCGCAGGTAGTAGGTGGTCTTGAGGCCACGCAGCCAGGCCAGCTTGTAGATCTCGTCGAGCTTCTTGCCGGACGCACCGGCCAGGTAGATGTTGAGGCTCTGGGCCTGGTCGATCCACTTCTGGCGGCGCGAGGCAGCCTCGACCAGCCACTGCGCATCGACCTCGAAGGCGGTGGCGTAGAGCTGCTTGATGTCCTCGGGTACGCGGTCGATGCGGCGCAGGCTGCCGTCGAAGTGCTTCAAGTCCATCACCATCACGTCGTCCCACAGCCCCAGGCGCTTCAGGTCACGCACCAGGTACTCGTTGACGATGGTGAACTCACCCGACAGGTTGCTCTTGACCGACAGGTTGCCGAAGCAGGGCTCGATCGATGCATCGACACCGATGATGTTGCTGATGGTGGCGGTGGGCGCGATGGCCACGCAGTTGCTGTTGCGCATGCCGTGGCGGGCAATCCGCGCACGCAGTGCGTCCCATTCCAGCGTGACCGAGCGGTCCACCTCGACATAACCGCCACGGGCCTCGGCCAGCAGGTCGAGCGAGTCGATCGGCAGGATGCCGCGGTCCCACAGGCTGCCGCGGTAGGTGGCGTAGCGGCCGCGCTCTTCGGCCAGCTCGGTGCTGGCCCAGTAGGCGTGGTAGCAGATCGCTTCCATCGACCGGTCGGCAAACTCGACTGCGGCATCTGAGGCGTAGGGCACACGCAGCTCATAGAGCGCGTCCTGAAAGCCCATCAGGCCCAGGCCCACCGGGCGGTGCCGCAAGTTGCTGTCGCGCGCTTTCTTGACGGCGTAATAGTTGATGTCGATGACGTTGTCGAGCATGCGCATCGCCGTGGACACGGTCTGCTTGAGCTTGACCTGGTCAACCTGGCCATCCAGCAGGTGCTGGGCCAGGTTGATCGAGCCCAGGTTGCAGACCGCGATCTCGGTGTCGCTGGTGTTGAGCGTGATCTCGGTGCACAGGTTGCTGGAGTGCACCACGCCGACATGCTGCTGCGGTGAGCGCACGTTGCAGGCGTCCTTGAAGGTCACCCAGGGGTGGCCGGTCTCGAACAGCATGGTCAGCATCTTGCGCCACAAGTCCTTGGCGGCCAGGCGCTTGTGCAACTTGATCTCGCCGCGGTCGGCCTTGGCCTCATACGCCACATAGGCGCGCTCGAACTCGGCACCGAACAGGTCGTGCAGATCAGGCGTGTTGGACGGCGAGAACAGCGTCCACTGGCCGCCCTCCAGCACCCGGCGCATGAACAGGTCGGGGATCCAGTTGGCGGTGTTCATGTCGTGGGTGCGGCGGCGGTCGTCGCCGGTGTTCTTGCGCAGCTCCAGGAACTCTTCGATGTCGAGGTGCCAGGTCTCCAGGTAGGCGCAGACCGCGCCCTTGCGCTTGCCGCCCTGGTTGACCGCTACCGCCGTGTCGTTGACCACTTTCAGGAAAGGCACCACACCCTGGCTCTTGCCGTTGGTGCCCTTGATGTAGCTGCCCAGCGCGCGCACCGGGGTCCAGTCATTGCCCAGGCCGCCGGCAAACTTGCTGAGCAGCGCGTTTTCTTTCAGCGCCTCGTAGATACCCTCCAGATCGTCGGCCACGGTGGTGAGGTAGCAGCTCGACAGCTGCGAGCGCAGCGAGCCGGCGTTGAACAGTGTGGGGGTGCTGGACATGAAGTCGAAGCCGGACAGCACGCCGTAGAACTCGATGGCGCGCGCCTCGCGGTCGATCTCATTGAGCGCCAGACCCATCGCCACGCGCATGAAAAACGCCTGCGGCAGCTCGATGCGCTGCTCGTCGATATGCAGGAAGTAGCGGTCGAACAAGGTCTGCAGGCCGAGGTAGTCGAACTGGAAGTCACGCTCGGGCTGCAGCGCAGCGCCCAGCCGGGCCAGGTCGTACTGCTGCAAACGCGGGTCCAGCAGCTCGGCGGCCACGCCCTTTTTGATGTACTGCGGAAAGTACTCGGCGTAGCGCTCGGCCATCTGGGCTTGGCTGACCTCCTCGCCCAGCACTTCTTTGCGGATGGTGTGCAGCAGCAGGCGGGCGGTGGCGCGGGTGTAGGCCGGCTCTTTTTCGATCAGCGTGCGGGCGGCCAGGATGCTGGCCTTGTGCACCTCGTCGATCGGCACGCCGTCGTACAGGTTGCGACGCGTCTCGGCCAGGATCGGCTCGGCCTTGACATCATCGCCCAGGCCAGCGCAGGCCGATTCGATCAGCGCTTGCAGCGCCGCAAAGTCCAGCGGCAGGCGCTGGCCCCGGTCGATCACATGCAGCACCGGGTGCTCGGGCGCGGCCGGCTGCACCTGGCGCAAGCGCTCTTGCGAGCGGCGTTCGCGGTACAGCACGTAGGCCCGGGCGACCTCGTGGTGGCTGCCACGCATCAAGCCCAGCTCGACCTGGTCCTGCACGTCCTCGATGTGGAAAGTGCCACCGCCGGGCCGCGACCGCAGCAAGGCCCGGACGACGCTCTCGGTCAGCGCGTCCACCGTCTCGCGCACGCTGGCCGATGCCGCGCCCTGGGTGCCGTGCACCGCCAGAAAGGCCTTCATCAGCGCGACGGCGATCTTGTTGGGCTCGAACGACACCACCGAGCCATTGCGCCGGATGATCTGGTAGCCGGCATAGGCCGATGCGGCGGGCGCGCCGCCAAACTCGGACGGCGTGCGCGGCGCCGTGCTGCCCGGCAGGCTGCTGGTGATGATGGTTTGCATGGGTTCCCCTCAAGAGTTGGCGGCAGCGGCCGCCGAGTCGGTGAATCAAGATAGCGGCGTCGGTCAATCGGCCAGCGGCGCTTGCACCCGCCCCGTCATGGGATCCGTCACCGCAATGCAGCAGCCGCGGGCATCTGTCACGCGGACCGGCATGGGCTGGGTGCGTGAAGGCTGTCCGCAGCCTTCGGCAAGGTGTGGGGAGCTGGTGCAACGGCAGCTGGCTGTTGCACGGCGGGTAGCGCATCTGGGTCAAAAGGATAACACGAGAAGCCACTATATCTAGGGTCTTCTTGCTCCTCAAGCACTACAGGTAGCGTGCTTACCCTATCAGGTGCCTGCCCGCCAGGGGCCACACCCAAGCCCTGGGCCGACGGCAATCGGCCGCAGCCGGGTCTCAAACCGCCACGGCCAATCCGGCCGGGAAACCCGGCAATGTGGGCAGGCGGGCCCAATCGAAGCCGGCGCCCGGGTCGTGTTTGCGGCCCGGTGCCACATGCTCATGCCCCACCACCTCGCGCACCGGATAGCGACGGGCCACCGCCTTGAGCACGCGGGCCAGCGCCCCGTACTGCGCAAGCTCGAAAGGCTCGCCCTCCAGCCCTTCCAGTTCAATGCCGATCGACCAGTCGTTGCAGTTGCCCCGGCCCTGCCAGCTGGAAGGCCCGGCATGCCAGGCCCGCTGGTTGCAGGACACAAACTGCAGCACCTGCCCACCGCGCCGAACCAGGAAGTGCGCCGACACCGTCAGGCCGCAAACCTGGGCAAAGTAGGGATGGGCCGCGCCGTCCAGCGTGTTGCTGAACAGGCGCTCGATGGCATCGCCGCCGTAGACCCCGGGCGGCAGGCTGATCGAGTGCAGCACCACCAGTTCGATCGGCAAACCTGCCGGGCGCGGCCCGAAGTTGGGCGAGGCACGCCGCCAGGCGCCGGACCACCACCCCCGCTGCCATCGCCAAGGCCGGGCGGGGCTCAGCCCATCGGCGTGAAATCGACGCTGGGCCTTCGCCAGCCCTGCATCGCCTTCCGGCGATCCAGGGCTCAGCCCATCGGCGTGAAATCGACGCTGGGCCTTCGCCAGCCCTGCATCGCCTTCCGGCGATCCAGGCGCGGGCTCAGTCAGGGCCATGGTCTCCGGCCTGGATGCCCAGCCGCGCCATGCGGTAACGCATCTGGCGCAGCGACAGCCCCAGGTTGCTGCCGGCGGCGGTGCGGTTGAAGCGGTGCAATGCCAACGACCGCAGCAGAATGTCGCGCTCTACCGCGTCGAGGTGGGCGACCAGGTCGTCAGGCAGCGCCACATCGCCCACAGCAGGCGCCGCTGCGGCCGGCTCGGACGCCAGCGGGTCCAGCCCCTGCCATTCGCTCTCGGCAAAAGCCTCTTCGCCCAGGCCCAGGTCGTCGCTGTCGATGAGCTCACCGTCCGACAGCGTGACCGCACGGTGCAGCAGGTTCTCCAGCTCACGCACATTGCCCGGGAACCCGTAGCGCGACAGGTGGTCGAGCGCCGACGCCGACAACCTGGGCGGCGGCGACACGCCGGCATCGCGGGCGATGCGCCCCAGCACGGCGCTGCAGATCAGCGGCAGGTCATCCACCCGCTCGCGCAGCGGCGGGATGCGCATCTGGATCACGTTGAGCCGGTAGTACAAGTCTTGGCGGAAGCGGCCCTCATGCACCTCGACCGACAAGTCCTTGTGGGTGGCGCTGACGATGCGCACGTTGACCGGCTGCTCGATCGCCGTGCCCAGCGGGCGCACCGAGCGCTCCTGGATCGACCGCAGCAACTTGCTCTGCATCGCCAACGGCAGGTCACCGATTTCATCGAGGAACAGGGTGCCACCCTGCGCGGCCTGGAAGAAGCCCGCCCGGTCCTCGGTCGCGCCAGTAAACGCGCCTTTGCGGTAGCCGAAGAATTCCGCCTCCAGCAGCTGCTCGGGGATGGCGCCGCAGTTGACGGCGACAAACGGCTGGTCGGCCCGCGGGCTGACCTCGTGCAGCGCCCGGGCCACCAACTCCTTGCCGGTGCCGGACTCGCCCTGGACCATCACCGGCGCCATGCCGCGCGCCACCCGTTCGATCAGGGCGCGAACCTGCTGCATCACTGATGATGCGCCGGCCAGGCGCAGCATCGCCGGATGTTGGCTGGCGGCGCTGCGCTCGACAGCGGGCGCGGCTGCGGGTTTGGGCGGCGTGGGTGCCAGGCCGGCACCGCGCCCCAGCGCCGACGCCACCACGCTGCGGAACTGGCGCAAATCCACCGGCTTGGTGAGGTAGTCGAAGGCACCGGCCTTGAGTGCCTCCACCGCGTTTTCGGCCGAGCCGTAGGCGGTGATCATGATGGTTTTTTCAGGGCGCCGCGCCGCCTCCAGCCGCCGTAGCAGGTCCAGCCCGTTGCCATCGGGCAGCCGCATGTCGGTGATCACGGCGTTGTAGCTGCGCTCGCTCAAGCGCGCCCAGGCCTCCTCGACCGATCCCGCGCTGTCCACGTCGTAGCCCTCACGCAGCAGGGTCAGCTCGTAGAGCGTGCGCAGGTCGGGTTCGTCATCGACCACCAACAGGCTGAACGCAGGGGTCATGGGGCTAGGGTGCGGCAAGCACGGTAAGGGGGTGGAGACACGGCGCCGGCGGGGAGGACGGGCATGGTGCAGCTACAGCCCAGGCGCAACGCGCATCGTCACACCAAAGACATTGCGGTGCCGGGCGGTGGCCGGCGCCAGGCTGAAATCGATGCTGGCACCGTAGCGCTCGCACAACTCGCGGCAAATATACAGGCCCAGGCCGCTGCCCCGGCTGCGGGTCGAGAAGAAGGGTTCAAACAGGTGGCGCTCGACGTCGGACTGGATCGCCTCGCCGTCGCTGGCCAGCGTCAGCCGGACCGAGCCCGGCACCGGTCCACGCACCAGCCGCAGCTGCAGCGCGCCGGCCTGGCCGCTGGCATGGCGGGCGCCGTTGTCGAGCAGGTTGACCAGCACCCGGCGCAGGTGCTCGGCGTCGAACAGCACCCACACCGCACCCTCGGGCCAGTCGCAGCGCAGGCGCTCGGCGGCGTGCAGCTCGGGCGGCGCGGCACGGCACCAGTCGCTGCAAACCTGGGCCAGCTCGGTCGCCGCATTGATCGCTGCCACCGGCGTCACCGTGCCGGGCGCCACCGCCAGAACGTCATCGACGATGCGTTTGAGCCGGTGCACGTTGTCAGACACGATGCGCGCCAGTTGCCGGTGCGGCGGCAGCAGCGCGTCCTCCAGCAGCAGCGCATTGGCCTGGGCGATGGCCGCCAGCGGGTTACGGATCTCGTGCGCGATGCCGGCCGACATGCGGCCCATCGCGGCCAGCTTGTCCTGCCGGGCGCGCGCCTGCACGGCGCGCAAATCCTCCAGGAACAGCACGCAGATGTCCTCGGGCGGCGTGTCGTCGGCGGCGATGCCGCCGCGCCGGGTGAACCGTGCCCGCACCTGCAGATGCCGGTCGCCGCCGTCGCCCAGCGCCAGCACCATCTCGCGCGCCGATGCCGGCCAGCTGCCCTGGACATAGGCCTGGTCCAGCGCCAGTTGCAGCACCAGCAGGCCGGGTTGATCGCTCAGCGGACACGGCAGCGTCATGGCCTGGCCCACAGCGCCCAGCAGCGTGCGGGCCGCCGGGTTGATCGCCCGCACGCGGCCTTGCCGGTCCACCACCAGCACGCCGTCGGCCATCTCCTCGATCACCAGACGGTTGAGCAGGGTCTGCTGGCGCGCCAGTTCCAGGCTGCTGCGGGCGGTGCGCTCCTCGCGGGCCAGCCGCTGCGCGAGCTCGCTGGCCAGCAAGGCGATCAGGAACATGCCTGCGCCCGCCAGCCCGGCCTGCGACAGTTGCAGCAGCAGATCACCGCCCTCGGCCGCGGCCAGCCAGACCCCCAGCAGCAGCATCAGCGTCACGCCGGCGGCGGTGGCCAGGGCCACGCGGCGTGGTGTCAGCACGCCCGACATCAGCACCGGCAGCACCAGCAGCGCCGCATAGTTGAGCTGGGCCAGCGGATCAAGCAGGCGCAGCAGCGAAAACGCCACCAGGTCCACGCCAATCGTCCAGAACCACTGCGTGGGCAGCAGGCGGTCGGACAACGGGTCGTCGGTGTCCGGGTCGTGCAGCAACCACATCGACACCGCCTGGCCCGCATAAGCCAGACACAACGCCATCAACGGCAGTGCGGTTCGTCCCCCGATCAGCGACGCCAACCAGGGCGCCAGCACCAGCGCCAGACCCAGGGCGGCCCGTGCAGCGATGTAGGTGCGCAGGATGCGCGGCAAGGCGGCACCCTCGGTCGACACCAGGCGTTTGGCCTCGCGGGCGATGAAGGTGCTGTCGCTGCCCGGATCCAGGTCGGCGTCGCCGGGTGCACTGCCGGCGGCGACCGGGCCCGGGCCGGCCGGCTCGGCCGGGCGGCCCCATGCACCGAGCCAGGTGTCATCGGGGGCCGAGCGGGGCGGCTGCCGCCGCTCGGCCCGGCGCCGGTCTTGGCCGCGCCGTTCCGGCACCAGACTCATTCGGCAAGCTCCGGACGGTGCAACGCGGCAGGTCGCGCTTGAAGCCGCAGGCGGCTGGACGAACTCATGGTGGCGGCATCGCCGGCCCGAGCAGCCGGTGGGCGTCGCTGCAGAACAGGCGCGAGCCCTCGGGCAAGGCATCAGCCGCGGGCAGGTGCAGGCCGCAGTGCGCGCACTGCACCATCGCCACCGGCGTGATCGGCGTGGGCGGTTTCACCGGATCGGCAGTGCGGCGCCGCTTCAGGCCGCCACCACGCAGGCGCGACACCAGCGACCACAACCCAAAACCCACCACCAACAACACCAACAGGTATTTCACGCGTCATCCCGCACCAAGCAACCCAGCACACACCGCGGGCCAGCCGCTACACGGCAGACCGGCCCAGCACCACCTCAAACACAAAGCGAGAGCCGACATAGCCCAGCAACAGCAGCACGGCGCCGACATACAACCACCGCGTGGCACGCCGGCCACGCCAACCCTGCCACTGGCGGCCGACCAGCAAGGCCGCGAAGACCGCCCAGCCCAGCAGCGAGAACACGGTCTTGTGGTCCCAGCGCCACTGTGGCGTGGTGGCCGTGCCCAGCAGCAGCGCTGCGGTCAGGACCACAAAGCCGGCCTCGACAAACCGGAAGGTCAGGCGCTCCAGCCGCAACAAGGGCATGCCCATCGGCCCTGGCGCGGGGCCAGCGCCTGCTGCAACCTGCAACGCGGCGGACCGGGTGCGCAGCTTGCGCTCGGCCGAGTCCAGCATCGTGGCATGCAGCACCGCAGCACCCAGCAGGGCGTAGGAGGCCACGCCCAGGGCCCAGTGCAAGGGCATCCAGGCACTGGCGGTAGGCTTGACTTCACCCGGAAAAGCCCAGGCCAACAGCACCGTCAGCGCCCCGCTGACCGCCAGCGCCCGGCGCACCGCGGGCAGCGGCACAAAGCGGCTCTCGACCTCGTGCACCGCCATCACCAACCACACCGTGAGTGACAGCACCGGGCCGAAGCCCAGCCGGGCGCCGGACTCGGCCCGTCCCCAGCCGCCCACGTCCAGCGCCAGCAGCAACGCCTGCAGCAACCAGCCCGCGACCAGCGCCGGTGCCGGCCAGCGTGACTCCAAGCCCGAGGGCGATCCGCCCGGCAGCGCCGCCATCCCGTAAGCCAGCACCGCCAACAGCGCCAGCGCCAGTGGCGCCGCACCGAGATTGGCGACGGGGGCGAACGATAGAATCATCGCTGACAGTGTACTTTCGCGGTCACCACCCAACGCGGTGCCCGCCACGACGATGGCATCCACTCTTTCAGACCGACTGTCACGCCTCGTCAAGACGATGCGTGGCCAGGCCCGCATCACCGACAGCAACGTGGCCGACATGCTGCGCGAGGTGCGCATGGCCTTGCTGGAGGCCGACGTGGCCCTGCCCGTGGTGCGCGATTTCATCGCCAGGGTCAAGGAAAAAGCGCTCGGCACCGAGGTCGTCGGTTCGCTCAATCCCGGCCAGGCGCTGGTGGGCGTGGTGCACAAGGAACTGGCCGCCACGATGGGCGAAGGCGTGGCCGACCTGAACCTGGCCACCCAGCCGCCGGCGGTGATCCTGATGGCCGGCCTGCAGGGCGCGGGCAAGACCACCACCACCGCCAAGCTGGCCAAGCACCTGATCGAGCGCCGCAAGAAGAAGGTGCTGACGGTCTCGGCCGACGTCTACCGCCCCGCCGCCATCGAGCAGCTCAAGACGGTGACCCGGCAGGCGGGTGCGGAATGGTTTCCGTCCACGCCCGAGCAAAAGCCGCACGACATCGTGCTGGCCGCGCTCGACCACGCCAAGCGCCACTACTTCGACGTGCTGCTGGTCGATACCGCCGGCCGGCTGGCAATCGACGAGGCCTTGATGGCCGAGATCCGTGACCTGCACAACGTGCTCAAACCGATCGAGACGCTGTTTGTCGTCGATGCGATGCAGGGCCAGGACGCGATCAACACGGCCAAGGCCTTCAAGGAGGCCTTGCCGCTGACCGGCATCGTGCTGACCAAGCTCGACGGCGACTCGCGCGGCGGCGCGGCGCTGTCGGTGCGTGCCATCACCGGTGCGCCGATCAAGTTTGCCGGCACGTCCGAGAAGATCGACGGCCTGGAGGTGTTCGACGCCGAGCGCCACGCCGGCCGCGTGCTGGGCATGGGCGACATCCTGGCGCTGGTCGAGCAGGTGACGGCCGGCGTCGATATGGGTGCGGCGCAGGCGCTGGCCGACAAGGTCAAGGCCGGCGACGCGTTTGATTTGAACGACTACCTGTCGCAGATCACCCAGATGTCGAAGATGGGTGGCTTGTCGGGGCTGATGGACAAGCTGCCCAGCGCCATGACCGCCAAGGCCGGCAACGTCGACATGGACAAGGCAGAGCGCGACGTCAAGCGCATGGAAGGCATCCTGCGCTCGATGACCGCCAAGGAGCGCGCCCGCCCCACCTTGCTGATGGACGGCAAGTCCAAGGCCAGCCGCAAGCGCCGCATTGCCGCCGGTGCAGGCGTGCAGATTCAGGAAGTGAACCGCCTGCTCAACCAGTTCGAGCAGATGCAGGGCATGATGAAAAAGATGAAGGGCGGCGGCCTGATGAAGATGATGAAACGCATGGGCGGCATGAACGGCATGAAGGGCATGCTGGGCTGAGAGCCTGAGACCACGCGCAAGCCGCCGGAAGGCGGGTTGCCGTCAGCGCCGCCGGCCGGCCCACCAGGCCGCTGCCAGGCCAACCAGCACACAAGCCAGCGTGTCCGGTTCGGGCACTTCACGCGCAGCCCCATCGACGGCCACGGCGTGACGCAAACCGAACTCGCCCAGGCCGGCCGCGCCACCCGCATCGTCGCCCAACGCCGTCTGCAACCGGGCCAGCGGTGCGGCCACCCAGCGTGGCAGCCGTGCGCGTTCACCGCCGGCGCTCAGCACCGACACATTGCCGCACACATCGGGCACCATCACCGCCCGCCTGCGGCCTGCGGCGTCCACCACCTCGTACAGGTCGGCTTTTTCGATATGGCCGGGTGCAAAGTTGACGCGCGAGTTCAGGCACATCGTATGGCCGAAGCTCAGGCCCAGGCCCCGCGGGCTGAACTCGCGCCCGCCGCGGTCCGACCGGATCACCGCCGTGCTGATGCTGACCCGGTCCGTGGGCTGGCGCGCACGGATGCGGGCCGCGACCGGCGCCACCAGTTCGGCCGGCAAGCGGGCGGCCACCAGCGCTTGCTCCACCGTGCCCTGGTAGGGGTTGCGGCCGGGCTTGCCCCAGACGCAGTTCTGGCGCAGGCCCAGCGGCGGATCGGTCGCTGGCAGCGCCGCGGTTGCCGGGCTGGTCGCCGCGACCGGCTGCATCGGCTCGCCATCGAAGTGCTCGCCGGGCGCCAGGCGGTGCACCCCGCCGGGATGGGCCTGCCGATCAGCCGGCAAGGTGCCCAGCTGCAGCACCAGCAACGACGCGGCAACCGCCAAGCCCACACCGCCCAGCAAGGCCACAGCCGACCACACCCAGCGGCGCAGCCGCACCAGTCCCGCGCCACAGGCTGGACATTGCGCATGCTGATCGGTGGGGGAAGACACGGAGGCGGACAAAATTCCAGCAAGAGACAGCGGCCGCACGCCGGGTTGGCCGAAGCCAGAACCCAGGTTGGGCAGACGGGTCGGATCAGCGGCTTGAATCGGCGTGGCGAGATGCCCGCGCCGGATCTGGGTGCCAAACCTTGCTTTGGCTATCGGCCTGCGACGCCCATACCCAAGGCAATTCGTCACAGCCACACCGACAAAGTGGCGTCAGCCCCAAAACCAGCGCCCGCGTTGGCGCGCTCAGGCGAAGATCGGGCATGCGCGACAGCGTCTCTGCCCCGTCCCCCACCCGCAGCGTTGCCTGGGCGGCCATGCTGTTGCTCGCCCTCAGCGTGCTCGGCCCAGCGGCAGTGGCGCAAGGCGGCAACGCGGGGCGGGTGGAGCCCGGCGCGGATTTCGCCCAGCAGGTGCTGGGCCTCATCAACGCCCAGCGCACTGCGCTGGGCTTGGCCGCATGGCAGATCGATCCGGCCCTGACCGCCATCGCCAACGACCACAGCCGGGCCTTGGCCGCGCAGGGACGGCTAAGCCATGACGGGTTCGCCCAGCGGTTTGCGCGCGCTGATCGTGGCGCATGCGTCGAGAACCTGGCCGCCGGCCAGCTGCGGCCCGAGGCGCTGGTGGCGGCGTGGCGGGCGTCGCCAACGCACCTGCGCAACCTGGTGGCGCCCGCGGTGCACCACGCCGGCGTCGGCCAGTTCAACGGCTATGTCGCGTTGTTTGCCTGCGACTGACGGGCTCAGCGACCCGATCGCTGCCAAGTCAAGCCGTCAGGTCCTGTCCTCAGGCCAGCAGGGCCTGCGCAAACTCACGTGCGTTGAAGGTCTGCAAGTCCTCCAGCTTTTCACCCACGCCGATGAAGTAGACCGGCACCGGCCGCTCGCGGGCAATCGCGGCCAGCACGCCGCCCTTGGCGGTGCCGTCGAGCTTGGTGACGATCAGGCCGGTCAGGCCCAGCGCGTCGTCAAACGCCTTCACCTGGGACAAGGCGTTCTGGCCGGTATTGCCGTCCACCACCAGCAACACCTCGTGCGGCGCGCCGGCGTCGGCCTTGGCGATCACGCGCTTGATCTTGCGCAGTTCCTCCATCAGATGCAACTGGGTCGGCAGCCTGCCGGCGGTGTCGGTGATCACCACGTCGCGCCGGCGCGCCTTGCCGGCGGTCACCGCATCAAAGGCCACGGCCGCCGGATCGGCGCCCTCGTTGCTGACGATCTCGACACGGTTGCGGTCGGCCCAGACCGCCAACTGCTCGCGTGCCGCAGCACGAAAGGTGTCGGCCGCGGCCAGCAACACGGATTGCTCGGCGTCCGCCAGGTGCCGGGTCAGCTTGCCGATGCTGGTGGTCTTGCCGGCGCCGTTGACCCCGACCACCATCATCACGGTCGGCTGAAACTGGCCCATCACCAACTGCTTTTCCAGCGGTGCCAGCAACTCGGTCAAGGCATCGGCCAACAAGCCCTTGACCCGCGCCGGGTCGGCGGCCTTGCTGTCCTTGACGCGGCGCTTGAGGTCTTGCAGCAGGAACTCAGTGGCCCGCACGCCGGTATCGGCCATCAGAAGCGCGGCTTCCAGCTCCTCGTACAGCGTGTCGTCGATCTGGGTGCCGGTGAAAACCTGCGCAATGCTGCTGCCGGTCTTGCGCAGGCCGTTGCGCAGCTTGTCCAGCCAACCCTGCCGGCCGGCGGGCTGCATCGGCTGGCTCGGCGCGGGGGCCAGAACAGCAGGTGCCGTAGCAGCGATGGGCTGTGCGGCGGCGAGCCCGGCAACCACCACCGGTGCCGTGCGCGCCTGCGGCACGGGTTCGACAGCGCCGCCAGCGGGTTTGTCAGGCTGCCCGGCCTCCGCCGCATCCGGCGCTACCCCCCCTGTGCCCGCCAGCTTGCTGACCGCCGCTTTCCACCAGGGTTTGGCCGCAGCCGTTGACAGTGACGCCACCGCCATGTCCGCAGGGGGCTGCGGCGACACCGGCACAGGCAGCGCCCGCGTGTCGAGGACGAACACGGGGGCCGGGGTTGCCGCCGATTCGACCGCGCCCTCCGGGGCCAACGGCGTGACCGCAGGCCTGCGGTCCGGATCGACCGAGGGCGCCGGCACGGGCGTCGGCGCCTCGGTTTTCTTCTTGAAGAAACTGAACATTTTTCCTGTCGCATGGACGCGGCCATTCGGGCCCGCAAAAGTTGCCGCTACAATCCTGGGCTCAATGGCGCTTTAGCTCAGCCGGTTAGAGCGACGGAATCATAATCCGCAGGTCCGGGGTTCGAATCCCTGAAGCGCCACCAATTCAGCTGTACCCCTTCAGCAGTACCAAGACAACGGCCCGGGCAGTGCGTCCCGGGCCTTTCTCTTGGTGATTGTCACAGCCCCTGGATCCACACCATGATTCGCTGTGTTTTTGCCGCCGCGCTGAGCACGGCGCTGGTCTGGCCAGCTGCCGCGCAAACCACCCGCCCGTTCCCACCAACGGCCTTGCGGGGCGCGTTGCAGATCACGCAGCCGCCCGACGCGCTGCTCAACGGCCAGCCGGCACGCCTGTCGCCCGGCGCCCGCATCCGCGGTGCCAACAACATGCTGCAGACATCGGCGGCCTGGGTCGGTCAGCTCATGCTCGTGCACTACACGCTGGACCCGAGCGGCCTGGTGCATGACGTCTGGGTGTTGACGCCCGACGAAGCCGCCCGCAAACCCTGGCCGGGCAGCGCCGCCGAGGCACAGCGCTGGGAGTTCAACCCCGCAGCCCAGACCTGGACCCGGCGCTGAACGGCTCGCACCGGTCCGCAGACACGAGCCTCCCATGACGAAAAAAGTCTACATCCGCAGCTTCGGCTGCCAGATGAACGCCTACGACGCCGACAAGATGGCCGACGTGATGCGCGCCGCCGAGGGCTACGAGCCCACCAGCGACCCGGAGCAGGCCGACCTGATCCTGTTCAACACCTGCTCGGTGCGCGAGAAGGCGCAGGAGAAAGTGTTTTCCGACCTCGGCCGTGTCAAGCACCTCAAGGCCAAGGGCGTGCTGATCGGCGTGGGCGGCTGTGTCGCCAGCCAGGAGGGCGCGGCCATCATCGACCGTGCGCCCTATGTGGACGTGGTGTTCGGCCCGCAAACGCTGCACCGCCTGCCCCAGTTGCTGGCCCAGCGCCAGGCGCAAGGGCGGGCCCAGGTGGACATCAGCTTCCCCGAGATCGAGAAGTTCGACCACCTGCCGCCCGCCAAGACAGACGGCGCATCGGCCTTTGTCTCGATCATGGAGGGCTGCTCCAAGTACTGCTCGTACTGCGTCGTGCCCTACACCCGCGGCGAGGAGGTGCACCGGCCGTTCGACGACGTGCTGACCGAGGTCGCCGGCCTGGCCGACCAGGGCGTCAAGGAAGTGACGTTGCTGGGCCAGAATGTCAATGCCTACCGAGGCCGCATGGGCGACAGCGCGGACATTGCCGACTTTGCGCTGCTGCTGGAGTACGTGCACGAGATCCCCGGCATAGCGCGCATCCGCTACACCACCAGCCACCCGAACGAGTTCACCCAGCGCCTGGTCGAGGCCCATGGCCAGTTGCCCAAGCTGGTGCGCCACCTGCACTTGCCGGTGCAACACGGCTCGGACCGCATCCTGATGGCGATGAAACGCGGCTACACCGTGCTGGAGTACAAGAGCACGATCCGCAAGTTGCGCGCGGTGCGGCCCGACATCAGCCTGTCGACCGACTTCATCGTCGGCTTCCCCGGCGAGACCGAGGACGACCACCAGCGCACGCTCAAGCTGATCGAGGACATCGGCTTCGACGCCAGCTTCAGTTTTGTGTTCAGCCCACGCCCCGGCACGCCGGCTGCAGCGCTGCACGACGACACGCCGCAAGAACTCAAGCTGAAGCGTCTGCAACAACTGCAAGCGCTGATCGAGCGCAACGTGCAGCGCATCAGTACCAGCCGGGTCGGCACGGTGCAGCGCATCCTGGTCGAAGGCCCCAGTCGCAAAAACGCGGCCGAGTTGATGGGCCGCACCGAGTGCAACCGCATCGTCAACTTCGATGGCGGCCCGCTGGCGGCCCGGCTGGTCGGTCAGATGACAGACGTGACCATCACCCAGGCGCTGCCCCATTCGCTGCGCGGCGCGGTGCTGACGCAAGAGCAGGCGCTGGCGGTCTGACGGTCCGGCGGTCTGACGGGCGGCAGACCGGTTCAGCCGATCGATCGGCTCAGCTGGCCAGCCAACCCCGCCACCACAGCACCAGCGCGGCGGCCAGCACCAGCGCGGCGTAGGTGGCCATCCGGCCGTCCCGACCCGTCAGCATCAAACCCATCAGCACCACCAGCGCGCAGGCGGCAAAAGTCCACAACGCCAGGCCACGCCAGCGCACGGCCCGCAGCTCCTGCCGCCACAGCAGCTTGGCCAGGCTGGGTGCCAGCAGCGCCATGCCCAGCGCCGGGCCGAACAGGTTGCTCAGGTGCCAAAACGCGTCAACAGGGCCCATGGGCAGGTGGTCAGCGCCAGTTCGGCGTCACAGTTGACCCAGGTCAAGTCCAGGGCCGGGCAAAGGGAATGATGCGTCATGCTCAACAAGATGCAAATTCTATAATCCGCCCATGAGTGTGTTCACCCTGGGCCTGAACCACACGACCGCGCCGCTGGACATGCGTGGTCGCTTTGCGTTTCCGCCCGAACAACTCTCGCCCGCGTTGCGCGGCTTCCGCGAGCGCCTGATGCGCGCCTTGCCCGAGGCAGCGTTGCTGTCCACCTGCAACCGCACCGAGTTGTACGTGGCGGCCGAGCCGGCCCAGGTCACCGCGCTGATCAGCCCGGCGATCGACTGGCTGGCGGCCCAGGGCGGCATCACCGGTGGGCAGTTGCGCCAGCACACCTATGTGCTGGAGCACCAGCACGCCGCGCGCCACGCGTTTCGGGTCGCCTCCGGGCTGGATTCGATGGTGCTGGGCGAGCCCCAGATCCTGGGCCAGATGAAGCAGGCGGTGCGCGAGGCCGATGCCGCCGGCACGCTGGGCACCACGCTGCACCAGCTGTTCCAGCGCTCGTTTTCAGTCGCCAAGGATGTGCGCACCTCGACCGAGATCGGCGCGCATTCGATCAGCATGGCGGCAGCCTCGGTCCGGCTGGCGGCGCAACTGTTCGAGGACCTGCGCGACATCAACGTGCTGTTTGTCGGTGCCGGCGAGATGATCGAACTGGTGGCCACGCACTTTGCCGCCCGCGCGCCCAAAGGCCTGGCCATCGCCAACCGCACGCTGGAGCGCGGCGAGAAACTGGCCGGCCGCTTTGGTGGCCAGGCATTGAGACTTGCCGATCTGCCGCAGCGCCTGCATGAGTTCGACGCCATCGTGTCCTGCACCGCCAGCTCACTGCCGATCATCGGCCTGGGCGCCGTGCGCAGCGCGCTCAAGGCCCGCCGCCACCGGCCGATGTTCATGGTCGATCTGGCAGTGCCGCGCGATATCGAGCCCGAAGTCGGCAGCCTGGCCGATGTCTACCTCTACACCGTAGACGACCTGTCGGCGGTGGTGCAGTCGGCTGGAGAAAAGCGCCAGGCCGCGGTGGCCCAGGCCGAGGCCATCATCGACGCCGGCGTTCAAAGCTTTGCGCACTGGCTGGACCAGCGCGCCACCGTGCCGCTGATCCAGGCGCTGCACGCCCAGACCGACGACTGGCGCGCCGCCGAGATCGCCCGCGCCCGCAAGCAACTGGCCAAGGGCGCCGACATCGACAGCGTGCTGGACGCGCTTTCGCGTGGCCTGACCCAGAAGCTGCTGCACGGCACGCTCGCCGAGTTGCACGCCAGCGACGGTGAAGCCAGGCGCCAGATGGCGCAGACGGTGTCGCGCCTGTTCCTGCGCCAGTCGCCGCGCCCGCCGTCCGGCGACGACGCCAGCTAGCTGCGCTGCCCTTGCCGGCGCGCCCTTGGCCAATCGGCCTGGCGCGCCGGTGCCGCTTTTGCGCCGCCTCGGTGTCACAAAGTTGCACCCGCCCCGTCGCCAACACAACGCCAGCCTGCTGATCCGCCCCCGATGAAACCCTCACTCCGCCTGCAGTTGCAACGCCTGGCCATGCGGCTGGCCGAGTTGGACGCGCACCTCGCCGACCCCAAGCTCAGCCAGGACATCGCGCGCTACCGCACGGTGGCCCGCGAGCAGGCCGAGGCCGCCGCGCTGGTGCAGCGCCTGCACCACCACGAGCAGCGTGAAGCCGACGAGGCCGCCGCGCGCCTGATGCTGGCCGAGGCGGCTGACGACCCCGAGATCGCCGAGATGGCGCGCGAGGAGATCACCGCCGCCCAGGCCGACCAGGCCCAGGCGCTGGCCGATATCCAGACCGCGCTGCTGCCACGCGACCCGGACGACGAGCGCAACGCCTTTGTCGAGATACGCGCCGGTGCCGGTGGCGACGAATCGGCGCTGTTTGCCGGTGACCTGCTGCGCATGTACCTGCGCTACTTCGAGCGCCGCGGCTGGCGCACCGAGGTGCTGAGTGAATCGGCGTCTGATCTGGGCGGCTACAAGGAGGTGGTGGTGCGGGTGGAGGGCGCCGATGTCTACGGCGCGCTCAAGTTCGAGTCGGGCGGCCACCGGGTGCAGCGGGTGCCGGCCACCGAGTCGCAAGGGCGCATCCACACCAGCGCGGCCACGGTGGTGGTGATGCCCGAGCCCGACGAGGCGACCGAGATCACGCTCAACCCGGCCGACCTGCGCATCGACACTTTCCGCGCCAGCGGTGCCGGTGGCCAGCACGTCAACAAGACCGATTCGGCGATCCGCATCACCCATTTGCCCACCGGCCTGGTGGCCGAATGCCAGGACGACCGCTCGCAGCACCGCAACAAGGCCAAGGCGATGGCCGTGCTGCAGGCCCGGCTGCGCGACAAGGAGCGCAGTGCCCGCGACGCCCAAGAGGCCGCCACCCGCAAGAGCCTGGTGGGCACGGGCGACCGGTCCGACCGTATCCGCACCTACAACTTCCCGCAGGGCCGTTTCACCGACCACCGCATCAACCTGACGCTGTACAAGCTGGGCGCGATCATGGAGGGCGACCTGGCCGACGTGGTGGCCGCACTGCAGGCCGCCCAGGCGCAGGACCAGCTGGCGGCGCTGGAAGGCAGCGCGTGAGCACCGGTGCAGCGTCGCCCAACGGCGCGCGCAACGCAGCCGGACAGGCCTGCGTGGCGACAGCCCTGGCCGACGCCCGCGCGCTGGGTCTGGACCGGCTCGATGCCCGGATGCTGCTGGGCCACCTGTTGCAGCAGCCGCGCAGCTGGCTGATCGCCCACGACGATGCGCCGCTGCCGGAAGCGGTAGCGCTGGCTTTTGCAGCAAGCTGTCAGCGCCGCGCCGCGGGCGAACCCCTGGCTTACCTGCTGGGCCAGCGGGAGTTCCATGGCCTGACGCTGCAGGTGACACCGGACGTGCTGGTGCCGCGGCCCGACACCGAAACCCTGGTCGACTGGGCGCTGGACCTGTTGCCCGCAGGCACGCCGGCGCAGGTGCTGGACCTGGGCACCGGCAGTGGTGCGGTGGGGTTGGCGGTGGCGCACCGCAGGCCTTCCGCCCGGGTCACCGCAACCGACCTGAGCCCTGCCGCGCTGAGGGTCGCCCAAGCCAACGCCACCCGGCTCGGCCTGAGCCTGGCCTGGGCCTGTGGCCGCTGGTGGAAGGCGTTGCCGGCCCGGGCGCGCTTCGATCTGGTGCTGTCCAACCCGCCTTACATCGCCGGCGACGACCCGCACCTGCCCGCGCTGCGGCATGAGCCACTGATGGCCTTGACACCGGGCGGCGACGGTCTGGGCGCGCTGACCGAGATCATTGCCGGCGCAGTGCCGCACCTGTCCGACGGCGGCTGGCTGTTGCTCGAACACGGCTGGGACCAGGCCGCGGCGGTGCGCAGCGCGATGCGATCCGCCGGCCTGGCCCGTGTCTGCACCCGGCACGATATCGAAGGCCGGGACCGCTGCACCGGCGGCTGCTGGCCAGGCCCGGTCTGACCGGCAGCGCCAGGGCGCGGCGGCCGGCGCCAAGCCCGGACCCCGCCATCGATGCGTACGTCTGGCTACCAAAGCTCACCCATCTTCAGGTTCCCAGCGCGCGGCAAGCGGCGTAGTATGAAAACAGCGCGCCGACGGTCGGCGCACTGTCTGCCCTGGGGAGCACACCGCATGCGCACGTACCCAACCTGGATATTCGGCGCCTTGGCGCTGCTGGCCAGCACTGGACCCTGGGCACAGGACCGGGGCCTGCTGACGCCGGTCGATGCGCTGGGTGGTGCGTCCTGGCAAGCGCGCTTCGAGCGCGACAACCCTTCACCGGTGTCCGACCGTGGCCTGCTGTCGCTGGGCCTGCGCACGGTCAGCCAGCAGACGCTGCGCTTGATGGGCGACTACCAGTTCAGCACCTTCAGGCTGGGCGATACCGGCGGCCTGCGGCTGACCGGTGGTCTGCTGATCAACCTGCGCGCCACCACCAACGTCAACGGCAGCGGCAGCGGCAGCACCGGCGATGGTGGCGGCGCCCTGCCCTACGCCGGCATCGGCTACTCCAGTGGCGGCAGCAGAGGCGCCTGGGGTTTTAGTGCCGACCTGGGGCTGGCAGCCCAGGGCCTGGGGCCGGCGCGGCTGGACCGCCTGTTGGGCGGCACAGGCAGCCTGGGCGTGGACGGGCAGGTCCGCCTGCTGCCGGTCGTGCGGCTGGGCATGAGCGTCACTTTCTGACACCACCTTGCGGTTCTGAGGCCAATGACTGCCCGGTCGCCCGGTCAGGTGATTTGCCGTTTAAAGTACGCCCTTCAGACCTACTTGCCGGACGAGAACCATGAGTGATGTGCAACAACGTATCGACACCATCGTGAAGGGCGGCCATGTGGTGCTGTTCATGAAGGGCACGGCGCAGTTTCCGCAGTGCGGCTTCTCCGGCCGCGCGATCCAGCTGCTCAAGGCCTGCGGCGCGTCCGAGATCAAGACCGTCAACGTGCTGGAAGACGACGGCATCCGCCAGGGCATCAAGGATTACGCCAACTGGCCCACCATCCCGCAGCTGTATGTCGATGGTGAGTTTGTCGGCGGCTCGGACATCATGATGGAAATGTACGAATCCGGCGAGTTGCAGCAACTGCTGACGAAGTGAGCCTGCCCGCAACGCGCAGGCTGGTGGTCGGCATCACCGGCGCCAGCGGCGCGGTCTATGGCGTGCGCCTGCTGGCGCGGGCCCGCAACCTGGGCCTGGAAACGCACCTTGTCGTCACGCCGGCCGGCGTCGTCAACGCCCACCACGAGCTGGGACTGGACCGGGCGGCGCTGGACGCCCTGGCCGACCGCAGCTACGCCCCCGGCGACATCGGTGCCTGCGTGGCCAGCGGCAGTTTCGACACCGCCGCGATGGTGGTGGCGCCGTGCTCGATGAAAACGCTGGCGGCGGTGGCCCACGGCCTGTCGGACAACCTGCTGACACGCGCCGCCGATGTCACGCTCAAAGAGCGCCGCACGCTGCTGCTGATGGTGCGCGAGACGCCTTTCAACCTGGCCCATCTGCGCAACATGACCGCCGTGACCGAAATGGGCGGCATCATATTTCCGCCCCTGCCGGCGTTCTACCACCGGCCGACCAGCATCGACGAGCTGGTGGACGACACGGTGGAGCGGGTGCTGGCCCTGCTGGGCGCGCACAACGCCAGCCCCAAGGCCTGGGCCGGCCTGCGCTGATCCTGCCCGCAGGTCGGGCCAGTCGATCAGGCTGTCCAGCGCTGCCGCCAGGCCATCACAGCGTTGGGGTAGTCCGGCTTGCCGCGGCTGCCGTTGTAGCGGCCCAGCGCCATGAACAGGTCACCGCGCTCGATGTCCAGGTAATGCCGCAGGATGACGCAGCCAAACCGCAGGTTGGTCTGCATGTGGAACAAGCGTGCCGGATCGCCGCCCCCGATCAGCCGGGCCCAGAACGGCATCACCTGCATGTAGCCACGGGCGCCTGCCGGGCTGATGGCGTATTTGCGGAACCCACTCTCAACCTGGATCAGTGCCAGCACCAGCGCCGGCTCCAGGCCGGCGCGGGTGCTCTCGTACCACAGGGTTTCGAGAAACTCGATACGGGTTGCGGCTTCGCTTTTCTGGCGCTTCAGGCGCTCGCTCATCGCCCCCAACCAGCGCAGGTAAGCCAGCCGTGGCTCCAATTCGGTGAAGACCGGATGCGGCGGTGCCGCGCTGGCGATGGCCGCCGCCAGGGCCGACCGCACCGCGTCGGCCAGCGCCTCCTCGGCCTGCTTGCCCGCTTGCGCCGGCAATGGCCACCACGGCCCCAGCAGCGATGCGCCCGCGCCAACCTGCAGCGCGTGCCGTCGCGCCAGGTTCATGCCACCAGCCGGGCTTTCAGCAGGGCCACGGCCTCAGCCAGCGGCAAAACGCTGGCAGCGGCTTCGCGCCGGCCCTGCAGCTCCACCGTGCCGGCCTTGAGCCCGCGGTCGGAGATCACGACACGCTGCGGCACGCCCACCAGCTCCCAGTCGGCAAACATCGCGCCGGGCCGCTCGCCGCGGTCGTCCAGCATCACGTCGATGCCGGCAGCGGCCAGCTCATCATGCAACGTATCGGCCGCGGCCTTGACCTCGGCCGAGCGGTCGTAGCCGATCGGGCAGATCACGGCCGAGAACGGCGCCAGCGCCAGCGGCCAGACGATGCCGCGGTCATCGTGGTTCTGCTCGATGGCCGCGCCCAGGATGCGGGTCACGCCGATGCCGTAGCAGCCCATCTCCATCAACCTGGGCTTGCCGGTCTCGTCCAGGAAGGTGGCGTTCATCGCCTGCGAGTATTTGGTGCCGAGGTAGAACACATGGCCCACCTCGATGCCGCGCTGGATCGCCAGCACGCCCTGGCCGTCGGGCGACGCATCACCGGCCTGCACGTTGCGCAGGTCGGCCACCAGGGCCGGCTCGGGCAAGTCGCGGCCCCAGTTGACGCCGGTCAGGTGGGCGTCTGCCTGGTTGGCGCCGCAGACAAAATCGCTCATCGCCGCCACGCTGCGGTCGGCAATCACCCGCACCGGTTTGAGCAGACCGATCGGGCCGAGGTAGCCCGGCTTGCAGCCGAAGTGGTCCTCGATCTCGGCCCCGGTGGCAAAACGCCAACCGGCCTTGAAGCCCGCCAGTTTGCCGGCCTTGACCTCGTTCAGGTCGTGATCACCACGCAGCAGCAGCAGCCAGACCGTGCTTTTGGTGATCTCGCCCTGCTCGTCCTGTTCATCCGTGGCCAGCACCAGGCTCTTGACCGTGTGTGCCAGCGGCAGGCCCAACAAGCTGGCCACGTCGGCGCAGGTGCTCTTGCCGGGCGTGGCGACGCTTTGCAGGGCCTGGCTGGGCGCAGCACGCGGCGCGGCAGGCGCCACGCCTTCAGCCAGCTCG
>Ga0209181_10003505_pt1 | contig 24116 bp, 24 predicted proteins | sample MAT05_FD_187208 | JGI IMG/M metagenome (GOLD analysis project Ga0209181, IMG submission 187208) | Freshwater microbial communities from Lake Fryxell liftoff mats and glacier meltwater in Antarctica - MAT-05 (SPAdes) (version 2) | ecosystem: Environmental > Aquatic > Freshwater > Ice > Liftoff...
GCCGTAGCCGTGACCGTAGCCGTAGCCGTAGCCGTAGCCGTGACCGTCACCGTCACCGTCACCGTCACCGTCACCGTCACCGTCACCGTCACCGTCACCGTCACCGTAGCCGTAGCCGTCACCGTAGCCGTCACCGTAGCCGTAGCCGTAGCCGTACCCGTACCCGTACCCGTACCCGTACCTGTATCCGCCGTCCGCGCCAGGATCCCGGGCGGCCGGCCCCGCCAGGGGCCCGGCCCGGCCCGTCTCACGGGAGCTCGACTCCGGGGGGCTCGGGAGGGAGGCTCAGCGGGGACCTGGCCCCGCTGAGGGAGGGACTGGCCAACAGTCCCTCCCGAAATGCTGTGGCATTTCGCCTCGCGACGCGGCGTGTTGCCCCGGGAGTTCCGGTTGGCGGATCAGGCCCTCGACGTGTGATCACCGTCGCTTGGGTAGCTGGATCTACCCTTGCACAAGGCGGAAACCAGTTTCTCTCGTACCCCTCGCGAAGCTCGCGAACCTGCGCCGCCAAGAACGGCGCTCTGGAGGCAAGTCGACCATGTTGCAGACGATTTCGACCGCGTTCCACCGTGGTGGATGGGGCATGTGGCTCATCCTTGTGGTCTCGATCATCACGATCGCCGTCATCGTGGAGCGAGCCGTCTACCTGTTCAAGGCGTCGGTCGATAAGGACAAGCTCCTGGCGCTCCTCAAGAGCCAGGTCATGTCGGGTAACGTCCAGGGCGCCATCAAGGTGTGCTCGGGCAACCCGACCCCGATGACCCGCATCGTCCAGGCCGGCCTCATGAAGTTCAACAAGAGCGACGACGAGGTCCAGGCCGCCATGGACGAGGCCGCGCTCCGCGAGCTGCCCAAGATCAACACCCGCACGCCGTACCTGGCGATGCTCTCGAACTTCGCCGTCATGGCCGGCTTGGTCGGTACCATCACCGGTATGATCAAGTCGTTCAACTCGGTGGCGTCCGACGAGGGCGGCAACAAGGCGACCGAGCTCGCGAAGGGCATCTCCGAGGCGCTCAACTGTACGGCGTTCGGCATCGGCACCTCGCTGGTCGGTCTCCTCGGCTACTCGCTGCTCCAGGGCAAGACCACCAAGGTCGTCGACGACATCAACGAGGTGACGGTCCAGGTCGTCAACCTGGTCGTCAACCACCGCGCCCAGATGCAGCAGCCCCAGGGCTGAGCCGTCCGCCGCACCCCTTACCGGAGGTAACCGATGGGTGGCTCAATAGAAGTAGGGGACAAGAAGAGCTTCAACGTTGAGCTCAACATCGTCCCATTCATCGATCTCATGAGTTGTTTGACCGCGTTCCTTCTGGTGACCGCGGTGTGGAGCAACATCGCGCAGATCACGATCCAGCCGAAGGGCAAGGCTCGCAGCAACGAGCCGCCGCCCGACGTCATCAAGCCGGTGATCTCCGTGCTGATCCAGCCCGACGTCATCTACGTCGGCGTGACCTCGCTGGCGATCGACCCGGTGGTCTCGAAGAAGACCAACGGCGAGTACGACTGGGCGCTGGTCACCAACGCGCTCGTCGCGTTGCGCAAAGAGGAGGCGTTCGATGGCCGCAAGGACATCGAGATCGCCGCCGAGAGCACGACGCAGAATCCCGTCAAGTACAAGGACATCATCCGGACGATGGACATCGCGTCCGCGAACGGCTTCGACGGGGTCGGGCTGTCCGAGCCCACCAGCCTGTCCTGGCGTCCGACCCTCTGAGCCCCTGGGAGATCATCCATGCCCGTACACAAAGCCGGACCCAGGCTCTATCGGTCGTTGCCGTTCAAGCACCTCGCGAAGGGCGTCGGCTCGGTCGGGGGTCGCTCCTCGAACGTCGCGATGAACCTCACGCCGTTCGTCGACATGATGACGATCCTCGTGACCTTCCTCCTGATGGTGTTCTCGACCAGCGGTGAGCTGCTCAAGGCCCAAAAGGGGCTCGAGCTGCCGTCGGCCGATCGCAAAGAGACGCTCCAGATCGCGCCGATCATCACGGTGACCAAGACCGACCTGTCCTTCCAGGGCAACCAGGTCGCGTCGCTCGATAGCTTGCTGAAGGACGAGAACCCGCAGATGAAGATCGAGGCGCTGTACCTGCGCCTCGACGCGGTCGGCAAGAAGATCAAAGAGGACATCGCGGTCGGCAAGGACAAGCGCGCCAAGAAGGCGTGCGACGACGCCAAGGCCGGCCTGATCGATCCTCTCAATCTGTGCCCGGATGGCCTGGTGATTCTCCAGGCCGACGAGGACACCGACGCGCGCGTGATCACGATGGTGGTCACCACGGCGAAGTACGCCAACTTCGACAACTTGCTGTTCGCCGTGAAGAAGAAGTGAGCTGATTCCTTACTGACGCACCAGCTCTCCAAGACCCGTTGACGGAAGGACTCCGCAACGGGCTTCGTTTTCGAAAGGATGCTGACATGACGCTCCGGACGCGGATCCGCGCTTCCTCACGAACCTTGGGCCTGGCGATCCTCGCCGGGCTCGTCGCCGTGACCCTCTCTGGGTGTCCGGACGATCCGTTCAACCCCAAGACGTGGATGGGCAAGCTCAACGACTCCAACGAGGTCGAGCGCGCCGTCACGGAGCTCGAGCGCCTCGGCGAGCCGGTCGCGATTCCCGCGCTCGGCAAGGCGTGGGAGAAGCAGGGCCGCCCCGAGCGCATCCTCCAGGTGATCATCGAGCTGTCCAAGCCGCTGACCCAGGAAGAGGCCAAGGCGCAGTACAAGTTCAACGGCAAGGCCCGGCCCGCGAGCTGGGACAAGTCCCTGCCGATCCTGATCAAGGCGATCGAGGAAGTGGACAAGGACAACCCGCGCTCGGTCGAGAGCGCGCGCCTCGCGGCGGAGGCGCTCGGCGAGGCCAAGCTCGACGACGCGCTGCAGGCGCTGGTGAAGGCCGCCGAGAGCAGCGACGCCAAGCCAGTCCGCGGCCAGGCGATCCTCTCGCTCGGCGTGCTGGGCAACCCAGCGGCGGTCCCGACCCTCGCCAACATCATCCGCGAGGAGTTCGACCCGGCCAACCCGGCGATGCACGGCGCGGCGATCATCGCGCTCGGCAAGATCAAGAGCCCGACCGCGGTGCCGGTGCTGATCGAGGCGATGTACCGCCTGCCGTTCTTCTTCAAGCAGGTGCGGCGCTCGCTGGTCGCCTCGGGCGACACCGTGCACGAGCGCATCCGCGGCGTGCTCGAGGGCACCGACACCGAGATCAACACGCTCTTCAAGGAGAAGAAGCTCGACGTGTACTGCGGCGACGTCGGCAAGGAGCAGCGGCCCGCGGCTGACTGCGCGCCGGTCTCGGCGATGGACTACTACGCGTCGATCATCGCCGGCGATCTGTACGACCCGGCGCTGGTGCCGGCGCTCCTCAAGGCGCTGGCCCGTGAGCAGAAGCCGGCCTACTACGTCGACGACGCGCCTGGGCCGCCGTCGCAAAACGGCGTGCTCGACGCGCTCCGCAAGATCGGCTCGTCCGACGCGGCGCCGGCGGTGCTCGAGCTGCTGGTAAACAGCAAGGACAACAACATGCGGCCGATGGCGGCCGGCGTGTACTCCTTCGTGTCGCGCGACGGCGCGGAGAAGTCGGGCACCACGACCGGCCTCGACTTCCTCGGCAAGCTGGTCGCGGACACCACCACCGACTTCACGCTGCGCCTCGAGGCGGCGACCGCGTACGCGCGGCTGGCCAGCACCGCCGAGCGCATCAAGATCCTCCAGGATCAGGCGGCCCAGTTCGCCGACGGCAGCACCAAGGCTCGCGCGACCGCCGATGGCGCGCCCAAGGCGGCCCTCGCCACCGCCAAGGCGCCCTACGACCTCGCCAAGGACGCCCTCAAGAAGGCCAAGGACGCCGTCGCTCGCAAGGGTGGCGAGGCCAAGGCCCCGCCCGAGATGATCGTCGCGATGGCCGAAGCCAAGACCGCGCTCGACAAGATCACCAAGCCGTACACCGAGGCCAAGGCCAAGTACGACGAGCTCGACAACAAGGCCAAGAACTACAAGGCCTCGCAGCGGGTGTTCGAGACCCACATCGCGCGCATCGAGATCGCGCTGCGCTGCAAGAGTGACCCGGCGTGCCTGGCTGGCTCGCTCACCGCCAAGTTCGAGGACCTCAAGGGCGGCCTCGAGCCCTACGTGAACGGCCTCGACACCTTCAGCGCCGACGAGAAGTCGGAGATCGTCGCCGCGCAGATCGAGCGCGCGATGCTCGACCTCGGCAAGCTGGGCGACAAGGCGGTCGGTCAGACCGACGCGCTGCTCACCGCGGCCAGGAGCGACGACCGCCTGATCCGCCAGAGCGTGCTGCTGGCGCTGCCAAAGATCGCCGGCAAGTCCTGCAAGGACTGCGGCGCCAAGCTCGACGCGGCGATCGCGGCGGGCCAGGGCAAGACCACCTTGGGCGATCTGAACTACGAGACCCAGGTGCTGCGCAGCTACTTCGCGGGCGACGCCGGCGATATGGAAGCGCCGCCGATCCAGTAGCGCTCGTCCACGACGCCTCGGCCACAGTCGGCCGAAGGGCTAGACGAGGGAGGGAATTTCAGTTAGAAACCCCTCCGTCACGGTGGATGTAGCTCAATTGGTAGAGCACCAGGTTGTGGTCCTGGGTGTCGTGGGTTCGACCCCCATCATCCACCCCAAACGGCGCCGAAAGGCGCCGCGGGTATTTTCGGCATAGGATCGTCGTCGATGGCGGACAAGAAGCCCGACTCGCCGTTCGCGTCGCTGGCGGCGCTGCGCGACCAGCTGCCAGCCGGCGAGGCCCCAAAGATCGCGGCGCCAGTGGTGCCCAAAGGGCCGGCTCGCGCCGTGGTGCGCTACGAGCGCAAGGGCCGGAGCGGCCGCGAGGCGACGCTCATCGAGAAGCTCGGGCTCACGCCGGTCGAGCTCGAGCGCTGGTGCAAGGAGCTCAAGTCAGCCCTCGGCTGCGGCGGCTCGGTCGACGAGGACGCGATCGTCTTGCAGGGCGACCTGCGGCGACGGCTCGAGGCTGTGCTGCTCGCGCGCGGGGTTCGCAAAGTGACCATCGCGGGCTGACGATCGCGGGCTGACGAGCGCGCCCAGGAGGACTCGAACCTCCGACCCCCGGCTTAGAAGGCCGGTGCTCTATCCAGCTGAGCTATGGGCGCAACGGATCGGTCGGGGTGAGAGGATTCGAACCTCCGGCTCCCTGGTCCCAAACCAGGTGCGCTACCAGGCTGCGCTACACCCCGAGTCGCTTGCGCGATCACCGTAGGAGTACCGTTTACGCCGAGCGCGTGCAAGCGCAGCGCTCACCGTGCGACCGCGAGGTAAACCTCCAGGCGCGAGATCAGCGCCGCCATGGCGCGGGCGCGATGAGAGACGTCGTTCTTGCTGCCGAGGCCAGCCTCGGCGAAGGTCTGACCGAGCTCGGGGCAGAAAAACAGCGGGTCGTAGCCGAATCCCCCGGTGCCGACCGGCGCCTCCAGGATGACGCCGCGCACGACGCCCTCGCTGGTGAGGACGTCAGGGCCCAGCGAGTCGGCGGTGTCGGCGACCGCGAGGGCGGCCCGGAACTGGGCGCTGCGGCGCGCCGGCTCGATGCCGGCCAGCTCGGCGAGCAGCTTGGCGTTGTTGGCGCGGTCGTCGCCGTGGGGGCCGGCGTAGCGCGCCGAGTACACGCCGGGCGCGCCACCCAGGGCATCGACCTCGAGCCCGCTGTCGTCGGCGAGCGCGGGCCAGCCGGTGGCCGCCGCGACCGCGCGGGCTTTCTTGGCGGCGTTGCCGGCGAAGGTCGGCGCGTCCTCGACGGTCTCGGCGATGGGGTAGCCCAGGCGGGCCTCGGCCTCGGCGAGGTCGAGCACCTCGCGGCCGAGGCCGACCAAGAGCTGGCGCAGCTCGAAGACCTTGCCCGGGTTGCGCGTGGCGAACACCAGCGGACGCATCAGAGCCCGAGCACCTTGCGCTGCGCGGCGACCAGCGTGCGGATGCCGCCCTCGGCCAGATCGAGCATCTGGGTGAGCTGGGCCCGCGAGAACGGCGCGCCCTCGGCGGTGCCCTGGACCTCGATGAGCGCGCCGCCTTCGGCCATGACGACGTTCATGTCGACGTCGGCCCGCGAGTCCTCGACGTAGGGCAGATCGAGGACGACCTCGCCGTCGACGATGCCGACCGAGACCGCGGCGACCGGCGGCTTGAGCGCCGACAGATCGGGCAGCGTGCCGCGCGCGACCAGCTTCTGCATCGCCAGGCCGATGGCGATCCACGCGCCGGTGATCGACGTGACCCGGGTGCCGCCGTCGGCGCACAGCACGTCGCAGTCGACGGTGATCGTGCGCTCACCGAGCTGCGTGAGATCGACCGCGGCGCGCAGGGCCCGGCCGATGAGCCGCTGGATCTCCTTGCCGCGCCCGCCGGGGTCGCGCTTGCTGCGGGTGTGGGTCGAGCGCGGCAGCATCGCGTACTCGGCGGTGATCCAGCCTTGGCCTTTGCCGGCGAGGAAGGACGGGACGTGGTTCTCCACCGAGGCGGAGCACAGGACCCAGGTGTCACCTAGCTTCACCAGGGCCGAGCCTTCGGCGTGCTTCTGGAAGCCAGGGATGATGTCGAGAGGACGGAGCTCGTCGGCGCGGCGGCCATCGGGGCGCATTTGGCCGCCGAGGCTACCTCAGGGCGCGGCGAACTGCGCTGCGATCGCGCGGGCGAGCGCGTCGGCGAGCTGGGCCTGGACCTCGGGCGTCGCGAGCTCGCGGCCCTCGACCGGATGGTCGATGAAGCCGACCTCGACGAGCACCGCGGGCATGGTGGCACCGAGTAAGACGTGTTGGGCGTCCTGGCGCACGCCGCGATCGCCGGCCGGGCCGCGCACCGCGCGCAGCTCGCGCTGGACGTCGGTGGCGAGGTCGGCGGCTTCCCACTGGGCGGCGCCGCGCTCGAGATCGTCGAGCACCAAGGCGGTCTCGGCGTCGACGCCGGCGCGCGGCGTGCCGGTCTCGCTGCGCAGAGCGCGGCCGTCGACATCGACGCCGGCGGCGGTGAGCACGTAGGTCTCGTAGCCGCGCTGGACCCGCTCGACCGAGGCGTTGGCGTGGATCGACACGAACAGATCGGCGCCCCGGCGGTTGGCCTCGGCGACGCGTTGGCGCAGCGTGAGCGTGGCGTCGCGCTCGCGGGTGAGCGCGACCTCGAGGCCGGCGCTGATCAGGCGGTCGCGGACCTGGAGCGAGATCGCCAGCGTGACCTGCTTCTCGAACAGGCCGTCCAGGGTCCCGGTCGCGCCCGGGTTGGAGCCGCCGTGGCCGGGATCGAGCACGACCAGCGGGCGGGACCGCGGTGCGAGGGCGGCACCTTGCGCCTGTGCCGCCACCGGCACGGCCACCGTCACCGTCACCGACGCAAGCAGGGCGAGAAGCAAGGTTGACCGCACGACATGTAGGATATTGTCATCTATGTAGGAATCGCCAGCTTTCTCCCGCGGCTTGACGCAAATACCCAACACGGCTAGGTTTTTGCGCCTTGTTGGAAACTCCGCGAGACACCCGCCGGCTCATGGAGCGCACCCTGCTCCTGGCTGTCTCCGCGGAAGCCATCCTGGGTCGGCTGATCGTGAAGGGGCTCGAGCAGAAGCCCCAGATCGTCAAGGGCGTTCCCGAGAAGCTCGTGCCACCGGGCTGGTTCGTCGCGCTCGACTACGCGGCGCTGTTTCTCCTCTACTTCGCGACGATGCTGTCGCTGATCACGCTGGTGGTCGTCGGGCTCGACGCGCGCAAGGACGCGACCCGCACCACGCCGGTCACGCGGACCGACGGTGTGATCGGGCTGGTGACCGCGTTGGCGCTCGCGGCCGCGGTCGCGTTCGCGGCGATCGTCAAGCCGGCGCCAGTGCAGTGGCTCCTCTTTGGCAGCCTGGGCGTGCTCGCGATCCACCGGGTGGTGTCGTCGGTGGTGCGGCGGGTCGGCCTCGCCAGCGTGATCGGCCTGGCGGTGGCCGCGATGCCGGTGGTCGTGTTCTGCGGCGCGGCGCTGCTGTCCAAGCGGCTGTGGAACGAGGAGGAGATCTTCGGCGGGGAGGCCCGGGTCGGGTTCGGCGGCATCGCGCGCATGACGCTGGTGATCGCGGCGATGCTGTCGCCGTACTGCTTCGCGCCCCGGCCGCTGGCCCGCAACGTCACCCGCATCGCGCCGTTCGCGGTCGCGCTCGCGATCGCGATGGGCGGCGCGGCGCTGCTCCGCTACGACTACCTCGGCACGATCCGCTCGGTGAATCGCGGCCTCGGGCTCGACCTCGACCCGCAGGGCGCGCAGGACGCGATCGCGCTGTACCTCCTGGCCTTCGCGACCATGGGCTGGACCATCGTGGCGTGTCTGGGCGCGCCATCGCGCTCGCGGCAGCGCATCGGCGTCGGGCTCGGGCTCCTGGTCGTGGCCGGCTTCGGTTTCGGCTGGCCGATGAGCTTCGCGGTGGCGGCGGTCGGGCTCATCGCGATCGCCGACGGCGCGGTGGGCGTGCGCACCGAGGAGCGCGGCGAGCTGGGCTCGGCGACGCCGGCGATCGAGGACGCCGTGTGGCAGGCCTACGTCGCGCGGGTCGTGACCGCCTTGCGCGCGGGCGGCGGCGAGGTGAGCGCGGTGTCGGTGCGCGGCGAGCAGACCCTGTCCTCGACGGTGATCTTGTGCGCGCGGCGCGGCGTGCCGGTGCGGGTGCGGGTCGAGCGCCACGGCGGCGCGGTGGTGGTGCTCGACGTGCTGTGCGGCGCGGAGTCGAGCCGGGTGCCAAGGTGGAGCGCGCTGGCGCGACGCGGCGGCGCCCATCCCGAGCCGCCGGGCATCGCGCCGGTGATGCGCGCCGACGACGCGCCGTTCGATCTGGTGTTCCGGTGTCGCGGCGATCGCGCGGCGATGCTGGCGGCGCTCGACGACGGCCGGCGCGCGCGCCTGGCGGCCAGCGTCGACGGCTGGGTCGCGGGCTGGGATCGCGAGGCGCTGCGGCACCGGGTGTTCCCGGGCCAGGGCGCGCCGGTCGACGGGCCACTGCCGCTGACCGCGCTGGCGTCGCGGCGCACCGTGACCGACGCGGCGATCGGGCAGCTGGTGGCGCGGATCGAGCTGTGCGCGGAGATCGCGCAGCGCGCCGAGGTGGGCGGCGAGCCGGAGCCGCTGGCGGTCGGCGGCGCCGAGCCCGCGTCCGAGGAGCCGGCGGCGTGACCCGGCTGGCGTTGGGGGCGCTCGCGCTTGCGACCGCAGCGGCGGCGGCGGCGGCGTGTCGGCCGAGCGCGCCGGTGCCGGCGGCGCCGGTGGTCGCGCCGTCCGCGCCGGTGGTCGCGCCGGTCGAGCCGACCGTGCCAGCGGCGCCGGCCACGCCGATCGCGGACGCCTACCGAGCGACCGCGACCAAGATCATCGCCTACGCCCGCGCCGATCGCGGCGCGTACGACAAGCTCACCCACCTCACCGATCGCATCGGCAACCGGCTGGCCGGCTCGGCGTCGCTCGACGCCGCGATCGCCTGGGCCGAGGGCGCGCTGCGCGCCGACGGGCACGACGTGCGGACCGAGAAGGTCATGGTCCCGCACTGGGATCGCGGCGTCGAGTCGGCGCGGCTGGTCGCGCCGATCACCCGCGACCTGGTCATGCTCGGCCTGGGCGGCTCGGTCGGCACGCCCAAGGGCGGCCTGACCGCCAAGGTCGTGGTCGTGCATGGCTGGGACGAGCTCACCGCCAAGGCCGCCGAGGTGAAGGGCGCGATCGTCCTGTACGACACCCCGATGCCGGCCTGGACCGAAGCGCACGGCTCGGGTTACGGCGACATCGTCGGCTTCCGCTGGGCCGGCCCGAGCGCGGCGGCCCGGCTCGGCGCGGTCGGCGTGTTGATGCGCAGCGTGACCGCGCACAGCCTGCGCACGCCGCACACCGGCGCGATGGGCTACGCCGCCGATGCGCCCAAGATCCCGGCCGCCGCGATCACCACCGAGGACGCCGAGCTGATCGCGCGCCTGGCCGCCGTCGGCGACGTGAAGGTCACGCTGTCGATGGGCGCCCGCATGCTGCCCGAGGCGCCGTCGGCCAACGTCGTCGCCGAGCTGCGCGGGCGCGAGCGGCCCGACGAGGTCGTCGTCATCGGCGGGCACCTCGACTCGTGGGACGTGGGCCAGGGCGCCCACGACGACGGCGCGGGCGTGGTGCACGTGATGCAAGCGCTGACCACGCTGCGCGCGCTCGGGCTGGTGCCGCGCCGCACGATCCGCGTGGTGCTGTTCACCAACGAGGAGAACGGCGGGCGCGGCGGCAAGGGCTACCTGGCGGCTCACGCCGACGAGACCCACGTCGCGGCGATCGAGACCGACTCGGGCGGGTTCGCCCCGCGCGGCTTCGCGATCGACGTCCACGGCGACGCGACGGCGCGCGCGCGGATCGCCGAGCTGACGACCTTGCTGGCGCCGCTGGGCGCGACCGAGCTGAACGACGACGACAGCGGCGCCGACATCGGACCGCTGGTCGACCAGCTCGGCATCGTCGGGCTCGGGCTGCGCACCGACGGCCGCACCTACTTCGACCTCCACCACACCGCTGCGGACACGCTCGACAAGGTCGATCCGCAGGCGCTGGCTGATGGCGTCGCGACGATCGCGGTGATGGCGTACGTGCTCGCCGATCTGGAGTCTGCGATCGTGCCGGCGCCGGTGGCAGCGCCGGCCCCGGCGCCGTGAGGGCCCGCCTCGCCGCGCTGCTCGAGCGGCCACTGCTGGCCGGCGCCGCCCTCGACGATCACGCGGGGCCGGTCGAGCGACGCGACGCGATCGTCGCGCTGGGCGCCCCGCTCACGCCCGACGGGCAGCCGTCGCCGATCCTGGCCGAGCGGTGCGCGCTGGCGGCGGCGCTGTGGCAGCGCGGTGGCGCGCCGCTCGTGGTGGTCACCGGCGGGCGGACCCGGGCCGCGCCGCGCAGCGAGGCGGCGGGCATGGCGGAGGCGGTGCACGCGCTGGGCGTGCCGACCGCCGCGATCGTGGTCGAGGACGCCTCGACGTCGACGGTCCAGAACGCGCGGGGCGTGCGGGCGCTGTTGCCCGACGCGCGGCGGATCTGGGTGGTGACCCAGCGGTTCCACAGCCGGCGCGCGCAGCGGCTGTTCGTGCGCGAGGGCTTCGAGCCGCGGCTGGCCTATCGCGCGGGCGGGATCGAGGCTCACGATCCGGCGCGCGCGCTAGGCTGGATCGCGCGCGAGTACGCGGCGTGGGTGATCGCGATGGTGCGGCGCTGACGGCGGGTTACCGGAGCTCGCCGGCGGGCGCGGGCACCGGCTCGACCGCCGCGGGCACCGGCTCGACCGGCGCGGGCGCGGGCGCCGCGGGCACCGGCTCGACCGGCGCCGTCTGCAGCGCCGGCACCAGCCTCGGATCCTGGAAGACGATGTGGAACTCGATGCGGCGATTGGCGGCGCGGCCCTTCGCGGTCTTGTTCGACGCCACCGGCACATCAGGCCCGTGGCCGGTCGGCTCGATGCGATCCGCCGCGATGCCCTGATCGACGAGGTACCACTTCACCGCCTCGGCCCGCTTGTGCGACAGCAGGATGTTGCGATCGCGGGGCCCGCGATCGTCGGAGTGACCCTCGACGCGCAGGCGGATCGACGCGTACTCGCGCAAGGTGGTCGCCGCCTTGTTGAGCGCGGTCTTCGAGCGCGGCTGGATGCGGGCGCGGCCGTACTCGAAGGTGATGCCGGCGATCGCGCCGGTGTACTCCTTCAAGACCTTGGGCAGCTCGTCGGGGCAGCCGTCCTCGTCGTCGAAGCCGTTGTAGGTCTCGGGCTGATCGGGACACACGTCGGAGACGTCGGGCTTGGTGTCGCCGTCGTTGTCGCGCTCGGGGCAGCCGTCCTCGTCCTGGAAGTGATCGAAGTCCTCGGCCTCGGTCGGGCACTTGTCGACGCTGCCGATCAGGCCGTCACCATCGGCGTCGAGCTCGGGGCAGCCGTCGGCGTCGTCGATGCCGTTTTGGGTCTCGGGCTCGTCGAGGCACTCGTCGTCGGGATCGAGGATGCCGTCGCCGTCGCGATCGGCCAGGTCGGGGCAGCCGTCGGCGTCGCGGAAGCCGTTGACCGTCTCGGGCTGGTCGGGGCAGGTGTCCTCGCGATCGACGATCCCGTCGCCGTCACGATCGGCGGGCGGCCGCGACGACGACGCGCGGGCGGCGAGGTCCCAGCCGGTGGCGAGACCGAACTGGATCTCGAAGGTCGAGTGGGGATCGTCGAGGCGACCCGCGGTCACGCCGTGCCGCAGATCGACGCGGGCGTCGAGGCTGTCGGTGAGGCGCCACGACACCCCGGGGCCCCAGTGGAACGCCGCGTCGGTGTCGTCGGTCATGAACGGCGAGCCGGTGAAGACGGTCTCGCCGCCCGCGCCGACGACGAGGTGTGGCGTCAGCACGCCGCCGGTGCGCAGCCGCGCGATCAGCTGCAGGCGCCAGCCCAGCACCGGCGTGAAGTACGACGGCCGGCCGCCTTGGTCGGACTCACCGGTCGACGCGAAGGCGAGCTTGGCCTCGGCCTCGACCCCAAGCTGGGGATCGAGCGACGAGCCCTTGGCGAGATCGGGCAGCGCGATGAAGGTCGCGCGCGCGCCGGCGAGCAGCGACGTGCCGGGGACCTGCTCGGGGGCCCACGAGTTGCCTAGCTCGATGTCATCGCCGAAATAGTCCAGACCGAGAAATCCGCCGACCTCGACCCGACGCGAGGGCGGATCGGCGAAGGCGGTGCCGGACAGCGCGACCGCGATCAGGGAGCCCGCGAGGGCAGGCGGGGCGAAGCGGAAGAGCGGCACGGGCTGCGAGCATAACGCAGGTGGGGCGGGGTTGCATCGGGCGGCCGGCACCGGCATTCTCGACGGAGAACGAGACCTCGATGCTCCAATTCAGCACTGATCCAGACGTCGCCGAACAGCAGATGAACGCGATCATCTTCTACCTGACGGCGTTCGGGTACATCGATGGCGAGTTCGACCAGACCGAAAAAACCTTCGTCAAGATCTACATCCGGCAGCTGGTGAGCGCGCGGATCGCCTCGACGATGCCGGGCACCACGCCGGCCCAGCGCGCCGAGGTGGTCGGCCGGTTCGTCGCCCATTTCCACGAGGTCTTCGAGCAGATCGACAGCCAGATCCGCGGCCTGTTCGAGGAGGCGGTCGCCGACGACGAGAACCCCGAAGAGTTCGTCTACGCCAAGCTCAAGCTGCGCTGCTACGAGATCTTCAACACCTTCGATCCCGACAACCGCGGCGAGCTGCTCGCGACGATCGACGACCTCATCTACGCCGACGGCAGCATCCATCCGTCGGAGGCCAGGTTCCGCGCCGAGCTCGACGACCTGATCAACGCGCCGGTGCGGCTGGTCGCGCACGAGGTGGTCGCGCTCGACGCGCCGATGGTCGAGATCGACGCGCCCCACGCGATGGCGTCACGGCTCGACGATCACCCGTTCTTCCAGCGCTTCGAGCACCACTACTCGTCGGATCCAGACCTGCTGCGCAAGCAGGCCGAGGCCGATTACAAGCTCATGCGCAACGTGATCGCCGCGCTCAAGAAGCAGCGCGAGGCCGGCGCCGGTAAGCTGGCTGGCAAGCAGAGCGTGGCCGACTTCGCCGGCACCGCGCCCTTCCTCGACGGTCACACCTACGTCCATCCGGTCGAGCCGGGCGCGACCTACGAGCTCACCGTGCTCGGCGATCTGCACGGGTGTTATTCGTGTCTGAAGGCCGCGCTGATGCAGTCGGACTTCTTCGCGAAGGTCGACGCGTGGAAGGCCAATCGCGCGCTGCCGCACCCCAAGCTGGTGCTGCTCGGCGACTACATCGATCGCGGTCGCTTCTCGTACAACGGCATCCTGCGCACCGTCATGCAGATGTTCGTCGCCGCGCCCGAGCACGTCTACATGCTGCGCGGCAACCACGAGTACTACATCGAGTACAAGGGCCGCATCTACGGCGGCGTGAAGCCGGCCGAGGCCATCAACACGCTGGTCGGGCACATGCCGGGCGAGATGTTCGAGGCGTACATGCACTTCTTCGAGGAGCTGCCCAACGTGCTGCTCTTCGATCGCACGATGTTCGTGCACGCAGGCATCCCCCGCGACTCCGAGCTGGCCGAGAAGTACACCGATCTGTCGTCGCTCAACGACGCCGACCTGCGCTTCCAGATGCTGTGGAGCGACCCGTCGAGCGCCGACTACATCCCCGACGAGCTGCAGGCCCAAAACGCGCGCTTCCCGTTCGGCCGGCTGCAGTTCGAGAAGTTCATGAACCGGCTGGGCTGCACGATGATGGTGCGCGGCCACGAGAAGATCGACGAGGGCTTCCGCGAGGTGTACCCGGGCAACCCGGTCACGCTCATCAACCTGTTCTCGGCCGGCGGCGCCGACAACGCGGACCTGCCCGAGAACTCGAGCTACCGCAGCGTCACTCCGATGGCGTGCACCATCCACGTCGGCGCCGGCACCGCCCGGGTCGCGCCGTGGGTGATCGACTACCGGCGCTTCAATGATCCGGCGCGCAACCGCTTCTTCGCGACCGAGCCGGAGATCGAGCACAAGGTCGGTTGAGTCTCGCGGACGCTTCGCGGAGGCTCGCAGCATGAGCCTTCGAAGCGCTGCGTTGGTCCTGGTCCTGTGGTCGGCTGCGTGTGGTGGCAAGGCGGCCGCGCCGCCGGCCGCGCCGAGTGAGAAGGTGGCTGCTGCGGCCGCGCCGGTGGCGCTCGGCGGGGACGGAGACGGCGGCGAGGGCTACGGCGGCGAGGGCTACGGCGGCCTGCCGACCCGCCCGCACAACGACTCCATGATCGCCGCGCCGCCGCCGGTGCCGCAGGATCCGCCGGCCCTGTCAGCATACCTGCCAGAATCAACTCCAGCGATGGGACAGGCCGATCCGGCCGCGGTGTACTCGGTCCCGGTCGACGGCAGTCCGAGCTGGGGCAAGCCCGACGCCCTGGTCACGATGGTCGTCACGTTCGAGTTCGCCGACCCATTTTCGAACCGCCTGCGACCGGTGCTGGTGGCGCTGCGCGACAAGTACGGCGACGATCTGCGCATCGTGTGGAAGAACTTCATCGTCCACCGCAAGGTCGCGCAAGCGGCGGCGCTGGCCGGCTGCGCGGCGCAGGCCCAGGGCCAGTTCCAGCCGTTCATGGATGCGCTCTACGAGGCGGCGCAGGGCGAGCGCGGCGATCTGCGCTACGACCTCGAGGCGATCCGCGCCCTCGCGCCCAACCTCGGGCTCGAGCTCGCGCGCTTCGATCGCGATCTGGCCAGTCCAGCCTGTCGCGATGCAGTCGTCCGCGATCAGCAGCTCTTCGAGCGGCTGGGCCAGCGGGCGGTGCCGGTCGCGTACGTCAACGGGCGCGTGGTGCAGGGCGCTCAGCCGATCGACGCCTTCGCGGTGGTCATCGACGAGGAACTGGCCAAGGCGACGACCGCGATGAAGAAGAAGGGCGCCAAGCGCGCGAAGTACTACGCCGGCCTGGTGAAGACCGGCCGCACCGCGCCGTAGGGCCGGCGGGTCGGCGGCGGGCGGGTCGGCGGCGGAATGCCGACGGGGCGGGGCTCGGTAGAGGTGATCGCCTGCGCCTGACGTTCAAGTTCCTGCTCGCTTCGTCCTCGCGCTGGCGGTGGCGTTGGCGGTGACGGCGTGGCGCAACATCGAGCGCGAGCGCGCGCTGTTCGATCGCGATCTGCGACACGACTCGCAGATGGTCGGGCGGCTGGTCGCGCAGGCCTACGAGCACGCCAGCCGGCGCGGCGATCCGGCGGCGGCCCAGCCCGTGATCTCCGACGCGCGAAACGCCCACGTCGGCTTCGCGGTGAGCCGCCTCGCGATCGGCGAGGTGCCGCCGGCGATCGCCGCCGAGCTGAGGGCCGGGCGGGTGGCGGCGGTCCGCGACCACACCGCGCTGCGGACCTATCTGCCCCTCGACGCGACCAGCGCGCTGCGGGTGACCGGCTCGCTGGCCGCCGAACAGCGCTACGTGCGGGCGTCCAAGCAGCGCGCGGTGCGGTCGAGCCTCGCCGCGCTCGGCCTGGCCGCGGTCGCGGTCTCGGCGCTCGGCATCGTGCTCATCGCGCGACCGACCCGGGCCCTGGTCGACAAGGCCCGTCGGGTGGGCCGCGGTGACTTCGCGGGGCCGCTCGCGCTGGCCCAGCGCGACGAGCTGGGCGCGCTCGCGGTCGAGATCAACGCGATGACCGAGCACCTGTCGGAGGGCCGGATTCGGCTCTTGCGCGAGAGCCAAGCCCGCCTCGCCGCGGTCGAGCAGCTGCGCCACGCCGACCGGCTCATGACCGTCGGCAAGCTGGCGGCCGGCATCGCCCACGAGCTGGGCACGCCCCTCAACGTCATCGAGGCCGGGCCCGCATGATCCAGACCGGCGACGCCGAGGGCGACGAGATCGGCGACAGCGCCCGCATCATCGTCGAGCAGTCCAAGCGCATCACCGCGATCGTGCGGCAGCTCCTCGACTTCGCGCGGCGCGGCGGTAGCGAGCGTGCGCCCGTCGATCTGGTCGAGCTCGCGCAGCAGACCGCGAAGCTGCTGGCGCCGGCGGCGCGCAAGGCCGACCTGGTGCTGCTCGGACCGACCCGCACCGCCGCGCTGTGCTCGCGCATCGACGACGGCCAGATCTTGCAGGTCCTCACCAACCTGGTCGTCAACGCGATCCACGCCTCGCCGAGCGGCCGGCAGGTCGCGATCGAGGTCGACGAGGTCGAGGCGCCGGCGTCGGCGCCGGGCCAGGCGCTGCGCCGGGTCGCCCGGGTGCGGGTGACCGATCACGGCCACGGCATGGACGACGCGACCCGCGAGCGCATCTTCGAGCCGTTCTTCACGACCAAGGAGGTCGGGCAGGGCACCGGCCTCGGCCTCGCGGTGGTGCACGGCATCGTGTTGGACCACGACGGCGGGGTCGAGGTCGACAGCGCGCCCGGCGAGGGCAGCACGTTCTCGGTGTACCTTCCCATCGCATGACCGGCCGGGTGCTGCTCGTCGACGATGACGCCGAGCTGCTGGCGCTGCTCGAGCGCGGGCTCACGCGGCGCGGCTTCGCGGTGACCGCGGCGCGCTCGGGTCACGCCGCGTTCGCGCTGCTGGGCGAGCACGACGTCGACGTGCTGGTGACCGACCTGCACATGGCCGGCCTCGATGGGCTCGCGCTCACCGAGCGCGTCGTCGCCAACCGGCCCGGCTTGCCGGTCATCGTGCTCACCGCCTTCGGCAGCATGGCGACCGCCATCGGCGCGATCCGCTCGGGCGCCTACGACTTTCTGCCCAAGCCGGTCGAGCTCGACGCGCTGGTGCTGGCGGTCGAGCGCGCCATCCGCCACCGCGCGCTCACCGACGAGCTGGTGCGGCTGCGCCAGCAGATCGCGACCAGCCGGGGCGGCGAGCTGCGCGGCGAGAGCGCGGCGATGCGCGAGGTCTTCGAGCTGATCGAGCGGGTCGGCCCGACCGAAGCCAGCGTGCTAGTCACCGGCGAGAGCGGCACGGGCAAGGAGCTGGTGGCGCGCGCGCTGCATCGCCAGAGCAAGCGCGCCAGCGGCCCGCTGGTCGCGATCAACTGCGCGGCGATGCCCGAGCACCTGCTCGAGAGCGAGCTGTTCGGCCACGTGAAGGGCGCGTTCACCGACGCCCGCACTGGCCGGCCCGGGCTGTTCGTGCAGGCCAGCCGATCGGCGGCGACGCCGAGCTGCCCTTCGACGTGCGGCTGGTGACCGCGACCAATCGCGACCTCGAGGCCGCGATCGAGCGCCGCGAGTTCCGCGACGATCTGTACTACCGCGTGAACGTGGTGCACCTGCGGCTGCCGCCGCTGCGCGCGCGGGGCGCCGACGTGCTCTTGCTGGCCCACGGCTTCCTGGTCGAGACCGCGCGGCGGTTCGACAAGCCGGTGATCGGCTTCGCGCCGGCCGCCGCCGAGAAGCTGGCGTCGTACGACTGGCCGGGCAACCTGCGCGAGCTGGCCAACGCCATCGAGCGCGCGGTCGCGCTGACTCGCTTCGACACCGTCACCGTCGAGGATCTGCCCGAGCGGATCCGCTCGTACACCCCGACCGCGGTCGTGCTGGCGGGCCAGGACCCGACCGAGCTGGTGTCGCTCGAGGAGGTCGAGCGTCGCTACATCCTGCACGTGCTGCGCGCGGCCGGGGCCAGCCGCACGGTCGCGAGCCAGGTGCTGGGGCTCGATCGCAAGACGCTGTATCGCAAGACGCTGTATCGCAAGCTCAAGAGCTACGGCGTCGTCGTCGAGTAGCGGGGCAGCCCGCGCGGGGCAGCTTGCCCCGCGAGGCAACTTGCCCCAACCCGACGCCCGCGCCAGCGGCTGAGATCGGCCCGCGCGCCCGGTCCGCCGATGATCGCGCCTGGCATCGCCGATGCACTGCGTCCGGTGGTCACGCCACCCCAACCCAGGCGCACGTCATGCGCATCGTCACCGCTGTCACCCGCCCCACCTCCCACGCGCCGGTGGCGTGAACCGCGTGGCCGATCATGGTCCCGTCGTGCTGCTCGCCGAGGATGACGACGAGCTGCGCCGCCTGCTGGCCCGCAAGCTCCGCCGCTGCGGCTGCGATGTGATCGAGGCCCGCACCGGCACCCAGCTCGTCGAGCTCGCCGTCGAGCACACCGTCGAGCCGCTGCCGCCGGGCGAGCGCGGGGCGGCGCTGGTCATCTCCGACGTGCGCATGCCCGGGCACACCGGGCTCGAGGTCTTGTGCCTGCTGCGCCGCGCCGACGTCGAGGTGCCCATCATCCTCATGACCGCCTTCGGCGACGCCGCCATCCACGCCGAGGCCGAGCTGCGGGGCGCCACGGCGATCTTCGACAAGCCCGTCGAGCTCGACGAGCTCGCCGCGATGTCTTGCCAGCTCATGGGCATCGCTCACCCCGGGGCCTGACGCCCCGCCGGGCCGCTCGGCCAATCACCTTCGCCACGTCACTCGAACCTCAGGAGAACCGTCATGCGTATCGCTTCCATCGTCACCATCGCCGCCGCCCTCGCGCTTCCGGTCACCGCCTTCGCCACGCCCAAGAAGCCGGCGACGCCCAGCGAGCAGACCCGCAAGCCGGTCAAGGTCCACCACCTGGCCAAGACCGCCAAGCCGATCGCCGGCACCCGCGCGCCGGCCACGCCGGTCCCCGCCGCGCCCGCACCCGCCGCACCGTCGACGACCAAGGCCCCGATGAAGTGATCAGACGTCGCGCTTGATCAGAAAGTGCGCGTGCGCGCTCGCGACCAGCTGCGAGCGGTCGCCCTGCCAGGCTTCGCAGCGCACCGCGGCCACCCGGCGACCGAGCCGGGTGACGATGCCGCGCGCCGAGGTGTCGACCGGCCGGGCCGGCCGCAGGTAATCGACGGTGATCGTGATCGTCTTGGGCAGGAGCGCGGTCTCGGCGGCCCACAGCAGCGAGAACACCGCCGCCGACTCGAGGAGCGCGCCCAGCGTGCCGCCGTGCAGCGCCGGGAGCGTGGGGTTGCCGACCAGATGATCGGCGTAGCGCATCGTCGTCACCAGCTCGGCGCCGTCGAGGGCCGCGGTGAGGCCGAGGAACTGCGCGTACGGGATCGCGGCCAGCAGCGAGCCGGGATCGCCGGCGGCCCGGGCCCGCGCGATCTGCTCGAGCACGGTCACGCCGCGCCCTCGCGCCGGGCGCCGCCCCCGCTGGTGCCGAGCATGAACGTGCCGGCCGCGGTGGCGATGGGCTCGCCGCCGTCGTCGTGGAACGCGCTGGCCCGCACGAACGCGACGTTCTTGCTCATGTGGTGGCAGTGGGCGACCGCGATGACGTCCTTGCCGGGCTCGGCCGGGCGCAGGTAGTCGATGCGCAGGTCGAGGGTCGCGATCGGCTGCATCCGGGGCATCGACGCGAAGACCGCCGAGCCGCTGCACGCGTCGAGGAGCGTCGTGATCGCGCCGCCGTGCAGCACGCCGGTGTCGGGGTTGCCGACGAGCTTGGGGTGGTACGGCAGGCGGAAGCGGGCCTGACGATCGCCGAGCTCTTCGAGCACGAGGCCGAGCGCGCGGTTGTGCGGCACGTTCTCGGCGAAGGCGCGGTTCCAGGCCAGGCGCCGCGCGCGTTGGTGCTCGGCGTCGTCGGTGGTCATCGCGGCGAAGATAGCAGCGGATTGCCGGGCGCGAGATCGGTGAGCGTGCCCCAGGTCGCGACGTGCCAGCGCGTACGGTGGGCGAGGAACAGCCCGGCGGCGTCGCGCAGGTAGCGCAGCGCGATCGGCGAGCCCGCGGCCAGATCGTGATCCTCGTCGGGATCGGCGGTGACGTCGTAGAGGTGCTGGTCGCCGTCGTAGTCGACGACCAGGTGCCAGCGCCCGGCCCGCAGCGCGTAGCTCTTGCCGTACTCGCTGGCTACCACCGCCGGCAGATTGATTTTGGCAGTGGTCATGGGCAGGAGGCTCCGGCCCTGCATGCGGGGATCTGGCGGCAGGCCGAGCAGCGCCAGCACCGTCGGCGCCAGGTCGAGATTCGAGGTCGGGGTCGCGATGCGCGAGGCCGCCACGCCGCCGGCGATGATGAGCGGCGTCGAGACCAGCTCGCGGTTGAGGCTGTAGGCGTGGCCGGCCCGCCCGCCGCGCTCGCCCTGGCCCTCGCCGTGGTCCGACAGGACGATGATCGCGGTGCGGTCGAGGACGCCGGCGGCGGCGAGGCCGTCCTCGAGAACGCCGTAGCAGCGGTCCATCCAGGTCACCTCGCCGTCGTAGAGCGCGCGGAGCTGATCCCAGTCGGCGGGCCCCAGGCGCAGGGACTTCATGCGGCCGAGCTGCGCGCCGGTGACCTTCTTCTTGAAGACCGGGCCCCAGGCCCCCGGAAAGTAGCGGTCGGTGATGCCGTCGTGGAAGCGGTACGCGACGTGAGGCTCGATGGGCAGGAGCGACAGGAAGAAGCGCTTGCCGTCGCTGTGGGCCGCGGTGGCTCGGGCCAGGGCGCGCGCGACGATCGGGCCGCAGTCCTTACCGCTGGCGTAAAACGGGGTCTCGAACGAGTCCCAGTCGCCGACCTGCTTGAAGCGGCTCATCGCGAAGTCGTTGTTGCCGATGTACGCGGTCGTGAGCCCGGCGGCCGAGAGGATCGCCGACAGGATCGGCGTGTCGTCGCCGAGGGTGCCGTCGTCGCCGGTGATGCCATGGACCCGCGGGATCTGGCCGGTCTGGATCGTGGCGTGGGACGGCGGCGACGACGGCGCCATCGACTGGTTGCGCAAGAACACCGCGCCGCGCGCGGCGGCCGCGGTCATGCGCGGGGTCTCGACCCGGGTCGGGTTGTAGGCGGCGAGGCGGTCGGCGCGCAGGGTATCGACGACGACCAGGACGACGTTGTCGACTGGCGCCGGTGGCGGCGTCGGCGTCGACGGGGCGGCGCTCTCGAGGACGCCGATCGCGGCGCCGGCCCAGGCCGCGCAGCCAGCGACCGCCTCCAGGTCGAGGCGCACGACGTGATCGGCGGTGGCGGGCAGGGCGATCGGCGCGGTGAGCCCGGCGGCCGGGCCCTGGTAGGCGACGGTGGCGGGGCCGGCCTCGTCGGTGAGCCGGACCGTCACGTCGGTCGCGCCGCTGGGATGGGCGAGCAGGTGGGCGCCGGCCGGCAGCTCGGTGTAGAGCGAGATCCGCCGGTAGGTGCCGGGTGCGCATGCGGTCGCGGCGGTCGCGGGGGCCAGCTCGAGGGACGTCAGCTGCGCGCCCTTGGCCTCGAGGGTCAGCGCATGTTCGCCGGCGCTGAGCACGCCGGCCGGGACGGCGAACGTCGCGGTGTCGCCGTCGATGACCGGCGCCCCCAGGCGGGTGGCGTCGAGGCGCGCGCCGAGCTTGCCGAGGTTGCGCCCGTGCACGATCAGCTGGGCCGCGCCGTCGCCGTCGCCGGCGAGCCAGGGGATCGTGAGCGTGGCCTTGCCCTTGGCGCGGCGGGCGCCGCCGCTGGCGTCGCTCCACGGCGAGCGGTACGCGAGGTCGTACTTGCGCAGGCTCTCGTCGGCGAGCCCGATGACCAGGCCGCGATCGTAGACGTGCCAGCGCGGGCGGTTGGCGTCGAGATCGATCCGGGGCATGGCGGCCATCGCCGGGGCCGGCGCATGAGCCCCGGCGGCGGGGCCGGGCCCGGTCGCGACCTCGTCGGGCGCCACCACGGTCGCGGTGCCGGTGCCAGTATCGAACGCGGGCGGCGGCGTGGTGCCAGCGCGCCCGCCACAAGCCGACACGATCAGCACGACGGCGAGGGGCGAGCGCATCTCGCCGTCGTGCCACGCGCGCCGGTCGCGGGCACGTTTTTGGGCACCGGCTGCGGCGACGCGGGTAGGATTGCCGCCATGACGCTCCGCCTCGTCGCGCTCGCCCTCCTGCTCGCAGCGTGTGGCGGCGACGACGGCCCGGCCGTCGCCAGCGACGCCGCACCCGGCCCCGACGCCGCGGCCGTCGACGCGCCGCTCGGGCCGATCATCGAGCCCGGCGACCCCGGCGCGGCCGACGTCACCGTCGACGTTCGCGCCGACACCGCGCGGGTAGCGATCTCGCCGCTGGTCTACGGCATCAACGGCGGCGCCGAGGTCGCGCGCGATCGACCCCAGGTGCAGCGCGCGGGTGGGAATCGCCTCACCGCGTACAACTGGGAGAACAACGCGTCCAACGCGGGCAGCGACTACTGCTTCCAGAACGACAACACGTTCGGCGGGCCGGGCTCGGCGCCGGCGGCCGCGTACCGCGACCTTCTCGACGACGCCCGGGCCCGGGGCACCGCCGCGATCATCACCGTGCCGATCATCGACCACGTCGCGGCCGATCACGACGACCGTGGCGACGGTGGCCAGGGCCCGCCGGCCTGCGTCGGCGACGTCCGCAACTCGGGCGCGAACTACCTGCAGACCCGCTTCAAGTCGAACCAGCCGCGCAAGGGCGCGCCGTTCGCGACCGCGCCCGATCTCGCCGACGGCAGCGTCTATCAGGACGAGGCGGTCGACTTCGTGCACCGCACCTGGAGCGACGTCCACGTGCTGGTCGCCCTCGACAACGAGCCCGACCTCTGGTCGTCGACCCACGCCCGCGTCCATCCCGCCGCCCTCACTTACGCCGAGCTGGTCGACCGCACGATCCGCTTCGCCGACGCAGTGAAGGACGCCTGGCCCGAGGTCGCCACGCTCGGCTTCGTGAGCTACGGCTACGCCGGTTACACCACCTTGCAGGACGCGCCCGACGGCGCCGGGCGGCCCTTCATCCCGTTCTTCCTCGACGCGATGCGCGCCGCCGAGACCACCACCGGGCACCGCTTGGTCGACTACCTCGACCTGCACTGGTACTCCGAGGCCCGTGGCGAGGGTGTCCGGGTTTCGGACGTCGCTGGCGGCCGGGGCGCGGCGGCCCGGGTCCAGGCCCCGCGCTCGCTGTGGGATCCGAGCTACCGCGAGGACTCGTGGATCGTCAACGACGTGCTGCACGCACCGATCGCGCTCATCCCGTCGCTGCGCGCCGACATCGCGGCGCACTATCCCGGCACGAAGCTGTCGTTCACCGAGTGGAACTACGGCGGCGGCGACCACGTGAGCGGCGCCCTGGCCACCGCCGACGCGCTCGGCGTGTTCGGCCGCGAGCAGGTCGGGCTGGCCACGATCTGGCTCTTGCGCGGCGCGGCCCAGGAGCGCTTCACCCTCGCCGGCCTGCGCGCCTTCACCAACTTCGACGGCGCGGGTGGCGGCTTTGGCAGCACCAGCATCGCGGCGACCTCGTCCAACCTCGCCGAGGTGACGGCCTATGGCTCCGACGACGCCGACGGCGCGCGGGTCGTGATCGTGCTCATCAACAAGGCGACCGCGCCGCGCACCGTCGGCCTGCGGATCGCGTCGCCCACCGCGCTGGTCTCCCTCGATCGCTTCGTCCTCGACGGCGCCGACGCCACCCTCGACGCCGCGGCCGCCGTGACCGCGACCGCGACCAACGGGTTCCTCGTCGAGCTGCCCGCCTCGTCGATCACGATCCTCAGCAATCGGTGAGCCTTAGGGCCCGCGCATGAACAAGTCGACCGTTCTCGCGGCCGATCCATCCCGGCTGGCTGGGTTGCCGGTTCCGGTCCTCGGGTCACCTCCGTCGAGGATGCTCCCCTGCGGTCCTCACCGTCGCCTTGC